>Ga0181612_122184_pt1 | contig 10856 bp, 5 predicted proteins | sample HoacroProtozoa21_FD_119630 | JGI IMG/M metagenome (GOLD analysis project Ga0181612, IMG submission 119630) | Hoatzin crop microbial communities from Cojedes, Venezuel. Combined Assembly of Gp0051906, Gp0051904, Gp0051908 | reverse complement strand
TTGCATACAAAATATACACGGGTTTTCGGACATGGCACTGGATATGGTTGTTTCAGTTCTTAAATACTGATGCAAGCTCATCAGTAACACATTTTTATATAAAGGTGAAAAACAATCATACACAAACATTTTGATACGTCTTATTAGCAGGCAGCAGAATTTATTTCCATTTATTGAAATCCCCCATTTCTTTTCCAACAGCATCTTCATATCTTTAGCATACAGCACCATCCTGTGGTCATTTCATGACGCAATACTGGGGGACGGGGTGTGTGTGGAATTAAGTGCTCGTCAAAGCAAAGACTGGTGCAAAAAGCTTCAGTTACCCACAGTATTTGCATTATGTCCTCCTGTAACACTAACACAAAAATCCCAAATATCAGTCCAACCACTATCAGTGTAAGCAGTGAAGATATTCCAGAAACTACACAATATCCACAACCTTAAGAAAAAGTTTACTTTGCCAAGATACTAATCGTAAGGAGACCAAACCCTTGTGCAGTATGCTTTCCTGGTATCACGTATTGAGAAAAAAAAGGTTTAAAACTACATACAGTCTAGTCTTCTACTGTACTTTCCAGAACCCTAATTCAAGATTTTCACATTTGACTTTACAGGAAAAAAAGTGTTATAATTATCTTTATAATACACTGAAACCAGTTTATATCATGCTCAGACATCAAAACTTGCCAGCTACTGTAAAAAGCTTTCTTTAAAGCTAAGATTATTCCTGATCAAAGGCAAAAAGAGGATAGAAATTGATCTTACTTCTTCCTGCTTGCAAACTAAAAGTGAAGTCTTTGGAGAGTAGTAGCCAATACATTTCTGCAATGAAAAAAGAAATTCTGAGATTTTATAGTATTGTGTACTATCCCCTTGACTGCTCTTCACTTGCTTGAATCATAAATACCAGAGTGAATTCAGCAGGATATACAGAAGCACCTGCATAATTTTGCAACCAACAGCACATAAGTATATTAGCTCAAATCTCTTAATTTGGGTATCACTACACAAAAAGAATGTTGTACACAGAGGGAACAAAACCAATTACAGAATCCCCCATCCCTTTATTTTTTCTCTTTTTACTTGAAGCAAATTTACACGGATAAAAACAACATGTAGTGAACTTGCATATGCTCAAATAAAAGAACTACTCAATTTTGACTTGCTTCTGGCTTTGCTGCAAGACAGGGATGAAAATCAGGAGAAGGAAATATTGTTTTTACTGTTGTGCCCAAATTTTGTCCAAGGAACACAGAGCCTGATCTTATAGAGCACCAAATAATTGTCAACATTATTGAACAACAAAAGTGATCATTGACAACTTATTCAAAGACTAGGGGAAAAGCACCATAAATGAGGTACTAAAAAGTAGGGATTTACTTAGTTACAGTATTATGATTTCCAAGTCATTACATTTTTAAGGCAAAGTCTTATAGTAACAAAACACATAACTAATGTGTACTAAAATAAGGTTATTTACTTAAAAATGATACATTGGACATAATCTGTGTACAGAACAAGCAATTCATGGTAAACTCAATAAGGCACCTTCTAAAGCAGATGCTGTACAAAATACTTTAGTGTGTTACATTTTTAAAGGAGTATTCTACACTTCTGGCATATAACACACACAAGAGTGTGACCATTTGGCTTGTTCCACTCTTCTTTCATATTTTATTTACATATTCTCTAGGTTAACTACAATGTTATTTATTCTTCTTGTATACAATATAGTACATTTCATTTTGGGCATGGCATGTCAGAGCACAGATGTCACTACATGACGTGGGCATCTATAATCGCATTCAAAGGTAAAATATTACAAAGCAACAATTACATGAGATTTGTCCAACAATTAGAAGTAACGGGCATTCCACCTCTCTTACACCAACCAAAGCTTATACAACACTGCTCCATAAAGCACTGCATCGTGCAACACCTCCAGCCACTTTTAAACATCACCCCTATTTGGAATAAAGATTGTGGGCACAGGATAGAGTTTTGACTTCAGAGGCACTGTCAGAAGAATGAGGAAGTGCTAAACCATTCTCACATTGAAGATGAGTGCGTAACTTCCCTTTAAAAATATCTGCAATAGCCAAAGAATGCTTTTTATCTTGGTATCTTTGCTTTTCAAACATTTTCGACCATTAAAATACAGTCTGTGAAGACAGAGTAGATGAAATGTATCCAAACACATTCAAATGGTCATTTAGATCAAGTTCTAATATTTGATTCTAGACTATAGAGGTAACAAAATATTAATTTTACATTTTACTTATTACCTCAAAATAGACTAATTAAGAAAATAATTGGGGACAAGCGATGGATACTGGGAAAACTGTCAATTTCTTCAGTAAAACTCAGGAAAAATGACATACTGAGTAAAACTCGGAATAAACTCAAAATGTAAGCCTACGTTTTTCTGTAGGAATATCATGTTTCTTGTGGAATTTAGAAGTTAACCACAAACACAGAAACTTTCCTTTCAGTTGCTGTAAGAACTATGTAAGTGAATCAAATTATTTTCACCTAACTGAAATCACACGGAGTAGGTTAAACAAATACAGAAAAACTCCTCCGCATGTGAATGTTTAAGAACTTCCAAGGCACAGTCTTGATACTCCCCAATATGTTTTCCACACTTCTGATTTTTATATTTAAAAAAAGTGATAACACATTTGCCAGTTTTGGGGGATATTTTTCTTGGATGACAAATGCTTAAAATTTTGACCAACAAAATGGGATTATTCATACTCCAACAGAAGAATCCTACTACTCTCCCTGACCTTAAAGGCTTTTCAACTCTACAGTTCTGCATAAAGCAACAACTTAGTTTTAGAATCTGCACTCAGTATGCTTAATTATGTAAAAGCTAATGGGCTAGCTTTGAGCAAAGTTGGTTTTTTTCCCCCCAAATGATTGCTAAAATAGCTGTATAGATATGCTTAGGCTCTAACAGTGAATGACCTTACACGGAGTGTAGATATGTGCTCAAGTGCTTTATGCAACCAGGTTCTTTGGTGATAACTGTTTTTTATTTTTTTTTTTAGTATCAGGGAATCAAGGAATGCTAAAGACCCCAGCAGCTCCTGTTCAGGACAGTAACAACTGCATATGCATGATATGCTTGAGTATGAATCTAGTAACTGAAGTGCTGAAAAATTAAAGTTATGCTTAAGGCAAGAAGATTTTCTTTCTCTCAAAGATACTCTTCGCAACAGTCAGCTCACTACTTACTACTTCTGTGCTAAAGTGAATGTGTAAACCAATTCAGGTCTTAAGATATCTACCAAAGATCACCATCCTATTGCCTTGCAAAACAATGGAAGAGAAAATAAGTGAATAATTAAAACCCATCAAAATTCACACTTTCAGCAACGGCTTCCTGAAGACTTGGGAAAAACGAATTAAAAAATTCACAAAACACATTTACACATAACTATGCTGTGGCAACTTCTAAAAGAAATAAAAAAGTATTCTAAATATGAATGGGTTAATTTAAATAGACCTCCATGCTCTGAAAGTTTAAGCTAGCAAGGTACCTATAGAAACATTTTTCCTGCTTATTGATAAAAATCTTAGAGGAGGGAAAAAAAGCTCATCCCTTACATTTTTTTGGCTCATACCAAACATTTTCCAACTACCTGTGCAAAAACTGTGTGCGAAGACATGATCAACAATTTCAAACTTATCATATATTTCTTGGCAATGGACGGAAAAATGATCTTTAAAAAAGCCCTTTACCATGAGGATTGTGGCACAGTATCACATATCTCTTGCTGTTTTCAAATAAGTTAAAATTACAGCTGACACACCTATGAGCTTTTTAGCCAGAATACATATTAATACTTAAAGGCATTACTGAACAAAAGTAATGACTTTATTTTTTTTAAAAAAAGAAATGTCCCTCAAAATAGCTAGTTTTCTATAAAATACATAGAACTGTTAAATAAAGTCTGTACATCACAATAGAAAATAAAAATACTGCGATCTTTTGCCTGACCATTTACATTATGTGAACTACAGAATTAGAACAAAAAAATAACATGTTAGAAGGTTGCATTTGTTCATAAATCACATTAGTTCTGCATTACATTGTTTTCTATTAGTTACATTTTCAAGGGAAATTTAAACACATATCAAAACAAACTCCATGTACATATTTTAAGACAACAAATAATCTGGCATAAATCAATCTGAAGTTTTAACATTTTTTTCAGTTTTTGTATTATTCCTTTTTTCTTCAAATCTCAACTATGGCATATGTGTGTGTGCATGTATCTAATTGTACACATGTACCTAGGACTAGGTGGTTTTTACTAAAGCACAAAACACATCATATAAATAAGTTCCCTTTTTAAAGTTATCTAGAACAAGATTTACAGTACAAAGTTACAGGCACTTAAATTATCAAATAGGTTCAATGGTTCCAATACTGTGTGTTCATTCTTCTGATGAGTCACCGCATTTGAAGCTTTAACTTGAGTTATGGTACTATTTTCTAACTTTCAAGTAGAAGTGCCAAAGGAATTATAAACCAGTAATTCTGCTTTACAGTAACCTCACGGAGGGAGTCTGGTTTTTAACCAACTTGTCTGGGTCAGTGAAGAAAAGGAGGGAACTACAGTTTCCTGTGCATGCCAAGCAGTTGGCACTATAGGACCAAATTTTGCAGTTATGTTAACTTACTTCATGAATTATCTTTCAATGCCATTCCTCCCAAATGTGCCTAACTAGAACTTAAAACACTCACCGATCTACCTTGTCTCAACTCCTGAATTTTGTAACTGTCCACTAAGTGGCCCACAGACGTGACCTCCTGCATTTACATCAGGGCAACCGAGCTCAAAATCCTCTGCACGCTGTGGATCTTATCTTCAGCAGTTCACATACTCAATTCTCCTGGTCTTGACCTTTACCATCTTCTCCAATCTTCTGAGTGCCCGGCATGCACTTCCTGCCTTCCCTCTTTCGTGTCTATAAATTAGGCTTGTTCTCAAGCCTTTCAAAACTTGTCTTCTGCCTAGTTCTGTCAAATAATGCAAAAGCATGCTCCTACAGCTGACTGATTCCCCCTGTATGGAAAAAAGTTCAGAGCATGACAGACACCACCAGTGTGTCCCAATAAAGTACAAAGGCAAAACACGTTATCAAGGGTCTTTCTGTCAAGATGTGAAGTATTCTACAGCAAAAATGCTGGTTGCATGTGGCATTGCGAAATATATGCTAAATTTCAAATTTAATCCACTAGCCCACTAGACTGTGAGAGATGACCAAGGCAGTCTATACCTCTAAGAGGGGCTGTTTCAAGCTCTCTTCAGACTTAGCTAGGCATTCCTTAATTTACTAACGGTTCACATTTTTGCAGTTCTCTTTGTGACCAAAACAAGAACAGAAATAAAATTAAAATTGAGATTCTGGAAGATAGCTTAATGGCAAGGAGTAAATTCTGTAGCAAATCTGATTGTGGAGCCACAAAATGCATGGAGCCCTGACCATAAACCTTTGTTCATTTAAATGGTTTCTTATCTATTCCAAATGACAGCAAAATAATCCTGGCACACGCATAAATGCATAAGGTACTGTTAAACTGAGTAGTATCACAAACAGATTCATAACCTACAGGCTGTTTCACAAAAACTTGGCATGGATTGACTAGGTTTTATCAGGTAGAAGGCAAAAAAAAAAAAAGCTTATATTCTCCATCTCTGTTGAATCCGGATAGCTTGTTAGGCTTTCACAGAAAGCACTGTAATCTGAACATTCAATTCAGTACCCAGAGTTTAACTGGAGACTCACTAAGTATGACGAGTCTCAATGCAGCTCAAACAAAACCAAAACGTGTATTTTATCAAGGCTGTCCATATACGTAGCATGTACTGTAGCGAGGCTCTCAGTATCACAGTCTATGAAGTACTGAAAGATTTGATTAGCAGCCTGTAGAAGTGTGCTGAGAAAATATACTGAATCTCAGTTATTTCCTCTTTCCACATAGGTCTCACCCATGTTTGAGTGAAAAGATTGAGGAGTCCAGCTTTGCTCTCCAATGTCAATTTACTATGTCAAATCTTTACATCTTGTGATTCCACCATCTTGGCAAGCGTCTTCTTGATCCTCAAAGCAGTGAGCCTTGAGGCAGGATTATGAGCCCAGCATTCAGACATTAATTTCAATATTGCCCTTAAACACTGTAAAATAAAACACAAAGGAACAGTATTGTAATAACTGACAGATCTGAGAGGTGTGTAATTTTGGTTTGCCATCAAGCCCAAGTTATAGAAGTCTTAAGTCCAAATGTACAACTTCTACATTATGTGCAAAATTGCTGGTACAAACTATTATAAACAGATCAAACAAAAAAAACCAACAACCTACAACCACCACCAACTATGTCCCAATCCTCTTTTTTTACCCCTCACTTTCACTGCCAGTGTTACCACAGCTGGAAGTAACTGAAGTATTTCTTCAGTTTCACAAAGATGCATTACCTGAATTTATTATTACAGCTCAAGAACAGTGCTACAAAAATGGTAGCAGTAAGCAGAAAAATATCCATATATATAGCAGAAAAGCTGTAGAGAACTTTTTCAGTGAAAATGAAGATGTGACAACAGTTCTTTCAGCAGCCAGAAAATGATATGGAAAAAACTGGGAACTCCTAATAGAAATCAAGGATTTGGGGAAGAAAGGATATGGCATATCTGGCTTGCTATGTGAAATAGGTATGTCTTCTTTACTGTTCAAGCTTTAACCTTTAAAAACACATTAAATTTAATATTTTAGTTACATCATGGCTTGCCCTGGAATGCACCAGTAAAAACGAAAAAAAGAGAGAGAGAAAAAAAGAGGAAATCAACACAAAGAAATAGCTTTATATTCCATGAAACACCTTATGCGACAAACCATTATGCTATATACATTAAGACTAATAAAACCTATTAAAAACTCCTTTAAGTTCCAGCTCCAGTGAAAACTCTGAAAAACATTCCGCTATCTAAAAAGAAGAACTTGGTGCACTATTCATACATTTGGATGCTGCTTAAGGGTATCTTCCCCTCAGCTCACTGAAAAGACACAGGAAAAACTCTGGTATTTTGAGTTGATTTCAAACATGTCTTTCTCCTATTGTTGCTGTGAGGTTTTCAAAATATCAGAATGTCTGAACATCGTCCCTATTTTACTATGTTTTAATATTTATTAAACTAAAGTACCCTTCCATATTAATGAACATATTGAACTAATTTTTCCTTCAGCATACTCACTTCATCACTATTCCATCTATTCGATACTACTGGGCGGAGGCGTTTGACACACACCACTTCTCTCATGTCCTCGTAAGAAGGATCATTTGGCACCATGTCATAATACGGCAACTGATACTCTTCAACAATACCTGGAGATAATTGTGAAAGATAAAAAACCATTTAAAAAATCAAATAAATCTATACATCTACTCTGAGATCTCCTTAGTTGGGAGCAAAAGTTAACTCAACTTTGTACCAAGGGAAACCCACCACACTGTTCTACTCTGATAAAAAGCAAAAATTTCACTACAGCGATCAGACATTTACCAGAAAACCACCAATATTATGAATATTAAGTTTAATAGCCACAATAATTCCTTGCAGTCCCTTTGACTTTGATACCCAGTGCAGAATTCAACATCTTCTAATCCACCACATGCTACAAAGAAACAGGGAGAAAACATGAGATGGAAGAAGAGGAGAAAACAAGTGAAGATCTATCAGGTCACAACAGAAGCTGATACAGCAGGCTTGTTCTATTATTTCCTGGAAAAGTACTGTTAAAGTGAGACAAGGGCCTGGCAGATTTTATACAGAATATTTAAAAGTTTACCTCCTGTGACACAGCGCCGAGCCATTTCCCAAATGATCAGCCCAAAACTGTAGATGTCAGCCATGATGTATGGTTGGAAATGGTTTTTATTTAGGCTTTCATCTAGGACCTCTGGAGCCATGTAACGTTTTGTTCCCACTCTAGTATTCAAGGGAACATCAACTTCGTTTGTGTCACTATATGAAAATATTAAGAAGTTAGTGAATTGTGGACTATTACAAGACATGGTATGAAATCTTGTATGATGCAATCACTACACGCTGCAAAGCTCTCATTTACAAATTAAATTCTTCCTTTTATTTCCCTCTCAATACTACACTTACAATACCTTGTACCTCCCTGAAAAAGATTATCTAGAAAAACAATAGTGAGTACAGAAGTTGACAGTTTACTGCTTCTTTTGCAAGACACTGAAAATACATATGAAAAAACTGACTTAAAAAAAACTATAAAGATGAGTATATTTGGTAACAACTCAGAAGATTATTTGCAAAGGCTTATACTTTCTTTCTGTTGTATCAAAGGACAATACTCTGGCTCCATTGAACTTAAAAAAAAAAAAAGAAAAAGCATTTGATAACACTATTATAGTATTACTTCTTCAATTAAGTTTCAACTCCCTTTACACTGTTTAAAGTTTCTGCGAGATAATTTATAATGAAACTACATGATAGCAATTACTATGAAAGGCCAGTTTCATGTAACAAATGAATCGGTCTCTTCTTCCTTTTCTCTAACGAAACTACTTTCCACAAGAGTAGTTTTTTCATTGTTCTCTTACCAACCCACTTTCATCTTGATGCTTACCTACATTCAAAGGAAGAACAGCATTTTACTCTCAAAACTGAAAAAAACCTGAAAGCATGCAACCAACTGACTCCAACTTCCTTTTAAATTGGATAACTGGCACATTAAAAGAAAAAAAATATAGAAAAGTTTTCTCATTATAGAGGATTTGTTCATTTACCTGTTAAATTTGACTGCAAGACCCAAGTCAGCAATGCAGCAGGTTCCATTTTTCTTTATCAAGATGTTTTTACTCTTCAGATCCCTGTGTGCAATAGCAGGCTTGCCTTGTGTCCCATAAATTTCTGTGTGCAGATGGCACAGACCACACGCAGCAGAATATGCCAGTTTGAGGAGAGCCCTGTTGTCTAGTGTAGTGCATTTCAGAAAATCATACAATGATCCATTTTCATGATAATCTGTAATCAAGTAAAGCTGTGTCCAGGAGCCAGTGCCTTTAATATCTGCAGCTATGAAACCTATGAAATATACAAAGTTACAATTTATTTGTACATAAATTTTTTACGCAACAGATTTAGTAAGCATTCCTAAAGCTGTATTCTCTTGGACTGTATCAAAAAAAGTACCTGTTCCCCTTTTGAAAACTAATAATGTAGAAGCTCAGATTTCAACCATACATGAGTTTACCATTCCAGTCTTCCAGTGAAGAGACTGCAGACACGTTTCCAACCAGAAGCAGCAAGATTCTACCCTTCTATTAACATTTTGTTAGCATACATTAAGGGACACCCATCTCGTTATTTCCATAGAAGCTGCCATATATCCCTCAAGCCACCTACTAAGAATTCCTCCTCCTTCAGCCACACACAAGCCCCCCCAGCAGCCAAACAATGTACTGCTTCCTCACCAAGGATGTTTTCATGCCGCATTAAAACAGTTTGGTAAATCTCTGTTTCTCGAAACCAACTGGCTTCTTCTGTGGTGAAAAACACTTTCACTGCGACTTTTTCACCCCTCCACTTGCCCATCCACACTTCACCATATCTTCCTTTTCCAACCTGCCTCACCATCTGAATTTGTTTGGCAATAGTGCGCTGAACCTAGGGAAGAAAGAAAAAATTAAAAAGAAAAAAAAAAAAACAAACCCCAAAAAAACCACCAAAGAAACGAGGGAAAGGGGGAAGAGGGAAACCCAACAATTAACCAAAAGCACCTGGACAAGCTGCCTCTCAAGCTTGGACTGCTTTGAATTTTCATCCCATGGTAAAATTTGTTCTTAATTAGTTTCCGGTATTCCCATTTCAAACTCATTACTGCTGCCTCCAAAGAAGAATTGCATAACAAACCCAAAAAGATTACATCAGCTCAACCTCTTATTTAATTCAGATGCATTCTCTTGCATTCTATTTGTTTCTATTTTACACATAATTACAGTCATCTGTCTCACTGGCTAATTTTTATGCAAGTATAATATAGGATGGTGAATCAAGAATTATGGACAACCATGAGCCAATAAAAAGCATATGTATTTTATCGGACAGTGGACCCTAAGAAAAAAAATAGCTTTGAGTTTGCTCAATTCAATACCTGTATTATCCATTTTTATCTTTATGTCTACACACTCCAATTTTTCTTTAAATTTTGCTGATGTCAACAGATTTTGTAACATATAAACTAATTTTGCATTTCATTTTAGTTAATTATATGAAGATGGGCTTTTGTACATGTCTAGTTTGTACCATATCTTTCACAGTAATTGCATATAAAATAATTAACATACTGTATGGATAAACTGCTTTGTTCTAGGCATTAGGTACAAACCAGACTTTGTGTTCAATGGAGAGAAGTTCAGTGAAGAAAAATGTTTATGATTTACCAACAACGGTAGTCCTGATCCACTCCCAGAACTCTGTGACTGGTCAATCAGGTCTTTTAATGACTCCCCAGCTGGAATAAACGCTTCATCTTGTTCCAGGTCACGATTATAACAGTGTCTCTTTGCCATCGACTTACAGTAATGCCTGAGGAAGTAAGAGGAGAAGTTAAGATGAACTCCAAAACAGTCTTCAAAATATGTAGTAAATTGATTTAGGAAAAAAGCTATTTAAATGTACAAGTTTTGTCAAAAGAAAAATAAACCATCAGGTTTTACTGTATCCTTTTTTTTCCAGAAATGTAACTTACATAGTGTTTTAATATTAAGGAGTTGTTGTAATGCGAGTAGAGACACGTCAGTTTATTATGAG
>Ga0181612_105193_pt1 | contig 10856 bp, 7 predicted proteins | sample HoacroProtozoa21_FD_119630 | JGI IMG/M metagenome (GOLD analysis project Ga0181612, IMG submission 119630) | Hoatzin crop microbial communities from Cojedes, Venezuel. Combined Assembly of Gp0051906, Gp0051904, Gp0051908 | reverse complement strand
TTTTTCTCTTTGAATTTAAAAAGCTTTTCACTTTCAAAGTGTGATTTCTGAACTTAAAATTTTGCTTGATGGGTGTGTCTTATTTACTCAATCACTATTTTCAGATTTTTTCATGGATACTGTTTGCAAACAGCTTAGTGTAATTCCGCTTTAAAACATGTCTTCCATTAAAAAAGAATTTATACATATGTAAAGATATTTCTATTTGTAAATATAATGATAATTTGAAGTACTATTCAGGTAGAATAATGATCAAGGAAAAACATCTAAGAGAACGAAGTCACTGCTTGGCAGAAATCAAGCAGGGCTTGAATTAATCCCCAGTGAGAATCCTTTCATTCTCCTGTGAAGAAGACTAGTTCCAGATCTGAACCTGGCTTTTAAAACTGTCTCCATCTTCTATACTGAGCCAAATAAAAAAAATCAGATGGGTGCTATCCCTAAGCACTTACGGCAAATGTACACTGAATAATGGATCTTTTTGCAGAGACCTTTGTCTTGGCTGCAATAGGTTAATGCTTAAAATGGGAATAGCATGGATACTGCAGCCACGAAGAGGCTTACTTGCTAGGGCATAGCAATGGGCTAACCCCACCTTACGTTTTTCAGGACCCTAGCTCAGAGTGCTGAGCCGCATTGTTTGGAGGGACAAGTCCCTCTGGAGCTAGCTGAAGACTCTCAGCACCATGTTGCCCCGAGTGGTATAGATATGCTCTCACATATTTTACATGTAGATTGGTTGGGGCCCTCTCCTTAAAAACCTCACTGCATTTGGATCTCGGATTGTAGTCTGATCCACAATTAATAAAAAGTGCAATCAAAAGATAGGAATGCTGCATCTCATTTCCATTTGTTCTCCAGATTCTTAGAAATCCCGGACAGATGTTTTAATTCACAACAGAAAGACATATGCAAAACCTAAACCGCAGTGTGTTTCAAGAAGAATATAGAGCACTGTGTTGACCTAGAGTCTTGAGATTGCTTTCATACACTGTGCAGTTGTCATTCCACCAGTAATTTTTTTTGAAACAGTCATCACTTGGAATTCTTCAAATCAAGCCAACAACACTATCCATAATAATGAGTAACGTGTGGTATTTAAACAGTGCGTGTCCTCTTCAAGGCATTTTGCAAATACTAATTCACAATCAGCTGAAGAATAAGAAAATTTTGTACACAATATTTTAATGCATAATCCTTTGATTAATTAATATTTATAGCATCTGTTTATCCCTGGCAGAATTATATGGATTTAAGTGGAATTTCCCCGGAATGATTTTGGCCCACTTTATTTCCCCACCTTTCTGAGAGGTATTAGTACAAATCTGAAACACTAATGTCTGGAACAGTATAATTTTTTTACGCACTGTTTTTTGTATTATGCATTTTAATCTCTTGGATACAGTGCTTTGCAGGTTTAGGACAGATAACTGAAAGCAGTAACATCCAAATGCATCTCGGACCACTGAATATTATCCTTCACACAGCTGATCAGCAACACTACGGGAAATGGGGCCTTACCCTGTGCAGTTCTACAGAGGCCACAACAATTGCAAACTGTGAACATGAGTAAGGGATGAGGAAGGACGGGAAGAAGTATTTGTGCAAAGTGTTCACAAGGACGATTTCTAGCTTTCAAATACTTCAGAAGAGTCAGGGATATTACAGAGCCATAGAATGGGCTGGGATTCTCAAATGTCACCTGGAAACACAACGGGGAAAAGATTACAGGAAAGATTTTATCTCCTGCTTAGCTTTTTTGTGCTCGAGACAGTCACTGTAGAGAGGTCCCAGGGAAAAGTCTTTGGTGTGGATAACAGATAAGCAGGCTATTCCTTCAGAAGCTCCCAGGAATTCTCAGGAGCATAAACCAAGTAGGCCAAGTTTTAGATTTTGGAGTGTTTTTTTCTGCGTCTGGTCTTTATACACTCTGACCCAAAGCAAATGTCAAAAGCTCCTGCTCTGAGGCATGCTGAATACCCCTTGGGCTAACCTAAACTTGCTTTCTTGTATCAGATTTTGTGAAGATAGATTGACTACATGAGCATGAGCTTTGATACATTTTCTGTCCACTCACAAATGCTCACTTTTTTTTGACGTTCCCTTTTGTCACTGAACATATCCCCTTTAAGGTGTGACAGTGATGTGCAGAAACATCAGTTCACTATAGTCTCCACCTGCCTGTACCAAGATCGCCAATGTATATTTCTACCTTTTTGCATTGCCTATATATACAGAGCCTTTATCTGCAATTTTTATTCATTTTATGACCCTGATGATTGCTTTAGAAAGCTTATGAAATCAGTTGATTTATAATTTCAGAGTAACAACCATTAATGACCTGAGAAATAGGCACTTTTTTTCCTTAGTAGAACTGCACTGCATCTCAAATATTTTGTAGTGATATGTGGAATTCTGGGTAAACGATTCCTCTAAATATAAGTCGTGCTATCTTGGTTAAGCAGTTCTGACAAAAAACAGCATTTTAAAGAAGAATTCCCACTTAAGTAGTGCACCTCTGGCTTTCTATAAGGTGGTTTGGCATTGCATTGCCAAACATTTTGCTGTTCTCAGTGATGAAAACAGTCACCTGGCAACTGAAAGAAGGATAAAGTTCAAAAACAAGATACCAAGTAGGAGGCATTAGTAGCTTCACAAATACATATAAAGAGTTCAGGCTTCCTTAGGAATTACCACAGATCCTTTCTTTTCTTTCGTATTTCTTTTTGTCATAGAGAGTGTCCTTACAAGCATGTATAGTGATATGGGGAAAAATCTGTTCAATCTAATTTCTGCCTAATAATTTCAAGATTCTCATTAGTGCAGGTTTGTTCTAAAACCAATATGGAACGTATTAGCTCAGCAGTATAGAAGCACCAAAATAACAAGAATAAACATTTTGTGAGTATTACTCTACATTTTTAACTGTATATTAAGCAATTTTGCCCTCTACATTTTGCAAGTTCTTGCTTAATTAAGAGAATATAAAATAGACAATTTGTAAGTAAATACTGTGTTTCAGTGTCTTGTTGCATCATCCTTCAGATGGAGCATTGCCTGCTTAACCTTCTGCAGAATCTGGTATACGTTGATTTTTCCAACTTCTGTTCTCAGATCACTAAATCATGAGGGGGCCTACTTCAGCAAGGTAAAAAACCCAGACATGGTCTTTTTCTGAAATCTTTCAAACACAACTGAACATTAAATAAGGGACAGGCAGTCATTATAGCACCACAATTTCCCTGGCTTTTCCAGTGAAATAGCTAGAACTTTCACACTGACTTCAGTTGTCAAATTAGAGCACAGAAATTCTTTTCCTTTGTAGTTGTTACATGACTTAGTAACCATTGCAAGATATTTATATCCATACTTATCCTGAAAGCATCTCTTGTTCCATTCCAAACTAGCAACACTTAACATTGTTTCATACACTAATCTTTTTTTATCCCTCCCTGTTAACTGCTCAATCTAACCAAGCTGATTGAAGATTTTTTTTTTTTGCACCAGTTGAGTTTCTTTCTCCTCATTCTTCCACATAACTGAGACAACAGGTAACCATGAGCAACCTTCAAACATTTCTTAACTAACAACATTTTTGTATACCTGCCAGCTACTGCTAGTTCCAACAAAGGCAATTATTCTTTTACGGCACAGAAAAAATAACGTACAAATCTTAGCTATACAGCAGATAATAAATTTATGAAGAACTCTTTGCAGTTCAAAAGACCAAATGAACTTTAAAAGTTTCATGAACATTTAATTGAAGTTTGGCTGACACCTTGGTGGTCTGCTTTCAGTATTTGCCATCTAATCTTGAATATTCGTCATATACATGTATTTAGGAGATGCCAGGCAAATAAGTATGTAAGGGCTTTGTGCTCTTTCTTCATTGTCACTTTTTGGTGATAGTCCTGTTCCTGCAGCAAGACACTACACCTGATCCTCTTGCCAATAAATCTACAGTACTCCAGACACAGAATCTTTTTTTTTTTGCATCACATATTTGACAGTACAAAAATGTCAGAGGTCCACACGTGGCATAAAAAAAAGAACTTCACCAATGAAGAAAAAAATAGAAAGACGGAACAGAGCTTGTACCCAGATTTGACTGAAATTTAGATGAAGTACCTACAGAAAGTAACTTTTCCCTGTGGGAAGTTAATGACTCTGAAGTGTTTCTCTCTCTCTTTCAGTACGATCTGTGGAGAGAGTTGATGACAATATTAGTTTTAATTTAAATACCTCATTCAGGTGCCTCAAATCCAGTAAGATGAATCAAGGCTTTGATGATTTTCTGTTGCTCATGTTATAAAGCAAGTTTTGGAAACACAGTTGGATTTCTCTCCTTTGACAAACTACACAGGGTCAGGCCTTCAAAAGAGCTTAGGTCTTAGCTTCTAACTGCTCCAAACCAGTATTTGTCAAGCTTTTCACAGATTTTCCAAGTAAGGATTTTCAACACGTCAACCACTTCATATGCTGAATTCTCATCAAAAAAATTAATCACTCCAGCTTCTGAGCATTATCAGAGTTCCTCTGGAAATATGGTCCTGATTCTAAGAGCTAAAAATACAATCCTTAAGATCTAGGTCCCTAAGATGATTTGTTTATAATATAGCAAATGCTTATAAGGCAACTGTATACAAGTTGGAAGTCCGTATATGCATATGAACTTTTATTTTAGGTAACAAAGCTCTGTATTCTTATTAGAATTTTTCCGTCTGCACTAGTCTAAAATAAAAATCTTCTGGAATGTTTATCTTGAAAGAAAAAAACTCAGCGACTTTCCCCCCTTCCTCCCCTCAGTGGTCTGTCTACAGATATTGTTACAATTCAACATAACCTTTTAGATCTTTAAAATGCTAGAGTTGCCTTAAGAAAGATCACAGTGTTCCTCGCCTCAAGCACCTTGACAATGTTGATTGCACAGCTCGACACTCTGTTCTGCATCCAGGAAGAGCGCGTAACAGAGGAGCTGCCATCATTCACCAGTGTGCATGCAGAGTGTACCTGCTACAGGCACCTGCTTGGACACAAACAATAGCTCGGTAACCCTGCTTACTGTTTTCTCCACATATACACATACGGTAAAAAAATAGAAACACTAGTGCCAGCCCAGACATGTGTTTCTAAAGGTCAGTTTAATTCCTCAGAAGTAGTTGAAAACGTGCCAGTTGAAAAGATGCCTTTCCACCAGGTCTTTTTGCTCTTGTGAACAAATGTTTCTCAATGTTGAATACTTACATAAAGGGCAAGTTCTCCCCTAAGAACTGCACAGTGACTTTATTAGTGATATTGGGCTCTCACTCCATATATAGACTTTTTCATTGCACAGAAATAACAGCTTAAGTATTAAGCTCAATACATTTAATGAGAAATTGGGGACATGTCCTTTTTTTCCACAGTATAAATGTGGAAGTAAATGGTGGTGTTATCTCCTTTAGCACAATTTAATGCTAGCATTTTAGCAACTTCCATAGCATCAGCTGTCTGTCCTGCTGTCCAGTAAATACACGTTATAGAGGTACAAAGGGGATGTGGAGACCCAAGATGAGCACAAGCTGGTGAGGTGTTGTGTAAAGGACAGAGGCACCTCATTTTGTCTCAAGCTTCACATTGATGCACTAAAACTATGCCTGCGTGTGAGCATGGGGAGACAACAAGCACAAGCTATCAGCAGTGTAAATATGGAAGTTGGTAATCTCATCTGCTTGGCATGTATGAGAAACAAGCAAGCTGTGGGCTGCTCCAAGAACATGGTTAACTCAGGAAGAAGTCAGACTGACTTTGAGTCTGTTTCTGGGCAAAACATAACAATGGTGTTATCAACAGTAACAGAGCAGGAGCTACATATCGCCCATTCTTGTATACGTTGGATGCCAGTGCATTATAAACACATTAATTCATAAAGACAAAGAATTGTATTAGTTTTTATGAATATACTCAATGGAATCTTTTTGAAGAATCAATATTTTCTGCATGATTTTGCTACAGATCTTTTTTCAAAACGTCACACCTTTCAATTAAAAAAAAATGAGGAAAATTTATCTTTAATGAAAAATGATTATTTTTTGTTTTCATTGGATTGTTACTTTTTTGGCAATTACCAGAGCTTTCTAAGAAGCAGATATGCATAAAAGATGTCAGGACAAGCAGCAGAACATATGAAATATCTGTACTAATAAGAATACCTCTAAATCTAACCTTTATGTATGAAGGGGTTAAGAAGAAAAGTTCATACTGAACTACTGCCATTTATCCAATGGCTAATAAGTAAATATGCCAACAGAATATCAACTACAGGAAATAAGTGTCATTGGATTTAACAACATAGATCTTCATATCAAAGGCTAAAATGGGCTACATATTGCATAAGATTCTTTTTTTGATGTGAAACTCTTAGAAGTAGTAGTGTATCTCTAATTAAACTTACATAACAGTGAAAGCAAGGGCTAATGAATTGCAAAGAAAATAATCATATTAAACTATTTACTAACATAATCATATGGATTCTCAGGTATCATAGCTGATGGGCAGGGGACTGGTTTGAGACATATTAAAACATTTCTTTGCTGACTGAGTTTCATACCAAACAGAATTGAGAATAATTCCAAATGGGTATTATTCCACTGTTGCAAAGTATTGGAGAAAAGGGCTAGAATGCACACTGTTTTGCATAAAGTGGTGTAACAGCCACTAAGAAGTACCTCTTCTAAAGTTTTAGGTATCTTCTTTGCACATTGCATGAATACATCAAGTTTTACAGATCATTGCAAGCTGCAAAGTTTGGAACCTAAAATTTCTTAATCAAGACTGGAAGCTGCTGAAAGGAGAGGGTTGAATTCTTCACTCTGCTCAGGTCTCATTCTCTCTAAAACTGTTTCAAACACTTTATGAAGTAGATATTCAAGCCAGGCCAAGGCATTTCAGTCCACAAAGACCAAAGAAAATCAACAGCACTTATACGTCTATACCACTGAAATGTATTTAAAATTCTGTCTGTAGAGAAATAAGATATTTTTATATGTCACAAGCATATGTGTGACATAGATGAATACACGTATTTACTGTGTGCAAGTAACTACTACCTAAATGACTGCAAATGGCATGACATCAAACCAGGTATGCTTCATGCACTGTGACAAGCTGAGTGAGGAACCTAAGACCCAAAAAGCTTCAGGGTGATATCCTTCCATTCCTCTTTTGACACCTGCAGCTAATGACACTGGTTTGTACAGTACTTCTCTGAGTAAAGTAGCTTTTGTCAGATGCATAGAAGTGCACAATTCATTCAGTCTAAAGGTTATGTGACCTTCCGATCATTTGCAATTCAGAAGATCTCAGCAGAAGTGTTGTGGAAACAAGAATATCAAGAAAAAAGGAAACAACAAAAAATGAAGAAAAAATTATTGTTCTTCTATACTGAACAAATGTGGAGGGATATAGTTGACATTTGCACAAGATAATTACAAAGAAATCATTTCTCTGACTCAAAACCAAAAGATTTCATCTGTTTGTAAATTTAAAGGATGCTAACCTAATCCATATATACATTCCCCTTCGAATTTCTCATCCTTGCTCAACTTTATTTTCTTATGCATTTATAGAATATACGTCTCAGAAACTTTGAAACAAAGCAAGCATTATCATTTCTTTGGAGGCCTTTCTACCTTCTTCTCCCTCTGCCTTTTTCTTCTTGTTATTGTTTTCCTATTTTATACATATTTCTGAACCCGTGGACACTCTGTGCTACAGTTGCGTGACACACAAGGAAGCATGCAAGAGGTGGAAGGTGGGACAGGTGACCCAGGAAGAACACAGAGACACTATTCAAACATACAAGGATGGAGTTGGTAAAGCCAAAGCCCATCTGGAGTTGAAGCCCATCTGGCAAGGGACATGATGGGCAACAAGAAGGTCTTCTACAGGTACATGATTGGTAAAGTGCAGTCAAAGGAAACTGTGGGCCTGATGCTGAATGGGGCAGGGAAGATGGTGGCAAAGGACACAGAAACACCCAAGATACTTAATGCCTTCTTCACGTTAGTCTTTACCTGTAAGACTGGCATTCAGGATTCCCAAGCCTCTGAGACCAGTTAGAAAGTCTGGAGCAAGGAGAACTCATCTCCAGTGGAGGAGTATCAGGGAATATTTAAACAAACTGAACAGACACAAGTCCAAGGATGCACCCATGAATGCTGTGGAGGAAGGCCAATGTCACTGCAAGGCCAGGCTTGATCATCTTTGAAATTTCAGTAAGGTGACTGGAGGAGGTTCCTGAGAACTGGAAATGTCACTTCTGTCTTCAAGAGAGAAGAGCTCAGCCTTACCTTAGGCCCTGGAAAAGAGATGGAACCCTTGCAGCAAATACAGCAAGCACAACGGTTTCCTCGGTTGCATTAGGAGGAGTGATGCCAGCAGGTTGAGGGAGATGATCCTTCCCCTCTACTCAGCACTAGTAAGGCTGCATCTGGAGTACTGTGCCCTGCTCCAGGCTGCCCAGTACAAGAGAAACATGGACATGCATGAGAGAGTCCAGTGAAGGGCCACAAAGATGATTATCATCACGATTCCCTCTCAGGGAAAGGGTAAGGGTAAGAGAGGCGAGATTGTTCAGTCTGGAGAAGAGCAAGATCAGGGGGATGTTATCCATCTGTCTAAATTTCTGATGGGAGGGTGAAAAGAAGACATACTCGGGCTCTTTTCAGTGGTGTCCTGTGACAGGACAAAAGGCACAAAATGAAATGCAAGAAATTCTGCCTGACAAAAACAACCCCACATTTTTACTGTGAGCGTGATCTGTGGCACAGGTTGCCCAGAGACACTGTAGAATTTCGATTCTTGGAGACACCAAAAGCCATCTGGACATGGTCCTGGACAACTGAGTCTAGGTGACGCTGATTGAGCAGGGAGGGTGGACTAGGTGATCTCCAGAGGCCTCTGACTACATTAGTGATTGTGTGATTCTGTGATAGTTGCTTCAGTGCTTAACTCATAGTTTAATATTTTTCCTTATTTTCTTAATTTTGTCTCAGTCCCCTTGGCTGTTATAGAGATGAGTTTCCTAATGCTTAGAGCTGTCTTTTTCATTCTTTGTTTCTCTCCATGAAGAGGCCAGTGACCTTAGACCTCTATGGCTTGTTAAGTAATCTTTTTGTACTAACAATTTACTTCTTCCAGCTTTGAATTAATTGAAACATTCATAAATTTTTCTGCCTCCTTTGTGTGCATCTTTAATAAAAAAAACCCTCACATATTTTCATTTGCAAACAGGGCAGTTAATAAAAACTTCTTCGTGAGCAATAGAAATACCTGAAGAAAGCAAGTAGTGAGCGATCACAGGTTCAGCTCTTGAAAAACCCCTTTTTTGTATCACCTTTGTATCACCTTAGGAAAGGTGGCGCAGAATGGTTCACACCAGCCCTGAGGTGAGGAATAAACAGGCCAAAAAGGCAACCAAGCACCAGTGCTTTTCCCAGCTCTTCCCATCTCCTCGCCTCTGTGCCCGCACGTCTGGGCCCTGCTCCACAGAACAGGCACGCCTCGCAGACGCCGCTTTTCCTGGGTTTGTGTGTAGCCCTGTTGCGCTCAGCACCAGAACCGCAGCCAGCAGCACAAGAGTAAACACACAACACAGTGACACTGTCTATATCAAGAGCACTCTAAGGAATTTTGACATAAATGTTAGCTTTCATAAGAATAACGTAATGCAGTGCTTCTCTTCCCTGCCCTCTGTGATTTGGTGTATCACTATAACTTTTCAAGGTGTTTAGATCATTTGGTATTCACAAAAAACACTTCATGAACAGAAATAGATGATGGCCATTCCCTGCCTGGAATATCAACACCCTTTAGTGATGAGTTACCCTGTAGGAATCCTAACAAGGCAATTCAAAACCTAGATTGAAATTTATTATGAGCAGGTTTCGGTTTCATTGCCTCCTCTAATTCTTTAACATACCTTTATTCATATGTCTATTTATACTTGTGAACATGTCCTGGAATAACTTTGCCACTATACTACAACATCCCCATTGTAAATACTTTCCAGCAGGAACAAGAGAAGCCAGTTTTCCAGCCAAGAAACCAGACTTCAGCAGGAAGTGATCTCAGCAGGCAAATCTTTCAGTTCTGGAGTTATTTGCTTGAGCCAGAAGTCAAATGAGGACACATCTAAGCATACAAACTAGAGTAAATAAAATGTGCTACAAATTAAAGTGAAACCAGTCAGAGGACAGATAAAGTACATTAGGTTCTCTTTCTTTTGTTGACAACACACACTTCTGCAATTAAAATAGTAAACTTTTCAAATTTACATACTGAAGTGATAAAGCACCATTTAACTTTAAAAGTGCTCCAGATATTCTATTTTGATCTAAATACATATGTGGATTAAGCGGTGTGTTAAAAAAAAAGTGTCTCTTTTCAGATGAAGCAGGATTGTAAAGCCTCGTACAATGGCATGAGGCATTGTAAGACATGTGTTGAATTTCTGACAGGAAGCATAGAAAATCTTTTCTTTGCCTGCTCCTTATGCTCCAGACAGTATGTGAAAGATAAGTTACAGAGGAATTTCACAGTGACAAATGGAAGCCTCAGAACATATTCTTATCTTACTAAATTGTGAATGCTCATTTCACTTTTTTGTTAAGGTTTGAGGACAGTTTATGAATCAGGGCTTCATAAGTATCTGACAATTTTTAAGGATTTCTTTTTTAATACCATGATTACATTTATTGTTCCACAGGGCACCTACATATTCAGTAGTTATGATCACAGAATCACAGAATCACAGAATAGTAGGGGTTGGAAGGGACCTCTGTGGGTCATCTAGTCCAACCCTCCTGCCAAAGCAG
>Ga0181612_132629_pt1 | contig 10857 bp, 7 predicted proteins | sample HoacroProtozoa21_FD_119630 | JGI IMG/M metagenome (GOLD analysis project Ga0181612, IMG submission 119630) | Hoatzin crop microbial communities from Cojedes, Venezuel. Combined Assembly of Gp0051906, Gp0051904, Gp0051908 | reverse complement strand
TTCTCTTCTCTTCTCTTCTCTTCTCTTCTCTTCTCTGCTCTGCTCTGCTCTGCTCTGCTCTGCTCTGCTCTGCTCTGCTATTCACTATAGAGGAGCTATACTACCATTAAAGATATTATCTACTTAATTCCTTACAGATCCTAAGGTTCTATCTGCTTCTGAGGCAGTTTCTCTACACATGTTTCTGTGAGGAAGGTAAGAAATGTTAGCCCAGCTCCCATTGTGGAAGGGTGCATGAGAAAAGAAAACACCATCACATGTAGTGTGCATGAATAGCAAACACTTGGTGATCTTAAAAAGTGAACTAGCGTGAACTAGAGGAGGTGGGGCTGGACATACGAGGGTGGAGGGGTATTTGCAGGGATGGAGACTGCGCTTCCCGTCTCCTGTGAACAAACAGTTGAATCTTTTCATTTTCTGTTATAATTCTCATGCCATCTCGGCTGTGGAAAGAGGATCAATGTGATACTCCAATCATTCAGTTTCTTGTGACCCAATGTTTGGCTCTAAAACCTTGGCTTGCACATCCAGCACCTGATATTTCCAGATGGTCTTGCATATAAGTTCTGGGCATGTCTGCTTATCTTTTAAGATAAAATAAGCCAAGACAAATCAATTTAGTCTGTTATAGTCAGGAAAGTGATACCTTCTGCTAGAACAAAATAAAAAGTTGTGAGAAATTAAAAAAAAAATAAGATGTTATTTCTACAATAGAAGTGTCCCTGATTTTATCAAATGTACTTGTAGGTTTGTGTGAGTCTTAAGGGAATTTGATCAGGAGGGAACAGGACAACTATGTTTTGCTTATGGATGATGATGATGTTTAGTATCAGTAGATAAACAGAGGGAGAAAGATGTGGCATTGTAGAATAGCAAGAATGTGTTTATTGGGGTTATTGATAGATCTTACTGACAAGAGCAAAGTGTCATACAGAAGAGAGTGGATGGCTCTGACTAACAAAGTGTCAGCAGCTTCTCTTGAAATCAGTAGGAATAGGCTTAAGGAATGGGCTTAAAACTCAGACTCATAGGGTAGAGATTATTTGTTAAACAGACACATACTTTGACCTTATTTATAGGCAGACAGGGAAACTGATGTCTTGTTATAATTAGTGAAGTTGCACTGGGTATTAGTGAAGACACAAATCATCACGGGGCATTCCAGCATAATGCAGAAAGTCTAGGATGTGGATAGTGGATTCTTTTCTGCTGTTAATTGTATATTCATTTATTTCTGAAAAAGAATACATAGGGAAAGATAAATAATTTTGCACATTTTAACCACATTCAGGCTAATGATAGGTGAATAAAGATCCAGTTCAGATAAATCCTTGTCTTAAAGTAGAGGCCTGTCCCAAAATCAAATGTCCTTGTATTTTTTTCCTTTTACTCTTCTTCTTGCAAATATTTTCCAAATCTCCAGAAAGATACTTCTTAATTTGTTAAGCCTTAATGATTTCACTGGTGTCCTTACTGCCTCTGAAAATTTCTTTAATGGAGTCCTGAAAGCTAAAGCAGTTGCTTTGCAAGGCTGCCCTCTTAGTCTAGTGATTCCTTTCCTTGGTTTTAGCTTGAGTCCTTCACTGAAACATGTGGCACAAGGGGCTAGCTGCTCTTCTTGGTCAAGTCAGGGAGAGTTTACTCTAACAACAACAAGAAAGAAGATCAAAGGAAAAAAAGCATAACTGGTTTATTTCTAATCACTCATCCTCAACCTGTTTTTGGTACTCACACCCTGATAAGCTGGCATATTTATTTACTACATTCCTACACAGTGCAGCGTTTCCAGTTGCATTATGCTTTGACCTACACCGACCACTTTCCTCTCTGTCTGGAGTCTTCAGACATTTCCCTTTCTCTCCCAACTTGTTTGTCTAATTCAAGTTGCAGATCTCTTTTTTTTTTTTTAAATTCTCCATTCTCTCTCCAGGGAAGCTTCCCCACCCTTCCTCATCAGTTGTTGTTTGATCATAATAATGGAACATTGGCTACAGAAAATGAGTTACATAAAAATCCACACTGAACTTTACATGCCTTCTGGAAGGCCCCATAAAACAGCTTTCCAAAACTGAAAAAACCCCCACCCAAAACCCCAGACCGTGGAAAACTGGCTAAGAACTCTCAAAAACGCAACAGTTCTTAACTTAGTCTTGGATATGAAGTCACACAGAAGTAGATACTCCAGCTCACTGCCAAAATGCTTCCCATGCATCCTGCGTGGTCAGCACAAAGAAGAAATTGTCTCAGATCCCTTCAGGTTTATCCTATGGACTCCAAAGGCGTGCTGGTTGGCCAGAAAGGAGTATGTCACCTACAGTTGACAGAAAAAATGTAGTCTAATAGAGCTAACTGAAGTAATACTGAGAACACTAGCGATCTAACCAGGGCAGCAAAGCACTCGGTGCAGCTTGTTTTCTGGCAAGTTAGGTGGGTTTTATAGCCTCCACTGATCTCTGAACTTAAGCTGACATGTCCCCTTGTGCTAGATGTAGCAGAGAGACAGAAGTTTGGACTTGCAAGAACAATCTTTTCCAACCCTGCATGTCCCATAGGAGGGCATCTCAGCACCAGCCAGCTCTGTCTGCTCAGTCATTCCCTTTTTAAGCATCGCACCAGTTTTAAAATTGCTCTGTGCCAACAGTGCGTGAAAACAGCCTTGGTTGGCTTGCAGAGCAAGCCTAAAATGCTGTCAAAAACTTCTCTAGTGTGATGGGAAAGAGAAATGTTGTCCTGTAACACAAACAGTTCGTCAAGGCAGATTCAGAACATTTATAAGTCTAGATTTTTGTACCACGCCTATTGCCGTATGATCTGATGGGGAATTTTTCAAATTCTTGGTTTCTCTAGTGCTGATTTATATTTGTTTAAGTGCGGGGAGCTGTGAATGTGCTGCTAAAATTACTGCTCCTGAACGGCCCAGTAAGCAAGAAGGAGGAATAAATTTTGATTGCACTATGCCACCTGTATTCCTGACAGCTTAATTTGTTAATGTCAAGTCTGTAGGCACTAAATGAATGCTCATGAAAGTCTTGACTATCGGAGGAAGGGCACTGCCTAGTATGATGCAATTAGCTGAGCTCATCGATTATGATGGACAGCTGGAGCTCCCTGGGTTTTTCCAAAAGAGTTTAATCAAAGGCATCAGGATAATAGAAGCTCTCTAAATGAGAAAGGCAGTGAAGTAAGACAGTTAATTAGATTTTTTAAAAAATTGTTGTGTTTATTATACTTCCCATTTATCCTTGACAATTGTCTTGACCACAAATGAACATAACTGTACTGTTGATTTCACTTCAATCAAAAAGAGTTTTAATTTGCATAAAAAGCTGCAAGTATTTGTATGAAACTGAGACCTATAATAAGGCAAAAACAAATTTCTCACACAGTTTTGCAGGATTTTTATGTCCTATCTTAACAGCAAGGGTGTTTGAAAGTCACTTTCACATACACTGATCACTAGTTTTCAGGGCTTTTTTGTTCTTTTTTTTTGGGTTTTTTTTTGTAATTTTTACCCTGTCCAACTGGATTCAATAGAATAACAAAGCAATTCCCTTTGACAGGAGGCACAATACCAGCTAACCCAGCTTGTCTGTGAGCAACAGGGCTGGCTGAGCAGCTGGCCCCTGTCCCACTGCCAGGAAATGCTGACAGCAACAGCTACAACACTTCAGCTGCGAACCGGCTCCATAGCGAGTCTTGATGGCTAATAAATTGCGTAAGTGCTACCCAGATCTGTCCAGATCTGAGGAAAAAGAGCAGCAACTTTGGGATGTCATCTGCTCTGAGAGAGACCCTGTACCACAGAAAGTTTCATTACAAACGTGTGGGTCACGCTCTGTCCGCAGTGAGTTTCCCTAGTGCAGCAGCACACACCAACGACGCTGTGTTTTCAGGTAAAGCAGAATGAAAAGGAGTTTAGGAGACACCAGCATCTTTGAGCTGGCACAGAGTGTTTTGTGACAACAGCAGCCAGCCACAACGGAGCCAACAGACAGAGCAGTGTGCATGCATGTTGAAAATTGGCTGATTTAGTTGCCTACCCACACGTACAAATGAATCCTGGTAGCTCCCTAATTGCCAAGCTGTTAGCTATGCAGTCAGGCAGCTCCAGGTTAAGCCAGTCCCTTCCGTTTTAGATGTTTGCTTTTATAGCAGTGAGGAAATCCATGTTGCTTTGTCCACTTTTATTAAGTTATCGGCGATCTGAATGTGTACACATGTGGACAGGCATTGTGTGAAGCTCCAGACAGATCGGTGCTACGAGGCAGCTGCCCTTAGGTACACACACTGTGTGGATGACCAGAGGCAGCTGCTTCTTCTCTGGTGTCTTAGGCAGACTTTTTCTGCAACAGGAAATGCTGTCTGCCTTCAACAAGAACCAGAAGCTTGGCTTGGTGGCTTTTTCTAAGGAGTAGAAAGTTGTTAACTTCAGCTGGGATGATCACAAACATGATGTGGTGAGTTTTAAAGGCAAATCCATTGCACATTGCTGAAGGTTGCGTTGAAGGTATAAGCTATTGCTTTGGGGGAAAACTGTTCCTGTGATGTCTCCTCAATTGTGCTTGGGAAGTTCAGGCCTCTTGGGAAGATCTCACTGCTGGATACCTGACTTTTGGAAGAGGGGTCGACTATTTAGATACCTTTGGAAATGTTTCCTTGAAGTTCTCTAAGCTTTACGCTAAGCTCAGATGATTCTTCTGGCTAAGCTGAGAATAGCTTTTTGAGAAACTTCTCTTCATAATTAAAGTGAAGGATGTAACAAGATTTGGTTTCTGAGCTGAAAGTGTTTAACAACCCAAATAAATGGGTCGCCCATGTGGGTCTGCAACTGCAGGCTACTTGGTTGGCTGGGATAACAGCCTTATAACCTGAGACGAGCATGGATGTATGCCACGTGGACTCCAGCTTCAGTGCTCCCCTTCTGCTCCCTCAAAGCTCATTGCAGTGTGCTGTGTGAATGGACAATCCAGTCAAGCTACCATCTGCAGTGTAGAGGTAGTCAGGACCAGTTGACTCACCCATACAGAAGCAAGGAAGTAACAAACCAGTCTCTTCACCAGTCGTCTAATTCTGCACAGTGAGGTGTACTCAGACATTTCAGGATGTAGATTTATTTTAAAAGCAATGCCAGTGGAGGTGTCTCAGTCATCCTGATTCAGTCTGCTATATCATTCCAGCACACATACTGTGTCTCCATAACGTCACCCATTAACCTGGTAATTGTTGGGAAGTCCACATAGGACTTGCGTAGCCAGTATCATTCTGATAACTCTTGCCAAAGCTGCAGGGCACAAAGCACTTTGTATATTTTTTTTTTACCACTAATCTAATGGTAAAAAATACACTCTGTCAAAATTCTTGGTATGGAGACAACAGTAAACCCACTAACGCTTTGACACTATTCCTGTTGTGGCTTCCAAGAAAACCAGCCACTTTCTTTAGTGACTATCACTAGTTTCCATAGCTGAGAAATTACTGCTATCTGCCAGAACATTTTCTTCACTTCCCATTTAGGTTTTATTCTTACTTGCAACTGCAAAAGCTGTCTTTAAGCTCCTATTTGCTATTCAGTTTTCCTTAGTTGATGAGCACAGGTAGAGGTTTAGATTGCTTTCTGCTGTGACAATCTTTCATGATGTTCTTTCCCTAGCTCCAGACCTTATCAGGGTTGGCAAATGCTTGAATCAGATGACACAGTGGTCTCAGATTTTATTTGTGTGATGGGAGAATTCATGGCTGCTGCAATGACTGCACTTACTGTATCCATAGCAGCGAACATCACACTTGACTGCTTTGGAAACCGTCCCTGATGAACACTGGATTTGCATGAAAGGCTCAATTGTTCATACAGACTGTCAAATTAAACAAAGAAAACTTCCGTTTTTGGTTGTGTTTGCAGAAAGACAAAAATAATTGCTGTGGGCCTCATAATGCGAGTCTTCAGCACTTGCTGGGCCAGAGCAGCTTTTTCCTGTGGATCAGATCAAGGTATCTAAAAATCTTTTGTTTGCCAGATTCCAGCACTGGCACACTCCGGCCTGACTACTCTCTCAGAGCAGATGATTTCAACACTGTTCATCATACAAGATATGCTTTTATTTCTGATTCTTTTGCCTTCTTATGCTGCCAATGGTACCTGCCCTCTCACCCTTCACATATCAGCATGTGACTGCTTTGATCTGAAGATATTATTCTGTGCTAAGATACTCCCTTAGCTCTCTTTCTTTGATGCAGCAACACCAGAAAGTTTATATATTTTAAGATTTTAAGTTCGTGGAGTTGGGACTGTCATTATCTGGTATGAGCTATCCAAATTTTTTAGGTTAGATTTTTAGGCTAGATGTTTGAGAGTGGGTTTCACAGTTTTTTGGACTTGCAGACTAGCACTGGAAGCTCAGCCCTAGAAGCTCTTTCTTGTTTCCCACCTGTTGTTGGGTGATGATGAACTCAGGATATCCTGGGCTTGGCTGTCGGAGGCTGAAGTTAGAACTCTAGACAGCAGGAAAAAACCAAGCAAACTCATACCAACAATCTTTTAAAGTTTCGTTGCAAATTTGCAATCAGGAATAGAAAATTGATGTAATGAAAGAAAAAAAGAATCTTTCCATAGCCTTCTTTACAACCTCTTAAAGAGTGACGTATAGAACTGTACCGCATTTATAGAATCATATAGGATCGTAAAAGTCCCCCAAAATGTTAAAAAGAAAGAGAAATTTCTCTGACAGATCTTTTCATGAGTGATTTCTGGACAAACCCGCTACGTATTTATGTAGACCTATTGACAATTTCATGCTGTTTTACTCCAATAGTGCTGTCCAAAATGATGAATGTGGTAAGTAGGAAACATTGAACGCAGCCATCAAATGTGAATTTAGTCAGACTCTTACTGTGCTGCTCTTGCTTTTCTGCCTAACTGCCTTTAAACCTTATTTTCCAGGTCCCTGACAATTTATGCTGATCTACATCCATGTGTTAGCGCTGGCCTTTTTCTGATCCAGTGGTGAGCCAGTTCAGGGAGCTAAAGAAGTAGAAAACTAACCTTACAAAACAAAGCCAGTTGTCTTCAGTCAGTTTGGCTCACTGAACTTGAATGCTAAGAGATCAGCAAGCACTAGTGCTAGTGCAAGTTTAATCAATACTCTAGGAAAAAAAACTGTATTTCAGGAGCCAGGTATCCTAAATCTTACCTGATCTCTGGCCTCCAAATGGAGTTTGCTAACATAAATCAGGATTCATCAACATGCTTACTAGGATAACTTGCTTTTCTCTTTTTCCCAAATGCAGAGTTTTTTGTGACTCATTAGGACACACCTTCATAAAATAAAATACAAAACAAATAACTAAACAGGCTTAATGGAGCTAGGAGTTATCCACATGCCAGTATGAAAACGTAAGTAGAATATTTCAAAATATAACAAGATTGCAATTTGTCAGCCAGGTCATTTGCGTCATTTCATAGTTCTGCCAAACAAGCAGATAAGGTGAAGTCTTGACCCCTCTGGAATCCATAAGAGTTTTTTGATTTACTTGAACCAGGACTTGACCCCAAAGATTTTTCTCTTACAACAGAAAGCAGAAAATCAGAATTTATTCTCTCTGCATCTATAGTGACCATGTATTTGAATATGTTATATATGAGTCTGTATAAAAAGGAGCTCACAGATGCAGAAATGCAATGCAGATTTAAAGCAGAAAAGAGGAGATAAACCTCTAGAATGAAATCAGAAACTATTGAACTGTCCATATCTATATCTATCACTGCAATACAAAGTGCAATAAAACATTTGATGTTTAGGAGGAAAAGAATAATTTTGCAAGCATTTAATTAATCTTAATAAATCTTACTGAATTTAATTTAATTTATCTTAATTTTTCAGTGTAATGCCTTGATACCATATGCTGTAGTGGGATATCTGCAGTTGTGATACCTTGAAACATAACAGTGTTATTCTTTACCCGCTAAATCAATTGTCTGTTTCAGTGAGAGACTTTACCAGGTGATTTGCTGGGATACAACACAATACACGGGAGAAAGCCCAGAAGTTGCATTCCTGTATTCTTACATTTATTTGTTCACAAAAATCACGGAAAGATCCAAAGACGTGTAAGGAGATTGCAAGACAAAAGCACAGGTATTGTGGCTGATTCCTTTCTGGGGGGATGGGACATCGGCATAGTCAGGCTATTTTTCTGACATAGCACTGGTTGTTTGGGCAGAGGGAAAACAACCTTTTCAGCATAACTATGTCAATTTGAATATGAGTAATATTTCTCAAGACTTAATCTGGGAAAACTTCTCAAAGGTCAAAGCTGTAACTTGAAATAAAAGAAGAAGGTACAGAGCTACAAGAAGTTTGGCTGTCAAGACTGAAAGCCAGAACACAACTAAGCCTTGCCAAACATGTGATTCTCCTAAAAAAAAAAAAAGGGCAAAAAACCCCAGAAATAAAAGAGAAAGACGGCGTTTAAGACTGGCATTACTTAACAGAGTGTATTGTTGGTCTCCACCCTGTACTAATCCACTCCAGAGACTGTACCAGTATACAACACTGCAGTTTTAAAGGGCTTAGTGTTTGGCAGCTGTTTTTCTTGTACAGTAGGCTCCGTGTACAGAATCACAGGGATCTGGGATTACATTTTCTTCTCCCTCCACCTGAATGTGTTCACTTCCTCTCAACGCTATTGCAAGTTAATTCCTCCAGAAAAGGGAGAGGGGGAAAGGAGGAGGAGGAGGAAGAAGAATAAGAAGTCAACACATAAAAATGCTATGGATTTAATTTGGACTAGAAAGAGACTTCACATGTCTGGAAGCACAATAGCTCTTTCAAGGCCCAAATTATCCCCATATGATGACCTTTGAAACATTCTCTAAAGTTTTTTAAGTGGGATCACGTCATGGCTTGGAATTTGGATGCATTTTCAAGTGCAGTGACAGCTTCATTGTTAGGACTTTTTCTGCTACTCCTCTCTGGTCCCTGATGAATTCAGAGAAAGTAGATAGGGCAAGAAACTGGAATTAACCCTTTTAGTGAAGGTGTCTTTCTCAACGGCCATCCTTAAATGCGTGTGGGATGCTGGGATGTGGGATGATGGTCTTCACTGCTGTCAGTGGAGTTGCAGTCCTTTATACCAGTAATGAGCAGCAGTAACAGATAGAAACATCTTTCCCACATCTCTCAAGCAAAAGTGATTTCATGACACTCCCTAGACCGTGGAAGATATAGAGACTGCTTGTCCCAAGCCACCGTCCTTCTGCATATTTCTGAATTCATTCCCTGCTGTTGAGTGGAGATGTGAAAGGGAACCATGCTGATTTGTTCACAGAGACTACCAGCATATAAAGATAATTTGGAAGTGATTGTATTATAGGTAATATAAATATTTTTGAGCTCAAAGATGATGCAATTCTAGACTGGCTTTTAGGTGCTGAGTGTAGTTTGGCTCTTTCTTGTCTCAACTTGGCAAAGATCTCTTAATATCATTTAAAAGATCCCCATTTCAAAAGATCTATAGTAAGAAAAGCGAAATGAGGAATGTGTTTTTATTTACTTTGCATTGTGAAAGAGGAAAAACAAAAGTTTGTAGAGTGGTCTCTAACATATTGGTTTATATATCCTACTAAAGGATATATAGGGATCTTTTTTTGCCATGTAAGAAGACAGCTTTGGAATCTATGGACTCAAATATACTGACTATAGACGCCTTTCTTTGACTAAATGTTTGCTAAAATACTGTATTTCATGCCTGAGGTAGACAGGCAGGCAAGGAAAGAAGCTCACATACATACAAAGATAGCATGTACTTGCAAGTTTATTTCTTTGTGTAATACAGATCTCATTGCTTCGTCTAACTTTGACAGTAGAAAGTTCTGGCAGTATCAGGAGTTTGGTTTAGATAACTTGTGTTTACTCTTAAAATTAAGAAACCACATCTGTTTTAGGTTTTACCCAAGGCTACTGATTACCTTTAAAAGGCAAGTTTCCCTGCTTTTGTGCACTGAGTCTGCCTAAAACACAAAAATGGGCTGTATAAAGCAAGAGAAGACTTTTCTTTGGAGACAAAAGAAGCACAGCATCACTTTTGGAAAAAACTCTGCTGGCACAAATGAACTCTGTAAAAGTGCTCTCCCTTGAGTATCTTTGGCTAAAGTCTTTTTCCTACTTGGCTATGAAATGTATGAAAGGTGAATGCCCCTCTTAGCCAGCATGTGTACCACCTCTGTAACATGTTCCCAGCTGGAGAAATGCATGTGGATGAACTCTGAGCATCTGTACTTCCCCTTGTTCACCAGAAGGTAGTGACAAAGGTATTCTCACACTAAATTTATGTCTCGCTTTTCTAGGTTAGCAGGCTTTGTGTTGGCTCTTCACTTCTCTTTCCTATGTTGCTAGAGAGCTCCTTACTCAGCTGGTCGGTGTTCAGACCCCAGGGATTACGTGCACAAAGACTCCGTTAGTTTCATTGCAAGAAGGAGACTTCAGCACTGACATGCCTTTCTGCTCCTGGAGGACGGGCTGTCTGCAACTGCGGGGCCTGGGGAAGACCCGTAAAGAGGGTGGGCAGAGGTCAGACCCAAACAGGCAACGGGTACATTCCTTTTGTGGTTGTGGTGTGCTCCTAGTCAAAGGGCAAATACTCCCCAATGAGTGGAAAGCTGCCGCTTTGTGGTTTCTCTCATGTTTTGGCTACCAGGATATACGCAGCAGTATGAAAGGACTGCACTGGCCTCACAGCGGTGCTTGCAGGCAGCTGCCGTGAGGTCCCCAAGGTGCCTATGCCCATGTGATGTGTCTGTGCTGTGAAGGCCATTCGCTAGTGAAACAGCCATGGTGGCTGCCTGGCCAAGGGTGCTGCTGA
>Ga0181612_131638_pt1 | contig 10857 bp, 6 predicted proteins | sample HoacroProtozoa21_FD_119630 | JGI IMG/M metagenome (GOLD analysis project Ga0181612, IMG submission 119630) | Hoatzin crop microbial communities from Cojedes, Venezuel. Combined Assembly of Gp0051906, Gp0051904, Gp0051908 | reverse complement strand
TCTAGCTACACACGCTTCCTAATGGAGACCTTTAAAGTTTCACTGGGTTTCAATGGCAAGTTCAACAGTTGTACTTGAACAACAGCATTTTTACAAACACAGCTCACCTTGATTTCAAATCCTCTAACAGCAGAAATGTTGTTCCAGTTCTTCCTACAACTAAAAAATATGCACTTATGTTCCATCTAAGGTTATGTTTCCAGCCACTGCTTCTTACTGTTCCCTTCCATGACAGCTTTGAGAGCCCTCATCACTTTTATTTTTCATGTAAGTGCTAATTAGCCTCCTGAATAAACCCAGTCCATGCAGAACTACCAAGGCCAACTCCTTAACTACTTCTCCCATTTCTTTGAGTCCCCTCCATCTTTCCCAGCTTGCAGGCAGCAGAAGCAAACAGATTCCCAGTAGCAGATGAACACAATGTTAATTCAGAAAGCTTCTGGAATCTATTCAAGAGCTCCACCAACACATGCAGCCTGAATATCACCCGCCTTGGCCAATGGGTCCCAAACTTTCTGTAGCTGTACACTGAGAAACTGCCAAAGCTCTCCTGCAGGACATTCAGCTCCTTGCATCTCCCACCCTGACGTTCACAACCATTTCCTCCTCTTGTGCAAATGATCTTAACAGCACTGCCGCTGACATCAAGCTACAGGTATTAAGCAGGACTCTTTTGAAGCCACTTGGACATCTAACTTGTTCAGAGCTCCCAGTTTTGAGAGCACAGTTTGGCAGTACCTAAGCTTACCAGTATGGAACCAGTCCGGCCAAGCTCACGGTTGCCTCATGCTCTGACATGCCTCAAACTGGAGAGCCACTGTTAGATACTACAAGACTGAACAGTGAACCTGTGCCAGCTGAGTATCCACTAGTTCCTCCTATTCTTTGCACTTGCTGCTTCCCCGAATACAGCATATGTATTCTGCCCTACATCCTTTGATCCTGTGTCCATATATCTGATGACATTCCCTCTAAAACTCCTCATCAAGCTACTTAGTTATCTACCTTTACTTCTCCCACTGGAATCTAAAAAGTATTCAATTGCCAATTGCTTGAGAAAAATAGCATCTATAATTGGGGCAAACCTGGAAAATCCACTAAAAATGCTGTGATTCAGCAAGTGGTCGTATCTATAACTCCATAATTAAAGTCGTACCATTAACTTGCATTTTAAATCATTCATAGTGACTTCTAATCTTCCTAGCTTCCTACTATCACATCACTAACTCCAATACCTCTATTTTTTTCAGGGATCCCCCCATGGTAGCTATTCACTATTTAGCCCATACAAACAACCTGCATTCTCAAGTCTTCCCTATACACATAGCCCTCCTCCTGTCCTAGGATATGTTCATCTGTTATCTGCTAGATGTCTGTGTTACCAGATGCATCCTAATTCCTTCCAAATCACCTATTTAACAGATCTCTCAAAGCTGTGGGGGGTTCCTTGCAAGCTTCCTAAGCTTTTTTTCCTCCATCTAAGCCTTCATGAAATAACTCCTCTTTTGCCACTCCTCCTAGCACTGCTCAAAAATTAACATAGAATCACAGAGTAATTCAGGCTGGAAGGAACCTCAGGAGGTCTCTAGTCCACCCTCCTGCTAAAAGCAGGAAAACGAAGAGGTCAGTCTGGGTTGCTCAGGTGTTCACCCAGTTGGATCTTGAAAACCCAAACAGACTGCACAGCCTCTCTGGGAATTCTGATGACCCTCATGGTGAAAAGGCCAATCCTAATCCTTCTCCTTACATCCAGCTAGACCTCTCCTGCTTCATTTTAAGTCCACTGCCTCTGGTTCTCCCTGCATGCACCACTCTGAAGTGCCTGGCTCCACCTTCTGGATAATTTCTTTGGAGATAAGGGACATCAACAGTTCAAAAGACCTTCTCCACCAGCCTCTTACCCACCTTTCCCAAGGGCTCTTGCATGCAAACTGCCCTCAGTTGCTGATTTAGTTCTCTCACTCCAGTGAACTAGGCTGAACATTCTCAATTACAGCTGAAAAAAAGGCATACAGCATCTTCTATACCTTCCCTATGACCACCAGGGAATTGCTCTAAGTACTTCTGACTTTCCCAAATTACTTGAGAAACATGGGATTTCAATACGATTATGCTCCAGCATTTCTTGGGATTCTTTTGTCCTTGATAAAGTTATTATTCTTTCGGTCTGAACCGGTCACATTTTGATGATTTTTTGATGTTGCTGTGCTCTGAACCCAGGAATGGCAACATGTTTAATTACAGAGAATATCTCCTCATCCATTCTTCTAGTGTTCATAGCATTATTATCTCACCTACCTCCAGTCATGCAAAATAAAATTGCTCTAGCTATTATAACCTGCCAAATTAAGCCTCTGGTTTCTTGGTGGCCAGTTTCTTACTTTCCTGAGTCTGGGAAACAGTTCCTTGTAAATCAGGTTGGAGAGAACGATGACTATTTTGACAATTCTCTGGACTGCCAGATCTTGTCTTTCCAAACCATAATGCTTTCTTCCTGCCGAGCCACCAACGCAAACCTCATACAGAGAAAGTCTGGCTTCAGGTCAGAAATAGGAAAGCATTTACCCGCTGTTCATCAGCAGCAGGAGACCAATGCAATGTCTGCATTAAAAAATCATGTCTCAGAATATCGTAGACCTTCTCTCCAGACACACCTGCAGTTTCAACAGCAGCAACAGGCAGGTGAAGATCCTCAAAGTCAGCAGGCACATTACAGAAGAGGCCAGGTGTAGTAACTAAGTTCCCAAGCCAAGGCCAAAGGATACTAAGGAAAATAGTATTAAAAAATGGGACTAAGGGAAACAGATTAATTTCCCCAAGTCTGGTCACAAAACACACCTAGGCTAATTTAATAGGTTACCGCTGCTGAAAGATGTAGCTCTGCTCATAACTTCCAACCATCGCAGCCTCCCATACCCCAGCCTTAGAGCTCAGGTGATCCCAGAGTACCTTCAGTTAAATCACTAACCCTGGATGTCAACAAACAGCCAGACCCATTCATTTTGTGCCAGGTAAGTTTTCTGTTCAGTTACCGAACTGAAACAGCTCTCTCTTGTTGGCATCAGTAAGCTGGTAGATCTTCTTAGTTCCTACAGGGTAACTGGGCCCTCATTTTCACCTCTGGCATCTCCGCACAAGGAAATATCAATGAAGTACACAGAAAATGTAACTGTACTACAACAGCCATGAGTGTGCAAGCCAGGCAACTCATTCAAGAGGTTTTCCCTTTTCTTCTCTCATACGTGAGCTCTCTCCATTTTCTGCATCTTGCCCATGTCCATACCATACAGCTTTATCTAGAGCTCACGTCAAATTCGGTGTGCACATTTGGTGCTGTTATTAACGCAAATGTTGCTGAAAGGACATTTAAATGTGCTGAAAGTTGTTTCAGTTCATTAAGCGGGTGGGGAGCGGCAGCACAACTATTTTTCACCCTGGCAAGCAGGCAAAGGGTGCGGCTGCAGAAGGCAGGACTGCAGCTGGGAGAGACAGACCTGCTCCCCTTCAGCGCGCTCCAAGGAACTGCTTCCGCCACAGCTCTGCACCAGCTCCAGCACTCAGACCCCTCCAAAACCCGAGTGAGATTAACCCAGGAAACAAAATTTTAAGGAAACAAAATGGGATGGGTGGGGAGAAGTAGTTTTCTTTTACTGGAATTATCTGAAGTGGCTCACAGAAAGGTCTGCTGAGTCCCAGTTAGCATATAGGATAGCATCCTGCTGCCCAGAGCCCAGAAGGAGATAACAAGCAGCAAGGGACTATCCTGTCCTCAGCCACTGGTGAAATACCAAAGCTCTTCAGGTTAATAGCAAACAGTTCCCTTTTCCTCAAGCGCTTCCATTACTACCAGCTTTCCCCCACAGCTCCTTCACAGTGATCACTATTAAGTGATACTAATCACTTAATCACTTGGAATCTCTTTACTAAGATAAAGAGGTTGCAAGCAATTCCTTAAAGCAGTACTCATCTACAAACTTTACAACGTTCACATATTTGGTGCCGTAACAGTGAAGCCTGCTACAAAAAAACCCCACCATATGCAATGCTACCCAGTACTAACATACAAAGTCTGACTGCCCAAAATGCAAGTTTATACAAACATTAAAGTTACAAAGACAAATATGAGAGTTCAGAAAAATCAGACTTAAGCTTGTCAATTCAACCCAATGTAGTCCCCTGCGTGCAAATACTGGGAAAATCTACATGACCGCACTTATTTTTCAACATGACCTCTGACTCACCCAATGCACTGAAGAGACATTGTTCAATGAACAGAATATTGAATAGGTTTGTGTTTTGTTTTTTAATTCTTTTGCCAGGATAGAACAGGCTTCAGAAGTCACGAGCACATGAACAGGAAGGTCAGGGTTGGGGGTACAGATCCGGGGTACTTGTGAACGAGTTACTAGGCTGGCATCACAAGTTCAGAATTTTTCATCCTAAACCAGAAAATCTGTATTTGTTTATACTCAAAATGGTCTCATTCAGGCATGTTATGGTATGCAAAAACCACCTGATCCTACTCAGATTTAGTCTGAGCATGGCTTTATCTCAAAAATCCCACCAAGATGCCCAGCAGCACCTCTCATTGGTGTTCAGCACCTGATGAAGCAGGAAAAATCTTTTGAGTGCTTGAGACTGGATGCTGTACAGAAAGCAGGGTCACGCAAGCATTTAAAAGAAACAAACTAACTGAAAAAATACATTAAAAAAAAGATGGCACTGCTTGCACAGAAGTTGGTATCTCCAAAGATAACACCTGGATCTCGTTTCACCTCCTATAACCTGTATTCAAATAGTTTTCAGATATCTGCAGAATAAAGCCATCTACTGGTAAATTGGACTTTTACTCAGTCTCTTGCCCTTCAGCTTAAGAGATTGTTAAGATAGAAGTTTCCACACGGGAAACTATTTAGCAGTGAAATTGTCCTAGTTCAAAGAAATCTCTTTTGACATTTGCCTCCAAAAGCCTTGGCAAACTTACCGCACCGCTGATGTTACCCTTCCAAACGCTGTGCTACAGAAGCATTTTTTCAGCCAATTACAAGGTTACGTTTAACAGTAGCACATTAAACTACTTCATGTCTAGACCTACTTTAGCAAACCTGTACGTTTCAGAACAAAGATACTAATGTCAGAGGATCAAGCTAAAGGGCTGCTTGGTTTGGCCCTCAAAGTTAAAGCAAATGGCCTTCCAGGCAATGCAAGAGCTCATGGATGGGGATCATAGAAGCTCGGGGGATGAACAGCAGCACGAGGCCAACGTCATGTAGATGCCATCCGCTCCCTTTCATGTCACAATCCTTGCTCTACCTAGGCTTACTCAGCAGGCGATCTGAACTCCATTTCCAGTACAGCAGTTCACTTATTTACAAAAAAAAAAAAACACCACCAAAAACCACCCAAAACTACTTTTAAGAAGTGCGTATCAAAAGGATTTGGGGGTTTTATTTCTTAACTCACCAATTCAAGACCCGCCTGGATGCGGTGCTGTGCAGCCTGCTGTAGGTGACCCTGCTTCGGCACGGGGGTTGGACTAGATGACCCACAGAGGTCCCTTCCAACCCTAAACATCCTGTGATTCTGTGATTCTGTGTGAATACCACATTTTCAGGAAAGCATGCCAAAGCAATGCAATCAAGATTTACTCTACTGTCACCAGAAAGGACTACAGCATGGCCATATGCCCATACAAATGTCAAAACATGGTCTGTTCTACTTGAAAGTTATGAATCTGTAGTTATTTTTCCCCAGATGTAACAGTCACAACATAATACACAGTTATGATTCAACGCCACTTCTTCTCATGGTGACTATTTTAATACCACCAAGACTCTAAAGATTTTTGAGATAACAAATGAAATACACTAGCATTTTTAAACTGACATCCCAAATCATGTTTAAATTGTTTGAATAATTGGTTTAAACATTACTGAGACAAAGCCATTCCTGTTCACAACAGACAAATGCTTCAGGGCTCTACATTATTTTAGATGGGAATAAAGAAGTCCCTGCATTGCTAGTACAAAAAATACAGATACTCTCAGAATTAAGGATTTCAAATAGCTATAATTAGTCCCTTTACTTTGACTGATGATCACAAGATGCTTTAATGGCCTTACTGCATTTTATAAACAGCTGTGGAATTTTAAATCAATTACATTCCTATTAATCTAATATGTAGAAGCTGCTGATGTGGCCTGTAAAAACGCTAAGATTCACTAAGATTCACTTGCCTTGCCCATTAATCTAACTCGATTAGGTTTCTTAAGTTCTCAGTCTTCCCTCTCCGGTCTTGATTAATATGAGGAAAAAAAAAAAATCCACCAGCGCTACTATTCACTTATCTACCATGACTTTTATTAATTCATGCAAACATTTTGCTTTTTACTCCTAGAAAATTTAGACTCTCCAGAGGTCTGGTAAGAGAGCTGTAGAAACCTATGTCACCATCAACTTCCCCATTATCCATTAGTTTGAGAGATGTAAATAAATCTGGAAAGTAGGCCAACATAATTTTCTCATAGAGAAGGTTAGGTAGTATTTAGATTTTTTTTTACTCCTGAAAAATCCATTTAGTGCGATCTTTATACTACTACACACATACATTTGTACAAGATGTCTCTTTTGGAAATGCAACTCCCTTCCCAAGAAAATTGTCTTGGTATACCATCATTAACAGCTCTGTTTTGCAACCAAAATTCTGCAGTTTTAAACTTTCCAATATCCCTAATCTGCAAAGCTCTTCCGATTTTTCCATGTGTTTTCTTAGTACATGCCTTGGTCAGTATGAAAACAACTGAATCCCAATAATCCTATATTCTCTACAGTTTTGTGGCTAAATCCTCCTGTGTTTCAGAAATGAGATGCTCCCTTTTTGGCTTCTCTCAGGAATAAAGGCATCACAGTTTTCCACAACCATCTTGTCAACTTTTCCAGTGTATACGACTTAACCCGTAAACTGTGGGTTTAAAACACTCCAAAACTGACACAAGTGGATAATAATTTCAAAGCCTCATATATTTCTGTTAGATACTCAAGTGTTCTTTAAACAGCTAAACTGATTTATTCATAAATTTAGAAAATAATTTTAGTTCCCAAATTCTGAAAGAGAAAGAGCTTAAAATTCTAAAGCTTTTACAGTTGCCAAGGTTCCCTCCCCCTGATATTCTAGAAAGCAACATTATTTTAATTTTCCTCCCAGAAGAAGACTGAAATCAAGAAATTCTGATTACTCATGTCAGCCATCAGCAACATCGCTGAAAAACTCTACAATTCATTGCAGCTAGGAAAGAAAAAGAAGGGGGGGGGAAGGTAATTTAAAAGTCAATATTCTGCACGCAGATTTTCCTTAAGGTCCTGTTGTTACTTTCTTTATTGTAAGCAAGAATAAAATTCACTACAAAAGCTACTAGTGAAGTCTCCTCCTGCAAAACCTGGAAATTAGTAACATTATTAACACAGCATCAAGACCCAGTAAAATCTAATGGAAACACCAAAAAAAGCTTAAAGGCATCAACGTGACATTCCTCTGCCAAGTGACAGATTTTACATTTATTTCTATTTTTAGGCCTTGCTTTCAACAGCCCCTGGTCATTAAAGGACCTGCTGCTCGGAATCTCCTCTAATAAATTCACACATATTCAAGACTCTCCAGGAAGTGTCACATGAAAGCACAGACATCAGAAACCTCCTTGAAAAACCTGTGAGAACTGAGGTGAGCCAACATTTGTTAATTAGCACCTAAGAAAGGTTAGGAAGTAATAACAGCTTGCTGCAGCACCCTTTCTGAATACAGGTAGATGTTCTCCTGGTAGAAGCACCACTGGTTCTCCATGTGAACGTGCAAGCGGCATCGTCCTGAGGTCCTCCCACGCTGTTTTCCTGGCTGGCTGTAAAGCAGTAGCCACCCAGTGCAAAGAGTTTCCTTGCGTCCCAAGCTCCCACCCTCCCTGGGTAGCAGAGGACAGCATTTGGCAAAGAGCTGCAACTTTCTACAGCACAAAAAGCATCACTGAGGTCCACCTGGGAATATACCCCTGCATGCTCTTGAAGTCCTTTCCTGCCTAAGATCTTGCAAGTATTTACTGTAAGACCACAAGCATTTTTCAGAAAGAAAAATAAAGCCGATTTTGAACTGATTCTGGGAGGAGAAAGAGATAGAATAAAAACTTCTTAGCTAACACTGGCAAGGAAAAGAAAACTTCTTCTCCGCTTGTCATCTGTTTTAAGCTGATCTCCAGCTGTCCTACCATCTTGATTCAGAAAGGAATACCACGCTGTTAGGTTTTCCTCCATGCAGAAGAAAAAGAAAATAGTAGATAAGAGTTAGAGCAAGAGCCAGACGCTGGGCAAAAAGAATTTATGATGAGCAAGTACTGAGACACTGAAGAAAAGAGAATTACTATTTGGAAAGTAACCAGGAAGAAATTTTTCACAATGAAGGTGGTGAAACACTGGCACAGGTTGCCTAGAGAGGTGGTAGATGCCTCGTCCCTGGGAACGTTCCAGGCCAGGTTGGACGGGGCTCTCAGCATCCTGGTCCAGTGGAAAGTGTCCCTGCTTATTGCGGGAGGGCTGAACATGCAGACCTTTAAAGATCCCTTCCGGCCCAAACCATTCTGTGATTCAATTCAAAAAATAACTGGAATAACAGTGCCTCCTGGTTTTCTCAAAAAAAAAAAAACACTTCAATTTCTTATAACATTTTCTTTTTTTTTTTTTTTAAATGCTCATGCCAGTTAAATATAGACTGCAGAAACTCAGCAATTCAATAAACAAATTAAAAATACTCGGATATGCTTGCAATCAAATAAATCACTTCTATAGAAAAACAAGTCCAAATCCTGAAGGTGAGTCTCAAATGAGTAACACCAATTCCTATAATATTGGTAATTGGCTTTCTTTTAAACGTAACTTTCCTTAGTCTTAAAATACAGTCCACTGGCATTCACCACTAAACACCCAATGGCTTCATTCCATTAAATGCATATTACTTCACGGCTATTAAAAATGCCTACAAATCCATAAACCTGCAAAAGTTACTATTTTGTCACCTGGTTTATCATCTGAAGGTAGTGTGTCAACATGATCAGGATTCTGGGGGTTTTTCCCCCCCTCTGGTCACAATGTAAAAGTGTTGTGCTTACAGAAATACCTCTAAAATAATCTGCACCACATTTTGCTGAAGATATTTCTATCAATTAGGCACAACAACACTATTTTCCAGTGAACAGTCATATTGCTCTCCTAGCACAAAACAGGGCAATGGTCTTTCTGCAGCGTCAGTTATCAATTTCTCTGCAGTCATTCTACCAAATACAATATCCAGTGACAAAGATTGCAAAATAAGTTCTCAAGTTTTGAAGTCTAGAATTCCCCTTATAAAAGGGGATTGAGAACCCATTTCACGTGATGAACACCATTTTGATAACATGAATACTGCCTGAGTCATCAATCTATCCAACAGTGCCCTTCAGTCACCACAGGGAATTATCTCATACCGATTCATAATGTCTCTTTATTCTGCATTGTCAAGACGTTGCTTGTTTTAACACAGCAAGGGTACCTCTTGTTATGATTTAGCCAATGTCACTTTTATTTTATCATGACCACTAGTTATGTGCTCAGTGAATAACAGAAAAAACACTGCGGGACAGCAAGGGAAGAACAGAATGGCTCCCAGAATACCTGCCAGGTAAATCTCTTCTTGAGGAAAGTGTCTGTCTGAAGTTGTAAGACTGCTGTTAATCGCCCCCCTTACCCAGAAGAGCTTATCCTGCTATCACGTGCCTCACTGCAGCACATAACCATACCGCAAACATGACAGAGAAATAGCTACTGAGCTTCATGCTACCTCATTTACAATCTTTGATCTTTATTATTCAAAAAATATCCATGTGCACTTCACATAAAATAACATTAAACATACACATGAATGCCCGTCAGCTTACTGGGCTTCTCAAACTGCACAAACACAGAAAGCACGAGTGAAGCGCTGCAGAGCGCAGCTCACAATTAAGCATGAAGTATCTACTGGTTCAATTCACTACTTGCAAATATCCATTAAAGAAAGGCAAAGCCACCAAAACACTCACAGGCTGTCACTAGCACTGAAGACTTGGGACAGAGTTGGATAAAATCAAGATGAGGTTCTTGCCACAGTCAAGAAAAATCTACCTGTTTGCAGCACAACAGTGACTAAAATGGCCTAACCACCAAAGGAAACAACCCAAACAAATAGTAAAAGCAACCCTGATGTAAGAGCTTGCCATGTGGAAGATGCGATGAAGTGCTGTAGGGCACAGAAGACACATCACAGGAACAAGCTGTCAGGTATTAGCTACGCCCGAGTTTTGTGTATTTAAAATTACTTTTAAATTTCTTTTTCTCCTCTGGATGCATGCCAGACAACACTGGTCCTGCCAGGAGAGAAGGATCAGCAATATAGCAGTTGTGTAAGTACCTACTCAGTCACTGAATATGTCAAATCTTGTACTTTTTAAATGGAAGCTATATAAAGAACACTTCATTTATTTCTTACTACTATCTACCATTTACTGGTTTTCACTGGGCATTCTGCTCTTCTTCCTCCATCGACTCAAACCAGCCTGAAAGTTCCCTCCGTCATCACAACTATCCGGCTATGACTTTGCAACTCACAGACTTACAACAAAGTTTAAGACCCACACAACTTGCAGGGGCAAAAGTAATATATACCAGGACTTACACATAGCCATTTCATTATTTAAAATACTATTTATAATCTTAACAGTAGCATAAGATGAGACTATTGAGCCGTAGCTGCAAGCGAACACACAATGTGAGGGATCCCTATGAACAGAAGTTAACAGCTTA
>Ga0181612_115711_pt1 | contig 10857 bp, 8 predicted proteins | sample HoacroProtozoa21_FD_119630 | JGI IMG/M metagenome (GOLD analysis project Ga0181612, IMG submission 119630) | Hoatzin crop microbial communities from Cojedes, Venezuel. Combined Assembly of Gp0051906, Gp0051904, Gp0051908 | reverse complement strand
TCACAGAATGATTTAGTTGGATGTTCAGTTGGATGCTACTCTAATAGTCCCAAGAATACAATCAATCACTGCTGGGAAAGCGCATAATCCTTGCTTTTTCGCTCCTGTCACTGCCTTTTGTTTTCAGACACCATTAGAAATCAGACCATGTTGATTTTTTAGGGCATGGAAGGCAAAATGAAGAGCATACAAACGTAATCTTTATCCCTCTAGTCCTTCCTTTTAGCGTGATCAAATAGCAATTCAGCACAAATCAAAATAGTTGCAAAATGGTTTTGTAGGCAACAAATGTAATAAAAACAGTAGAAGTGCACTTTCCCAGTACAACTGTGTCAATTTTACAGTGTGTAGAGTCTTGACCTTTCATAAAAAAAAAAATTTCCAGTGCAGAGGTATATTCTGGTAGAAATGTAGTTGCAAGTAGAAATTCTTGTTTCTGCCTGTGGTGATTATCTAAATGTCCTACTGTCTGACTAGAAATTCAGAAAGTTTTAGAAGCTGTGGTTCTTTGGGAAATCTACAGTGTTAGCAAAACATAATCACAGAAACTAGATACATACCAAGCAAAGAGCCTGAAAGGCTTAAAAAGACTGGACAGCCAATAAGTCTCTATTTAAAGCCTGGTATCCAGGGACAAAGTGAAAACTGTCAAAACTCAAACTGAGTTAGACCTTACAAAGTACTTAAAAACCGCAAAATTATTCTTTCAGCATGAGATAAGAGAAGAAAAGAAGTAGGGGATAAAGGATTGAGACAGGATAAGCTACTCACAGCACTAATATTGAGTACAGCTGCTACAGTATGGGTAGAGACTGAAAGAGCATGGCTTGTTTAGCCCAGCAACTTAAAACCTGAGGTAGGATATGACTCCTGTCTCTCAATATGCACAGAGGGTGAAGATTAAGGAGAGAGAAAACAGTTTTGGCCTATGAAGAAATGGCATACTTGGCTAAGAATACATTTAGTCTGGGACCTCTAAAATTACTGCAACTATCAGATGAGTAAAGTACTAAAACAACAAATAATGGCTGTTACTATTTATGAAAAACCTACAAGTTTGAAACAGAGATCCATCAGATTAGAAAGGGATTACATAACTAGAAAGCAGGGATTCAACCTCAGAGACCAACACAGACCTACATGGCTAAGGAATAAAACTGGAAAATAATTAGTAAATTTGTAATTTGCTCACAAATGTATGGCACAGAAAATTTAATCACCATCGGCTTTCAAGAACTAAGCTTCATATCTCTGAAATTAATGTCATACCAAGCCAAGTATACTGTCCTCACCTATTAATTGCCGATACGAATATGAAGGACAATAAATGTAGTATTCCTGATTTAGACAAATCATCATTACAGACAGTTCACGTAAATTCTTCCTGATTAATTCCCAGAGTGCCTGAATAAACAAGAAGCAGATGCAACTGTATTTATTTAGTTATTTAGCTAACTGTAGCTATAGCCCACTGTCTCAAACAAAAGAACTTTGTTAAATAAACTCCCGAAAAGTCAGTTCTTGTCTTCAGCCACTGATTCAAATCATTATTCTTTAGGACTACTTATAACCGCATACATCTCCTCTCTGCCAAAAAAGATGCAAGTTATTATCTATTTAATTTACTTGTACGTAGCTTACTTTCGATTCACAATCAGCCACTCCCGGATATACGTCTGAACACAGTCTCTGACATGTGAATCCAGTTCAACCCTGGGGAAAAAGCAACACATTGTAAATATTCCAGTACCTAGGTCATACCTTAAGGACAAAGAAACGTACATAAATGTGCTGTTCAGATAAAGGTCTCTCTGTTAGTCCTCTCCTGCGTGTTTATTTTACTGATAAACTCTTTCTTGAGGTTTAAAGAACTACACGTGCTGTATGAATTCCCTCATGCAGGTTTTTGTGGCTGTGTTTATAAATTAACAAAAATAGATATAATAGAGTTAACCATCTGCCACACTATACATTTCATGACTATAAGACTGATATTGCTATAAAATACTGCAAAATAAAAGAAATTATACCAGGTACACATATTTGTGATTTTCAAAACCTTGTAACAAATTTCAACACACAGGCATATTTTTAGAGAGGCCTCAGCTCCTGGGCTCCAAATACATTGTCTCTTGTATGTTTTTGGCATAATATTCTCTTTCTCACAGAAATGGAGAAAACTCTAAACAGAGACCCAAAGAATATGTTACTATTTAATTTTATGATTTTTAAATAAGCATCCTTTAATGTAGGGAGTTGCCAGTGCTGCCTGATAGGCTGGATACTGAATAGAACTGAAATATTCTAAGCTAAAGTTGATGCCCATGAATTTGCTATCATGATGTTCTAGCATAATTCCCCTACCCCTGTTCTAAAAAATTTTAGTGACCTATACCAAAATCACTTGCTACTCCCTCCAATCCAACTGAGTGAAAGACCAGGATACACATGCAACGCAAGCATGGGTGAAAGGCATGATACTTTTTCAGCACTTTCCACCCAGAACTCTTAACAGATTTGCAACCAGTTACCAAGACCAGGTAGCAACTGATCTGGGTTCAGACACGCAAGGCAAGACGGAGGCTTGGCCGACATCACGCTGCTGTGTGCCCCTACCGCGGGCGGACTGGGGCAGCACACGGTCACGTCCTGCTTCTGGTTCAGACGGGGCGTATGTTTGTAAGCGTGTTAGCCCAGTTTGGTTGCCAGTATCTGCCTCCTGCTCTCGCACAGGAAGACACCGCAGACTGCATCGCCTGCAGGCAAATCTTCGGTGTGCATCTCTCCCATGCTCTCACCTTCCCTAACACATCCCCGCATCCTTGACCAGGATTTTCTGCAGAAGCAGCAGTGTGAATGGCTAACAGGAAGCCACTGGGTAAAAAAATCTGCTGAAAGCACACTTGTGGTTCTTGACCACTTGAGCTTTGCCACAGACTTGTGACAAAACCCTTAATGTTACTGTTGTGCACATTAGGCCCGAAACTGATTGTACAGCATGAGTCTACACGTTCTCCTGCTCGAAAAACAAATAGGTAACTGCCATCTGATATAGCAGGCATGGTGGTAAGTAAACTTGGGAATATGTGTGTATTGGGGAGAAATGGTCACCTTCTCTTTAACATCTCATTTCAAAGCTGGATAATTTTTTACTATTCTTGTGCTTAATTGAACTAAACAGGAACTTCAAGCACTAAAATATTCACTGCCTCCAACATCCATCCTCTTTCCCCAATCCACAGGAAAACAAGAATTTGTGATAAAGATTGGAACATTTTCTGTGAGTGACGTCAAGTGAAAATCACCTTTTCTGCAAATACTACAAAATCCCCTGGGATCTGTACAATTCAAAGAGTTCTCAGGTGACCAAGCCTGGCACCTCTTTTACCTGCTTCACTCTCCTTAATTTCCTGAGAGATGCCTTGGGCCCAGAAAGAGCTTGCAGGCTGAAAACTCACTTACAGAGAGGGACTCTCAGCTAGCCCACAGCTGGCAAAAATCACATAAACTGTGGTTCCTGCTTAGCCTCACTGCCTTAGGTATGTTGGGCAGCAAACACCGAACAAATACAGTTATTGTATAGGGCTCCACTTTATACAGCTGGATGGTATAAATTAGAGAAGGCTGTAACAAACAGAAAGGGATGCTGGTCTACCCTGTGAGTCAGCACACCATAAGCTAAGGCTGTTTGTCCCTTCAGCGTTCAGGTTCAGCACAGCAGAAAATGTAGACTGTGCCGGTCACTTCCTGAACGCCAGCCCCTCACCCCAAACGCGTTGCACAGTTAGCTGTCTTTGCAGACACAGCAGTTTGGGGCTAAACTGGTGCTGACTTCACATTTATCTGGCTGTTACTGCTTGCAAAACTCAACAGGCCTTCGCGGTTCTACTTGAAGTTACCTCTTAACAGTGAAACAATCCTTGAAGGGTATTTTGTACACAATGCATAGGACTCTCCTAAACTGCACCAGAAATCTCCCCAATGCACCCATTTTTCTCATTCTGAAAAATTCTGTTGCCCATAGTTCACCTGTTCATCCAACCAGCTTAAATATTTTCAGGATGGCCAAGCACCAGTATCAACACATGCTACCTATTCTAATTTAAAAGCTGTTGAAAATAGTGGAAATCTTCTGAATTATTTCATTAATGTCAGTCTGAAACCAAAAGTGACTTCTACACTACATTTTTCTCCCCCAAAACAGGACAAAGTGTGAACTATTCCCCCCCATCTAAGCAAGAAAGTTACCGAGAAAGAGATGCTTAGTGAGCTGATCAATGCCATGCAACACATAGCTAGCAAAAAAAAAAAAACAAGAGGAAAAAAAATCAGTCCTGTGCTTACTACAAATCAGAATCAACTTCCACCTCTAGGATCAGAGCTACAAAATTACTTTTCATACTGCCCTCCTTCCCTGCCTTCTTCTTCTTCCTACCCTACACCTACCTCACTTCTGCTGCTACCAGCTAGCTCAGGAAGTCATGTAAATGCTTGCTTAATTTCAGCGTGCAAACAGGCCTAACAGAATCAACTGCAAAGTTCAGAATGTTTAAAGTTCAGCAAGTGCGTAATGGATGGCTGGATGGCTGGCAGAATGCAGTGTCTGGATTGACATCTTCAAAACTATTTTTAAACCTGAAGCACTTCAGAGAGAGAGGAAGTCTCCTTACCCATCTTCTGGCATAGAGGGTTGCAAAGTCCTGCATTCTTTGGGTGTAAAGACAATGTCCAAGTCATCTTCAGGAAAATCACCAAGTTCTTGTGCTAGTTCTGAGTCCAAGTTGTTTAGCCGCGTCATTAGGAAGCCTTCAAAATCTACTGGGTCGACTGCATCATAAAATGAAGGCTAATGAAAAAATAAAGAGTTGTTTATTTTAGCATTAGAAGAGGCTTTTTTACTAGTATATTTTAGGCTTATTTATTTACTTCTTGTCATTGTCCCATTTTTTTAAAACGTAGGAAACACCCTTTTAACGTTGTGTACAATGCCACTGCATTTAACGTAAGGAGAAGCTGCTAAATGAAACATTTAACTGAAAAAAGAAAGGGGACAAAGTGAGAAAAGTTTTAAAACACAGGAGAAGAAATGGAAGATACTACAACTAAATCCAAATTTACACCCATTTCCTCTGTTGAGGAACATTTGTCATACATGCTGGTAGAAGTAGGGCTGATTGAAGTACGTCCTGGGTGCCCTCAGACGTACTTTGTTGGATTCCCATGAAGTGCACTCAGCCCCTCCTGCCCAGTCGATGGTGCTCATCAGTTATCAAAGAGGCAGCAGCCAGCAGCAACGACAGAATGACCAAAATGACAGTGACAGGGCAGTGGCCAGCTGGCAGGGAGCTGCCAATCGACTCTACAGCAAATGTGACAAAAAGCACCAGCAATAACAAGGTCAAGGCAGTAAATCCTGGAAGTCATACTGAGATTAGTGCCAACTACAAGCACCATAGCTGCCATCATGAAGATGCCCTTCATTTTAGGTGCTGTGCCTGAAAGAGACTATTAGAAATGCTGTGTGCTTTTCTCCAAACAAAGCTGAGGGCAAGATATACCCAAAATCAGAAGAAATTATTATTTTCCATCTCTGAAAATTACTCGTTTGCATTTTACTTCTAATTTTATTGGATTTTTCAAGAGTCAGTACAGCAACCACACAAAAGACTACACATAACTACTGAAGTTATCATTGCAAACCTTAGATATCCACTATTTCTACAGCACATGGCATTGCACCTTGACAGAGAGCAGTTGTATTTGATTACATTTAATTAGCCATTCTTATATAGACCGTCTGTTTCAAGCTGTCTAGCTCTTTTTATCTGCTTAGTCTCTAAAATAGAGGCAGAAAATCTTGTTTGATATGCTACCTAGAAATGTTCCACATACACATAAATGTGACTTTGTATGTTAAGGGTATTTTACTTGCTATATAGCCAACAAAAATAGCCGGTGTATGTGTAGAAGATGAACATCTGTACAGCTGAGTACAAAGACCAGTATCACATATTGTTGATTGTCTGCAAAAGTAACAAATAGGTCTAAAAGCTACAGCTTTAGAAAACCTATGGCTTATATTGTTAGTTCCAGAAAGGCTGTGGAAACCTCAGCACAGTAAGAGCACAGAAAAATAGTAAGACCATTAGAATAATAGCACTCAAATAACTTCTTTGCTAGGTGAAAGAATTCTAGCAAAAAACAGCTATCAAATCATCCTCAACTGTGAAGAACAAGGATTTCGTTGCACTGATTAGCCCAAATACTTTTCACAAGGCTGCCTTCTGAAGCTGCCAGCAATAGTCTGAAAATAGTAACAGTCTGAACACCTTTATGGTGCTGTTGATGGACTGTGGGGAAAATCAGGCACCCGATGTCCCTGATAGCAACACTGCCTTTATATTAAGTGCTACTGCATCTACTGTCTCATCCAATGTGGAGCTATGCCCCTTATACTCCAGTGCTCCCCTTCACAAATAAAATCCACAGGCCAAAATCATGAAGTCTTGACTTGTTATTACTGAGTTCTGCTCGTGCAAGGCTCTCGTGGAAGTTGACAGCATTTTCACCTGAGCACGAAATGACCTCTGCACATAACAGTGTTACATCCACAACATCAGGAATTTTAGCTCAAGAGGACAATGAGGAATTCCACAATTTCTAAAACATGCAAAGGTGCTCAACAGTGGCAAAGCTCTGGGTAACTGTGAACTAAAATGGCTCACTCATAGTGGCAACGGTATGCCGCATCAGTCACTGAAGACAGGAAGATGAGTTAAAACTGTTCAGTGGTACATACGAGTTTTGGAGCCTTTTTAGTGTTCTGGAAATACAAATGAGGAACCTATTCAGCTAATAAAAATCAAGAAACATCTTGCAGAAAGTGAAGCATATTTAGAAGAAATATGCTAACAACACCTAGGAGAACTAAAACAACCCAATATTTTTTTTTTTTTAAATGGATGTGGTAAATACTCCTGCAAATGATGTAGCAGGGACCTTTGAATATACCCAACCACCACTCCTCGCCCCAGGTTCCCCTTTTATACGGCAACTATATTGGTCTCTGCGTAATAAAGTCTCTGAGCTCACCACTCCGCCTGCACAATTTAAGGGATCGATTGAATTCTCTGAAGAAAATCTCTCTCTTTCTTTGCTCTTTGGATCCAAAGGGAAAACCTAAACCTGACACTAAGTCCAGCAAACCATGAGGCAGCCAGCTGAAGAAATACTCTGTGCTGTTAACTAATTTTTAGGTTAAGCACTATCTTTGGTTTGTACCTAGTGTAGTGCTGAGCATACTGGATCAACAGTTATGAGTAAATGGTGATCTTTATTAGCTATTTATTTCTAATTAATTGTCACCATAATATCCTTGAAGTTCACTTATCATACTGCCAGTGGGTAAAGCATTACGTGTTAGTACATATATATGAAGATCTATTAAAAAAAAATCCACAAAAGTTTAAAGTAAAATACAGCTTGAAGTATACAAAAGCATATTACATCTTTTCAGTTGCTGAAGATGTAATGTTCTGCATGCAAAACATTTTTGCTTAATACAATCTAATTTTTGATTAAGCATCGCGCTTCCTTTCAGAAATCACACTTTTCCATTCTGGCAAGTCAAATTCATTGCATTTCATTATATCTTCTAACTTCTTCTAGTTGCAGTATTAATAGTAAGCTTTAATCACTAGAAATGTGTGCTTTGGACTATCACAAATTAGATACAAATGTAAAAAAGATGGTGAAAAAGGTAAATGCAGATGGAGGGTAATGGTCTCCCTAACAATTGGTGCATATTATCACAGGAAATAGAGTTAGTTTCAACGGAGAAGACAACACTCCTTTTCACACATCATACAAGTGTGCAAAACAATTATTCTACAGAAAATGCCACAAATCATCACTGCAAACATACCTTTTCAAGGATGATGGATTAGAGGCATGTAGATTGCGACAGCACACAAAATGGCAGCTACGGCGTTAATACCCAGGAAATGAAATGTTATCAAGTTTCTCAAGAGCAAAAGCAGTTGTCTGCATGTAGAAGAAGAGGACCTAGACTTCTCAGGCTGAATAACCGCAAGGAACAAGTTAGAACACCACAGCGTTTCAGATTAAGGAAGTGAGTAGTGGCGGGAGGCCCTGACACACAGGAAATAAACGCTTACATCTAGTGCTTTACATTTTTCACAACCGCTGGTGCACAAAGACTTTTCCTGCATCTACTTATCGGGTCTCATAAAAAACAAAGAATTAAAAGCGTAGGAAGAAGCAGAGTATCAAAATCTTAAGTCAGTTTTATTCATGACATAGCACGTTTGCAGAATATCCGTGTCCCTGAAAGGCAATTCAAAAGATCTCGCAATTTTTCCCTTTGTCGTAAGGGCAGTGTCATATGGTCTGACTTCTTCAGGGGGGACTGCACATGGAAGGATGAAGATGATTCGGAGTCACGTAACAGTTGACTCAATTAGATCTGTACCAGTCAGGGCATCCTTCGGCATATCGCGCTTACCATGCTTACTCTACAGCACTGAAAAACAGGTCAGTGGGCTGCCTCTGCTGCTAGCTCTGCAAACTGCCGATCAAGCCACGCTACCTGAGCCTCCACCTTTCGTTTTTTCTCTTTACTCACTTACCTCTTTTTCCAAATTGTCTGTGACCACCACACAACGCATTTACTTGGTGGAGTTGACTGCTTCCAGCAAGGCAAGATGCAATATACTACCAACGCTTAATAATTAATTTATAGTAGAATGCAGTAAGACTGTTTATTTCAGGCTCTAAGGACTGTTCTCCATTCTTTCAAACGCATAATTTTCTCAGCTCATCAGGGAGTCTTTTTTAACAGCTTCAAGCAGAAGCCAGTGAAAAGCAAGGCAGTTTAAGAAGATAACTTCATTTACCCTAAAAACATTAAGCAATGGAGATGCCAAACCTGTGCAAAGAAGATAAACCCATAACTTACCAGATGAAGAGTAGAAAAGCCAGGGGTACTTAAGCTTCGTTGACAGAACTGCGCAAAGCCTGGCTGGAGAGTAAACTGCTTTCTTATTTCTGCGGAGGAGTGCCTTTAATTAAGCAGAGAAAAGCCCTTATAACTACAGTTATCCACATTCAAATTCCAGATGCTAGAGTTTAGCCAGCTTAGTCTCCTGTCCCAGTGTTCAGAAACATATTTTGATGATGTTCTAGATTCCTTGTTTTGTAGTTGATGCAAACCTCAAAAAAACCCCACATTTACAGTCCTACATAATTAAGATTTTGATGCTCTTCCAACAGATTTCTGTCTGCATTCATCATACTGTAGTCCTTGCAATGCAAGAAAGAATAACCTTGCCCTTAAGTGGGAGTGTGACTGCAACCTGCACAGCAATACTTGCAGATTCATTTCTGCAAAACAAAGATATAGCATAACAGAGCAGAGAAAGAAAGATGTACATCATGGATGCAAATATTTTAATGAACTGGTAATTGACCAAGGGATAAAAACAAGACAGGTTAAAGATAAATAGAAGACAAGATAAAAACACTCACTGAACAATGTAAGCCCAGACTTCTACCAATAACACAGTCTGCTGTGAGAAGCACAAGGCAAACCAAACTATGAATTTAAATATCAGCCTATACTGTATCAGCTGAACTTTGAGAAAAAGACTTCTTAAATGCCAATTAACTGACTTCAATGGGAACAGAAAGAGCCCAGTACTGAATTCTTCAGAAATCCCAGACTTATAGTACTGTTGCATGTATAGAATCTGAAAATTCAGTAATCAGAGTAGCTTGCTTGTTTTTCATGGAAACAAATAAACTAATGTTTAATGTGATTTAAGACCAACCAGCCACAAAATAATAACAAAACATCTACAATATTTCACCATAACCACTGAGGACAAGATTTTTAAAAGAAGAAGATGCACTTACACTGTTTCCAAGTAAAAAACCCAAACTTATCGCCCACCAGGGCAGTCCACTGGGAGACAGCAAAATAGAGGTGTAAGAAGACTTTCCCTTCTGTCTGAGATGCTCTTCCAACTCCAGCAATCACAGATAGGTGTCTTAGATTTACCAGGTGCCACAGGACAGAGGTGGCCTGTTCGGTGTGCACCTTCTCCGTGGTGTCTTGATTTCTATGACCACTATACCTATTCTGTGATACTGCATGTCTTGCTACTTCTTTTCTTAACAAGTGTGACAAAATTTAAGCTCCACTGAATGCAGTTCTGCTCCTCTTGAGGGACAGGTATCTCACGGAAGGTATTAAAGCTATTAGCCCCGATTTCTAAAATAAAAGATGCATAAACAAGTAGTTGCTCCCAGGTCAAGAGGCCATGCCAGGTGTGAGTGGGACATTGCTCTACTCTGAAGGCAGCAGCAATTGCAGAGCGAGCAAAGCCAGAGTTACAGAGAAAGAGATCCATTTGGAAAAGAAATGCTTGTTCAGCATTGGTATTCCAAAAATCAGACAGGATGAAATGGGATTTTTTTAAAGGTGATTCGACAATTATATAAGCAAGAAGTCACACAGGGGGAGAGTGAGGAAGTATTTGCTTTCTTAGATTATTTTTGCCCTATTTTCAAAACAAAAGATACTTGTATACAAGGTTATTTTTTTCCATCTTCCCACTACAAATAATCTCTGATCATGAATGCATCTAGCAAAGTAAAACTCAAATTATTCAAAGCTATTATTTTCCTTCAAACTGAGTCTGTTTCTACCCTGTACAGAAGTATCTGTTACTGATGTAAACAATAGCAGCAGATGTTGGTTTACTGGACGTAAAAACTGTGTTACAGTGTATTGCAGAAGTTGCTGCTGTAAACAATGATTTAACATATCTCAGAAGT
>Ga0181612_105658_pt1 | contig 10857 bp, 4 predicted proteins | sample HoacroProtozoa21_FD_119630 | JGI IMG/M metagenome (GOLD analysis project Ga0181612, IMG submission 119630) | Hoatzin crop microbial communities from Cojedes, Venezuel. Combined Assembly of Gp0051906, Gp0051904, Gp0051908 | reverse complement strand
TCAGTGCTAGTAGTAACACAACCAGTTGTTTCTTGTGTTAACATATGGCAAGACTCTATGTCATGACTTTAGAATGAACTTTCCCGCCTTACTTTCTTTTTTGTCTTCTGCTAATACCTCAAAAGTATTTGAACATACAGTTTAATCAGTCTCTCCTGTTGTGTTTTCCATTCCAGACACATTGCATGTGTACTTTGAGGCACAGGGTGACCAAAGCCAAATTAAATTACTTTCTCTCCAGTGTCAGTAAAGGATTTTTTTGTGTAGAATCTTCAGGAAAAAAATAGTCTTTGATTATCTATCAGATTCTGCTTAATAATATATATGTTCAGCTTTATTCCATGTAGTGTCATAAACAGCTGTATTTCAGAAAGGAGCTAAAGAATAACAACCTGGCACTGTCTTTGCTTCTTTATTTTTGTCCACATAATGTTAGGCAAGCTCTTGCTATAAAGACATGCAAAAGCAAAGTCGTGACTTTTTAAAATCGTATCTTGCCTTGCTGGCATAGCAGAGAAAAATTAAATTTCATATTCAAAATATAAATTCCCTGGTAGCCAGTAGAGATGGATAAATTTGAAGAGTCAGAAACAGTGGTATTTCCCTTAGGCAATGGCTCTTCTCTCAAACATTAACATATTTTTTAAAGATTGGTGTTATGTTTATATACTTTCCTTGCCACAATGGCCTCATAAGTATTAAACAAGCAAACCAAAACACACAAAAAGCAAAAGTATAAGTCAGCAGTATATGTAGATGAAAGCACCAACTGCTGCACGGTATTCTTTTTCATTAGCTTATTGTATCACAAAACATAACGTCCAAATGATACCCTTGAACCAGACAATACTGTAAAGCTTATCCTTGTACAGATGGTTGTCATGACCACAATTCAGTAAGGAGGGAAAATTAGATCTCAGGCCGTTTTCTCTGCATTGTTTAAGCATGGGGGGCAGCAAGGAAGCTCACCTAGAATCTTCCTATCTTAAATCAAGATAAATATGGTACATCTATTTTTGCATAAACATAATAATTAGTGAGACCATGCACATATGCTGCATTTATTGTGGCTCAACTCAGAACAGAATCATCAATTTCAAAATAGAAAAATAGGCAAGTGATGTTAGAAGATACAAAGAATTTTGTATTGTCTTACAACTAGCTAACAATTTGTATCATAAAATTACAGTACTTATTCTATCTTTGTACTAAAGATCTAAAAATACCACTGAAAACATTTAAAAATAGACATCTTTTATTATTTTCCAGATAGACAAGAATATGAATACTTTTTCATCCTTATATATCAGCAATACAGAGGAAAATAAATTAATATTTCTGACTGTAAGGTACCGTGATATTGGTCTTCACACAGGAACACTTTTTTTCTAGTGTAAGCACTTTGCCATTCCCATCTTTTTTATCTTCTCAGGGTTCAGGAAATCCTGAAAAAATCTGTCCTGTACTCCATCATCTTATTGTGAATATCTTCAGGATATAAATTGCTTCTGCAATTGCTTTTGCGCTTCTGCAACACATGAATTAAACAGCAAATATTGTGTGGGTTAGTATATGATATTTGTGTCACAATCTTTATTAGCCTTTGAACTAAACCACATTTAAAGTTGAAAACCATTAGAAGGTTGTTTACCTTCTAAAAAGTAACATTTAGCAATCTAACTCTGTTCTTTAAATCGTTGTCTGGTGCTGTTACTCAAAGCTCCAAAGACTCTTAGAAAACCCCCAAAACCACCTATGGCTGTTAGCTCTGCATCTAATAACAGACACTTCAGATTCTTGAAAAAATGTCAAACAAGCTACAACTTTAAAAGTCCTTAATACTTTATTCACTTAAAATTTTATTCCAGATGTGTAACCTTTCTCAAATTACTTGTAAAACATAAGTCAGGGGTTTGTATGACTGAGTGGTCTTTGGTAGGTGGATAGATAGTTCTTCAGGTGCTCTACAGTTCACAGTTCAAAGCACTTACCAGCTATTAAATGTTCACATAGTTCTAATATAAAACCTTAGTTATTCCTAATATGCAGTTCATACGCTGCCATGGCTGAAATCTCTGTTTGCTGGAAGTGGCTGAACAAGAAGCAATCCCTCAATTCACGTATGTATAAAAGTGGAAAAAATAAACCTTGTAGTAGACTGAAATATTCAAGACTGAAATAGTAAGAGCTTGAGACATAGTGCTTCTACATTGTTTACAACATCTTTGAGTATGCCAGCCAAAGAGTGGGAAAGGCTTTTATTGTGAGACAGTATGTGTCTCACATCTGTCTTAGTTATACTAATGCCTTTTTGTACCTAAAGACAGCGAGTGAGGCCCAAAGGAGAAAAAAAAAGTGCTTGACTAGGTTTGGCCTTGCTGAGGGTGCTTATGTATGAGTTACCGTGTTCTCACTGGTAATGCTGTCTTTTCTATTGTATTGAAGACTTATGAGCCTATGTAGCATTATTTTAGCTCCAGAAAATAGCTGTGAGAGAACTGTAGCTTATTACTGTTCTAGCTAGTGGGAATTTTGTGAAGGTATGCAAGCATAGTCCTGCGTAATCTTTCTTCCTGTCTTTTTCTTGTGAGACTGGTGTATAAAAATATGAGCTCATTACTCAGGGTTGGAATTTAAGAGAGGTTTACTACTCTCTCTGCACTGTCATTCTGCTGCCATGGTCATATAATCACCTTCTGTCAGAAAACAAACAGCTGCCAAGAGTTGAAATTTTGGTTAATGTCCTGGATCAGAAAGAGGTTCTGGCTCCCAAACTCCCTGAGAATTCAGTCATGCATCGGTGTGATGCATTCCTTCCCTTACTCTCCAAGCACAGATCTGAAAGCAGTTACTGAAGCTCTAGTGACAAAAGTTAAAATGCATAGTCAGCATTTCAGAGTTAAAGTCTAAACAGGCATTTTATTCATTCACTTCAGCTCTGTTCTGCAGATTTGCAAAACTAATTGCAGTCTCAAATACTTTACATGGTAATGGCTTGTATCATAACTTCTTGAAGATGCTGGCATCATACAGTTTTATGGCAAGGTTTTTTCTGTCAGCATCTATGCTCCTTTGTGTACTGTAAAAATGTTTGCTAGAGCAGAATTTCCAGGTCATGTGTGGTTAAATTTTGTAACAGTACAGACCAGACTTACCTCTTAACTCTAAACTGAAGTAAAAAAAAGTTTAATGGCCCCTCAGGACACGGTTACATGGCAGAATATTGCTGTTTCATCTGTGGTGAAAAATCTGTTCTGGACATCAGTCTGGCCAGAGGGAGAATTAGTACTGCATTCCTTCTGCTCTCCCACCACCTGGAATGCAGTGTGGGCCTTCTCACAAGCTTTCAGCAGACCTGTCAAGTCCCACTCAGATGGAAAGTCCCCCACGTCTCTTATTTTCTTCTTCTTTTTTTTTTTTATCTAATAGCATCTCTTTATCTGATGAAGATGGAGACAAAATACTTTTGAACAATGCAGCGTGACAGGATCCTGCTAACACTTAGAGCTGTTTGCAGGCTGGCAAATTCAGCTGCAGGGGCTGAAGATGAGGCAGTAGCCCTTGGCATAGCTGCTGCCAGTCCAAGAGGGCTGCATAGAAAGAACCGTTAAATGGTCCCAGGCCAACACACTACCCAAGTCATCAATTCCATACTTCATTTTTCCACTGCTTACAAAACAGCAATACTGTTAAATTTGTTAACTTTGACATGCTTAAGTAAAAGGTGCAATCCGAGTATCATTGTGCAGGCTAAGATGTAATAGCTATGTCTGACATATATTTTAATGTTCCCACATTGATGCCATGTTATCACAGCTTGAAAGCCCAGATTCTGTTCTAACACAGTATTGCTTATCTGCACTCAGCTAAAAAAATTCTTATTACATCAGTCATTTGTTGTCTATTTTGACATCCTTCACACCAGCACTGACATCCCTACTTATACAGTCCTGATTCTGTCCCTAAAATCTGGGGCTGCCAGGACAATTTTTTTTTTTTTTTTGTGCTATGTGCTTTTGTGATGAGTTAAAAAAATTAGTTAAATATCGAAGTAAAACCAAAGCAACAGTATGTTCACTTGCAACTTCATCAGGCTGCAAAAGCATACTGTAAGCCAGATTGTGCCTCAGTAAGCTACTGAAATTCTTATAATGTATCAATTAAAAAATGGTCTTATCAACACAGAAGAGCTATATTTCTACTGGATTAACGTAGTTAAAATAGTACAATCTGAAGCTGTCCTAGCATGGATGTAGTTACCAGATAGCTAAACTTAAAGATGGGTTTGGGAGAAGTGGGGGAACGTGGCACATGCGCAAAGGCGGCTGAGCGGTCCCCTGCCCTAGGTTTTGCAGACGGGTGGAAGTATGAATTTTGCAAAGCAGCTAATGTGAGCAAAGGGCTGGTGGTCCTGCTGCTTCCCTCCCAGCATGCTGCTGGGGCTCCCCTTGAGCCCACCTAGGCACTCCTCTGACGTTACAGTGACCTGCTTCATCGCACAAGTAGTATAAACTAACCCCACAACAGTGCTAAATCGTTTTCTGCTGGTTCAGTCCCCTGAGCCTGCTCCTCATGGAGGCAGGGGAGGCCTGGCTGAAGGAGGGGTGGGGAGGCAAGCCCCAGCGAGGGGCTGCTAGTCCAGCTCTTCTCTGCACTTGTAGCTGGGGGTACAGTTTCCTGACCCAGCCAAACTTGTCAGGCAGCTGCTGCCATGTGAGGTTGCACTCACTCCTGCGCAGAGGGCTGCCGACGTCATCTGCCATGGTGGCTGTCCCCTATGCCAGGAGCCACACATAAAGAAAATCCAACTTAAATATGTGTCCACTGTCCATCATTTCCTTCAATGAGCAGCTGCTCCAAGTCCTTGCTCCTGAACTATCAGGAAGAAGAATGCATCTATACATACAAAACACCTATATGTACATACAAAAATGTGTTTGTTTTCAGCCAGATCAGCTAGCAGCAACTTCATGAGTCAAGGAGCTGACAGTATGTATACATTGAGGAGGGAGTACAGAACCAAGGTAGAAGAAGAGGCGATAAAAATACTTGTTTTAGAAAATGGAAACGCAAAGAGAAAAGGCTTATTTCTTCCTCTGTTCCAGCCATAGCATGAAACGTCTACAACAAGCCAACAGGGAAACATAATCTGACCTTTAGTTTGACCCCATGGACTGCCATCTCTCTTTCAGATGGCCAAATGTATGTTCCATGGTCATGGGCAGCTCATGAAGTGGCAACTGAAATATTTCTGATTGCAGGACAAGTGAGATGCGGCTTGAGTCAGGAAAGCAGAAGCATGCCAAGTAGGACTGCCAGGTAGACATGCTAGCCCTGTGAATTCACTGATACTGAAAAGCACTGTGTGATGGCCTCAGCCAAACTGGAATGGAGGACCACATGCTTTCCCAACCTGGGCAGCAGTGGTGGCCATATAGGGGTCTTGATAGCTTTGCTGTGTTCCATTACAGCAAATCAAAGTCCATCCTCCTGCCCATGAGGAATGCAAAGGGGAATATCCAGACCTGCCATAAGCAGATGTGAAGACAACTTCAGGGTGACAAAGACCAAATTCAAAGGGCTTGCCTACGTGAAAACACCCTAAAAAGCTGTGACAAATTAAACGTACAAGGACAATGCACAAAAGGGAAAGCATACTAAGTCTGCATGCGGGTCATCTAATTCAGAAGCCACTTTGCTATAGTTTAATTCTCCTTCAAATTACAACTATTGATTGTCAGTTTGCCTCTCCCAGGACCTTTACTGTCTGTCTCAGATTTCTCAGGCAGGAACGATTCTAGAGCTGTCCTCGCCGAGGACTGGAGGAAATGCAGGCAAGTGTTAACGAGACACTGTGCTAGCATGCAGGTGGTTGCTAAAAGTAGGACTGATTGTCTTTTGCCCTGCCTGGAATTCAGCAAACAGACCAAGAGGTCAAGCAGTGATGGCTTCCAAGGACTGTTTAATTTACTGCAGGTTCTAGGATATAAAACATATGTGACAGTGCTATCATACTAGTAAAGATATAATGCTGTATCAGATTACTGGTGTGATTGAATTACCAGTGGACAGCCTGTGGTGAAATGGGCATCCTTAGTTGCTAGACCTGTAAATCCAGGTCTTATTTAAAAATATTTTTAAACAGAAACAGCAAATTTAGGATTAATTAGTCACTGGTTGAATAAGTAATTTTCTTTTATTTAGAATCCACCTTGAATCATACATGATAGCTGGGAAGAAAGAGGGAAAAAAAAAAAGAAATGGAAAAGTTGTGTGGTTTCCCCTTTGTTCTAATTTTAAAACAAATTGTAACCATCAATTTCTGACACGCGGAAACAATAGCTGCGGTTAGAGTTTGACTTGAAGTAAAACTGGACATAAGCCTACGTCCTTAGTTGTATAAATGAGCCCAGGTTCAAACAATACTGTGCAGAAAGGTTTTTTGTGTGGACAGTTGCAGGATGCGAACAGGAAGCTGGGATAAAATATGGGTAAAAGGAGGTCAGCTTGGATGTCAGCACACAGTAAGCCTATTTGTTTGTGTACATAGAGGCAGTCACAAGGACTGAAAACTCTGCAAATCTGACATCACAGTTGACCTGAACTATAACAAGTTACTTAGTACGTATCTAGACAAAATAGAAAATAAATATCTGTAGTCATCTGAAATATTTTCTGAGAAATGGCACTAGCTGTGTCAAACATAACTGCATTGACCAGCTACCAGTTAACCCTTATTAGAGGTGTAAAAATCTAACAAAGACTGTCTATGTCTTCAGAAAACCATTCAGTTTACCTCACCCGCTACTGATATTTTTGCAGATGTACTCCCAAATCCCAAGCCCAAATTGGTTTTGTGTGTTGGAAATGCGGGTTTGTGAATTAAATCTCCTTTTGTGCAGTTACTTTGTAATACAAAAGATCCAGAAAGGGTCTGATTGCCTGCTCGGTTGAAAGAAAATGCTTTATCTGCTACAACTTCTGTCCTGGCAAGCTGGTGGTGTCATTTAAATGCTCTGGAAAGAGGGCTCTGAGTCTACGTACAATGAGAACTCAAAGCATGCACAACAGTTGCACTGTTCACCATAATAGCACTGAATGTATGCAGTTTATGACAAAAGATATATTTTCAATGTGTTTCTTCTGAGCTAATAAATACTTTAATTAACTGCAGTAGTTTATCGTTTATACATTTAGACAAATAATAGATATTTTTAATAGATTGAACTATATATAAAATGCAGCCTTGGTTTCATTTAAATGAAACACAAGGAATCAAATAGCATGATTTCTGATGTAGTTTCATACAGAGCAATCTTAAAATACATCTTTGAGGCCTATGTTCTTACTGTATCATCAGATAACAAAATTACTTTAGTTGCAGTTCCACTATACATTTTCTTTAGCAGCCGGCTGGTTGAAGAAGTTCCCACCACAGCCTCCTTGTCAGGCACTCTCCCCACACCCTTAGTGCAAAACTGTTTGTCCAGCTGCGCTGTGAATTTCATCACAGAAACAACCTGGGTTAAAAATAACCTCTAATTAAAAATAATTGAATAATATTGATGGTGTAGGTTATAAAACTGTCTCAAAACAGTATTCTCTGGATTGGGGTGGGGGTGGGGAGTGGGAGCAGGGATGACTGTGATGCAGAAATAAAATGAGCTGGGAGGGGGCAGGGTAAAAATAACGTCTGTGGTGAACTTCAGTGTTGCTGAAAAAGCACGGTGCAGAACTGGTCGGTGACAGCTGCAGCGCTGCGCAGAGCCAGGCTTGCAGAGACTTGGAGGAACCACACATAAGCCTCATTTGACAAGATACTTTTATAGTATATTGATATGATGTAGTCAGTCTATGACTGCAGTAATACTTATCTCCCCAAAGTTAAATAAAGCATATAGATAAATATATACTGTATACATATAGATAAATGTAATACTGTATACTATATTAGCATAAGTTTGATAATTTATTTAAAGAGTTTTAAACTGTTACTGCTCCAGATTGCCTTTTGTCATTCAATTAGGGACAAAAACACCTCTAGAAATGCTGTAACTTCGTAGTTATTGTGTTGTCATTAATTTATTTTTGTATAGGTGGATCAAAACCATCTGTTGTTCAGAAATATGTACTATTACATAGAGTAGAACGCAAAGAATGTATTTTAGACTACTGAATTTATTCTGCCTAGGTATTTTTAGTGATGTAAGAAAATTTGTCTGTGAATGCAGTACTATGCTTAAAACAGCATTTTTCCTTTTGATAAAATCATCCTAAGTATAAAATAGTTTTACTTTATTAGAGTAATTATGTTTTTAGTGGGTATTGCTGCTAACTACTGTAGAAATTTAGATGTTGACAAATTTAAAATAATTGAATTAATACCTTATGTCTACTGGAATATTTTATATCAAAAATCCCACAGTACTTTCTATAAAGTAGGCTACAGGAATTAATTAATATACAATCAATAGACTGCCTGCTCTAGGGACTGAAAAAGGCATCTGCTCTGTGCCAGGAATATACTTGACTGTCTGGCTATTTGTTTTGTTGTTTATTTAAAAGGAAGTGAAAACTGTTTTATCTTGAAAAAATAATGGTGAATACTTAAGTAGATCAAGTGTACATATAATTAGTTAACAGCTTGGAATTTAAGCAATACATTGCTGCTTCTTTCATAAGGGGTGATAATTTTTTAAAGAACGTTTATGTATAACAAATGACCTCAGAATTACCAACTTTAATAAGATAATATTAAAAATTATTTAGACCTAACATATTTGTAATCCTTACAATTAGAGGTTTCCTAAAAGGAAATATTTATATCCTGAAGATTTCTGCTAATAGTCACTGCTTTTCCAGGGTGCTGTCAGAATCCTCTAATAATTCAGTGCAAAATTTCTGCATTTCACATATAGAGATTTTGCATGTAGCAAAACAAGTAAGACAAAGTGTTATGTTTTGAGTAATTTTTGCCAATATCACAAAGACTGTTTGACAAGGCATGCCAGCACATTGTATTAATTCTTGCATACAGGGCCAGATTCTCAGCTTCATTAACGCCTGCAAACTGAAGCAGATTTCCTTATATATGATTTAAGGCCTGAAAGAACAATTAGTTCAGTTCAAATTCCTACATAACACAATGATTCATTCACTCTGCCCAACAAATCACTGTGATGGAGTATAAATTTTAAGGAAACATCAGTTTTAGGGCAGATTTTAAGAGCTTTTATTCCTATCCCATTTTAAGCAGTTCCTGTTTCTGCTGCTTCTTCCAAATGCCAAGCTATTCCTGCATTTCTGAGTATGACAGCCTTTTGAGCGGCATGCAGAATCAAACGGGAGAACTGATGTGGCTTTTTTCTTTTTCTGGGTTATTTTTATTTTTTAATAAACAGTTCACCACTGAGCTACACAAACGCTTCTGCACGGCAGAAGAGAGAGAACAGCATAGGAGTAGGTGTAAGTAGTAGAGGACAAGAGAGGAAAGGGCTTCACGTAGCAGCTCTGTTACCTGTAGTTCCATTTTTCTCCTCCATACCATAGCAGGTAGAAGGCAGGGCATATCTGTACCTCACTAGCTGAGGTTCACAGTCTAGCATTTTAGCGTGAACTGACATTCACAGGCAATTAAAGCAAATATGCTAGGCTGTGAACTGAAACAGTTCCGTTTTGGAAATGTCCTCTGGCAGAGGGGATGGCAGGACAGCTGGGGGTAGCAATGCATTAAACAATTGCAGCTGTTTTCCTCATTGCACTTAAGCCAGAGCTCTTAAGTAAGTACACCACGTGTTGAAAAATGTACTACCCTGCTAGGTAATTTGTTCCAATACTCAATTTCCTTCAGAGTTAAAAATGAACATCTTCTTTCTGAATTGAATTCTGCTGACATCTCCTTCTCGTCATTGACCTTCTTATGTCAGTGTCTACTAGCTTCAGTACTGGAATGCAGTATTTAGAACCTAAGGAGGATTTTTGAAAGAGCGTGACCTAGAACTTGCATGTTTCTGAGAGCTACCTCATAAAGTAAGGAGGAAGGTGGAAGTGCTAACTCTGGGTAAGAAGTTTTGGGAAATGGCAGTAGTGCATAAGAAAATGCCAGCTAGACTATTTATCTTTATGCAAAAGTCCATAAATAGGAATTAAGACTCTAACATTCAGATTATAAAAATGTTTGGGTTTTTTTAACAGATGACTACCAGGAGGGTAAGACAAACAGAACAAGCAAGTATTTAACTTCAAGTAGTGTCAACAGAAGTTCACAGTAGATTATAACTTTATTTTGCCACTAATTCGACAAAGGAAACAGCCTGTATAATTAAGCAAAATAACCATGTTGAAAGCTGGGTACATTTTAAAAATCATTAGGCAAAAATAAGTTGTCTGAAAATGACAAAATTATTTCCAAACCAGAAGTAGATTAATGCTAGTAAGTGTACTCTGACCATGCATTTTAACATATCACTTCAATTTATCTTGAGTAAAATTCTTAAACCTCCTAACTCCAGCAATTAATAGAGGAAATAGACTTGAAAGGAAAAGTACGTACAATTTTATTGGTTGACTGAATCTGAACTGTGCTATATTTGTAAACCCTGGAACAGTGAGAACACAAATGTGAACTGCTGTTTAGCATTTGCTTACAATTGACCATTAATGAGGTAGTGACTAACTTAAAATCTTTTCTTCTGAGCAGAGTATTTTTGGAGCTTCCTCAGCCCTCTAACATATAAAGGACTTGAATATATGAAGCTTTCTATTCTGAATTTCTGGAGACTTATTTACTCTAAACATGTATGTTATGTTATGTTATGTTATGTTATGTTATGTTATGTTATGTTATGTTATGTTATG
>Ga0181612_170978_pt1 | contig 10858 bp, 9 predicted proteins | sample HoacroProtozoa21_FD_119630 | JGI IMG/M metagenome (GOLD analysis project Ga0181612, IMG submission 119630) | Hoatzin crop microbial communities from Cojedes, Venezuel. Combined Assembly of Gp0051906, Gp0051904, Gp0051908 | reverse complement strand
AAGAGATCCAGATGTGAAACAAAAGATTCAGTCTCATAGTTGCTAATGCAGATGTCTCTTTTGGTTCCCTAGGAGGAGTCATGCAGTCACGAGTGTAACCAACGGTTGGTAGTTCTTTTTGGAGTTGGAAAACAACGGGATGATGCTCGGCATACGATCAAGAAAATAACCAAAGACATTCTGAAAGTCTTAAACAGAAAGAGCACTGCAGAGACGGGTTAGTAGAACTTGAGTCGCTCCTTTCTTCTATTATTTCTTTCTACTGCTACTTCAGTAAGAGCATCTTTGCAGTTGACTGGCTCCTTTGTCTGGAGTCTCACAGGGAAAGGATTTTATGTAATCTACAGTGTCTGGTAAGATGTATCAGTCACTGGGAGTCTGGAATGGTGCTCTGTTCCCAAGCATACTAACCAGCAAGTAAGACATTTGGTTTCCTGCTGAAAATATCTGTTTGATTGAACCGTTCTTCAGAAGAGGATTAAGTCATACCAGGTTCAAAGTGAGACCCTGGCCAAAACTTTAGCTTTTCAAGTGTTATTTTCTGTAGTTATAGCATTTAGATCTTTGCACAAGAAGCAAAGAGGACTTTGCCTATGCATATTTGGCAAAGTCCTTGATTAAATATAGCATGCTGTTACACATGGGGCACATGTAAATGCGTGGGATGGGAAAACTGGATAGCTGTGTCAAAATCAACAGAAAGCCTCTGACTTCCGTCAGCTGAGAATCTGGCTACAATTTTTGTTCTCTCTTCATCTGATTCCTGGAAGGCAACTTGAAATGTGGTAAAAGGATGATTCTTTAGAAGATGGGATGCTCTGACAAAGAAATTTTGAGGCTGAACATCTACAATCCAGAACGTCTGTTCTCATCAGGGAATCAGTGTACCTCTAAATGGAGAGAGAAAGTATTTTCCCCCTCCAAGGAGTAACCTGACTTGGGATAAACTAGATGTTAATGCTACTGTCATGCTCAGATTGGGAATTCCTTCCTCAGCAGTTTATTGTTTTGAATTCGAGATGATCCTTATCAGCTTAAGGTCTGGGACTCAGGCTTTTTGGCTGTGCTGCATGGCAAGGGCTGATCTTGCTGAGGGACTGGCAGGTGCTGATGGCTGATGTCTAGTCCTCCTCTGAGGAAGGTAGCCTAATACTGTTTTCTGATTCTCCCAACTTTGGTAGGTGGAGAGGAGGGCCAGAAGAGGAAAAAGAGCAAGCCAGAAGCATTCCCAACAGCTGAAGATATTTTTGCAAAGTTCCAGCACCTTTCTCACTTTGATCAGCACCAAGTCACATCTCAGGTATGAAACTTTCAAGACCGCTTTCCTTGTTGGGCCCTGACTGTGTCCCTTTGCGTTACTGACAGCAGCTTCCTGCAGGGGAAGGGAGATAGTAGCGTGTGTCATCTTGCACTTGCAGGTATCTCGCAATGTCTTGGAACAGATCACCAGCTTTGCCTTGGGAATGTCATACCACCTGCCTCTGGTGCAGCACGTGCAGTTCATATTTGACTTGATGGAGTATTCACTTAATATAAGTGGTCTTATTGACTTTGCTATCCAGGTAAGTGCAGTGTGCTCAAATGCTTCCTGGGGAGGGGCTCATCAGCCTCAAAGGCAGCAGAACTGTGCTGCAGTTGGGCTGCTCCTGGGTTCGTTGGCGGCCCTTTGACCTGTGTCATGGAGACGGTCAGATTAGGTGGTCATTGCGGTGCGCCTGGACTGCAGCTGTTGCGAGTCGGTTGTTTGTGGCAGGTAGTGTTACATGTTCTGTTCCAAGAATTGCTCTTCCAGAGGCTTCAGGGTTGCCTCCAAAGGACTTGTGTTGCATATCTGTCCCTAACTGCAGCAAAGGCCTTGTTCTGAGTGAGAAGGGGACCATCTGTCTCTGGCAGCTCTCCCACCTCGCTCCCCTGAAAAGGTCCTTGGCACATGGCAGGACCTGCTGCCTTCTGGATCCTGCTAAAATCCTGTTACTGTTTCTGCAGCCTGTGCCAGGTGTCTCTTGAACCCTTGCTATGGCTGCTGACAGAATTAAGGCCATTAGCCTTAAAAAGGGAGCCGAGTGAGATTTATGCAGGACAGAATTACCAGACAAGCTGCCTGCTACTATCTGTGGTTGTATTCCAGTCACCCTCTGATACCCAAGCACTGACAGCCCCTTGTACTGCTTAAGTGACATCTCTAGGCAGAAAGTGCCTACTAGTCCCTTTCCTGGCAGGTCCTATAGGCTGTGGATGTGGTGTGCGTGCTCCATTTCTGACCATACCTTACCCCTGTGGCTGTTGAAGGGTTTTTCTGTCATTGGGTGCAGTTGCTGAATGAACTGAGCGTGGTGGAGGCAGAACTGCTGTTGAAATCCTCCGACCTTGTTGGCAGCTACACCACCAGCTTGTGCCTGTGCATCGTGGCTGTGCTACGGCACTACCATTCCTGCCTTATTTTGAACCAGGACCAGATGGCTCAGGTCTTCGAAGGGTAAGGGAGTCTTCCCCTCACCGTGTGGAAGGAAGCAGCGTGTCTTCTGGGGGCTTGTAAGGGGCAGGGGTTATATCTGTGTCCTTCCTCGAAGGCAGCAACTTTGTGCCTGAGGGTTCAGCTCACAGAATTTGTGGGGGATGGGATACGTTACCTGGTGAGCACTGTTGCTGTGAGCTCAGGGAGGTATCTATGTAATGAGGTTATTCCTTCAGATTTTCTTTTTATGTTACTCCAGCATTTTTTTGTCTCTGTACAGTCTGTGTGGGGTGGTGAAACATGGCATGAATCGCTCAGATGGCTCCTCAGCAGAGCGCTGTATCCTGGCCTATCTCTACGACCTGTATACCTCCTGCAGTCACCTCAAAAGTAAATTTGGGGAGCTCTTCAGGTGAGTGTGAGGCAGCTGGGATGCAGATCAGTATAGCACCTTGGCTTAAGCTTTGCCTGTGATCTTGTTTGATGGGATTGTCCCTGAGATACTCTCAATGGGGAACTGAAGTCTTTGGAGTAGTGCCTGTTTTACAGGCAGCAGTGACCCAATGTATAATCTTGACTCTTAGATTATCAGGTTGTTTTTGCTGAATAGCCATCAGTAGTCCTCTGCACCTCTGTAGGTCTGTTCTTACCCCACTCCTAGAGCACAGAAGTAGAGACAGGCCTGTTCCTACCAAACTCTCATGACTGAGCAGTTCATCCTAAAGGGTGTTCTCTGCTTGTGCTCACCTCCTTTAATAATCCTTGGACTGGTTCTGAACCTGCTCTGCCTGGTTCTGGATTTGTTCCTGTGCTACTCTGCCCTCCTTATCCTTGTTCTGCCCCTGTTGGCTCTTCAGATTCTGCTTCTGCCCTTTGCAGTTCTTCTCTTGGGAACTGTCCCCCCACCAACTCCCTGTGAAGCTCCTCCCTTAGCAGCCTAAAGATGGAGTCTGCAGATCTCCCTGGCTTTTTGTTTACATGATCATGTGAAGGGCTAATTCTCCTGACAGCTCTGTTTCTTACTGCAGTGCTTCACTTTGTCTTCTCTCACAGCCCCTGCTCCCTGTTAGTGTTTCCAGTGCAAGCGTGCCATAGGGACTTCTAACCCTCGGCGTTACCCTCCATTGAGGGGCTGTGAGAGGTGTCAGCTGGCTGAACTTCTGGCTGCTGAGAGCCTTTAAAGTCTCTCTCTGGACTGAACTGAAAGCAAGAGGGAGTGCTGTGGTCGCAGGTGCCTTGGAGTTCTTTGAAGGAGTTGTCACACAGAAATGAGAAAGCAAATATTAGTCTAACTGAATTCCCAAAAGCTATTCAGCAAGGCTTTAAAGTAAATGGCCACAGGTAAAAGGGAATGTCCTCTAGCAGACGAACAGCAGGTTAGAGATGTAGACAAGGAGTGGGAAGGGGTTTGTATTTTGAGGGTGATCCCTCCCTGAGGAGTCTGGTAGGACTCTACTAGTGCTTGTGCTGTTCTATGCATCAGAAGTTGTATGAGTGGCAATATCAAAAGTTTTAATATAACTGTTATTCAGGATATAGCAATAGAAGTTGGCTGCAGATTGTTGGAGTAGGACGCAGTGATGGTGACCACGTGGTAAACTCGCAGGTGAAGTTTAGCATTGTTAAACATAATATAATGCACGTAGGATTGTCCTTGTTCCCTTCCAAACTTTGCAGTGATGGATATATACTACTGGTTGGATAAAGGATCTTTGAGCTGTAACAGATACATAATTGAAAATGTCATCATTGTGTTCAGTGACAGTCAAAAAGCAAATTAGATGTTAGGTATTGTTTGGAAAGGAAAAAAGAGAACAGACCAGAGAACATCATTAGGCTACTACTGAAGTCGTGGTACAACTGTGCCTTGTGGTCTGGGGGAGCAGACTCCAAAAAGCATGTAGTGGAGTTAGGTCCAAAGGAGGGTGAGTGGATAGGTGATGAGAAGTTTGGAATGACTTGCTTGTGAGGAACTGAATCTCCTCCCCACAGAAGAGGAGGAATGACAGAAGTTTGTGAAGTTCTGGTTGATACAGAAAACAAACAATGTGCAATATGTCTTGCAATACAAGCACAAAAAGGAACAAATAGAAAATAACAAATGGTAGGTTCAGAACAAAAGAATAAACTTCATAGTTGTTGTAGTTAACATGGAACTTATTCTATGTTGTGAATGTCAGAAGTCTACTGGATTCAAAAAGGAGGTGGACAAATTTGTGGGAGGAAAATCTGTTGAGGAGAGCATTATCTTTAACTCTGAAAATGTGCGAGCCCCGAGTTGCAGCAGGGTGGGGAAAGATGTTGGAGCAGTACTGCCATATGCCTGCCTTGTACTGAAACTCTTCTCTGGGCATCAACTGTTCTGATGGCAAGGGCTGAGCTAGGTGTTTACCCGATCTGACCTGGAATAGCCATTCCCATGCTATGTTCGCTGACCACACGGGTGATTTCCACGTTCTTCCACAACAAAGAACCAGCTTTGCTCTTTTGGGAGAGTCTTTTTTGGTGCTCAGTGGTCTTGAGTTTCCACATGTTCTTGCCCAGGGTGGGCTTGTCTTGCACATGATTGCTTTGCTTACCAGAGTTCAGTGGAAGCTTAGCTTTTTGTGTTCGTAATCTCTCTTTACTGTCCTGTTTAGTGACTTCTGCTCCAAGGTGAAGAATACAATCTACTGCAATGTTGAGCCATCTGACTCCAATATGCTATGGGAACCAGAGTTCATGATTGACACTATTGAAAATCCATCTGCACATAACTTTACGTACACCAACCTGGGCAAGAGCCTCAATGAAAACCCAGCCAACCGCTACAGTTTTGTCTGCAATGCACTTATGCATGTGTGTGTGGGACACCATGATCCAGACAGGTGAGAGGCACAACTTTCATGGTTCTGCTGAGGTAGTAAAAACTTTAGGTGAGGATAAGAAAGCTAGTAGCAATTCCTTGGCTGTCATAGGGTGTGAGGAAGAAGAAGCCAAGGCTGGGGGTCCCTTAGACTGTCACTGACCTGATGGCGTGCTTAAGTGGGAAAGTTGACCCTCTGCTTCTTTCATTATTTATTTAACAGGGTGAACGACATTGCTATCCTGTGTGCTGAGCTAACTGGCTACTGCAAGTCTCTAAGTGCCGAGTGGCTTGGGGTGCTCAAAGCTTTGTGCTGTTCCTCCAATAATGGGACCTGTGGCTTCAACGATCTCCTCTGCAATGTTGATGCAAGTGCAAACATTCAAAAGGGGAAAAGGAATTGAAGCAGGAGTGGAGGGATCCCCTGGGAGAAGGCAGAAATGAACAAGGGATGGAGGCTTTGTCTTCTGAGGACAGGGGAAAGGCTTTGAATACCGGGGCTACCTTTTGGTGTTTGTTGCAGCCTGGGCTGATCATGGACATTGACCTGGGGTTGTGGGCCCTTATACCCCCCAGCTCCTAGGCAAGCTGAGGAATTCCTGACAGAGGGAGTGAGGCAGAGGCTGTTGTGATCACTGGCTGATCTCCTTTCTTCCAGGTCAGTGACTTATCTTTCCATGATTCCTTGGCCACCTTTGTTGCCATTCTCATTGCCCGGCAGTGCTTGCTGCTGGAGGACTTGATTCGCTGTGCTGCTATCCCCTCACTCCTCAATGCTGGTAAGTGCATCCCTGCAGAAAGCTGGTCTTAGTCTCAGTCCTGGTCCAAAGGTCTGTGCTTGATGGATATTTTGTAAACCCCATAGTTGGGGAAACATGCCTCCAGTACTTCTTTTGTAGTATGGTACTTAAGGATTGAACATTTTGCGTTAGAGTTTCTGGCCGTTTGGTTTCTATCAAAAAAGGGTTGTGCTAAGGTTTTTCAGTGTCTTGCTTTCTGGAGTTTGTGTGCAAGCTGAAATAAGCATGGAGAGATGTTACCAGCCACACTGTCTGACCAATCTACTCGGCTCTGAACTCCAGTGGTACACCTCCCACTGCTGATATGGTTCAGCTTAGCATTTTGGCTAGAGCAGCCGGCTGACCAGTTGGGCCCACAGCCCCTAGGTCACTCTGCCTTTACTCTGCTACCAGCCTTCCTAGCTTTGCTCTGGGGATTGCAGCATCCAGACTCTGACAGGGTGAAGTTGGGAAGATGGAGCAAGCAGAATGTAGTGCATGTCATTGGGGATAATACTGATGGATTTGCTCACTTGCATGTTAATTGCTGCACATGCTCCATAAATTTAAATACAATAAGGCTACTGCAGTTTCTCAACTGGCTGCTCCAGGGCAGTGCACTGTGAATAGCTTTTGGACTGAGAGTCAGCTGTCCCAGTGCCTAGGAAATCTCAGTGAACTGTTTTCTTTACATAGCCTGCAGTGAACAGGACTCAGAACCAGGAGCACGTCTGACCTGCCGGATTTTACTCCATCTGTTTAAGACTCCGCAGCTGAACCCATGCCAGCAAGATGGCAGTAAGTGGATGAACGTAGAGCCTTTCTTTATTGTGAAAGTGCTGAGGCTCTTGCACCCCAAGAAAAGAGATACTGGATCCTGTGATTAGAGATCATGACCTGCTTGGTTTGAATAAAGCAGGCGAAGCCTGATGCACTTCTTTCTGCAGAGGACAAAGAGCAATATCCTTCCATTTATGTTGCTCCATGGTAGCTAGGCATGTTGGGGAGAAGGCCCTTGGAGGCAGGAAACCAGCCAGTAGAGGTGGCCTTGCTGTCGCTAAGCCATTAGAGCAGTGATCACTTCTTCTATGTCTAGAGCTTTGTATAGCCTCTTAACTTGGTGCCAGAAGCCGCTATTTTACAGCACTCCCTTTTTGTCTGATGATGGAAATAGTCCAGGAAGCTCTGTTCATGGCTCCTCATTAGTATCCTGATAGCTCAGGTCTCTAAGCCCAGCCTGTATTCTACGTTAGGGTACTGTTGGAGCTTAGAGTTCATGACACAGGCACTGCTCCCTGTTTGGATTTCATGGCTCAGTTGTCACAGCGTGATTGGCACTATGCTTTGCAAAACTTAATTAAATTGACCTCATGTTACAGCTGGGAAAAGGACTAGCCTCAGGATTCTCTGAGCTGGATTCTACAATACTGACTGGCACATAATTCAGGCAGCTCCGGAGCCTGCACTTTTCTCACTGGCTATTGCCCTTCCGCATTGTCCTCTTTGCAGACAAGCCCACGGTGGGAATCCGCTCTTCCTGTGACCGTCACTTACTGGCAGCTTCCCAGAATCGTATTGTGGATGGAGCAGTCTTTGCAGTGCTGAAGGCTGTCTTTGTTCTGGGTGCGTACCTGTGTTAGCCTGAACCTGTACGAATGTTTTTTGGGGGAGTGGGAGAAAGGCACTGTATTGCATGTGTTGGCTGTACAGAAGGCCAGAGGAGATATGTTTTGGTGGATATGTGGCTCGTCTGAAGCCGTTTGGTTGAACTGTAGACGTGCTTCGTATCTCTTAGCTGCAGAGAGATCACTGGTTGCAGAGAGAGTTTACAACAGCTCAGGATGTTTTGTGTGTCAGGCTTTGGGTTTAGCATTGATGGTTAAGTGACACTTTTGCTTTCCTTGTAGGAGATGCAGAACTGAAAGGCTCTGGCTTTTCCCACCCTGGAGGTGTCGATGATCTCATGGATGATGAGCTGGGCACCAGGAAGGCCGGTGGTCGGGTGGTAACTGTAGAAACAGCTAGCTTGGATATTTATGCCAAGTATGTACTAAGGAGTATATGTCAACAGGTGAGTCTGTCCCATCTCTAGTTTGTCGTTATCCCTTCTGCAGACAGATATATCCCACGTGACTTTCTGCAGATTGGATTTGGCAGGTATTTTGTTGAAAGATCGGTAAAGAATCTGTGATGTGATGGTGCTAAGGATTATTCAGAATTAGCAAAAAATAGAGGCAAACAGTTGTCAAGAATTAGGTGTTGCAGTATGCAGGGATTACACATCCCCTTTGCGATGGCAACAGCACAGGGCTCGTGTCCAAGGAGGGAAGTGCTAGGAGTGGTTTGCTGAGATGTGTGCCGGAGGCAAAGAAGATAAGCGTGAGAAAGACAGTTTGTTGAAGTGATAAATGGTGCCTTTCAGAATGCAGTTCAAGTGTTGCTTGCAGCTAGGCTGTTAATGTATCCCTGGGCTCTGCAGTGCCCTGCTTAGTTAATTAAAGGAACAAAAACAAAAATCTTTTGTTTAGCCTAATCTGACAGCACTAGTATTTCTGTTCCTTTGTGGAAAATTGACATTTGAGGAACTGAAACCTGGCTAATAAGGTACTTGGTTGCAGAGTGGAGTGGCTGTTGCCACTGCTATATGAGAATGGGTGTTGAAGGATGTTGTTGGCCTTGGTTGCATATTTATTCTGTCAACAGGAAAGATGCAGAGGTACAATTTGAAATCTGTGTTCTGCATTACCATTTGAAACTTGTATTAATTCAAGTTGTGTTACAATTTGAAACCTATAGGAAGTGTGTGTGTGTATGTGTACAGGAGGGAGTAGCAGTGTCAGGTATCACTACTTACACCAGTTGTTGGCAGCACTGGTTACGTAGGAGTGAGCAGTCCAATGGACACTAGTGCATACCACCAAATTGTGCCAGAGCCATGCAGGGTTCCTGCAGCTGTAAAGGGCTGGTAAAATGATGTGTTTAATATTAGCACTTCTAGTGGGAGCAGTGTATGCTGCAGAACTCACACTGTCAATTCTGAAATATCTGTAGAATGCCTTAAAGTGAAAGTTGTGATTTCTCAAACTCAGAAAATGTTGCATCTCATATTCAGGTGTGTATTGTGTAATAGACTTCATCATGAGGGGGTGGGGAAAAGGAGCAGATGATAGAATTATGGTAAAGTTTTCTTAGGTGCAAATGATTATGACGTAGTTGCTGGTCTGCCCTTTAGCCTCTTTAATAAATGTAATTGTGACTGGCCTTTTGAAAAGGTTGATTTCAGAGACCTGTGGTAAACCACAGTGGGAAGCAAGAGGAAGGCTTGGGTCAAAGGTGCTAACCGGAATCTGGTGTTTGGGATGGTGGAGTTGTCTGTTGCACTTGGAAAATGTGATCATAGCGCTCTCCTGTGAAGAGGGAGATGAAGGTCATATTTCAGTAATATGAGGCCTGCGGAGGTGGCTCTTTTATAAAGAAATGTTGCACACAGAGAGAGGCTAGAAGTCCCGGAAGGCTGAAGTTGGTAGTTGACTTCATACTTATTTGTGAGATTATACCAATAGAGTGGATCAGAGACGAAGTCTGAATTCTTGTAGGAAGCTGAGCAAGTGACAAAAAGGGTCTTCCCAAGGATATGCATGTTAAGTGCACAAGGAAGAGATGTTTAAAGATACTATGATGTAGCGATACTGAAGGGGAGAAATGCAGTAGGCGTTGCAGAAATGACCTGATCTCATGTATTGGCAAAGTGGAAACTTCATCTGGGCTGAAGCTGAAGATTTAGGCTGTGGTTTCACAAGGATTTTGAACCAGAGGTTTAGCCTTTCTGATCTTCGTGCTTAGAGTGCTGTCTGCTGCTGAGAGGGACTGTTCCCAGCTTTCTAGGCTTAGCACCAGCACCTGCGCTTCATAGACTGGATCCTTATCTCTTCTCCTCCGGCTGTCACTTCAGTGGAAGAATTCTCTTATCAGGCTTGCTCTGCAGCTGCAGAAGTGCTCATATAGCAGTCCTCTGTAGATTTTGATTTCATTAATTTCACAAATTGATTTTTCAGTATGAAAAAATCCTGCAGTAGTGAATGTTGTAGGTTAACTGTAAATTGTGTGACGAAGTACCAACCTCGTGTTTGTTTTGGAAACTGCTGCCTTTATTATTATCATACATTTAGGGACCACCAATTGAAACTGAGAGGCTGACAATAACAGACTTCTGTCTACCTTCTCCTCACGAGTTGTGACTTTAGAAATGGCTTGCATCCAGTCACTTGTTTCCCCTTCCAGGCTTTGAGAAGTCAAATCATTGGTTTTCACTAAGAATGGCAGTGTGTTTTCCGTCGCTATTTGAGAATTAAGGGGTGTGCTTTTCCCTAAGACATGGTCTAGTTTAACCTTTGCTGCAGCCCTGAATTATTTAGTTTACTACAACTCCAGGGCTTTGTTGTGCAGGAAATAGACCAAATAATTTTAAGTGATCTTTTCTGATCTTTTGAGCCCAAGTGACAGCATTGATGGAGCCTGGGCATGTCAATGACTGTGTACTGTTAAATCATACCAATATTTTATCAAAAGAAACAGCAGCTACTGTGTTCCACCACTGCTGACTTGTCAAAAGTTGATGTTTCCTCTGTTGTGATTGCTGTGCTGTGCCTCACGCCTGCTGAATCAGGATACAGTTCATGAAGAGAAATGATTATCAGGCATAACTGCGTACTAATAAGGTTTTTGTGAGTTTGACATGTTCCCTGCATCTCTCTGAGACTGAAAGCAAGGGTGTTGGTT
>Ga0181612_126524_pt1 | contig 10858 bp, 5 predicted proteins | sample HoacroProtozoa21_FD_119630 | JGI IMG/M metagenome (GOLD analysis project Ga0181612, IMG submission 119630) | Hoatzin crop microbial communities from Cojedes, Venezuel. Combined Assembly of Gp0051906, Gp0051904, Gp0051908 | reverse complement strand
GGGGCTGGGAGGGGGCACAGCCGGGACAGCTGACCCTGACCCACCAAAGGGGTGTCCCACACCACGCGGCGTCACGCTCAGCAGTAAAGCTGGGTTGGGGAGGTGGCCAGGGTGCAGCGATCGCTGCTCGGGGATGGGATGGGCATCGGTCAGTGGGTGGTGAGCAATTACATTGTGCGCTGCTTGTTTTGTATATTTTTTAATCGTTATTATTCTCCCTTTTCTGCCTTATTAAACTGTCTTTATTTCAGCCCACAGATTTTACTTTTTTTACCCCCGATGCTCTCCCCCATCCCGGGGTGGGGGCTGGGAGTGAGCAAACGGCTGCCTGCCGGGTTCAACCACGGCAGTCCTTTTGCTGTGTATGAGGGATAATAAGAATATACAGCAGAGTGGACCTGGTGCATTTTCATTTCCTCTGAGTGTTGTGCTGAGATGAAGGGCTCCACTGTGAGTTTCTCTCACGGCTGGCTTGTTTGTTTTCAGAGTTTATCTCTGAAACCATCTTAATTCCTGTTCTCTTGCTGGATGTTGATGTTAAAAATTGCCTGGGACAGGGACCATCTTTTAAAATGGTGGGCATGGTGGCAGCAGAACCAGCACTATTGCCGTCATGCAGAAACCAGTTTCTGCTAGCAGGTCTGTACTGGTAGATGGTGGGTAGAAATTCATGTAATAACTTTAATGCAGAAGTTTATATGGCAAGTTAAAGAGTTTCTGAGTTGAGCTGAGAGATTTTGCCCATAACTTGTTAGGCATTCTAATAATGCACCATTTAAATGTAAAGAATTCTATTATTTGTATACATAGTGTAATACAACTTAGCAAAATCTAGTAATTTGCATTATTAATTTAAACAGTTTTTATAGAGCAATACAACCTGATGCCTTTTCCACATCTGTTGCTTGACAGACAGAAAAATATGAAGTGGGTTCTGAATTTAATACCTTTGTCCAGTTGCTCTTAAACAAAGCCTAGCTGTTGTTGCTGGCAAAGATAATATTCCCCTCCACCCCCTTTGTTTTAACTGTCTTTATGGTTCATGGAATTTAATTTTGAAACTAATTCAGTATTGCTGATCCTCATTGAACATGATGTGTACCTGTTGTCCATATCTTTTAAAATTAAAATGTGCTGAATTTAAGGGATTATAATTGCCCATCAGCATTTGTCGCAGGAGCTTTCTAAATAAGTAGGATACGACAGTGTGTTTTGTTACGAAGATCTTGGTTTCTATATGTATGTCATCTTGTTTTCTAGTTCCCTAAATGGTGTCCTCCACATCTTACGGCATATCGTGAAAGTATCCTTAGACTGGAAAGGATCCTTGGCAGTAAAGGCTTGGGATAAAAACTGTAGGAACAACATCTTGTTCAGTCAGGTCTTTCGAAGGGTTAGTTCAAATAGCGGGTGGGGAAAATCAAGAGCAGTACCTTCTCTTTTGTTCTTTGTGGAAATATTTGGTGTTACAGGACTACTAATTGTTGAAGAGTTGACGTCACAATATAATGTACTATGACAAGAAAAATTACTTGTAGGGTCTTGCACACTAATGTGGTCATCAAATTAATAAAAATTCAATTTATTCTGTGTTTTTGTCCTGTTCACTTATTTGCATGGGAGTTAAATATTTAATAATTTTGTAGACAATTGTTACATTGCATCAGGACTGAGTTAACTGAAAGCAAGGGCTGGTATACATGCTACCTAACTTTGGTTGTTTATAAGTCAAATATCTAGTCAAAGGTTGCAGTTCCATCACTGGTTAAGCTGACTTCAGTCAGGGTCAATGTGACCCAACTTTCCTGCCCACTCATTTCCACCCCTTTGCAATGGTCCCATTTTTTTATTTTACCCTGAGAGGAGCCAGCTCAGAGTACCAGTTTGTCACTGGACTGGAGAAGGCGTCTGGCTGGAAAATAGGCTCTTTGTGGTTGCTGATTCTGATCTGGTTCACAAATGCTTTTGCAAAAATAGGCAGGAAAACAGGTATTGGAACAAGTGGCCACACAGCAATGGAAGTGGAGCCAAATTCTTCATTTATGTGGTATTGTTGTCTAGTTGTTGCCTTTGTTACTGTTACTGGTTTGCACTTATGAGTTGAAATGGATGCCTGTGAACATATTTTCTCTTGCAGACTAGACATTTCAGTTTCGAAACTTAAAATGTTAATCTTCTTTGGACTGAGTCTAATTCTTCTCAGATTATGCTTACTTAGCTTGTAAGGGACTGTGGTAAGGTGTTTAATGTAGAGCAGTTATTTTCTCCGATTTTAGCAATACGCTGGGGATAGGTGCACAGAGTCACAACACAATGGGAATTGTTGATGTATATTGCCAAGTACTTTTGGTAGACTGTGTGACATATGAAATAGGTGGTAGACATTGTACATTTTTCTTACTACAGTAATTTTGGTGACCAGTGCATTCATCCCAATCTCAAGAGGAGAATCATGGTATTTATAATATCGTGCTCAGATTTCTAATACAGTGTTTAAATACTGCAAGCCAAAGGTTTTAGACAAAGCACTATACCTTTTTACCTCTGGATGGTGCCTGGTACATTAATACCTTACAGTGACAGATGTAATGCATCCCTCCCCTCTTCCTTGCTTTCTGAAAAACAATCATAGAAATACTGTTTTCATGAAGAACTGAAATTTGCTCTGTTGAAGCCAATTAAAACTAATAATTTTTACAGGCTGGCATTCTCAGGGTGTGTTGGACGTTTGTTTACGCCAGTCTTTAATGCCTTTAATTTGCAAACTAAATGGCAAATCTTAAAAAACATCGTTTGTTTTGTCTTTGACCTGTCGGCTGGTAATAGAAATCTAACGTAGTAGATTGTGGCTTAAGCTTTTTGTCTTCTGCAAAAATTAAGAAACTACAGTTAAGACAAAATACAGTTCATTGTTGTAGATTTTTTTTTAAACTAAGTTCTGTGGATAAGAGATGTTGGAGATGAATAATGGCTTGTATTCAGCTGGCTCCACAATCCTGTTTTACTGCTAAAAATGGAAGGCACCTGTAAAATCTGTTAAATAGCATAATCATACTGAAAGGAGTTCTGCATTCTAGGCTTCTCTGGAGAAAGTTCTATTTGTCTGAAAGATTTAATACAAGATGCCCCTTTCCTGGCAATTGGCTCTTGTGATGATGATAAATTCACCCTTAGTGGATTTGGATGTTGACATAGATTTTTTAAATTGTCTTTAACCTAGTCTGTCAGTGAAACTCTTCTGTTTGCCAGGAGGTTAACTTTCCCTGGTATTGCACATAACTTGTTTTCCTGGACATACTAATTAAAGTATTGCACGTTCTAAAACAGAATTTTAGTTCAGTGAATTAGTTCAACTTTGACTCTTTGAAGAGCATTTCTGATATGAATTTGGTTGATATTTATTGAGACTTCAAAAAGTACTTAAATAAGGGGTTAATAACAAAAAGATTTGTATAAAGTGTTCTGGGGGGTATGATCACATGATAAGATAGAAATAAAAGTTTTCCAATATAGAAAATAAATTTTCTTTTAGTCAGCCATTGCTAGGCCATCTTTCTCTCACTAACGAATTGAAAAATCTGCTTGTACAGCTCTCCACAGAAAGGTGGTGTCATTGCTGCCTAAGTAAAGCTCTCTTCTTTGTGTTTGTGTAGCCGGATGGAGAATTACACTGGGGAGTTGCCTGGTGTTTTAAAACAAACTGGTGTTTGGACAGGTCATAACCTGGATTAGACTGTTGACTTGGTATAAGAAGCAAAAGCTTTTATACTGGTGCAAACCAGAGGCAAGAAAGTAGACTGAAGCGAGAAGAGTGCAGAACAACTTTTGAGGACTCACTTAGAATGACTCTGCAACTTTTTATATAAAGATATTTGTATTTGCCTTTCAAAAATGTGGCAGAATTCCAATACTTCTGTACTGTGGGTAGAATTGAATGAACGAGGTTTCGGAAATTAATTTTTTTACTCGCTGATTTCGTTTGTGGGATTCATAGTGAGAAAGGAATTCCAAGCAATACTGGAAAAAATATTAGAAGTGTTGTTGACGTACAGACTGAAAGAAATGAATACTAAAATTAGAACCATAAATATTGAAATGTCGTAATTAATTTACAGTATAAATTGCTGTTATTAAACCTAAGCAAGTTTTGTGTAAATTACTCGTATAAACAACTATGACATGGAGCATTGTGTAAATATGGGAGAAATCTTTAACCTGGCTTTTTCTTCTGGGTAATTTATAGTTTCTGAGTGTATTTTAACTGATTGTGAGGTGCACAAGTTTTTTGATCATCATATTGTGATAATAAACTGAGATTGAGAAATTTAAAATATTGAGCAAAACAGGGAAAAAACTACCAAGGGGAGTATATTTCTCAGTCTAAAGAAAGTTCGTTGATGGCTTTTAGAGTTTGTGGATGGTAGCTTTTGTTAAATCCAGGAAAAGGATTTGTAGAGAGATAAGGCTTGTGCAAGTCAGACTTAATTATGATTATCTGATCAGTGGAATCAACCTAATGTTGAAAGAGAGAATGTAGTAAGGAATATACGTTAAAGGGCATATTTTTATAATTAACTGAGACACACACATCCTTTTCCCAGACACAACACTGAAGCTATCAAGCTTTGATTGCTTCCTTTTTTTTTTTCAGAGGAAGGTATCTTCCAGTTCACAGATGCATTACAGCTGTGTGCATTATTGCAACATACTAGTATCTGTTGTTCTGTTTACTTTTCTGAAAGTATGTTGTAAATCTATGGGTAGTTTAATGGAAAGGGAGTTGTTCCAGAACTCAAAATATTCTTTGTAGATGTTCCATGCTAGGTAGACCATGGGATCTGAATAATAAGAGGAGGAGGAAGTAGAGTCAATTTTAGAAGTTAGGATTCAGAAGCATAGGATGCTGTGGAGTAAATGGCTAAATTATTCTTATCCAGTAACTAATGGGGATAAAAACATCTGAAATATTAATCTTCTGTTTAATCTTTAATGTTTGATTTTGCATCTCATGCTGTGCTGTGGAAAAATTGAATAAGGCAGTTCAAACAGTTCTTGCTGTTACTCTGTTTTCATAGGCACTATTATGAGTATATGAAATTATACTGCCAAAAAAATCATCAATCTGAATCTACTGGTTCTTGTCAGGTTGCTTATCAGTAGAAACATGACAGTTTTTAAGTGACTAACCAGCTCTGTCATGGAAATTGGAGCACAAACTTGCCTCATGTATCCCTTTGCCGAACATTTTTGCCTGGTGACACTGAGGCTCACCACTGCTTGTCTCTGCAGTGCTGGTAGTGAGAGTTCCACTCTCCTTCCCACTTCTATGTATATGATTTCCGTGTTAGTCATCTTGGGATTCAGAAGTGTCTGATACATTCCTTTAGTTCTGGATGGTCACATCTAGTCTCTATACAATCTGCATAGGTGTATCTTATGTACTTGTAGGTAGATCATGATGTTTATTACACCTCTGTATTTCATTTATTTGAGGAGATGTGATCATTTTTGCTGACTAGTATTTGCATTGGTACTTTATAGTTGTTTTATGTCGATACTTTCTAATTGCTTCAGCTGTGTGGAGAGGTTTATAGGGTACCTGCCTACTTAACTTATTAGTAATGAAAAAGAAATTAAAAATGGCCCTTGAAGTCTCAAAATGCCATAGTGAATTGCATGTGTCCTCTGTCTTTATCTCTTTCTCTCTGTTTTTCTATATAAATTGTGTCATTATTACTCTGTGATGTTGACGTTGGCAAACATTGTAAAGAGGCCAGAAGTAATAGACAGAAAGAAAATAAAGGGGAATTACATTATTTAGTGCAGATAACAAGAGCACGTCAACTAGACGAAGTGGAACCGCTGAGAACAGAATGTGAGCAGACCATGGCTTTTCATGTGTCATGTTTTGCCTTGTTAATACCCTACCCTTTAGCATCGTATTTTGACAATAAGTCATCTTCAAAAAGATAGAGAAATACTGGTATCTAAATCTCAGAAGCTTTTTTTTGGTGCGTTTGACAGCTTTTGACTTCTTGCCCTAGTTTCTGTGTCTGATTTTTGAGAACCAGTAGGATCATAACGTGCGGTAAGAGAGAGAGAGCTGTGCACAAATTATTAAAAGGTTAAAAGAATTAAATGCTGACTGAACTAAGAAGAAAACAGATGGTACCCATCATTCTAGCTCTACTCCTATATTTCTAAAGGCTCTCTGAACAAATAGTTCTCAAGACCAGAATACGACCTTGAAATTGCTTCAAATACAGTGTAACAATATTTCTTCTACTTTTTTCTTCCTGCTGCTTTCAGAGGAACTACTGTTAAAGCTATTTTGAGGAACTAAAGCTTTGCATTTGAAACTTCATTTCAGCAATAAACATACATTACTTCTCTATGGATACCTATAATATTATAACTATTGAAATATCTCATTTGATTTATATTCATTTGCAGCTTTTGTTTAGGTTACTAGAATAGTGAATTGATTTTTCTGAAACTATACAATTACTTCTCTTTTGAAGACTGCAAGGTTATCACAGTCTTTTCTTATTGCTCAAATAGTGAAATGGCATGTTCAGGAGTAATAAAACTTGATTTCCTATTCTTGATTTGAATTTCCGTGTGTAAACCTCAGTTCTGCTCCTATTTGTTTATTTTGGCTTCCTAAAGAGCGCTCGCCTGTAAAATGACAGTCAATATCTGATTTTAATGCTGTTAAATTACAAGACTGAGCTTTAACAAAGTACTTTATGTGTTTATAGATGGTTGCAAAGCAGCTTCTAGACACTGCAGAGGGTTCCTTAGGTGTTTTTTGTTTTTTACCAGTTTTCTGACAGTAATGCTCAACATGAAAGCGTTGGAAAACGGAAAATTTTCTTTTAGTTAAGTGTATGTAATTCATATTTGTTCTTTTAAATTCTCTTAAATGGACACAGTAGTTGTAGAACTTACTAAATGTTCTTTTGTGTGAGAATATTTCTACAGTGATGTGGAAGGTCTTGACAATTTCTGTTGACTCTAATATGACTTACAGTATATGTGAATGTAACCATTATTTCCTCTCTGGAAACTCTCTTGTGAGCATTATTGTTCTACTATGTGTTTAAGGCAAACAGGTACGTTATAGAACTTGCAACTATAGATACTGGAGAAATACAGGTTTGCCTGTCTGTAAAGAAGCTCTCAAGTATTGTGCATCGTCTGGTGAATTAAGGTTATTCGCGGTGTGTTTTTATACAGCTCTCTATGTTCTGTCTTGTAATCACTAGCTGAAATAAAAATTAGGAAAATGGCAAGTGGAACTTATGTTAAAACTTGATCATAGAATCATAGAATGCTTTGGGTTGGAAGGGATCTTTAGAGGTCATCTAGCCCACCCCCCCTGTAGTGAGCAGGGACACCTTCCACCAGACCAGGTTGATCAGAGCCCTGTCCAACCTGGCCTTGAATGTTTCCAGGGATGGGGCATTGACCACCTCTCTGGGCATCCTGTGCCAGGGGTTCACCACCCTCCCTGTAAAAAATTTCTTCCTTATAGCCAGTCTAAATCCTTTTGAACTCTTGGCCAGAAGTCCTGACATCACATATGAAAAATCACATTGGAAAGTGGTAGGTCTCCGTGCTTGCTTTGTGCAGAGCTGCGGAACCTTTCAGTGCCCTTCTGGCAGCCTTCACCTGGCCCGTGCCCCACCGTGCCCCACTCCGGGTACTGACAAACTCTGGCTGACCTTGGAACTGTGAAGAGCGTTTCCATGTGCACACAGACAGCAGCAAACAGCTGCTCCTCGGCTCAGCTAGCAGCGGCTGCCACCCTACACGGGTACCTGGCTACAAGATGTCCACGTCCGCAGTGAGTGACGTAGGCACATTCCTTCCCAGGCCCCACCGCAGGAGGAGCGGTGGAAGCTACGGGAAGATGATGGGATCAGAGGGAGCTGGCAGCACCCCGCCAGCCTCGGGGCTCACAGAACCCCCGGCTCTGCCGCGGTACAGATCGGTGCCTGGAGCTGGTCTTCACCAGGGGACAGGAGCAGGGCTCTGCCCGACGCTCTCTGTCCTTGCAGGACGTACTGAGGGTACAGGCATGGGACATCTGCCGCAGGCGAGTTACTCACTGTCTTTGTGCGTCTGTTCTTGCTCTGTGAGGAACTTGGCTCGCTCTCTCTCGCTGTTAATGTAGATGGGAAGTTGCTTCTATTTTGCCAGACCTATCAGACTTTACAGAACCTAATAAATTGCTGGTTTAGTTTCAGAAACCTGGCAGCAATCACTTTGTTAGCCGGAGCACAGTACATGCAATACAGTGTCAACAATTTGGATAGCAAGTGAGGAGGAGTAAAAGGCCCACAAAATTCCTCCTAGGAACTGAAAATACCAGGAAAGGTATCAAACAAGGGATATCAAACCTCTGGAAATGCTGGATTGCTGGGAAAACAAGGTCAACAGGAGCAAGAACAGAGCCTGGGCACTGATCCGTCCTTGAGGAGGAAAAGACAAGAAAAATGGAGGTGAAAAGATTTTACTATGTGGCAGAAAACTACGAGAAATGAGCAAGACGCTGTTGCCAGGGTCAGTGAGTAAAAACAAAAAACCACCGAACAGCTGATCTATTGTCTGATCTCAGCCAAAACGAACCTGTCTAAAGGCACTACTGTTTAGGCAAAATCAGGAAGCAGAGAAAAGAGTAAATGCTTTGGTTACAGAGCCGTGCGGCACTGCATCTACCTGTAACTCCAGAGATCCCAGAGGTCCCCTCGCGCCTGAGACGCGGCTCACAGGGGAGCCTGCAAGGCTCCCGGTCCAGCTCTAGAGAAACGCTTCCAAACACGGCGGCCATCTGAACTACCCGGTGAGCGTGGGAGAGAGCGACCGGCCCAAAGAGCGAGAGCATTCGCACTAACAATGCGGTTAAAGGAACCCAGGCAGCACGGCGAGACATGCCTGAAACATAGGCTTTATGGTCCGGAGCAGGGCACAGAAAGACAGGCCGAAAGAAAAATGCCCAGCTCAGAGCAATGGGGTAAACGACAGCACACCTTTACCATGCAGCTTCTCCAGAAAGCAAATAACAAGAGTGAACGCAGTGACTGAGGATGCTCCTGTGAAAAGAAGGATCTCCGCGGCACAGCCTCAGCAGTCGAACAGGGCCTCAATAGTCAGGCTCTGCACAAGAACCTGCCGGCCATTCTACAGCTAGGTTTGCTGCTGTGCCATTAAATCAAAGACCAATTTGATTCCAGCTGGATTGCAGAGCCAGCTGCAATGAAAAAAGGCAATCTTAGACTGGAGAAATGCCACCAAACGTTGAAAATGTAGAATAAAAAAGCCCCGTTCTGAGGTCAGTGGGCAAACACAAGCTGTTGATAAAAAACCCTCACAAAACCAGAGGCGTTCTCACTTTGGCTCGACAGAAGCTGACAGACAGAACCATGCACTGCTTTGCAGCAGGTCCATGCAAAAGTGAAACAATAAACATTTGATAAAGAAGTATTCTCATTTTCATAGAAACTTACGTCCCTAGAAGGCCTGAGAAGACAAGCAGCTTTGATTAAGAAACTAGAACACAAAAAAAGGCCATGGAACACACTAAACCAATTGAAAGCCATACTAACCAACAGCTCACAAAGACAAACCGCGACCTAAGCACCAGCACCAAGTGAGCCTGTTCCTGGCGAGGCGAATTCCCGGCCCTGCATTCACCCCTGAGGCCTCTGGAGAACTTCTCGGAGCAAAAGATGCGATGAGCACCCGAAGCCCGGGAACACGCAGGGCCAGCAGCACATGCTGCGGTGACAGGCACTGCTACGGGACCAAGCGCCTCCACCCCAGGGCTCAAGGGTCCCCGGCAGCAGAGGCTGGGGGCCGGGGGGCTGTCCCCGGGAGCCGGCAGGGCCCACCCCAGCTCGGAGGGCTGCTCATCAGCCCGCTGTCTCCAGTAAGCAGGGCAAGGCTGGAGGCAGTCGCAGCCAGGAGCTGGGAACACAGGTAGCACAGCCCCGGCTGCCTGCTGCTGAGCTGGAGACCTAGACCAGTCCTTATCCCTTGAGCCACTGGGAGAAGTTGGTATGCAAGAAGTTGCTCTGCTACCAGCGTGATTTTGTCAGCTCCTCCCTAACTGACAGCCTTAGGCAGATGCTGGCTTTTCCCTGCCCAGCCCCAAGGTACCAAAGTCCGACACAGCAGCTCAGAGCAACACCAAGATGCCTCAGGAGCAAACCCAAGCAGAGCAAGAATGGAGAGCCAGGGACCCAGCCTATTCACCAGCTGAAGGCTAACAGGTCACCAAGTGCATTTGTTCAGACAGGAGAGGAGCCACCAGCTACGCTCCCTGGAATGTGACCTTTCCATCCACACCTTACTAGTCACCAGCATTGTCTGGGTCACAAGCCAGGAGGACGGACCACGAAAACAACCCCATGGAGCACATCCAAGGGATAATTGCCCATGTTCTTCTGAGACCACCAGCGTACAGTACTTCCTGGCTGATCACTAATGGCAGCAAACACACACAGATAGGGAAAAATTGCAGAATCACAGCATCACAGAATGGTCAGGGTTGGAAGGCGCCTCTGTGGGTCACCCAGTCCAACCCCCTGCCCAGGCAGGGTCACCCACAGCAGGCTGCACAGGACCTTGTCCATGCGGGTCTTGAATATCTCCAGAGAAGGAGACTCCACAACCTCCCTGGGCAGCCTGTTCCAGTGCTCCGTCACCCTCAGAGAGAAGAAGTTCCTCCTCATGTTCAGACGGAACTTCCTGTGCCTCAGTTCGTGCCCATTGCCCCTTGTCCTGTCACTGGGCACCACTGAAAAGAGCTTGGCCCCATCCTCCTGACACCCACCCTTCAGATATTTGTAGG
>Ga0181612_138047_pt1 | contig 10860 bp, 3 predicted proteins | sample HoacroProtozoa21_FD_119630 | JGI IMG/M metagenome (GOLD analysis project Ga0181612, IMG submission 119630) | Hoatzin crop microbial communities from Cojedes, Venezuel. Combined Assembly of Gp0051906, Gp0051904, Gp0051908 | reverse complement strand
GGGTTTGGAGCATCTCTCCTATGAGGAAAGGCTGAGAGAGCTGGAACTGTTCAGCCTGGAGGAGAGAAGGCTCAGTGGGGATCTTGTCAATATATATAAATACCTGAAGGGAGGGTGTAAAGCAGACAGAGCCAGGCTCTTTTCAGTGGTGCCCAGTGACAGAACCAGAGGCAGTAAGCACAGCCTGAAACACAGGTGGTTCCCTCTGAACATCAGGAAATAGTTTCACTGTGATGGTGACTGAGCACTGGCACAGTTTGCTCATTGAGGTTGTGGAGTCTTCCACCATGGAGATATCCAAAAGCTGTCTGGACATGGTCATGGGCAACCTGGAGCTGGCCCTCCTCTTGATGACCTCCAGAAGTCCCTTCCAACCTCAGCTATTCTGTGAGTCTGTGACATTCTCTTTAATCAATCCACTAGGAAGGAAAGTCCACTGAGAAGATTTAATGAAACACACAGACATGCATCTTTAACATGGCACCATCATAACTTGTGCAGATCCTACCTCTGCCTCTGTGCTTTATGCTTTTCACCTGAGGTTTGCCTGTCTTACTATCTCTTCAACAATTTAACTATATAAAGCAAGATAATTTAAGGCACAAATTTAAGTTACAGTAGCTCTGCTGCCTCATATTAGTCATATTAGACTAAATTTACAGCATCCTGCAGCACATCAGCGTTATGCTGGGCACTGGCAGGAACTCGAAAGAGCTGTAGTGCAGACTGGGGTCCTAAAGACAATGTAGCTAGTATCAGCTGGCGTAGTTATTAAATGTACTCTGGTTAATTCAACAGAATTATGCCCTATTCATGCATTTTTCCTGGTCTGTATTTTCATCACCAATGAACTATAGAATAACTATTGCTATTTCATCACTTGATATTTAGAATCAACATGCAGTAGTTAAGCTAGTTCAACCATATCAGTTAAAATAGTTTGCTGGTCTAGCAGTGAATGTTGGTTTCAGGCAGCCTTTTCTCATCTATAAATCCACAGATTGCCCCTCTCATAACAGAAGGAACAGACAGTAATTCTATCCTTCTATAGAGCCTTAAAAATAGTGAGATTTTTAGTAGTTAAACTGTAACAGTACCAGAAGATAAAGTATCTGTAATAGTACAAATATTAATAATCTTAATGAACACAGAACTTTAGGCTTTAGAACAGACGAGACTCCACATCTACAATGGTGATAGTAAGTAGAAGTTCAAAGCTGATATTTCTTTATGAAGAATTTGGGTACCTCTGTATTATAATACTTAATGCTTAGGTGTGTCAGAAAGTAACGAATAAGAAAAATGGATTTTTTTCCTGTATATTCTCAACAGCATTTCTAGTATGCAAATATTTTCTACTTTTTTTTGCAAGCATGACAGGAAGAAATAGGTCCCAGACATGATAAAGAAAAATCAATTGATGAAACAGAAGAAAAGCAGTGCTCAGTCCTTTTACCTCAGTATCCTGTTTTCAACAGCAGCCAGATAAGCAAAAGAATGTCAAAATAGGGGGAATTTAGAGTGACAATTTACCTAGTATACTGTTCTGTCACCTTGCACCCTGCTACTGCAGTACTTCCTGTACTGAAAATTATAACTACATCTTTGTATTTTACATATTTTGACCAAAGTTTCTTCCATAAACGGTGATAATTTCTTTTTGAACCTACCAAGGTATTTTGTCATCCACTGCATTCTGTGAGAAATTAGCTCCATACCTAATTATGCCTTCTGTGAAAAATAATTCATTTCTGTGTCAAACCTGCTGCCTTTTGTTTTTATAAGATATCTATAGTATTCTGCTATGAGAAAATCAGTAACCATTACCATTACTTCTCCAAGACATTCACTGTTTTACACACCTCTAAAACATTTGCTACTTAGTCACTTCCTTTCCTGGCTGAAAAGTTTTTGTCTGTATAATCTCACTCCAGCCTGCTGATTTCGCTGAATCCTGTCCAGTTCTAGGATGTTTGTTGTGAGATAGGGATGATCATCAGAACTTCTCACAGCTTACGTCCAGTTTTTTATTATTTATGGCTTCAAATTACTTACATATAGTTGTGACTGACTTCAGATGAGAAAGCAGCAAACACTCCTGTATTTCTGTAGTGTTGGTGATTAAAAAGTTTGATTTATTATGTGGTTTTTACTTATAGAAAACTAAAAAAGTAAACCTGTAAAGGTATTTTCATCAATCTGATTTTCCAGTGTAGGCAAATTACACACCAAATCCAGCAAAAAGTAATTCAGGCAGAAGGAGCACAGGGCCTCACATAGCATCTCTGTGTATATGTACACACCTGAAAGCTTTAGAAAGTCTCAGATCACATAGTAGTATAGTTGATGCTCTAGGAAGCAAGAAGCAGAGTGTAACTGCAGGAAAGGCCCAAATGCCTATCTTGGCAATGGTTGTTTTGGTAGTAGTCATGGTGAACATTTAAAATACAAGAGAAGATAAACTAAAGAAAACATAAGGAGGTGGGATAAGCACCTTAGATGACCTAACAACTATTATAAGGAAAAGCACCAAGAGAGAACTTATGCCTGTACTCCGTAATTTAGCCATTTTAAAGCTTCTATACTATCCTTGAAAAATGAGCTTAACAGAAGTCCTAAGCCCTCCCCAGGCTCAAATGGTTATTCTTAGCACTCTGGTTTTACAATGTTCCTGCGCTCTTGTTGATGAATTGTTGTTCAGCTGCCATCACAGAGGGACCTCTCCATTTTGTATTTGGCTTCCTGTCATCTGGTTTCTTGTAAATTGAAATTGTGATTGCTGCAGTCATTAACCTTTCAAACCAATGGCTCTGTGGCAGGCATAGTATAAGTGGTACTTCACAATAAATTGCACAGACTATCAAGCATGCACTCAACATGTGGTCGGTCTTTCTCTTTTGTCCATTGATAGGTCTCTCACAGTTTTAAAAATGTCCCTGAGCTACGGCACATTTCCATTTTAAAAATACTTAGATAATGCTTTTGCTGCACAAAAGATGCTCCTGTGCTAAATTTAAATGTTAATAATCTTTTAATTTTGGTTGATTATTCTCATCAAAAATTCTGTCAAACTCTGTGTTGGGCACCTACTAGACTTTCCCAGAAAAGTGAACGGATTTTTCATGAATATTGATCTTACCCAGCTGTGTATCAGAGAAAGTGTAAATTGAAGTCATGCATGAATAAAAATGTCCCTGGATACATACGGTAGCTTTAAATAGGCAGCGCCATACTTGTGACATTTATTGAGAAAACACTTCTAACATACCTTTCTTCCCTGTTGCAGTAAGAAAATGATGCAAACAATGACAACAAGAGAATAACTCTGATAATGTTACAGCTCAAAGATAGGTTCCCCATCACACTACCCATCCATGTAAGAATAAGTTTGTGCATAACTCAAGATATGCTAATTTATTCAAAGATTTTTCCATTTCAATTATAATTGGATGGGAGTATTGTGTTACTGTATGTTGCATTTGTAGTCTCACAAAAAGTTTAATGAAAGCTCATTTTATAGGTCATAAGGCTCATTTATTGTTTAGAGCATTCGAGTTTTGCATGATAAAATACAACTGTTCTCATTGTCCTTTTCTGGAAAACTCCTTCCCTTTTGTTTGCTCTTCTGTTAGTTTTTACAGAAAAAATAAGTGAGAAGACAGTGCTTGTTTTATCTAATTAACTATATTTCCAATCTAATGAATAGGAAACAAAAACATGTGGTTCATATCACACGGGTTTATCCATCTAAGGTATATCTGCATACCCAACTGTAAGAATATTTATAGGATATATTTGAAAAGTTGGACTAGATGACCTCCAGAGGTCTCTTCCAGTGAACGGTTCCATCAGTTTGGGATCTGAACTGCCCACATTCAGATTAGATAAGTAATTTAATATACAGCATTAGCCAATGATTTGAAACTAATTGCTGTTTCTAGATTGTGCACAACGGCTCAGTCCCATCAAAACCTCAGTACACTTGCAGTGTGAATTTTCACATTCGTAGCTGTAAAAAGCCTTCAGAAATAAATAAAATCTGCATAAATGCTTGCTGTGGAATACAGGTTGATGTTTGATATTGCTTTTTGTCTAGGTATTATTGGCACTCTGACATTGAAAAAGAATTTGGGATCACTGAGACGCAGAATCTTATGTCATCATTAGCATTAGCTGACAAGGAAGTAAAATTCAAAGTTTTGATGCTGATCCTCAAACACCAGTTCTAGACCTCATATGATAAGTGTTCATATTATGTATTAAGAGCTCTCCAAAATTATCTATGCTAGACCCAGTTGTATGATGTAGAAAACTGAAGTTTAGCACTAGCTGTCATTACAGTCAGTTTTCATTTAGACATAGAGCCTATGAACTGCAATTACGGAAGTCTTAAGGATGGCAAGGAAGCCACTTAGGCTGGCTAATATAAAACACCAGGTACAAATATTTATTTGAATTTATATCCCTCCCCAAAGCCTGTGGGTCTAAATATTAGGCACCTTCATGAGATACAGTGATCTTCTGAGAATAGGTGCCTGAAAGAACAAGGTAGTTTTATACACCTTTAGCGTAACAGCCTAGTAGTTAGAGCATTTTTCCATGTAATGGGAGTTTTAAGAAGTGAAAGAAAAATTATGAATTTGATAAAATAATTGGGACTTAGAAGAGGAAAATTGAGTTGGTGCACCGAATAAAATTTATTTTCACTGTATAGATTATTTCTCTACTCCTGCAAGTTTTTTTTTTAATGATGAAGATGAAGGCTAGGTGTATATACTGTGCATTTTGCAGTATATGCACTAACTTGTGAAAAAACTGAAACATCTCAATGTAGTTTTGAGGGTACTAAAGTTCAAGTTTTCAGACTGGTTTAACTTTTCTTATATGTTTGTATGCATGATCTTCTAGGAGCACTAAATAGATTTATTTTCCTCATTGTAATTGGAACTTACTTGGTAGGAAAGGCGGTTAGAGAAATGTATCTCAGCATCCTACACATGGATGACTTTTGCCTTTACGGCAATTCTGTTTGCACAGCCTCTGATCTATACCTGATAGAGATGTACAGTTCTATCTTTCACTTCTGTCTTTCAAATGTAGTTCCTAAGATAATTAATGTCTTGATTAGAATTTAGTCAGCACAAATAGAAAATGTGTCCCCTTGCATTATATTTGTAAGACTCTGAAAGCTGATGAGGGCCATAGGCATTTAACTATAACAGAGATTAAAAAAATGGGTGATGCAAAGAGTTTGAATACTTCTTTGATGATCTGAACAGTGATTGTGAAAGTCCATTCCATTTTCCTTGCTTCCTTACTTAAAGTTTTTCAGCTGTTCTAAAGCATGGCAAGGGGCAAAGGCAACATAATTCTCTTAGTTTATATCTCTGGAACACTGTACATTATGAAATAGAAGGTTTCACACTATGAGAAACAACACTTTATTTTGGATCAGCTATCTCTAAGTCATCAGTGTCCCCCATCTCACAAAGTCAATAGGATGTCTTCAGTTTGTTGTGATCCCATTCAGTTCTCTACTCAATCCGTGTGTTTGTATTTGAATGAATAAATGCAGATTCAAGATTAATACAGACCAGAAGAGAGAGAAAAAAACAAAACTGAGCATGAGTGACCACGACACTAGTGCAAGAGCATTTTGCCCCTCACATTGGTCCTCCAAAGCTTGCTCTTGCAGATGAGGTAGCTTAGAACTTAAATATGCTTTTCACCCTCCCCAACGGAGTCCTAGGACAGCAAGGAAAGTTTCATTTCATGAGAAGTCAGTGCAGTTGCTTTTTCCTCAAGATTTGACAACTGTCTGTAGAAGTCCTTGGGTTGCACGGCATGCAAGCTTAGCAAGAGAAGTATCTTTCCAGATGCAGACTTTCTGACCAAACAGAAGAGAGCCTGGAAGAAAAATATACATCAGTTAAAAGTTCGCATCTAGTTCTCCTGACTGACATGAAACAGCACTAAAACCATTTGACCTACATCCCTCTGTGACTCTGAATATCAAACAGGGGATGGGTTGCTTTACTGGGTAACAGTGCATGAAACATGTCGATTATGCTGAAAGGTTTTACAGAGGTGCTGACCCCTCTGCACAGTATGTTGTGGACACGAAGAGGATGTATACACAAAGAAGCACCAAAACCTTGCCTGCATGTAAACCGGCTAAATTTGTAGCACAGACATGCCAATACAATAGAAAAAAATAAAGGAAGTTCTGAATCTTACTAGAAAATCAGAAAGTAGTAATTCAAAATGAAAATTCACAACTCCCATGTCAGAAAACTGTGACTAGCATTAATAAGCTAAACAATAGACAACAGCATAACGAAACTCCAGGCAAGTAAACCTAGAAGTTGGATACTGTGTCTGCTGTCAACAAACAGATGTCTGTAAATCATCTTTTTCTACCTAGAGAGAGTTTCTGGAAACAGGTATAATGCACATAGCTCAAACCTCCATTTTTTGCAACTGAGTTATTATTTACCAGTTGTGCTTCAGATCAATTGTCTTCTCAACTTTAGATGACTGAAGAAAAACTTATAACCTTGCCAAGGCAGAATTTTGTTATTATGTTTCAAAAGCACTGGCATTCATTTACTAGGGGCTTATAGAGAACTTTTCCATATTTCAAACAAGGCTGTGTGAAAATCTTTTAACAAACTGAGCAATAAATAATGCTTACCTTCATTATGTATTTCCTTCAGGAGTCAGTCAAGACACTTGAAACTCTGGAAATATAAGAGTAAAAACAATTTGGAGGTACAGTTTGGCAGACCTAGTGCATAGCTGTCAGTTGTCACAAATTTACAGACCTTAATGTGTTCTGTGGAGATATTCGTTTCAATTAGTCTCGCAGTTCCTGGCAGAGATTGAAATCTTCTTTTTGAAAGTTAATAATGAACTCAGTCCCTACACTTCTATTCATCTCATTACTTACTGCTGTTCATGGAGATACTTCACGTCATGTTCACTAGGGAAAAACTGTCATCTAGCATACCGAGGGCTGTCGTCATAATAGTGATTGCTTACTTCCGAATTATCTCTGAAAAATGTAGATGCCAAGTAGCTAATTAAGTGGCATATAAAAAGAGCACGATTTTAAGCACCCAGTATCAATAATAATGCAGAGTATCAAATACCTGTGAAGATAGTCTTTTACTCCAAAAAAGTCAATATTGTGTTTTGGTGGAATTGTATTGCTCTGTGGGCTTGTCAGTCCCTCGTATTTGAAACTGGCAGTACCCTATCCTGTGCTCCAGTGTGCTCTTGGCAGGGCTCACGGTACGGCATGCCATCAGTCATGCCAGGCTGACACCCGATGCACGGTGTACACCTTCCACTCTGCCAGCCAGCTGGCTGCTCAGTGCAGCTTCTCTGCTGCTGGAGCCGCTTTCTACCGCAGAGCATTCCTGTGCGTCAGTATGTGATATCGCAGCAATATAAATGTTTATGTACGAGAATATGAGAAGCAAAATATCTTTGGCTACAGCTCTCTGCAGTTACTTTTGTGCTATATCTGGACTAAGCATTACAAAGCTTGGTACTTGAGTCATGTGAAATTGCTGGATTTTTGGTTTTGGTAATCACTAACATTAAAGAAGTAAAATCTGGTGCAATGCACCACTGATGAGGTTGTAATTTAAAAATGTAGTGAGTAGACACCTCTTATTCTCCTTTCTCCCACCTCTTATTCTCCTTTCTCCCACCTGTCCCCTTTTCTTCACAAGGTGAGATGAATACTAACTGTAACTGCTATAAACACTGCACATTATAACACACAGATTAGCACAAAATTTTGTAGTGAGCCAATTCATCAGTTGAGAAAACAATGTTCAAAAAATCCCTCTACTTGCTACCAGTTTTCTTTTAAGGTTGTTTTTATAAAATATGATAATTCCGTGTTAAACCCTACACTAAGTTATCTCCCTGTTACCCTGTAATTCAAAGACACAAAGTGGACTCATATTTTCAGTTAGATGTCCTAAACCTGCAAAAATGAGAGGAGAGGGAATCAGCTGATCTTCTGGTGACACTCCTGGATGGTGCAGTTTGGCCATTTGGGTCCGGACTTCAAAACTGTCCAGAAAAATTTTATTTGTGTTGGACTCGGGGATCTGTTCCAGATCCCAGGAATTTCCCTGTAATCTTGAATCTTTATAATTTTTTCTCGTTTATATTCCTGACCAATTTAATCAAAATCAGCAATGAGTAGGTTTTGTCAAAAAGCAGTGAAACCATCAAAAGTCTTCTCTTTATTTCAACAGAATTACTTTCTGAAGTTTCATTAGATCTACATCTGTGCTAAAAATAAACACTGCTAAATCTTCAAATAAAACAGAAAATCACAAATGATGAAGCATCAAGATCAAGTCTTTCTGTGTCATGGAAGTTTATCACAAGTCTTGGGCCAACCAGTGTTTACCTTTGAGTGAAAATCTAAAATCCAGTATCTGACAGAGCCCATAGTCTTTAGATCAGCTAGACATTTGTGCAGTTGCTCTTCACTCTGATTAAGTGAATGTTTCTCATGTTACCTTTCAAGTAAGGGAATTTATTCAACCCAATCAATTCCATTGTGAAATATACTTAAAGGACCTTAGATACGGTGAGTATAACAGAAGAAAAAGGAGCCAATAATTCAAAAACCAGCATGATTCAGTAAACACAGCATGAAACTAGAAGTCTAAAGACTCTAGCCTTTTGGCTCTCTGGCTGGCTTATTAACTGCCACACACCTTTAAAAGCCTTTACTATCACACTAAAAAGCCTTCTTGGTTGCAAGAGAGCATTATACCAGTGCTTCACTGCTTGACGGGCTCCACATTGACAACTGCCTAATTTAATGCCTCTGGTCTGACAGCCTAAACCTTTCAGAGTGTCCCTGGCTATCTGAGGGATTGCTTCTCAGCCTTTGATCAAAGCCTCCTCAAACACGCCCTGGGAACAAAGTGGGGAGCACCAGTAGGGGGGCTGGTGGCTGTGGGAAACTGAACTTTCCCAGGAGCTGGAGATAGCAAAGTTCATCCTTACAGGAGAGAAAAATGAACACTGAATTCCTCAGCATTAAGAGTGAAATGTGTGTTCTGTGGGCGGTATATTTGAGTGACTATTTACCCCTCCGTGGCCAAGCTCCATATCTATCAAGTGGAAATAACAGTAATCTCATGTCTGAAAAAATGCCAATCTAGGAAGCGCTCTATGTGATATTTCTAACAGTTATTTACTTGCTCCATTTATGTATCTCTGATACTGCGACCAGCTTCACTGTGGCCTCACAAAAAGAAGTGTCAAGAATAATTTTTACAAGTAAACCCCCCGTAGCTGGATATAGCACTACTTGTCTCTGGTATGCTGCCTGCCAGCAATTACAGGTATCAGGGCAACAGACACAATTGCACTTGTGACTGAAAATGCCAGCACTAAGCACTGGATCTAGGTGCACAGGAAGCGTATTGTACAGACTACCAAATTTGGATCAATAGGCAGGAAATCCAGGTTCAATAACTAGCTTGCATATTGTCCTGCTGAACAACCCACTTCATCTCACATTCTTTGTTCACCTCTTTCCTAAATTTTTAGGGAATAAGCTCTTCGTCAGTGTTTCTCCATGTCCTGAATAATGAGTCCCCAGTAAAAATCACAGTACAATGGATGATTTGTTACCATCAAAAAGTTTTAACACAGGCAATGTTTGTTACCTTCTTCCAGAGCAAGAAGACAAAGAAGAGTAACACAACATAAACCAACAGTAGTGATGGGTTGATGGTTAGACCTGATGAACTTAGAGGTTTTTCCAACCTTAACGTTTCTATGATTCTAACAGAGAACTTTAATATGAAAGCAGACGCAAAATTAGATTCAACTTGACACCACAGAGTAATGGAAAATTTGTTTATCAGTTTTTCACTACCTCTATAGATTCACCAATTCTGGATACTTATAACATTCAGCTCCTGAATTTATATTGTTATTCTTCTAGGCTAAAAATCCTGCCTCTCTTGAAGTCAGTTGCAAAACTTCATTGATTTTAATGGAACATGCCCAAATGTCATGAAGATTTTTTTGACTCTCTTTGTGTGTTTTTCACTATAACAATGGCTTCTCAAGGATTCCCTCAAGGATTCCAGAGCTCTAGATAGAAACATGGCAATTACAGTTTTGTTCAGCTGATTTTTCCCCCACTACATTAACTGTACGTGACAAAAAGAACTGAACATTCCTTCAGTCTGTCAGGAAACTGTAATTTAGTGGTAGTTGGTTCTAAAATCTTCCAACCTAGTCCCAGAGGAAGATATTCGCATGAGACAATACCAAAATGTATTCTAATTACTTTTTTTTTTTTACCAGTAGAGAAGTAAGTGCCTGTCCCTGTTGCCCTGTGCTGGAAAAATCTGATCCTTTTTCAGGTTTCTTCAGAATATTTTTTTCTTTCCTCCTACATTAATAAACCATGATAGACCATGCACCCCAGTCAAGGTATTCCCACCATTCAATTGGGAACATGCTGGCCTTCTTCAAAGCTCTCAGTTGTTCAACAGAGGACATGAAACTGGAGGTTTCAGGTTTCACTCTGCAGACTAGAAGCCTTTCTCCATTTGTCATTGCCTTCTGCATTCAGAGTTCTTAGGAGCAGCATCTTTTGGGAAATCTCAGGGCACACTAAGAAGTTTTCTGCTTCATTTCCCAGCAAAGCCATAATTAGGATTCTAAGATTGAAACCCCTCCCTTTTCTATTAATGTAACTGTCTCTTTAACCTAAAGGAGGGTAGATTTAGACTGGATATAAGGAAGAAATTTTTTATGATGAGGGTGGTGAAACACTGGAACAGCTTGCCCATAAAGGTAGTG
>Ga0181612_118170_pt1 | contig 10860 bp, 5 predicted proteins | sample HoacroProtozoa21_FD_119630 | JGI IMG/M metagenome (GOLD analysis project Ga0181612, IMG submission 119630) | Hoatzin crop microbial communities from Cojedes, Venezuel. Combined Assembly of Gp0051906, Gp0051904, Gp0051908 | reverse complement strand
CCTCGTCGCGGAGTTCGCGGCGCTGCTGTCGGGGCAAACTTTGAAATTTAATCATGCTTGACTCTTTTTTAGGAGTCAACTTTTTTCAGTTTAAGACATTTTGAAAATTTCGGGGGGTGTTCGTAGGGGAACGTCCTTGAAAGAGGGATTTAGTCCTTGAAAGAAGCCAAATACTCCTTGGGCGTTTTGCCCCAGACTTGTTGGAAGCATTTGGCGAAGTATCCGCTGTTTGAAAAGCCGACCATGTACATCACTTCGCTGATGGAAAAACGGCCTTGCTGCAGGAGGAGTGCGGCTTTCTGCATTCGGATGTGGCGGATGTACTCTACGGGTGTCATTCCGGTGAGTTGTTTTAGTTTTCGGTAGATGAGTTTGCTGCCCATGCCGAGACATTCTTGCAGTCGCGAGACGTTGAAATCGCTGTCCTCCATATTGTCTTCGATGGCGCGCGTGGCCGTTTGCAGGAATTTCATATCGGCGCTCTCGTCTTCTTTGGGGGCGGCGGATTCCGAAAGGTTCACGACGACGGTAGGTTTCACTTCGAAGTTGAGCGCTTCGTCGATTCGTTGGCTTAGTTGGAGTGATTCGTCTTTTATGAGGTTCAGATTGTCGTTTTTCTCATCTTTCAAAACGTCGGAGACGAGGCCTATGATGCGTGCGAGGGGGCCGCGTATGTCGGAGGCGAGGGTGGAAAAGAAATTCATACGCAGCTGCGACTGTTCGAGCGAATGTTGGCGTGCGAGGCGCTCTTCTTTTAGGCGTCGGCGCACGTATAAATAGCGCAGCAGGCCGGCTATGGCGAGGAAGAAGAGGAGCCAGTAGATTGTCTTGGCCCACCACGAGAGATACCACGGCGGCAAAATGCGTATGCGCAGTTCGTAGGCGGTCGAGGCGGGTTGGTCGGCTTGGTCGAAGGCGGCCACTTCGAGGCGGTAGGTACCGGGCGGCAGTCCGTTGTAGTTGATTTCGGGTCGCCCCTCGTCGAAACGCTGCCAGTCTTGGTCGATTCCGTGGAGCCGATAGCGGTAAACGCTCGTGGGTGCGCCGTCGAAGGGAATGTCGGAGAGCAGGAGGCGAATATGGTTCTCGTTGTGGCGCAAAGTGAGCGTCTCGAGATAGCGGCAGTCGGTCTCAGCGCCGTTGTAGCGCTTGTCGTTCACCTGCAGGCTCGAGAGAATGAGGCTGCGTGGCTTCGAATTTGCCGCCGCGTTGCGCAGTCGTGTGATTCCGTCGCGTCCGCCCACGAGCACGGCGTTCTCTTTTTTCGAATAGTGGGCCGTATAGACTTCGGGCAGGCTCAGGGCCACGCGGCGCAGGGTCTTTCCGTCGCGCATCACGAGGCATTCGTTGGGCAGAAACACCCAAACGTCCTTTTCGACAGGAGCGATGGCGAGCACGCTGCCGCCCTCTTTTTCGGGAAGTGCTTGGTAGGTGAGTTTGTCGGTTCGGACGTCGCAGAAGGTGAGTTCGCCGTATCCGCCCATCCAGATGTTTCCGGCGTTGTCGGCGGCCAAATGCGCCACGCTCATATCGCTGGCGTGTTCGGCGCGCATGGTTTGTGGGTCGATGCGGTCGGTTCCGCTGCCGGCAAGGGCTGCCCAGATGCGGCCACGCCCGTCTTTGGCCAAGGAGAGCACGTTGGGCGCGCGGAGTTCGTCGAGAAAATGATGAGCGGCCGCCACCTGTCCGCCGGCGAGCAGTTTTTCGCGTTCCACTACGAAGATTCCGCTGCCGTAAGTGGCAATCCAAAAGCGGCCTTGGGCGTCTTCGGCGATGTCATAGACCCAAGTGGCGGAGTTTCGGCCCGATGCGTCGCTCACAAGCACGTTTTGCAGCGTTCCGCGGCCGCCGCGGCTGAAGGAAATGCCGTGGTCGGTGCAGATGAGCACGTCGCCTGCGTTGTCTTCCACGATTTTGCGAACATGATTGTGCGCGAGCGAGTTAGGTCGGTTTTGTTTGAACCAAGTGTACTCCGTTTCGGGCAAGGAGCGGATGTTTTGGGGAAAGAAAAGGAGGCCGTCGGTGCCGCCGAGCCAGAGACTGCCGCGCGAGTCCTCGAGAATGGCGCTTATGGCGTTCCCATCGCCGAGAGCCGTAATTTGGTCGAGGCTGAAGTGCTCGCTAAATCGGTGGGCATAGGAGGCGCTGAGTCCGTCGTCGGTTCCAATCCACACGTTCTGCTTCGCGTCGGCGAAGAGGGCCCACACGATGTTGCCGGCAAGGGAGGTGGCGCGTCGCGTGTCGTGCTGAAAGCGTTCGACGCAGGAGCCGCTGATGCGAAAGAGGCCGTCGTCGGTGCCGGCGAGCAGTCCGTCGCGCGTTTGGAGGAGCGATTTCACCGAATGGCCGCGCAGAGCGTCCACCGTGAGCGTTGTTCCGTCGCGCAGGCAGAACAGATTGCCCTCGCAGCCGGCCCAGAGCGCGTTGCCGTTGGGCAGAAGGGCGTTCACGAGCACGTCGCCGCTTGTGGGCAGGCTCACTTTGCGCGCCCCTCGGCTTGTGATTTCGAAAAGGCCGCCCAGAGTGCCGGCAAAGAGGCGGCCGCGCTGTTCGCACAAGGCATATACGCCTTCGATGTCGGCTGCCATTTTCGCGTATCGGCCTTGCTTTGGCACGTAGGCATAGACCCCGCTTTGCGCGCCAATGATGATGCTGTCGCCGCGGGGCAGCAGGGCGCGAATATCGGCGGGCTCGTGGGGGCCAAAGGGGGCGTATTGGGCGGTGCGTCGGTCGTAGCGCAAGAGGCCGTACTCCGTGCCGCCATAGACGGTGTCGTTCCTCACGAGGAGAGCGCGCACGTGGCCGTTTCCCGTCTGCCCATAGGTGAAATGGGGCGTGGCGCGATAGCCGTCGAAGTTCTGCAGGCCTTGCTCCGTGCCCATCCACACGACGCCCCTCTCGTCGGCGGCGAGGGCATAGACCGTGTGGCCTTCGCTCAGGGCCACGTTGTCGAAGCGTTGCGCTGAAATCGCGGGCCAAAGCAGCAGGAATGCGGAAAGTAGGAGGGAAGTGCGCATTTCGAAAGACATTTCGCCGACAAAATTAGGAAAAAAATTGCTTCCCTGCGAGCCTTTGTCCAAAATCTGCCCTGATTTGTCCAAAATGAGCGGTTGGCGCAAGAAAGGAAGGCCTACTTTTGCGCCATTAAAACTCTTTTCTAATCAAAAACCGTATCGTATGAAAAACACATTTCTTCGGAGGAGACTCTGCTTTCTCCTCATTCTGCTGACGACGGCGCTGCCCGCCTTGGCCCAGCAGGGACTCACCGTTCGGGGCGTTGTGCTCGACGAGAACAATGAGCCTTTGATGGCCGCGTCGGTCGTGGAGCAGGGCACGCAGAACGGCACGCAAACCGATGCCGACGGTCGCTTCGCCTTGAGCGTTTCTTCGCGCGCAGCCGAACTCCGCATTTCGTATTTGGGCTACACTACGCAATTTCTCAAGGCTGCGGCCTTCGAAGCGGGTGAGCTCAGCGTCGCGCTGAAGCCCGACAACACACTTTTGCAGGAGGTGGTGGTGATTGGCTATGGTGTGCAGCGCAAGACCGACCTCACGGGTTCGGTGAGCACGCTTCGCGCCGACGATTTCAACCAAGGCGTTGTGAATTCGCCCGAGCAGCTCATCAACGGCAAGGTGTCGGGCGTTCAAATCGTGAGTGGTGGCGGCTCTCCGTCGGCAGGCAGCACGATTCGCATACGCGGCGGTGCCTCGCTCAATGCTTCAAACGACCCGCTCATCGTGCTCGACGGCGTTCCGATGGAGGTGGGCGGTAGTGTGAGCGGAGCCGGAAACTTTTTGAGCCTCATCAATCCCAACGACATCGAGAGTTTTTCGATTCTCAAGGATGCTGCTTCGACGGCCATCTATGGTTCGCGCGCATCGAACGGCGTCATCATCATCACCACCAAACGCGGCGGCAGCGACAAGCGTCCAAAAATCTCGTTTTCTACAACCAATTCGCTGCAGACGCGCACTAAGACGGCCGACATGATTAGTCGCGACGAAATGTACAACTTGGTGAACACTTACGGCACCGACCGCCAGCGCTCGCTCCTGAACGACGACGTGGACACCGACTGGAACGACGAAATCTTCAAGACCGCGTTCGGAACCGACAATAATCTGGCTGTCGCCGGCCGCTTCGGCGAGTTCCTGCCCTACCGCGTTTCGCTCGGTTTCTCCGACCAAGACGGCATTCTGCGCACGGACAATCTGAAGCGCTATACGGCCAGCCTCAATCTGTCGCCGTCGTTCTTCGACAACCATCTGAAACTCAAGATTAATGGCAAAGGAACGTACTCGCACACGCGCTTTGCCAACACCAACGCCATTTGGGGCGGCGCGACCCACAATCCCTGCTCGCCCATCTACTCCGGCACCGACGCGTTCCTCGGCTACTACGAGGCTGCCGACGCCAACGGCGTGCCTATCACGGGTGCTACGGGCAATCCCGTCGGACTCATCAATAATTATAAGTCCACGAGCGACGTTTTCCGCTTCATCGGCAGTTTCGACGCCGACTATAGCATGCACTTCCTGCCCGAACTTCACGCCCACCTCACCTTGGGCTACGATTATTCCAAGGGCAAAGGCCACATCTATGTGCCCCACGAGGCCTATCAATACTTCAAAACGGGCGGACGCAACTACGATTACGGCCCCCAACAGAACTACAACCGCTTGGCGACGTTCTACCTTAATTATAATAAGTATGTCGAGGATTGGAAAAGCAGTTTCGACATCGTGGCCGGCTACGACTATCAATTTTGGAAATATACCAACGCCGCCTACGAGGAGTTGAACGACCTCGACCCTGCCACGCCGCAGGCATCTTCGGCTGCCGACGACCAACGCCATGTGCTGCTTTCGTACTACGGCCGCTTCAACTACAATTACAATTCGCGCTACCTGCTCTCCGTGAGCGTGCGCCGCGACGGCTCCTCGCGCTTCGCCAAAGACCGCCGCTGGGGTACGTTCCCCTCTGTGGCACTCGCGTGGAAAGTGAGCGAGGAAGATTTTTTCCAAAACCTCAAACCTGCGTTCTCAACACTCAAGGCGCGCCTCAGCTATGGTGTCACCGGTCAGCAGGACGGCATCGCGAACTACAGTTATCTGCCGCTTTACACCGAAAGTCTGAGCGGCGCGTACTATATGTTCGGCGGAACGCCCATTGCCACCTACCGCCCCTCGGCCTACAACAGCGCGCTGAAATGGGAAACCACCAAATCGTGGAACATAGGCCTTGATTTCGGCTTCCTTAACGACCGCATCACCGGTTCTGTCGACTACTACAAGCGCAAGACGCACGACCTGCTTGCCACCGTGCCCGTGGCTGCCGGCACCAACTTCAACAAGCAAATGCTCTCCAACGTGGGCAATATATCGAGCGACGGTGTCGAATTTTCCATCGCCGCCACGCCCATCGAGACCGAAGATTGGCAGTGGGACGTGAGCGCAAATGCCACCTATCAGCACACGCGCATCACGAACCTGCGTCTGAACGAACTCGCCGAGAGTCCCAACACGCCGGCCGGCGCCATTGAGTCGCACTACGTCCAAGTGCTTTCCGAAGGCTACGCACCCTATGCCTACTACGTCTATAAGCAAATCTACGACGAGGCCACAGGTCGCCCCATCGAGGGTCTCTATGCCGATTTGAACGGCGACGGCGTTGTGGACTCCAAAGACCTCTATCACTACCATTCGCCGGCTCCCGACTGGATACTGGGCTTTTCGACGTCGGTGCGTTGGAAGAAGCTCACGCTCTCCACGTCCTTGCGCGCCAACCTTGGCAATTACCTCTACAACGGCATGGCTATGAACACCGGCGCTTGGGAGACGATGTCCTACAACGACTATCAGCTCAACCGCCTCAATGCCAGCTATCTCAACACTTACTTCCAGAAGCGACAGAACGAGAGCGACTACTACGTCGAAAATGCGTCGTTCCTCAAGATGGACAACATCCAGCTCGCCTACAACTTTGGCAAAATCGCGCCGTGGGTGAGCCTGAACGCCTCTGTGATGGTTCAAAACGTGTTCACAATCACGAAATACACGGGTGTGGACCCCGAATGCCAAGGCGGAATCGATATGACCGTCTATCCGCGCCCCCGAATCTACTCCTGCACCCTGAACTTTGAATTCTGAAACTATGAAAAAGCATATTCTTTTTAGTGTTTTTGCCCTCGCACTGTGCGCCTGCACGGGCGATTTGGACCAAATGCCGCAGACCGAGAGCCAAGCAACGGCCGACGAAGTCTATGGCTCCGAGGCCGGCTACAAACAAGTGCTCGCCAAACTCTATGCCTCCTACGTGATTTGCGGACAAGAGAAGGGCGGCGGCAATGGCGACCTGAGTTCCAACAACGGCTACGACTTCTTGCGCGGATACTTTAATCTGCAAGAAGCGCCCACCGACGAAATGGCCGGAACGTGGCTCAGCGGCGACAAAATCGAGGACCTCACCTACATGACGTGGGACGCCAACGACCCTTGGGTGGCCGATACTTACTATCGCGCCTACTATACGATTGCGCTGTGCAATGAATTTCTTTCCCACGCGACGGCCGACGCCGTGAGCGGCTCCGAAAACCTGAAAGCCTACCGCGCCGAGGCCCGTTTCTTGCGCGCTTTGGCCTATTACTACGTGCTCGACCTCTTTAGGCAGGGACCGTTTGTCGATGAGACCATGGGCGTCGGCGCTTATACGCCCGAGTGTTTTTCCGGCAAGCAACTGTTTGATTTCATCGAGGCCGAATTGACCGAAATCGCAGCCGACGGACTGCTCGACAAGGGCACCCAAGAATACGGACGCGCCACGAAACAGGCGGCGTGGGCGCTGCTCGCAAAATTATGCCTGAACGCCGAAGTTTATGGTGCCGGCGCGCACTACACAGACTGCATCGCCTATTGCAAACGCGTCATCGACAGCGGTTTTGAACTCGAGAAAGACTACTACAAACTATTCAACGCCGACAACGACAAGCGCACGAACGAAATCGTGTTCTCCTTCGTGGTGGATGCTGCGAACACGGTGTCGTGGGGTGCCACCACCTACATCGTTTGCGGCGAGTGCGGCAATTCTTCGAGCCAAGACCCGGCGAAATACGGCTTGGGAAGCGGCTGGGGAATGTTCCGCGTGCGCGGCGAACTGCCCCAAATGTGGGAAGGTGAGGAGGCAGCCGACGCCCGCTTCATGTTCTACACCGACGAGCAGGAGCAATGGCTCACCAAAGCCATCGACAATCAAAACCAAGGCTTCTTTGGCGAAAAATATTCGAACTTGAACGACGCCGGCGAGGCCGCCTCGAACACCGATGCCGACGGCTGCTCCATCGACTTCCCCGTTTTGCGCTTGGCCGACGTCTATCTGATGCTGGCCGAGGCCGTTCTGCGCGGCGGCGAGGGGGCCACAACGGCCGATGCCTTGGACTACGTGAACAAGGTGCGCGAACGGGCCTACGGCGGCAGCGCAGGCGACATCAATCAGGCGCGGCTCACGTTGCAGTTCCTGCTCGACGAACGCGCTCGCGAGCTGTGGTGGGAATGCAGCCGCCGCACCGACCTCATCCGCTTCGGACAGTTCACGGGCGGGGCCTATAAATGGCAATGGAAAGGCGGCGTGGTGGATGGACGCGCCACCGACAGCAAATACAACGTCTATCCCATCCCCACCGCCGAGCTTTCGGCCAATCCGAACCTCAAAAATGAAAACTACTAAGCCATGAAAAATTTTAGAATACTCCTCGCCCTGATTTTGCTCGCCCTCACCGCGTGCGAGAACGACGGCGACATCATCACGACCGACGGCGCCGACGCCGTGACGCTTTCGGGCAGCGGCGACGCCGTGCTCAGCGCCGAAAGCACCGATGCGCTCGCCCTGACGCTCTACTGGACCGACAATTCGCGCCTCACGACCAGCGACAGCCGCGTGCAAACACCCATCGGAACCATCGTAAACACGCTCGAGTTCGCTGCCGCAGAAGATTTCTCCGACATCGTGAGCGAACAGACCGACGCGGGCACCACCAGCAAGCAATATACGGCCGAAGCGCTTAATTCAATTGTCGGACGACTGGGCCTCGAAGCCAATACGCCCCACCCGCTCTACATCCGAATAAGCAGCGTTTTGGCTGAAAATATGCCTACGCAATATAGCAATACCTATATTATAAATGTGACCCCCTACGAAATCGATAGGACTACCGGATACGTGCTCAACGCCGACAAGAGCGACTCCGGCAGCCGCCTCGCAGCACGCAACGGCGACGGCATCTACGCCGGCTTCCAAGGCGTGGGCGCTTGGTATAACTGGTGGCTCCAAGAGGGCGACGGCACGCTCTGGGGAAATATCGGCGACGATGGTGGCGGCAAGCCCTTCATCATTAGTAGCAACGAACAGCACTGGAACTTCTGGTATCCCGGCCAAAGCGGCTGCTATTATACCACTGTGAACACGCAAAAACAGGAGTGGACGGCACTGTATATCCCAAGCCTTACCGTGAGCGGCGACATCGAGGGACAAATGGAATACAACCGCAAAGCAAATGCGTGGACCCTCACTTTCAATGCGCAAAAGGCGGGCTCGGCCACCATTCAGATTGCCGGAACGGGCGCATTGTACAACTCCTCCACCGGAACCGACGACGCAGCTGCCGTGAGCACGCCTGCCTGCTTCGGACAGAGCGGCGGCGAAATCACTTTCGGCACTTCGGCGAGCGACATCAACGTCGAAATTCCTGCAACGGGCACAGCCACGCTCACGCTCGACCTGAGCAATCCGTTGGAGTGGACTTGCACCGTGAAAGAGGGCGCAGGCGAAAGCGAACCGACCGCAGCCGCGAGCCTCTGGGCCGTAGGCATCGACGATGGCACCACAGGCGGCTGGAATTTCGACCAGCAACTCTTCCTCACCGACGAAGACGCGCTGCGATATGTCGGACTCTGCAACGTGAACTCCCTTTGGGGCTATCGTTTGTACACCGAAAAAGACGTTTGGGACAATTACTACGCCCTTAACAGCGGCGACGCTTTGAGCGGCACGCTTCTGAAAGGCAGCGAGAACAATCTGCCCGCGCCCGACGCCGGCCTCTATCTCATCGACGTCGGTCTGAACGCCCTTTCCTACGCCTTGACCGCCGTTCAGAGCGTACAAATCACGGGCATCAACGACGACTGGAACCTGACGCAAATGACGCAATCGACCGACGACCCCTGCGTGTTCACCGCCCAAGTGAGCGTGTCGGCTTCCACGCCGTGGGGCTTCAAAGTGCTGCTCAACGAAAATTGGGACACTTATTTCGGCGGCACGTCCGGCGCGATGGTCTATCAAGGCGAAAACATCCCGTTCGACGACGGACTCATCGGAAGCACAATCACCGTGAGCGTCGATTTCAGAAACAATTCCATTTCATTTGAATAAGTTTTACTATGAAAAAAATAATGCTTATCTTCGCAGCCCTTTTGCTTGCGGGCTGCACAGAGGAGAGTCCCGTGACCAATCCGCTGCAAGAGGAAGTGCAAATGCAGCCTGCCGGAACGTTTGCCAAGGGCGCCGACGTGAGCTGGCTCACCCAGCTTGAGAGCGAAGGCTATTCCTTCAGCAACGCCCAAGGCGTGGCCACCGAATGTATGGCTTTGCTGCGCGACGACTGCGACGTGAATGCCATCCGCCTGCGCGTCTGGGTGAATCCCGAAGCCGGCTGGAACAACATGGCCGACGTGCTCGTGAAAGCCCGCCGCGCCCACGCCCTCGGACTCCGCCTCATGATTGATTTCCATTTCAGCGACACGTGGGCCGACCCCGGCCAACAGGCCATCCCTGCAGCGTGGGCAGATTTTTCGATTGATGAGGCCAAAAAAGCCGTGGCCGACCACGTCGCCGAAATGCTCAACCTCCTCAAAGACTACGGCATCACGCCCGAATGGGTCCAGATTGGAAACGAAACGCGCACGGGCATGATGTGGCCCCTCGGCGAAATCTCAAACGGAGCCAACTACGCCCAACTCACCAACGCCGGCTACGACGCCGTGAAGGCCGTCTGCCCTGATGCCAAGGTGATTGTCCATCTCGATAGCGGCGACAACCTCGGTCTCTACACCAACGTGTTCAATTACCTTAAGGCACAAGGCGGCAAGTACGACGTGATTGGCATGTCGCTCTATCCCGAGGCCGCAACGTGGCAGCAAAGCGTCAGCGCCTGCGTCAGCAACATCAGCGCGCTCTACAAGGCCTACGGCGTGCCCACAATGATTTGCGAAATTGGAATGGACTACGACCAGCCCGACGCCTGCAAACAATGCCTCGCAGCCATCATCGAGCAGGGCCATGCCACCGGCCATTTGGAAGGCGTGTTCTATTGGGAACCCGAAGCCCCGGCTGGCTACAACGGCGGCTACAACAAAGGCTGCTTTGCCGACGGCACCCCCACTGCCGCGCTCGAAGCCTTCGTCGAGGCCGACTAAGAAAAGACTATTTGGTTAGTATTGACTTTCTCCCTTTTTGAGCGGGGATGCACATCGTAGGACAGTGTGCGTCCCCGCACTTTTTTGCACTTTTTTAGTTCGTTGGCGCAGAGGTCTTCTTTGTCAAAAATAGTAGGAGATAGAGAGTATTTGTGTTGATAATGAGCCATTTCTGCCGAAAAAGTGAGCAAAATTCCGGGTCTACATTTTCTCCGATTGTATAGACCTGCATGTAGAAATTTCTCCCGTGCCGCTCAGTGAAATCAGCAAATCTGCGCCCGGGGAATCATCGGCTGCGATTCGCGAGAGGGTGGTGAAGGCGCGCAAGATTCAGGAAGGACGTTCTGCGCGTGCGGAGGGGATTCACTGGAATGCGGAAATGACGGAGACGCT
>Ga0181612_143173_pt1 | contig 10861 bp, 10 predicted proteins | sample HoacroProtozoa21_FD_119630 | JGI IMG/M metagenome (GOLD analysis project Ga0181612, IMG submission 119630) | Hoatzin crop microbial communities from Cojedes, Venezuel. Combined Assembly of Gp0051906, Gp0051904, Gp0051908 | reverse complement strand
GCGGGAGGGCGGCCGTGGTGGGAGCGGGGTCTCGCGGCGCGGCGCGGTGGGGCTGGCGGCAGCCGGCAGCGCTGGGGACGGAGCAACGCGGCGGTGCAGAAACACCTCCCCGGCTGCTGCGGCGCAGAGCTGCCAGGGCAGCAGCCCCTCGGACCGAAGGACCCGCGCTGCGGTAAGACCATCGTATGCTGTCCCGCTCAGCATTCCGCAACGAGCAAACGTCTGGTACGTGACCGCTGCGTGGGATAGCTCTACTTATCTTCTGTTCCTCAGAGATCCGTGACTTGCACTTGTCAACGGGGTGACCCTCCCAGGGGTGAGCCCAGCACTGCAGTGGGTGCAGCGTCTCTCCGTCTTCGGAACACGGTGCTTTGCAGGATGCGAGGGAGGAGTGGTCACCGCGAGCACAGACTGCATTCTGCTTGCCAGGGAGCAGAGGGCTGGCTGAATACCCAAGCCCTCATCCTGAATTTTGCAGGGCTTGAGAAATGGAAGAGTTTCAGCATTGTCTCTGCATTTTGACATCTGAAGTGCCTTCCTTCTGTTTCTGAGCACAGAGCAGCTGAAAGAGTTTCCCTTTAAAAATAAACACATATTGAGAGCAAGGCTGAAGCCACCATGTGATTGCCTCATCGTGCTTCAGCTGCTGCTGCGGAGCTGGTGCCTGCAGAGGCAATCTTGGGCCAGGGTGCCATGTCCCACGTCCCACGTCCCGCCACGTCGCAACGCTCGGAGGGACACATGGCAGCCCTGCAGCTAAACCCTGACGCTCCCCCGGCACCCGCGTGTCCGGGCAGAGCGGGTGCTTTCGCTTCGATTTCACCGTGTGAAGGAACACAGCAACATCAGGATTTGTTATTTATTTTAAATTGCAAACTTTTCAACTGGAAAGGAACAATGGGGAAAAATAAATGTGCCCGGGTCGACTTCCATGTTTAAAAGTATCCCATGTCTTTAATGCAGTGAATTTTAAAAAGGCACATAATTAGCAGGCTGCTTCCTCGTCTGTATTCTTCTCGTCTGCCTGCCCACATAAACATTCGGCACACAGCACTTCCAGACACTTTTTAATAGAATCGCTTAAAACAATTAATTACCAGAGTTTTCATTCAAGCTGCAGTGGAAAAGATACGCCGGCAATAAAAGGCATTTATTCGTTGGTTTCTGGAGGCCTGTTTGTTATTAACATGTAAATTAAATCATCACAGATGTTCCATTTTTAATCTGGGGATGTGAAGTGCAGGGCTAACCACGGCCCAAACAGCCTGATTTTATTACACACACATTCATTAGGAACCAGCAGTATTATTGGATATCATTTTTCTTTGATGCATTTTTTAAACCAATTATCAGTATAATTTGTTCATTTCCCTCCCTATTTGTTTTTCTCTTGCCATTTTTGTCAGGATTCTCCAATCAAGGACGATGGCTTTGGCTCCTCGTGGCCTCCCCACTCGCCTCTGGCCGGTGCCACCACGGAGCCCATGCCCAGCCGGGACCCTCGTGCCGCTTTCTGCAGCCGGGCTCAGCCAGGCACAGGCAGCGACCGGCCCAGCCCCGGGGAGGGCACACGGAGCTGTGAGGAGGACGGGAACCACCTCGCCATGCAGCAGCATCTGAAGAGCCCACAGCCCCGGGAGGGGAGTGCGTTGGGTTTTAGCAGCTTTCTGTGCAGGCTGCCTGATCCACCTCCGCCTCGGCGGCTTCAGAGGAGCCTCAGGAGCCCCAAGAGAAATTCTTGAAATGCAGACGGTTTCACATTGCACCCAGCCCTGCATTGCTGCAGTGAGCCTGGCCCAGGGACATTTCTGGTCTAAAACTGTCATTTAGCTTTAGCGAAGAAAAAGCACTCGTGCCTCCCGCACTGCCTCTGGGCACGCGCTGGGACAGCCGGCACCTTGCTCCGGCCATGGCTCCGGTGGGGCGGCTGCAAAGAGGGGCCTGCTTGGGGTGAAGGACAAAGCCAGCATTGCACAATCTCAGTCTAATTAGCGATTTCACCTCAAATTTTTGGTTAGTTTGTTCCGGGTTCTGCAAACAGAACTCCCATCAAATCTGCTGTGCAACAAGCATCGTCTCACTGCAAAAGATTTGCCACAGAGGCAGCAAGCAGGAGCTTGGATCAAGACACAAGCGATGGATGTCTCAGAGAACTGCTTCTTGACCAACACAACTCACGACAATTATAATGCAGTTAAAACCACTAGTGACAACAACTGCCCAAGCCAGTCGCGCAGGGATTCGAGGAAAGAGCGGTCATTTACACATAAATGTGAGCCTGGCTGAGAGAGGGCTTATGAAAAAGTTCACACAAATCACACGGCCTGACTTTGCACAGAGCAGGTATTTAACGGCGAAGAATAATTCACAGAGGCCACAACAGAAAGTGAACCCTTTACAAGGAAATCAGATATTGTTCAAAATGTCTGCGGCGTCCATTTCAGCCCGGAGGAGGTTTGAACCGAAGGTGCTGCCAGACACAGCAGAGATCCAGCACGCAAGACAAATGGCAACCAAGCCCATGATGGTACAAACTGGATAACAGTAGAGAGTCTCCTTCAGCTGAGAAAAATAAGCTTTGTGAGACTGCGAAATACATAAATGTTTAATTTTCACCTGCAACAATTTTCTAAAAAGATTTTCTAAATTTTCTTTCTGAAAAGACAGATTTTCTACCCAAAGAAACTAACGTTTCATCCTGAAATGTTGCTCCTGTGAACACGGGCATTTTTCTGAAAAACAGGTAAATTACTGCTGGGACCCAATTCACAAGGATTCTTCAAAAAATGACAGAAGACAGATAAAACCAGAAAAACAACTCAGAAGTTGAGGGAGACCAGAGTATCTCCCCTAATAAAAATCACTGTTTTTCAGCCCGAATCCACCTTGTGAATACCCCGTAAGCCTCTTCCCCCCCTGCCGTCCCCAGCTTTGCCCATCCTGACCCATCCCAGCGCTTCCCGACGTGGCGACCGGCTGCCCTGGGCCGCGGGGCCCGGCGTGATGGGGTCCCCGTTGAGGGACGAGGCTGCGACACCGGTCTCCTCGGGAATCTTCTGGAGCAGCCTCCCGCCCGTGGCTCAAGCTGCTCCTCTCCGCTGCCAGCCCGTGCCCTTGCCGTGATAACTGCCGGAGAGGGAGGGCGGGGGCAGCCTTGCAATGACCAAAAAGTCTTGGAAATGCTTTCTTGCTAAAAATCCCATATTTGACAGAAGTGTGAGATACCTTGAGGCTGCTATTGATTACCTGGGAGCAGAAGTGCACGGGCGCTTTGAGCTGTCACAGTTCCAGGCATTTCTGAAAACGATAGAAGACTGGAACAAAAACACAACTAAGGCTCCTGACACAGCGTGTTAAGCAATAAAACATGTTTAATTGTGTTGTCTTAAGGCTATAACCGCTCGCTGGCTGAAGGTCACTCACTACCCATACTGCCAGCGGGGAAGAGGAGCTCTGACAGGTGGGAATCCGAACAGGAAACAGATATCTGTGAGATTACGGCGCGAATGACACTGAAATGCCAATGCTGGTGTAGTTAAAGGGAACAGGACGAGCGGCAGGCAGGACATCTCTTGGCTGGCGGATCTATAAAGGGGATGTTATAGACACAGCTTGCAAGTAGGGGCAAGATGGAATTCAATCAAGTATCCTCCGGGGCTGTCTCGTCACCGCGTGGCACCATGAGTACGTGATTGCCTTTTGCACAACAAACTGGGGACCGAAAGGGGTGAAGGGCAGAGTACCCCCCATTGCCCCCACGGCCGTAGGGGACCGGGCAAGCTCCCAGTGTGAGCTCATCTCTGCACAGAGACCCTCCTGCCTTGCTCCAGAGATCAGTGTCCAGATGTGCACCGACACCCTGCCCATCTGTTCTGCAGGCGGACAGTGTTGGACCAGGAGGGCATCTGAGAGGCTCCGTGTCTGATGCCTTCAGCCATTCTCCTCATGGCCAAGACCTTGCTGCAGCGTGTGGAGGTGGGGGACCTCTGCCACTCCCCCACCCCACCAGTGCCAAAAGCCCCTCTGCAGGCCATGTTGCACAGGCCTGCCTGGCTCCCCAGGGAGCCACCGACCACCTGAGGTCCTGTTGGGTAGGGTGGAAAACCGTGTCCAGCATGGAGCACCTGCATTGTGCCGTGTCTGGCACCGAGAGACTGCAGCCTTGCATGCACTTGGCTACTGGGCAGAGGAGCTGCGGTCTCCCCCAGGCAGACTTCCAAGAGTGAGTGCCTAGGAGCAATCGACTTTAACAGTTGATGAACCTCCTTCATAAAATGGCCAAAAGTAATGTTTCCTTCCACACCACTCTGGCCTTGCACCTTTTAGACCACGTTACAGCTGTCTAGAAGAAGGCGGATCTTCTGTACAAGGAAGCTACTGAAACAGGAAGGAAAAGGGTGAAAATAAGGAAAAGGCTGGCACTTGTTTTCCAGCTGGTTTCTTGCCCTCATGGCAGAGGAGAGTCTAGAGTGACCTTGTGGACCTGATGGGAGGGACATCGGGTTTATGCCAGCTCAGGGATGCTGCCTTGTTTTCACGTGGACGATCCAGTCTTCTGAAATTCTGAGTCTTAGAAACCAAAATTATGGACTGGAGCAAAACATGGAGAATCCTTGAATGTTGTTTTTCTGGCACTATCTGGCTTTTTTCCCAGATGTGATGCGGTGGGGACTGGAAAGCTGCAGGAGGGAGTGAGCAGGCTTCAGACTTTGCAGTCGTCAGACCCAGAGGATGAACTCCAACCCTCTTCGGCTCACGGTGTGTCGGGAAGCATAAACCAGGAACACGTGGGATCTCCTGGCGAGGTGACCGAGCAGGATCTGTATCCTTTAAGGACAAGGTAAACAAGTGGCACACTGTGTGCAAGCAGCTGTTCAGATCTGGAGGCATTTCAGCATGGAGTGATTTTATTTTCCATGGTTAGAGGCATCATGACCATAAAGTGTGAATTTGGGAAGAAATTCCAGGCATTCCTGGCCCTGGATGCTGCCTGGTCTCCCGGATGGCGTGTGCGAACCTACAGTTCTTTGTCAGTCCTGCTAACTTCTGTGTTACTGGGGGCTCTGCATATGGAAAAGGTTTGAGGTGTCTTGTGTTTAATGAGAAACAGAAAAGATTAGGTTGTAGCAAGGTATTTAATTATTAGGATATTTCTGCTCTGGCTGCATCCTTTGCCTCTCCATGCGGGAAGTGCCAAATTACATGTCACCTCGGAGGGCATATTTTCTGTAGTTTTCAGAGCTCCTACAATGGCAGCCTCATGAATATTTACTGAACTGCTCAGATATGCAGCGGTGGGAACAAATAAAAAAAAGCTTGTATTTGCATCTCCCACAGACACTAACAAACCATGTGGCTCTGGTAGGGAGAAGATGGGAGATTGCTGTTGCCTTTCCAGAGGGATAGAGAAAACAGCTTCTCGTATAATGAGATTGACTTTTAAATTGAAAGTGTTACTGGTTGTGCTGCACTTCATACTTCCATGCTGTGCATTTACTCCCTAGGCTCTAACATTAAGACATCTTATGTACAAGCTGGGAGGATTCAATTAGAGTTTCTGTTATTAATCAATCAATTAAGCCCCAGTCTTTGGTATATACGTTTTCACTCTTAAAGATGCAAGGTGCTGGCCTTGCAAATGCCAGGGTGCCATTTCACCTGGGCGCCCAGGCGGGAGCCTGCCGCAGAGCCGCCGGAGCCGGAGCGGTGCCAGGGCCATCCCGAGCTGGCGAGGCATGGCGTGCCGCGGGGAGAGCGGCAGAGCCTGGGGAGGGCCGGCCACGCTCAGGCTTAGCACCGGGAAATGCCAGTTTATAGCTGGCACCGAGGCCTTGAAGAAACACCCGGCCACGCTTGCTTCGTTGCGAGGCTGAAGATGCTCTACCTGGACAACTGCACAGGAACGGAGCAGAGAGGCAGCTCGGCGCTTCAGGTGCTTTCCCACCCCTGCTCTGACAGAGAGCCTCATGCTTGTGCTGGAGGAGAGCCTGAAACCTTCCTGTCTGGAGAAATCTCTGTGCGAGATGAGAGACCCAGAAGAGAAAGGCATGAGAAGCATTGAAGGACTCAGAAGAGGAAGGCATGAGAAGCGTTGCCAAAGCAATGCTCTGAATACTCGCAAGCTAACCCATGCTGGAGCTGCCTCCAGCCTTCAGCCAGGACGGGGCTGGTCTGGAATAAGCGTAGGAGTCAGAGGAGTGGCTCTGCTTGATCTCCAGAGCCTTGCAGCCTTCGATGCCGGGAACGCGTGTGGCAACCGAGCTCTGAGGAGAGCAGAGCGGCAGTGCACCTCTGTTGTCCAGACACCCCGGCGTCCCACTTGTTTTGTTCCTTAAAAACACTCTAAAGTGGCAATAGGTGATTTTTTCAAAGGCTCCCAGAATTTCTGGGACACTTTCCCACCGACCCGGAGGAGGTGGCACTGCCCAGGAGCAGCGGGCGCTGGCGGGAGGGACGGGAGCTGCTCAGAGCTGCTGTCCCTGCCCTCCCAACACGCTGGCGGGTCCCAGGGCCAGGCTCGCGGGTTCACACTGTCCTTCAAGCCCGCGTGCGGTGCTCCAAGTCCTAATAACTGACCCAAACCTGACTCTCCGTCCCGCTGCTGTCTCTCCCGGCAGCCCCTCTTCCCCGCTCCTCCCTCCTGCTCTCAGCCCCTCACTGCCTGTTCCCTGCTCGGGATGAGGAGGCATGTGGATGTTGCGTTACAAACCCTGCGCTCATTCACGTCCTCCCATATCTCTGGTGTTTTCCTGCTGTGAACAGGGCTGAAGGCAACGCTTCCAGGTACTACAGCTGCACAAAGTGAGCGAAAGTGGCAAAGAACTCACCCTTCATTGGCTTTTTGCGTGTTTCACAGGCTGCAGCCTTACCAGGGAGAGCGGCACCCACGCCTGAGAGCAGCGTGAGTCAGGACATCACTCGTGCACGGGTGTTTGCTCATTAGTGACGCCAGCCCACCCTGCGCCAGGCAAGCCCGTGCTCATGGATGAGGCTGTCGCGTCCCCGGAGCCCGCGAGCGACAGCCAGGACGCAGCCTCCGTGCAGAGGGGCTCGTCCCCCCCCAACCCCTTTGGACCCCGCGGGTCAGGAGAACCTTCTCCATCGCCTGCCTTTCAGCAGCGCGGCTGGAGCCAGCTCCACGGCATCGCGGGGTGCTCCCGGCTGGACCCCGTGCCTGTGTCCGCTGGGACGCGGGCGGCATGCGGGGCGGTGGGCTCAGCGCGGCACGCTGCGCGGCAAGGACAAGAGAGCCGGCAGTGGCACTCGGAGCAGAAACGACTGCCTACGTCCTAGTGCCTGGAATATCTGATCTGACCTGCAACCAGAACTTGAGGGGAGGGGTTTAGAGAAAATCAGCTCTGTGGTTTTTGAGCTGAAGTTTGAACACTTGAAGAGAAATAAACGTGTGAGTGCTCTCTATAGGCAAGGAAAAAAAAGGAAAGAGAGGATTAAATGGCAATGTTACCTTTACTCTTGTCAAATACCTAAGTAGAAACATTGGTTAATGCCCTTAAAAAAGGCCCATTACCACAGGGCAGAGAGTCAAAGAGCCTGGCTGCCCTAATACTCAGTTATCTCGTTTCTGGATAATGGAATGACCCCTTGCCTGCCCGAGCTGTACTACGATATAATAGCATGAGCCGTGTGAATAAAGAGGTTATTTTTGGAATCCAATTGAAACAGTGCTGGAGCCAGTGTGACAGGGGAAGGATTGAACAAGATGCAATGTTCTAAGGAAAGGGCAAAAAAATTGAATTTTGAGGAAGGTGGCACCGGCAGTGAACGGTGCAAGAAAAGCCACGGCAGCGCTGCGGGAGCACGGTGCCTGGGCAGACGGCACGGCCCTGGGAAGGGGCCACTGGCGACGGGCTCGGGGCAAGCTGGTGCTGCTGGAGATGGCCCCAGCCCACCCAGCACAGACCCCAGGAGGGAGGGCTGAGTGCCCGGGGGCAGGGGAGCGCCCAGGGCAGCGGCAGCAGAAATCTCCCACCGGGCCGGGGGAGGGTGGGCGGGGGCAGCGCCAGCCGGGGGTGGTTGCCAGCGTGAGCCTGGAGCCAGCGGCTGGGGACAGGCCGGTGCAAACACCCTTGTCGGAGCCGGAGCCCGGTCCTGGACCTGCCGGCAGCTGCAGCTCCCCAGCCTGCAGCCTGCACACGCTGCAGCTGCCTCTCCATGCCACTTACACACACGCGTAAAGGTAAAACACAAGGTAGTGCTAACTCTGGGGCACAGTATCCGATACATAGCACTGCACTTCATCAAACAGCGAGAGACAAGAAGCACAAGAGATTCAGCATAAACATGGAGATGAAAATGAATATTAATTTACAAAGCAGCACAAAGACAATGGGATCCAAGGAGATTGATATCACAAACTCCCCTTATTCAATCAGATTAGGGTCCCATCTTCCCCAAACACCAATTGCTGATCTGGATTTGAAAGACAAATCCTCCTGCAGAAGGGCTTTGCCTTTATCTTGTCTGCCTGATGCCTCTACTTAAGATGTTACTACACTTTTGGGGGGAGTTGGGGAGGAGGAAACCTTCACATGCGGCATTTAACCGTGTTGTTGCTGAAATGCCATCAGGAAGGTGGTAGGGCTCCGCGGAGCGAGGGCTGCCCCGTGCCCCGCAGCCGGCTGCTGCCCCCCCCACGCTGTCAGCCTGCCCTCCCGCCTGCCGTTGCAGTCTGCCGTCTGCGGCGGAAAATGTGGGATTCCCGAGAGCTCAGCAGCGCTGGGGAAGCCAGTGCGGCGGCAGACCCCAGCCTACCTGGTCTGTCTCTCCAAGAAGGGGAGCAGAGGCGTGCGGAGGGGGCTACACCTCTCCTCTGCCAGCTCAGGTGCTCTGTAATTGATGCTGAATGAGAGGAAATGAAACCAGGAACCCTTTCTGAAGAAGTTAGGGTTGGTATCTGCTGCCACAGACAAGTTAAAACAATGTGTAATTTAGCTGGGGCACAGAAAGGCAAAAGCCAGATGAGCTGTTTTTCCCCAACCCTCTCCAGGCCACGCAGCGATCCGCAGGGGTTCTGTCTCCTGCCAGCGAAGCGGCAGCACCTGAAGGCATCTGCTCGTGGTGAGAGGCTGGGCCCAGGTCTGACAGCCCCAGCAGTGCCTGTGCCTGTCGATGATCATGCTGACCTCACTTGGGCAACTGTATTGATCAACACTTCTTTCCCCCCCGATCGCTTCCTGAAGCACGTACGTAGTGTCCTGAAACAGCCCGTAAGCAGGGCTGCGTCTGTGTCTGGGGACCTCGGGCTCGCAGCGATGGCGGCTGGTGGTTGTTAGCAGGGCTGCTGGTCTCGGCACTGTCACCCCGCCGTGGAGGGGCTGTGTGACACAACGGCTGGCAGTCTTGCTCAAGTAGCAGCTAATTTTCTGGTGTCACTCTTTCTCCTGCTCCCTGTTAATCATGGAGCAATGCGTCTCCGCTCGGGTCGCGCGCAGGCGGGGTGGGCAGCGTGTCCCTCGTTGGGGGCAAGGCCAGCTCTGCTGCTGGCCCTCAGCGAAACGTGGGCTCTGGGTCAGAAGCGCAGCTGGCAACGCGCGTGGCCCTCACCTCCGGCTGCTGGCAGAGAGAAGCCGTCGGGAAGTGGGATTGCCACGCGCGCGGGCAGCGTGCGAGTGAACCAGGGCTCAGGGTCCCATCCGGGAAGGGCAGCCCAGCCCCAGAGCTGCCCCTTCCCGGCGGTGCCTGGCTGCGTCCCCATGGCTGCTCCCCGCACGTCCCTCGGGCACACGGCTCCTGCACCCTGCCTCGGCGGACGCCGGATGGGAGGACCAGCACGGCTGGAAAGGAGCCTGTGACTACTGGCCGGGCTGAGATGCAGTTGGTGGTTCACTACTCCAAAGCCATTTAAGTGAAAAAGCGTAACTACCTGAGTTTGTAGTAAGATACAGTATTAAAAACACTTCACAGCTAAACTCGCAAGCTGAGACCATGATCTTGGTGAGCACAAAGCGGAAGCCGGCCTGGCTTTGCACGCTGCTGAGACCCCCAGAATCAGGACCACGTCAGTGTCCTCCACTTTCCTCAGACACCTGAAAATACAACTTGGTGCTACAAAATTTCCAGGTTGCAAATGGCGAGTGATAAAAAAGTGAAATTTTTAAGATGCTAATTTACCTGTGCCAGTCTAGTAATTATGTATTTTATTTCTGTAGCACGTGCAGTACAATAAATGCTACAGATTCAAAGCAATGTTATTTCTACTTTATATGTCAAATGTTTCTGACATATACATGCATTTCAAGTAGAATTAATTTTTTTTCTATTTGATGCAAATGGGTCTGTATTCCACCGTGGTTGAGCAAACTGTGTATTCTCTCCCTGTCAATGATCTCCTTGGAAATAGATGTCAGCCAATCAGTCTGTTAAAAAAAAAAAGCCACAACACGCCCAACAAAAACCCAGCAACCAAACAAACCAGCCTCTCCAATTTACTGCAGCTCCGCTTCGTACAGAGACAAAGAGACGGAGGCTGCTGTGTCGCGGCGGTCAGCTCGCGTAAACAATTATTTGGGGCCGGGGCAGGAAAATTTGCACTGAAGCCTGAAGCGGTTGGCTGAGGGGGGGCAGCCCCCAGCCCCCTCCACAGAGGGTTAGCCCCAGCGATGCCACGGGGAAAAGCTTGTCCGGTCCAATCCCTGCTCCTCTCTTGGGTTGCCTCCTGTATGAGGTTTTAGCTTCAAGGAGGAAAGAGAAACAACTTTTTGCCCCAAACCTTGAGACTACCAAAACCAAAATAGATGTTATCTGTGGCAATGGAGACAACAGAAAAAATATGAACCTGATTTCACTGAGAATTTAATTTTTTTGGGAAAAAAAAAAGAGTTCTGCACAGCACTCCTTCCCT
>Ga0181612_118985_pt1 | contig 10861 bp, 8 predicted proteins | sample HoacroProtozoa21_FD_119630 | JGI IMG/M metagenome (GOLD analysis project Ga0181612, IMG submission 119630) | Hoatzin crop microbial communities from Cojedes, Venezuel. Combined Assembly of Gp0051906, Gp0051904, Gp0051908 | reverse complement strand
TACCATGTCAGCATGTCAAACACTGAGACAAGGCCAAGAAGTGCCGTAGAGTCTCCACCCGTGGAGGTACTCAACTGTCTACTGTGCACAGCCCAGAGGAACCTGATCTAGGCTGGCCCTGCCATGAACAGGACTTGAACTGGAGACCTCCTGAGGACCCTGCTAATCTGAGTTGTTCTATGATCCACGTCTGGGCTTTCACATCCCAGACAGTGCCAGGCTCACCACCAGGTCCTTGCAGGAAAGGGATGCTCACATAACGATGGCAATCTACTTCAGGATTTGAGGATGCTTTCTGTCATGACGTTTTAGCACTACTGGTGAGGGATAAAGAAGTAGTCCCTCCATATCCATATAATCTGGATAAGTGGAATAGTAAGTACATAATAAAGTAATAACAATAGCAACTGTAGTTCCTTTCTAGATTCATTAATCTAACTGCTAATTGAGGAATCAGTCTGATCTCTATTAATATGTAAAGGTGATTACCAAAGCTAACTGTTTGAACTTGCTCATACCTTTCCTTCAGTGGCTCCATGTATCTTCAAAGCTCTAATGAAGATTATGAGATGTGTCTCTGAATTCACCCTTGCTCACAAGTGGGGAGAGTGATGTTCAGAGAAGCTGAGTAATTTGTTTGGCGACGTGGTAAGCACTGTGTTGGGTAGGTCATCAAAGCATTGAACTCACCTGTCCTGGGTTCCTTCTTCAAGTACATTTCACCCTGCTTTTTAAATCTGGACATAGTCCATTCTCACAGCTCAGCTGATGGATGGTAACACATTAAGCAGCAGTAATGCAAGTGGGTCTCTGAGCCCTGCAAACAATTCTCTAAGGACATACATCCTCCCTTCTGTTCACTTACACAAACTGCTTTTATTTCCCTGATTCTCCTAGAACCTATTGCTACTCCCAGTTTGAAGTTCTTTCCTAGGACACTTTCAATAGAAAGCCTGGAAAAATCAGGTTTTTTTAATCTGTCCTTTTTTTAATTTTTTTTTTTTTGCAATTGAAGGAGATAATAATTATGGATATCATTGTGTTGATGCTCTACTAGACAATCAGAGAGGCTCAGCCACCGAACTGCTGGCAGCAGGTGGACTGTGAGTCGCTATCTGCTCCGGTCGCCTGCCAGGAGTCCCCCACCCCTCCTCAAGCAGATCTGCTGATGGGTTGTTGTGTATTTTTTGTTGTTGTTGTTGATTGCTGACATAAAAGAAGCTGAAGCGACACCGTTTTAAGCTGAGTATCCAAGGCGACCTCATTAACATCTCTGCGGAGGAGCCCTTTAAAAAACATCAGTCAGGTTTGGTAGTGCTAAGTGGAAGAGCAACTGTTCTGTGCTTTCTTGATCAATTGCTTAAAATTCAAGGTCGGAGTGCAGAGCAGGGAGGGCTCCCCGCCAGTCACTGCAGAGTTGGGCTGAGGGTTTTTTTGGAAAATAGTGATGCTGTCGTACTGGAGAAAATCCATGCACTCCCTCAGAGGAGCACTATTGGGAATAAATGCTGGAAGCTGTTCCACTTGAGCAGATGGCTGAAAAACTTTGGCTGAGAAATAAATTGAGTATGACGGTCTGAGGGCCAATCACAGATGGATGAAATTCTAGTGATGTCCCAAATGTCCTGAACATAGAAGGTTCTCTTCTTTCCCCTTTTGTGCTAAAAACCATAGTAGGATTTTTAATACAGACTGAAAAAATGTTGGTGGACTGAGACGCAGAGATAATGGTTTAATGTCTTCTGGATCAGCACAATGTTTAGAGGAGCCCTGAGATTCTGCCACCTCCAGGTCAGCAGCAGAGGAAAGAATTGGTCGTGCATGGACCATGACAGAGGGGCAGGGAAATGCCCCTGCTGCACAGCTGTCCTGGAGATCCCATGCTCCTCCAGACACAGCCTGGTGTCCATGTGCAACACCACACATTCGAATACTCCTGCTAAAGATGAGTCTTGCAGAACCCAAAAGCAAATTATTCTTTCTTCAGGATCTTTCAACCCTGCCTCGGGTAGACCGGAAAACTGTGGTTGCAACATGGAGTTAAATGGAGAAGTCACTATGAACTCCTTTTCTTGGTTTCAGGCCATCTCCATAAACCCAGGGGTGACCACTGAGGCTGGTAACCTTAACAACCATTCTCCCTCCAGTGCAGCACGTAAAGGGAGCCATGAGCACTGGATTTCAAATCATGGGCTCTGGGATCCAACATGGTGCAAATCCCAGACTTCAATTCGTCTCTGCTCAGGCTCAGAAGTGAGATAATCCACATTTCAAGTCATGTCTTGCATGTCCTGAAAACACCCCGAGCCCATATCCTCCCTTCCCAGTTCCTCAATTGACAGGATGCCATTAGTGCTGGGGAGAGATCAGCTGTTTAGTTAGGTTAACATAGACTGGCAAACAGTACCCTAGTCTAGCACAATTCCCCAGGGACCCAGCCCTCTGTAATATGAGGACCAGAGGACAAAGCAATCCCCCGCCCTTTCTAGAAGACAGACAAGGCCACACATCCACCATATTCAGATGTCTTTCCTAGAACACATCTGCTTGTCCACTACTTCTCATGAAGCGAGAAGCTCATGCACATGAAGGCTGTTATAACCCAGCCCCAATGTGCGATCTCATGGGGCAATATCAGCAGCTTCTGACAGGTTACATCTCCTATGATCAAGTGACCAGCTGGACCAGTTACAGGGGATTTAATCATTGCTTCAACAACACAGGACACCAAACACCCATGGAGGTACAAGAAGGGTCTACGCTGCCTGCAAAGTCCTGGAACCGACTTGAATTAGCATATGCAATGTAATGAGATTCAATTAGTCATGTATGGTGAGGTCAATGACAGCAATGACATAAGACTACACCATGAGAACTCACCAGGACACACTGAAAACTGTACGAGTGGTAGAGAGGGTTACAATAATTCCCAGCAGCACTGCCTGAGAACACTGCCTATGGGAGGGAGATAGATATTAAAGGCTGGACTTAGCCTGCATCTGCAGCACCCAGAAACAGCTTTATCAAATGAGCTTATCAGCAGTGCTGCTTATTCCTATCAGCCAACAGCTAGTATGTGCTGTATTAACTACCTTTATGTCAGATGCCTCTTTAAAAGCCACTGTTTGAAAACAGTCTTTGTTCCTCAGGGATGTATTTGGGTTTTTTTAACAAACTAGGACTAGTGGCACCAGGCAGCACAAAGGTCCACCTACGGCCAGCAGCCTGCATCCAGCACTGACCAATGTATAGGAGAAGATGACCATGGACAAACACTTCAGCATGATATTCTTTCAGTCTGCAACAGTTTGTGGTTTAAAGACTTAACCCAGAGGTAAAGTCTTGTATTTAGTGATCTTCAACAGATTTCTTTTCCATGGCCTTGTTTGTGAGTTTGTACCCCCCAGTAAAGTCAGAAATTCAGATGCTTATTTATAAGCATTTTCTTTACCATTTCCTGATTAATCATCCTCGCCACTATGGTCATTTCAGCAGTTCCTAGAGACCAAGAAATTGTAGGCCTCATTGGTTAGGCACCATGTAGCACATAGTTCTCACTTCAGAGAGTTATGATGGAGTAACTGAGCAGAACCACCAGTGGGGTGTTTGCGCATTTTGGAATTTCCCTACTATAAAAATGTACCAACTCTTGAAAGACATAACATCTTCAGAAAGAACCAGGTGCTGGCTCACCCGTGCAATAATGCTATAGTTAACATTTCCAAGTAACTCAGAAATGACAAAGCTGATGTTTAGGTGCAGATCTCCTGGGCTCCTGTGCAAGGTATGGCAGGGCCAAGACACAGCAGATGTAACTTCATTAGAATATACTTAAATGCAGATATAGGGGATTTAAGTGGTGGTGGTGCCTTTACCCTACAGCACACACATGAGCAAGCAAATAGGAGACTCTGTGCATAAGAAAATACAAGGGGATGGATGGGAGGATGGAAGGCAAACTTTGAAAAGATCAGTGCAAAGAGATGTGGATTTGCTTGCAAACAATTCACGACTCAAAAAGAGGAGGCAAAACTCCTGGACTATGAATCCTCAGCTGCTAGTGCCTCTTTCCATCCTTGTGCGGACATGAGTCCTTCCCACCTAGGGAAGTGCCACCACTACTATAGCAGGTGGTGTCCCACGTGCCATGTCACAGCAAGATAGCATCATCATAGTGATGGTGCCATGGCTGCTGGGACAACTGACCCCAGTGTGACCTAGCACATCTGAAAGGCAGGAAAGGGGGAACCCAATGTCTTCCCCAAGGGCATGTGAAAATCGAATGAAGCCTTTCAAAGTAGGAGAGGGGTCGCTAGCTTAGGAACATGAATCTTTCTGACACACAAAGCCCTGAGTCCATGTTCTGTCTCAATCTCCCGGCACCACAGATACCTGCGCAGAGAGTGCTGCCCTTGAGTTCCCATCCAAGTGGTTTGTGTCTCAGTTACACACCACTGAACATGCTAAGACCTTCATTTGAGATGAGAGCAAAGCAGGGATGTGCTGTTATTGGAGTTTCAACCAGTTCTGGAGGTGTGTTTGAAGGCAGCAAAGATTGTCTTCTAGCCCAACGCAGAGACAAGGACTTGAGGTCCAAGACAGAGCAGACCAGAACCATCCACTAAGCTGAATTCAGGCATCACATCTAAGAAAAAGGACTGGATTTTAGCTGCTTTTTCAGAAACCACCTGGGATTTCAACAGCCAGTTTGATTAAATGAGATCGAACCACTCCCACTGACAGCTCCAGAGGACACAGCTGCATGGAGGCAGTTGACAAGCTGCACCAGCATTGCACAGGACAAAGAGGTACTGGGAGGATGGGACTAGCATGTCTACAAATGCTGTGAATTTGCAGCACAGCCAGTCAGAGCTCTTGGCTCCTGTGCTGCTGCTTAGATGTGGCCCAGCTGGTCAGAGCAGCAAACATGCAAGAGTGGGAGAGAACCAAAGGGAATTGTTTAAAGCTTGGTGTTGCATTCAGTGCAACTGGTTGAGGGCTCTGCAGATATGTGGAGTACCACATACCATCTGGACCAAAGACCTCAGAGGATTATGTGAGGCCATGAAGGAGGGGTGTACATGGTCTCTGCCAGAAAATAAGTGCTCACTCTGGCCATACCAGAAGACATATGAAGGAGCATGAATTCCTCACTGCTACTGACTGCATGCTATTGTGTACACAATCCAACACTCCTAGAGAGAGGCTGAAAGGGTGCAGGGTGTCAGGAAGTCTGAAGACTTCCCTTAGCACCTCTGAGGGATCAGTCATGGAGAGAAGAATATTGTGCTAAAGCAGTATTGTTCCAATTCCTTTGGTAATTCTTCATTGCCTGATTGGAAAATGATGTTCTCAAAAAAAAACCAAAAATGCAAATTAGGAGACGCTTTCTCACTCTCTTTACAGATTCATGATTTAGCAGCAGCCACATCTTCTTGCTTTACCTCCACGTAGCAGCTGATGTGGCTTTCCAGGCCCCGTAGAGACTGTACAGTCCTCCTGGAGGAGGACCTTCTGCCTCCTGATGGCCATTGGAAGCCATCTTTGGCTTCGCTCTATCACATTTCTTGGCTTTGTGTGGAGAGTTGGAAAGGGTGTTTTCCTCCTGAAAGCCAAGGGAAGCTACCTCAGTGCAACTTTTCAGTGGCTCTTTGAAACTGAAGTTACCAGAACTGCAGAACAAAGAGAAGAGAAAGCTGCTCCTAAAAAAGCTTATGTGCAAAACCCAACCTGATTCCTTTAGACGAAAGCATCTACAACATCAGCCAAACATTTAATGTTGGCAGCACTGCCTGGAGCAAGCAGCCTGCGGCACTGCAGCAGAGCTCTGAGAGCCTCACTCCAGCGGCAGAGCAATCAATCTCCTCCTGTCGCTGGCCTCGGCACCAGTCGATGTTTCTCAGCCATTTCTCCAATATCTGCAGGCTCAATAACCACCACTGTAACTGGCTGTTCTGTGACTGATATTTACAGGAGGGATGCTCAACACTGCGCAGCATTCACCTCACCAATTCTGCTGCAGTGGATGGTAAAGCATCCCCCTAAACTGTAAGAATCAAGTCCAGAACACATCAGTCTTTAGCTAATCAGACTCAACATATGCAAATTATTGAAAAAGTGGGCCTAGAGGAGAACCCTCCAACACAGGAGTGGAGTGAAGGGGTAATGCTGCTCCAGGCTCCTTTCATGTCCAGAGTTTAGGCTGAAGATGCTAAAAAGTCACAGGACAAGGTCAGGATTTGGTGACACACAATTTCTGGCACCACAGAGAAGACCTGTAGACGGACTGGTTGGTGCTCAGAAGAAGAGATCAGGAAGGGGCAATATGGGATTGCACCAATTCTTGCCCTGCCAATGTTGTCCTGAGAAAGGAGCAAGTGCAGACAGCCCACAGAAAACATTACAAAAACCTGCAGCTAAGGTCAGTTCCCTCATGATCTACATCAGCTACAACAGCATTGCTCAAACCAGAGATGGATTAGTTTGTTTAAATTCTCCTTGCAAATCACTTCTAATCAGCAGCTAATTTTTTGCAGAGCCCAGGCATGCAGGTTGCGCAGGAGTGCTGGAACTGCCTGTAGAAATATGCAGTCACCTGACAGGGGCCGCTTCATCTTCACAGGCTGTTTTTTAAACAGTCATTACAAATAATAAATCAACAACTTGCTAATGAAATGAGCTCTTTTTAGGACGCTTTAGAGAAAGAGTCCAATTTAATATTAAAGTAACTCTAATCCTCTAAACTATCTTCAAATTATGATTAGATATTCACTTTCTGCCATAATAGCACAGAAACTGAGGGGAAAACATTCAGAGGCACAGAGAAGAGTTCAGTTCTCCAATCTTGTTTCATTCGAAGGAGAGGTGTTGTACCATGGTCCTTGAAAACCTATTAAAAAACTGATCCTCTGTCCGTGAAGACCAAAGACTTGCAATCAGTTTGGTAGGCATTGCCTTCATCCTTCAATAAATTTAAAAAAAAAAATCTTTGTAAATCAGTGCTACCATGAACTGGTCATGGCCAAATGCTGTTTAAATATGTAGTAAGAAATTTGTTGCTTCAGTGTGTTGCTTCAGACCTGAGAGAGAAAGAAACTGAGAGACACTGAGACTAGGTGAGTAGAGACTGGGGAACAAGCAAGATGAGTTGTTTGACTTTGAAATAAAGTTTTGGGTTCATTTTAACAGTGAAGTCCAGCTAAGTGTACACAGAAGACAACACAGGTCTGAGAGCCTCATCTTCCCTCTGTTTTTGAGAGTCAGTCCTGAGAATCACAAGTTGGTCTGTGAAATTATAGCAAAGACACAGACACACAGACATCTTCCTACATGGGCAAGCAAGTCATCAGAAGAAGGGGAAATAGAAGTAATAAGTGAACACGGAAAGCTAGCTGTAATGAAAGCTACTAGGAGCAAGCTGCATGAGAGGCTCTGGGTTTTTTCCTCAGAGGGGTTCAGTGACATATGCATGTGAGAGGACTGAAAAGAACTGTTCTATATCTTATGTGGGAAGCCACGTGAAATAGCTTCTCTTTACAAGATATTAATGGATTGATGAAAATTTCTGCCAGCACAGCACCCTCAGCACTTCCCTACAAATACAGACAGGGCCAGCCAGCAACAAGTGCAAATACACAGATGGCAAATGGTCTTTGTCACTGAGATCACAGAGATTTCTGAGCTGCACCACTTAGGAGCTCGAACCTGGTTACGAGATGTTAGATGTTCTGGTTCAGTCACCCCTTGCCATATGCATACAGGGGTCCATTTAAAAGCAAACACTGTGGGTCCCCTAGAGCTGAAGCTACCCCAGCTACCTGTGGGTTATATAAGCAGGAGTGGAGCCTCAAAATCTCCCCACCAGGTATGGAAATTTCTGCTGCTCTATTTCTTAACCAATAGTCCAATCCATCTGAACTGCTCCATGCAGTACACACCATACCTGCAGCTGTGCACCTGAATACTTGAGCTGTGCAACTGCAAGAAGAGAAAGCTTGAGAGACATGCTGGTGGGCTGAGGAATAAGGGGTAGGTTAGCTCTAGCGTATGAGGAAGATATGCACAGGTACATCTGGGCATGAAGAACAAAAAATGTCTAGCTACAGGAGCTAGATGCAAAGCTTGAAATCTGCCAGCAACTCTGTCAACATCTGGAATTTTAGCACGTGGATAAACGCATCGATCATTTCAGAAGTGCTTGATAGACACATTACAGATCATGATAGTCCACAGGAGAATGCAAGATGCAATAAATGAGGACCTGACTCATGGCATGGAAAAGTGATCTGCAATTGGACCAGCACTGCTCAGCCCAAAGTGTCCTGTTGGATCAGCAGTGTCCAGTTAATCTTGGTACCCGTCACACCACCCTGAATAAAGCAAACCAGAAACTTGTCCAGAGTGTCTGGACACCACTAGAGAGCTGGTGGTGGATCTCCCAAACAGCTATTGCTACTTCAACTTGCAATACTGCCCTGTGGTCAAATCAGGGCTGAAAGGAGCAGCCAGAACTCAATGTCTGATTATTTCCTCTTATTTCCTTTTATCATCAAATCATTCCACAGTGACCCACAGCTGCACTGATATACGATGCTGTGCATGCACTGGCATTGTACACCAGGGAGTGCAGCTGTCGGATTTTATACTCCAGCCTTCCTAGGTGCTGCATAAAACACAAAATACAGCCAGTCCCTGTCTCAACAGAGCATGCAGCCTTCTGCAGAGATACCAAAAACATGCTCTTTCATGCAAGTTTTTAATAGAGTGACTCTTGTCTATTTAATAAGGAACTGTCTACATATGCATGGATTCAAAAGAACAAAACAGCTATCTGTCTGCCTGGGAGTTTGAAATGGCTCCAGGTTACACTTTATTCCTCTATTTAAATTTTTAAAAAGAAACGGACTACAATGTAACAAAGTGTTCCTGTATTATATTCACAAAAAGGCCATATTCTGGCCTCTATCTATGCTGGGAATTCTACTTGACAAAATAGGGCTGGGCTTGACCATGGGAACAGCACCTGACCTGAAGGGCAGACCTCAGTAATGTCTGTCTCATGCTCTCAAGCATATTGGCTATGGCAAGACCTTCTGCTTCACTCCCTTTGTGAGCTCTGCTGGCATGAGATGAGACAGCTTGCAGAAGAAGACAAGAGACGCCAAGAGGCTGAATGCTACCTTGCACAGATGCTGAACATCTGTGGTCTGCTGCACTTGGTAGGACAGGGAGGGCTCTCACACCTTGGAAAGCCAGGTCAAACTTGGGACTTGACTGGGGTCTGTTGCTTTAGAAGAATTCATGGCCATTTCCCCCTTGCCAATGTTTGTTTGGACTGCGAGCTATCCGATATGGAGACATGCCTACAGACTATTGTAACAAAGGTAACAGGTATATTTGCTGTCCTTGAAAATCTACAGTCAGCCATTCCAACTGACTAGCATCTTCACAAGGTTCCTACCAACAGTGTTTGAGACCAGGATGTTAATCAGACACTGTGCTGGCTTTTAGCTGCATGAACAAAAGTGATGCCTTTTAAAAGGTAGTACCAGGATTCCCAATGAAAGCAGCCATCCTAGGATCAGTGCAATCTGTGATGACTGACATTATTTTAAAACAATACCACAGTAACAGCAGAGACCATCAGTTTTGGGGAACCCCTGATGAGTTCTCCCCAAGTGCACTCAACTGCAACTCAGAGTAGAAGATAAGACCGTATGCAAACCTTAGGGCAGGTTTTTCATCCTCCTTTTTACACTGCTTAGTTCTCAATTATTTCAAAAGCTTTGGTAGGCACCTCAGAGACCATAAATTTTTTAGCTCGATGATAATCTGCCCTTTGCTGATACAGCATAACTCTTCTCCCAGCGGACAGCTCTGCCCTCCCTCTGAGACCTCAGCCATGCTTCAGTCCACCCCTGTAGGAGGACTGATGTACCTTGTAGCAGGTCCTGAAGATAATTTGCTTCGAAGCGTGTGCACAGATGAAGTGGTAGGCATCTGGCCCTACAAACCTGTCCCATGTCATCCAGAAACTCTCAGCCTGCGCTCCATATATGACACCATCTGAGAGACAATAACCACAGCAGACAGGGCTGGAGGAGCCAAGACCAATGGCCAGAAGTCAGTGAGGAGACATTGTAGCACAGTACTTCTCAAGGACAGCTGAACCATTTAGCAGATGCGGCTGGGTTCATGTCCTACAGAGGTGTCTGCTGTCGGCTGTTGCTGGGACCAAAGCCTCCACAAGTACACGTGATGGAAGTCCAGCAAAGGGCAAGGAGTTAGTGTATCAAAGGAACTGACACAAGCCTTCCCAGTTTCCCCAGCCTTGTTTTTGCTGACCACAGCCCACTAGGTATCTCTCAGACAAGTCCTGGGAGAGGCTGCAACACTGGAGTTTTGTGCCCATAGTTAGAAAGTGGTCGATCCACAACTGGAAGTGTAGCATTCCGGTCCCACAGCAGGCTGAACAGCTGCATCCCCAGCCTGGCCACAAGACCCAACAGAACACCAGCAGCTCCTGTGCCCCCAGCTACACAGCCCGTACTCTGAAGGATCTCTTCAAAGTTGATGCAGCCCCTGGGGCTTCCTTGGCTGGCTAACAGTGATGCATGAGTCACTGAAAATTACTTTTCAGTGCTCAAGCCCATGGGCTTGAGGGCTGGGAAGAGTTATGGTGACCCACCAACCTAAAACACTGTCCTGGAGCCACTTCTCTGTCTGTGAATGAATGAAGAGCTCTGGACTGTCAACAGGAGTAAAAACTCGAATATAACAATTTCTCTCAGGTTTATTCCACATTCTGTCTTCCCTCACTTTTTCCAGCTCTTTGATATCTCCAGCTTAAGCAGTCAAGTTG
>Ga0181612_106884_pt1 | contig 10861 bp, 8 predicted proteins | sample HoacroProtozoa21_FD_119630 | JGI IMG/M metagenome (GOLD analysis project Ga0181612, IMG submission 119630) | Hoatzin crop microbial communities from Cojedes, Venezuel. Combined Assembly of Gp0051906, Gp0051904, Gp0051908 | reverse complement strand
TTGGTCTAGACCTGGCCCTTAGCACCTTGTGCAGTCCTCTAGCCCTCCAAATCCCCGGCTGCACACTTGGATTCCCTGCGGAGGTACATGCCCCTTTGCAACATGCTGCTGTGCTGTGCACACACCTTTCTGGGCTGTGACACCACAGGGATGTTACTCCAGGCACTGCGAATGGGACAAAAAGAGAAGAAATGGCTGTGATGTCTCCTGGTGCCAGGAAAGCCACGGGAGGTGCAGAGGAGAACCAGCCCCAGGATATGCAGAGGGGATGTGCACAAGTGTGCTGTAGCCATGAAGAGGTGAGCTGCTCTGCACCGCTGGGACCTGGGCTCCATTCTCGCTCTCTGGTGCAGCTGCCTTTATCAGAGCAGAAGTGGTTATTAGGGAGGGGAAAGAAATCGGAGAGAAAGGGGGAAAAAGAAAGAAGGGTCAGAGAAATCAGAGGCAGAACAACTCTCTCCACCCTTTCCTTTGTCCCACGCATGAGAAGACATGAGGAGAAAGCAGCACCAGTGGAGGGAGGAGGGGATGCTAGTGGGTCACCTGCCTCTGCGGGACCTACGCAAAAAGATATGGGGAAAGGGAAGAGTTAAAAGAGCAAAAGCTGTGCCTTCACACCCTGAGAGGGGAAGGAAACTCCTTGCATTCCGGGAAGCACGAGTATTGAGCCAGACGGAGGCCAGAACACAATCTGCTTAATTTCCCATTGCCTACGGTGGGTCTAACGTGGCGAGATTTGCTGGCAGCGAGTTGAGCCGTCTCTGCGTGCGGTGTGAAATAACGCTTCCTTTTGTTTGCTTTCAGCCTCCTGCCAGGCTATCTCGGGACCTTCCAGTTCCTGCAGAGTGGGAAGGCTGTCCTGTCCTCTGGCCCAATGTTGTGCCGCCCAGAAGCGCAAAGGCTTGACCTGAATTGGCCCCCTCTACAAGAAGTCGTTGCGTTGTGGCTGCCCAAAGGCCGGCCACCCCGATGCCTCGAGCTGCCGTGGGTCTGGCTTCTCGCACCCTGGTTTGTAGGTGTTTGCTTTCGCCTGCCTTGCTGGGAAAATCCATCGCGCCGAAGCGCTGATGATAAGCTGCGTTCTTGGCTTTCTCTGTGGCACCGAGGAGGTGGGAGGAATGGAGATGGCGGTGAGGTTGAGCATGGGGGAAGCCCACGTGCAGCTGAGATCCCTGCCAGATGCTGGTGGAGGCTGAGTTCAGGCCCTGCCCCTGCGTAAGCCAGACCTTGTTGCTGGCTGTCCCCTCTTCTTCTCTGGGTTACGGATACTAAGAGGCCAGCTTTGAGAAGCAAAGTTCCCGCTAGAAGCACAGCCTGGTGATGAAGGGGAGCCAATACAAACACCTGGCAAGCTTCCCTGGCCAAGTTTCACACCTAGAATAAATCAAAACATCTTCCTTCCTCCTCAGGCAGCCCCCAAGGAGCCGCTTGCTCCTGCCACACACGCTTTCTATTCTTTCCAGGAGAAAACTTGCTTCCTCTGGAAAGTTCACACGATGAAACCTTTTATTTTAGACTGGCCCCCTTGACCGTGGTTCCGGCCAAGGGCTGAGAACAGGGAATGCTGGTCCCTCTCCTGTACTCACTTCAGGCACGCTTAACCTAGGAGGTCTCTGCATCTGTCGTTAATTAGTGCTCCACAGTGAAAAAAACGTGGAAAAACTCACAGACATCTCAGGGTAAGGAGAAGCATCCTCCCATCCCTCCCGGTGATGGGTTTTCTTTGGCTTTCTGCAACCTGGTGTTTGGTCATTGTCCAAGAAACGATGAAGTCAGGTGGGAGTGACAAGGTCCTCTCAGTCTGTCTTCCTTCCAATACCCTATTTAGAAGCTTGCAGGCTTCAGGGAGGTACGGTTGCCTGTACATGCCAAGTTAGGTGGTCCTTGATTTTATTTTGCTTTGAAAGAATGATTGTTTGCAGGAGAGGATGCAAATAATGGAGAAGAATTCATCTAGACTTCTGATCAAATCCATATGTAAATAACCACTAATATGCTCCTATGGAAGAAAATCACATCACCTGCAAGACAACCAAGTGTCCCACCAACTCTCCCACCATCTGCCCAGCCTCTCTTTGCCCTCTGTTTTCTCGTGATGTTCCCTGTCCCACCCAGCTCATTTCAGCTGCTGATTGACCTGGGACAGCCCGTCTGTCCTCTGCTCGCTGGCCCAGAAGTACATGGGTCTCTTGCAGGTTCTCAGGCATCTTGGAGCCTCATGGCCTCATGAAGATGGCAAAGGCCCAGTAGGACCTCTGTAAGAGGAGAGTTAGGCAGGCCAGGATTTCTTAGCTTGGGAAAGAAGAGGGGAAATACAGCAGCTCCATCAAATCCAGCGTGGCATGGAGAGGTGGGAGGGAATGACTCCTTCTCAGAGGAATTTATGGCCAAAATCTGGGGGGATTCTTGGACACCTACACCAGAGCTGTGGCCCTGCATTTTGCATTGCTGGAGAGGGTTGCATGTGCTGGTGCAACAGCAAAGTAACCCTCTGGTTCAGTTTTCCATCATGAAATTTGGTGATTTCCAAAAACACCCTCAAAAACATCTCCAGGCAGAAAACTCTTTGTCAGACCAGTCAAGCTTCGAAGTTTCAAAGGAAGGGGGAAGTCACAGCTAATTCAGTGAGGTTTTTTTGTACAAGTATGTGCTTGGAAAAGAAGCATCTTATTGTGTTCCTTCGGAGAGGGGTAAATCCACGCTCCTCCAGCAGAGAAGGGGCAGCGGGAGGCTCAGCGTCCTGCTGCATTGACAACATTTTCACATCCTCGGGTGAAGGCTGGCACAAGGCTGCCAAGTGATGGGATAAAGGAGGAGGACTTCTTGTTTGTTTGTTTTGTTCTTCTTTTACAAACTCTTCCTCCTGAATGACCCAGTGACATAAGATCTTAAATTTGGAGTTTAAAGCTCAAAAGCTGCTTCAGTCCTTCCCGACCCGATCGGGAGGGAAACAGCCATTTCATAGCAAATCTTTTCTAGGATCACTCTCCTGTCAACAGCAACAGCAGAAAGCAGTGAGGAGGAATATGGTGGTGTTTTTTTTTGTCACTGGCAAATTTTGCTTCATTTTAAAACAACGGATTCCTTGTTTTAGCCATTAGCTCAAGTGATTAACTTATGTCAATGATTTATGACTCCTCTTAAGCTATTGCCAGGTTTACTGGACTGACATCACCAAATTGCTCTACTCAGGAGCAGGCAGAGCCAGCAGATAAGCAATCCCGAGTAGTTGCTACTGTTCCAGGCAGGGTTTGCTGAAATGTCAATGGCGTGAATGTAGAGGTGGAGTTTTCTCACCCATGCCTTCCTCTTCTTGCGGTGACGGTCTAAGCTCTGCGGTGGAGCGTGAACTTGTGCTTCACAGTCGTGAAGCTCCATCAGTGGTTTCCAGTGGAAGCAAAGGTAAAGGCAAAAGGCAGGTAGCTACATGCTTCCAACGAGATGAGATGCACCCAGCAGGTGACAGCCCTCCGTCTGTGAGCGAAAAGTGGAGCGTCCTAAAATCGCCTCCCCCTTGCACCCCTGAAACGGGGCCTCTGTGGTTGCTGCGCAGAGCAGATCTCATCACCCGAGGCAGAGATGGACAACTCGTTCGCAGCTCTCGTCGTGCCTCGGGAGGGTTTGTGCTCACAGCTTGTGGCAACGCTGTTTCAACGTCCCCTCAAACAGAACTTGATGGGATGGCTGATAGACCTGTGCTAGGTTAAATTTTAGCTCGATTCATCTTAATTCACATTAGGAACCGTACCCCTTACAAGGAAATGCCGTGATCCGAGTCCTGGCATTAATTTTCCCAGCTGCAGCTGTGGATGAGTAAGGAACTGGCATTGCTTTTCTTTCATCATCCTGAATCTCTCTCTGCTCCTCTGGGTCTTCTGCACCATCTGGGACCATGAAGCTATCTTGGAGGCAGGTCTACAGGTTTTTGCCCTTTCTCCAAGCATTCTTCATTTCCCATTTGGCATCCTCTGTAGAAGGACTTCCCCCCGAAGCTTGAATACCCACTGAAGCAAGTCCCTGTGCCACTGTCACTGCTCTGAGTGGTTCTCCAACTGGGGGCAGAGAGGAGGAGGAGATGGGGGCCGCAGAAGTTCCCTGGCAAGATCAAGGCTGGACAAGCCCTTGGAAATATCCATCTTGTCATTGCATCTCATTTCCCACTCTTCTGAATCTCCTCCTTCTCTCCCTTCTGCAGATTCCCTCCCTTCTGGTGTCCTGATGGGAACAAGTCATGGTTGAGCTGGAAGCTCATCCATACCGGGTGAAATATTTGCAGTGCCTGCAGCATGCAGCCGGCGGAGTCACCTGCATTTGCCATATGAATCCTCCTCCTGGTCCTTAAATGGATGGGGGCCAGGTCTGGCAGACCTCGACAAGGCAGGATCTGAGGCTCTGGTTGCTCTGTGAGCTGCAGAGCAAATGTTCATCCGTCTGGGGTGCCAGCAGAGGAATATGTCCCCTTGTCATCACAGCCTGTTTGCTGGGCTTGCCAAGAGGGAAAGCAAGCAGGAGGACATTGCTCTGCACAGGGTTGCATCCTCCTTCCTTACCTGGGCTGCTCTCCTGCCGTGCTTCACGCCTTGTTCAGGGCAGTTGCAGAGCAAGTAATTACTGAGCTGACCAAACACAGCAGAAGCTGTGCCAACAGCTGGTTGTGGATGAAAGGAACATAGGTCCTGGAGATGGCCGTGGGGGGTGCCACCTCCTGAGGTGCTCCATTGCAGTCCTGCACTGATGGGATACTTCATGGACCAAAGCCATCTTTGAGTCGTGGGCATACATCCCTCTTCCACCTCTGCAGCCCAAATGTAACGAGGGTTTACGTTCGTCCACCACCGCGCCGCCTTCCTACAGCCCAGCCGCCTGCTCCCTCTGATCCAGGGTTTGCGCCGTGTCCTGATGGTCCCGCAGCAAATGAGCTGGAGCCTTGCTCTGAGCTGGCATCTTTCATCCCAGCAGCTCCTGTGCTTCCAGATCAACCATTCCTCTGTTTCTGGGGGTTAAGTCCTGCCCGCTCCTTGTTCCTTAGCAGTCCCAGGCTGCAGACAGGAGAGGATGCTGAAGCAAGACGTTGGGGCAAGCAAGACGTTGGGGCCCGTGCAGAGGGTTGGGGCGATGGATTCAAGGTCATACTGAGCACAACTCTCCTCCACTGCCCATCAGCCAGGGCTTTGCTGTCCCGCTCCCACTGGGATCTGCTTGGCCACTGTGGCACAGCACAGCTCTAAAACAGGATGCTGGCTATTTTCTCTTCAGGGTGGACAACTTTGTCAAAATAAAGCTTCTGAGATAACCTTTGCTGCCACTCACCCCTGGTCACTGCTCCAAACAGCCCGAGGTTATCAGGTCCCACCCAGCCATGGTGGGAGATGGTCCAAACACAGCCGTGTCCAGCACCTGTTGGGTGGCTGAGGGTGAAGCCAATTGGTGGTTCCTCCGTGTGCCTGGTTGATGGGCACCTCCCTTGCATCTCTGTCCCAGTGGCAGCACTGCCAGGAGGTTGGGTTGTTGCTGCTGGTCCCTGCAGAAGAATTAAGGGCTGGCTGGGTAGCAGCTTTCATGGCCCCCCTGTCTTCCCTCCAGGCTGTCCCTCCCACAGCTGGAGCCTCCCGGCATCACCTCGCTCACTTCTAAACACATCTCAAACCCAGCCACCCTCCCACTCTTCTGTGGCAGCTTCATCCTCACGGCAGAGCCTGGGGGACACATTTCCAGTTTGCCACTAACTTTCTAAGAAACCACAGACCTGTCCGAGCCACCGCGTGCTTCGTTGCCTCAGGTGCGTACTGGAGGTGGAGGCTACTTCATCGCTATGCTCTTCAGCCCAAGATGGGCTGTGTCCTGCAATGTCACTCACACTGCTGAGCATGTTGGGGGACTCGGGTCTCCTGGGGACAAGTCGTGGCCATCAGATTGTCATCACTGGCAGATGGTAGCTTCTCCTGCAATGGGCACGGGTGATGTTGTTCAACAAGCCAGCAGATCATTTTATTCACCTTTCTGCTGCCAATCCCCATCTTTGCCATCTTGGAAGGTGTCTGCCATCCCCCAGTCTCCAAGGGCCAGCGATGTAAATGCCAGGCTGATAAAACACCTTGGTTCAAGTGAAGCCATTGAGGTTTACACTCCAACTGAAGGCACAGTGTGCAGTGGTTAGAGTAACATCTTCAAAATAAACCAGGAAAAGGCTGCTGTGATACCCCCTGGCCAGAATTTCTGATCATCTGATCTGTGTTTGGTTCCACTGAGGGACGTGAACATAGAGACAGCAAGAGACTGTCAGCGAGGGAGATGGCAGATGATCTTCCTGCACTCGGTGATGCAGTGAAGGCATTTGTTTGGTCTTGGTACAACCCTGACCTTTTTAATAAAAAAAACCCAAAGGATGGAAAGTAAACAAAGAACCCTGAAGTCAGTGTGAAGTCTGTTCACATGGCTAGTGGAGCTCAGTCCGGTTCAGCAGCCATAGGCTGTTGGAGGTGCCCTAGAATCTGCTGGCCTCCAGCTGTGGTGGGTCTCCCATGGGACTTGGGACACATGGAGATGTTTAAGGTATTGTAGATGATTTTGTGTGTCACCAGGCGTCTTGTAGGGAGTCAGCTGACCCCTAAATCCCAAAGACCGTGCTCTGCCAGCTAACTGCTGGGCTGAATTCATCATCTGCTTCTGGAGGCTTCTCATCTCTGAAAATGTAGTTTGGGTCAAGTTGGAAGAAGCAGCAGCAGAGGGAGCTGGTCGGCCAGCAGATGGTTGAAAATTGTTGCTTAAAAGGTGTTCTTGTTTTACTGAGCAGCACTTCAGGGACTGAGCAGGAGTTGGCCTGGAAATATTGCACCCTGTTGCTGTGGCTGGGCTGGCTCCTGCGTGGTGACCAGGAGAATGACCTTGTGTTCTTACAAATAATTCCGGGAGGCAGCGGCGGGGTTGCAGAGCTTGACCTGGGAGCTGCCTGAAGGGCGAATGGGCTCTACTCCATGAACACAAGAAGTCCGCCGGCACAGCCTGTACTTGGTAAATAAACCCCATCCCGTGTCGGTCCCACTGAAGAGCAACCTTGGAGCTGCGTGTCCAGCGTTAGGGCTAAATCTCACTGGACCCCCCGACAGCGAAAGGCACAGCTGGTGTGGGAGGTGATTTTACTTCTGCCTGATTTAGCTTCACATGTCTGGCTGAAGTAACATTTCGATCCTCCTGGGAGGGGTGCAGTCCTTCAGCAATACCAGTTCAAATTTTCTGGGTTTCCCAGAAGGTCAGGTTTTGTCTCTGCTGAAGGGAGAGTCTTGCCTAAGCTCCACTAAATTGAGCTTTTTTCTACTTCATTTGAATAAGGATTCAAGCTAAAGATGCCTCTTTCCTTCCCAAGCAAAATCTTTTTGAGATTATCTCTCTCCTTTTCAGAAAGCAGATGTTGGCAGTAATCTTAATTTCACATCACTGAAATTTTCTTTGATTTTATTTTTGTTCTGTTTTTTTAATCACTTGTTTTAAATTACAGGGTGGAAGCATTGCTCCACAATTTAGGAAGATGTTCGTGGCTCAGGAAAACAAAAAAACCTCTGTCACTTGATTCTGCTGTAAATCTGAGTGATCTTGGTAAAGTTTTAACACATCAACCATTGACAGTCTGTTATTATTTATGTTTTTGAATGAATAGCCATTTGGTCAAGGGACTTTAGGTACTTTAGGATTTGGGTCTAAATCTGTCCTTGCCTTGCCTTTGCTTGTAATAGTTCTCTGATAACGACTCCATCTCCTGGTGGGCTCTTGGGAGGTTTCGTCCATGTGTGCTGGAGATGCTCGGGGTCACCGGAGCTCCCCCTTAGGCACCAAGGCCTTGGGTGAAGGGCGTCCCCTTGGTCACACCCCCTGATGTGTCTGTTGCGCGCTGTCCCATGGTGTGCCTCCCAGGAGAGGAGACGTGGGCTTTGGTAAAGAGGTTCTCAGGATGGATTTTGCTTTGCTGTGAAGGCTTATAGAAATCTCCGGTCGGCTCCTGCCTGTGCTGTGTTTCCTGGATATCTTCGCAATTTCTGCAGTTTCGGAAAGTGCTTTACATTTGCTTAGACTTGATTCCCTTCTTGGGCTTTAAACAGTGCAAGCAGATCAACATCTCGTGAACCCCCTCTGTGAAGATGGGTGTGATTTGCTGCTATGCTGTGGCTCTCTGGGCTGGAAGCTTGATCACCCGCTTCCCGCTCTCCTCTCCTTATTCCCACCATGAGCACGCTAAGTCATGCCACAGGCAGAGATCCATCAAAGGTTATAACTGCTGTGGATGTTTCCTTAAGTGTCTTGTTCAGAAGATGATGAGGCTTGAGTGCTTCTCCTAATGCAGTCACAATTCAAAGTTACTGGTGTGCTTTTAACTAATAAACTTGCAATTGCAGACCAGAATAGAAATCTCTGTAATCATGTCAAATTGCTTTCTGGTGGGTGAAAATGCATGAGCCTGGGGCTGAGATTTGCTTCCATTCCCCCTTCTCCTTGTTTCTTAAGGCAGCGAGTGGGAAGCCGGAGATTTTGGCTGATGGGGGTCTGCGTGGAGGGGAGGGGGAGGCAGGAGCATCCTCCCCTTGCTGTAGCCATGGCTCTTTATGAAGCACTCAGCGCTCACATGGGGTTTGACACTGGTTATCATTGCAAATTGTGATTAAAGGGCAGGTGGCAAATGACCTCTCTGAGGCACTGGGAAAGCTTCCCCACTCTGGGCTACATCCAGCAGCATGTGATCTCCAGAGAGAGCTGGGAGAGCCTGAGCCCCGTCAGAGACAGCCCTTGGGGTAACACCAGACCTTGGCATGAGAGCAGGCGAAGAGCTCTCCCAATGGGTGGAGAATACGGCAGTGCCTGGAGCAATCCTGAGTGGTCTGCAAGAGACAGCGAGGGAAGGGGCTTTTTATGCTGCAGGGAAATTACCATAGATTATCACAGAATCATTAGGGTTGGAAAAGACCTCTCAGATCATCAAGTCTAACCCTCAACCCAACACCACCATGCTTACCAAACCATGTCCCGAAGTGCCATATCTACACAATTTTTGAACACCTCCAGGGATGGTGCCTCAACCACTGCCCTGGGCAGCCTGTTGCAATGCTTGACAACTCTTTCGGTGAATAAATTTTTCCTAAGATCCTATCTGAACCTCCCCTGGTGCAACTTGAGGCCATCTCCCCTTGTCCTACTGAGGCACTACAAGCACTGTAAGCACTTCCCTCACAGCACTCACAATGTCCAATCTGAACCTACATGAGATAAATGCCCGTAAAAAAAGCTAAAAGGGCTCAACCATGAACCATCAAAATATTAAAAAAAAAAACCACCCACACTTTACTAATGCACAGGAACATGGAAACCTCCCGAGTTCAAGGTGTAAAGAGGAACATCAGCCGCTGTAGGAACGCTGCAGAGTAGACACCGCCATGCTGTGCGGCCCAGGAGAGCTGGGCACCGAGGCAGACTCGAACAGCTGAGGCACCGGGTGCTGGCACAGCCCTCGGGCAGCCCTGCCATCGCAGAGCGACACAAAGCAACTCATCACAGCTGCACGAGGAGGAGTGTAACCAACCAGAGGACAACAGGCACCTAAATTTAGAACTGCATACCCTGTCCATCAGAGATAACAAGGGCACACAACGGTCAGTCTTAATTGGTGTAATACCTACAGTTTAACTTTCTGAAAGAGCGGCAGTGCCCCTCTGCCACACAGTCAGCAAGAGCTTTCAGGAACAATTATCCTGGTGTGCCCTCAGTGAGAATTCCTGTTTTGCTTCTGCGCTGACAGAACATACCCACTCCGTGATGGAACTCAATTAAATCTACATTAACACTTTTGTCTTCACAGCCCAAGGTCTCTTTCATAACCGCAGAGCAAGAGGACAGTATTTAGACTTCATTTAAAACACTGCTTTCCATATATTTTTCTATCCGTGCTGGAAGACTGGTAGCATTATGCAAAAGAGCCAGACTTCCATTACAGTTCATTTTAATAGTTCAGAATTGGGCAGTTTCAGGATTTTTAGTTTTTTACTGGAAGGGAGGAGAAAAAAAAAAAGACTGCATATGCAACCTTGTGGATTCAGACAATGTTTTCCAACTAACCCAATGATCCTCTTTTAACTTCTCCCTCCCACTTACAGATCAAGTTGGTATCACAGTAGGTGTTCATCCCAAAGCACGTGTTCGGCAGAGCCCTGACATCAGACGCTATTTTCGTTGGCTGCATTACCGACCATCAGGATTTTTGTATAAAGGATGTTTTTACCTTCAGCGAAATGCCAGGAAAGAAGATGAACTCATCAGAAAAAACGTCTCTCAAGAAGCTGAAGCAGCTATAGACTTCCTCTGAAAAAAAATGTCGTAAAGTACTGATGTTTAAAAACACAATTTAAAAGACACAAGTGAAAAGTCATTTATTTCTTATTTTAGAAAGAGTACCTACTTCAGATAAAATCTGGACTTGACATTAAAAGCGTACACGCCTATACAGCAGAAACCACCACAGCAGAGCAGCAAGCACTCAAAGCACTTGATTCAGTTGTTACCAGACGAAAAGAGCAGGGGGTTGTAGCTTCTCAGAACATGCATCAAACACCACAGAATCAGAATCTGCACAGAGCTAAGGTATGTATTCCGAAAAGTTTAAGAGCCAAGTATCGGAAAACACGGAAATACTTCCGAAACAGTGGTGGGAAGCGAAGAAAGACTAAGAACTGGTTGCGCTGTATCCAAGCGTGAGTAACCTAAAAAGTTGGTCTGCTAAACGCCAGCAAAATAAGACACTTAAGGACTGGGAACAGCTCACCCTAAGCCTGTCCTAAGATCCTATCTGAACCTCCCCTGGTGCAACTTGAGGCCATCTCCC
>Ga0181612_128136_pt1 | contig 10862 bp, 9 predicted proteins | sample HoacroProtozoa21_FD_119630 | JGI IMG/M metagenome (GOLD analysis project Ga0181612, IMG submission 119630) | Hoatzin crop microbial communities from Cojedes, Venezuel. Combined Assembly of Gp0051906, Gp0051904, Gp0051908 | reverse complement strand
TTAAAAAATAAAAAAAAAAAGAGTATGAGTAAGGATTCGGTGACCAGAAATGTATAGATTACGTCTCTGCTTAACCTTAACTTGTGCCTGAGCTAAACCATTCCAGGAAGTCTGCTGAAATAGGTACTGAAGAATGAAGAAACACTTTAAAAGACAGATTAACTATAAAAGCTTCTTAATCCTTGAGTATTTTGCACTTGAACAGCATTACCTTTCCCTAACTATGTCCTGTTTCACTCTCTGTTACCCAAACACAACCCTACAATATTGCTACCTTAGGCCCCACTTACCCAGACTTTTACCAGGTTCTCTAAGAGAAACCAAACCCAGGGCCTCCAAAAACCATGAAGTCCCACTGGCAGGACACCGCAGCAGGGCAAGGCATCCACAAACATCGTGCTTCTGCAAGCCAGTACAGCACTGAAAATAGGTGACACATTAGGAAGAGGGTCACAAGCACATTCTTATCTGTAGATTTCTGGGCAGCCATACTTGTGTGCATACAGCTATCTCTTGCTCTCTGGCGAACAGTGAGACCTGCTGGTTCAGTATCTTGGTCTACACCAGCAAAGGTAAAATGGAGTCCCCACTCTGTCCCATTACCGTCCAGCTACTCGAAGCCTAAATTAAAAATGGAAATTGGGTTCTTCATTTTGATTATTCTGAAGCAAGCAGTCCTAGAGCAATTTCCACTGCAAATTGCAGCTACTGTGCTCCAGTACGACAATTATCTTGGCAAGAAAAATTATTCCTGCCTACATTAATCTTTTATTTTAAAAAAAATCCCGAAACTTACAATCCTTAATTTATCATTAGTTAACCACTTGACTACTATTAAAGACACATTAAAGCCAAGGATTTTTGCAGCCTAATATTGGGTAGATACATTAGCATATTAAACATTGACCTCTTCTGCATAGAAATAGCTAGCTGCATGCCTTTCCTTCTTTTCAAAGGAATAATGAAATGAACCCACTGCAGTACACTGCAGCCCCAGAAAGATTTCAGAAGCACATGCTCTTCCACAGGAACAAATCTGGGCAATTCATGACAGAACAAAATCTCCAAATCTTTGTTTCAAGACTGATTAAACACTGACATTAGACCACTGTCTTTTAATAGCAACAGTCCAGGTCATCTGCCAACATCCAAAGGTCCCTGGAGCCCCTGGCCAGAGTTTGTAGTGTTGTCCTACAGACTCTACATAATCTATCAACTCCTCAGCAGTCCTATGTTCAGGGGATCACAGGAATTAAGGAAAAGTATTTTAAGGGGTGTAGGAAGATGGGAGGGGGAAGCATCCTTGTATGGGATGGATTTGACTCAAGCAAGGCTACAAGTGCACCATGCAGAAAGGTCACAAATTAACCTGACTCCAGCAGCTCCCTTGGATGCATCAGCTGGATGGAGGCTGTGTGGTGATTTTTGAGGAACCTGGCCAGGAATTAGCCTGTAGCAACCATGCCTATATATCAAGCAAGGAGAAAACTTCTTCTACAGAACAAGCAATAGCCTGTCCTAACACCGTATACAAAGCTGCAGCACATCAAGCAGACAGCAAACACCTCCTCTCCATGAATGTCAAGATCTCTCAGAAAAGACAGAGCCCCCTCTCGACATCAATATTCTTTTCTGACAAATGATAAAGAAAAAGCACATCGTCCACATCAATGTGGCTACCCATTTACAATGCAGTCTGTGTCACCCCATATAAACCAGTGTTTAAATAACATCAAAGATAAAAGCATAGTAATTTCAATAGCCAATTACCCGCACAAGTGAATCATGAAGGTCAGACACAGGTTGGAAAGGTCATCAAATCATCTGCGACTTTTAATGATGTAACAAATAAGAACAGAGAAATAAATACCAGTCAGTGTAGGTCTCAGCTACCACAGTAAAAGATCTGCGATCTGATTTTAGAATTATAAGAGGAAGAATTTCTATCTGTAAGAATGAGAGGTTTGCAATTACCCCAATTACAGATGTAAGTGCTGCATGCGGTTCCTGAGATGAATCATCAGATTGATGATGATTTGTTCAAAATGCACTCATCCAAAGCCCTTGCATACAAAACGTGTGCCTAAGAACTCTACAGCAACAAGTGAAACCAACATCAACCAGTGAACAACCTCTTGCATCTTGCCCCCAAGACTTGCAGTGCTTTCTAAAACTGAATCTGCCTTCCTTTTCACTTTCTGGAAAGCTGATCCAGAAAGTCTGTCTGTCTGCATGTAAGTTCAACTTAACAACTAAAAAAAACCCAACAACCTTTTACATACTTAAGGAGTACCCTGTGCTAATCTAAATATTATTCAAAGAGCAAGCACCTGGATTTACAAATACTAGATGACTTAAATGTACAATTGCACTTTTGTTTCATTAACAAGTTCCTAGTTTACAATAAATTGAGTTCATAGATGGCTGAAAGAAAGCACAGTCTTGAAAACCTGTTACGCTGTATCACGTCTCACTGAAGATGAAACATAACTGTAAATTAACCACAAAAATTGCATGCCTCAAAGGCATTTTTCAGATAACACCTTGTGAGGTCACACAAAATTAACACTGATCAGATAAAAAGAAAAACAGAAATTAATAATTGTACATATTATAACATAATTATATGAGAAAACCACATTGGTTTTAAATGTGCAATTAGAACAATGTAAGAGCTTATAATTGCTTGAGATTAGGGGTCTTGATTAGTGGCAATCATGCCTACTTACGGGTAGAGAGCATGCAGTTAAAAGAAAAACACTGAACTGTTAATTACAATCTGCAAGCAAATACCTAACTGAACAGGTATCTATCAACAAATTGTTTACAGCACTAGTTTTGGTAGAATTGTTATTTGTAATCATGCAACTTGAAAGCAAAGCATCTAAAGTAAGACTTACTTATTGAGTATCTATATAACCTTCTAGAATAGTACAGAATTTAAACACATTCCCCCATTTTATATCAAGATAGATGCAGAGATGCTTAACTTGCTATTTCTTAGGAAGCTCTGTGTATTATAGTTTCCTTTTACTTTTTATTAATACATTGTATAGAGATATCATTTAATTTATCTCGTAAAGAATAAATGTAAACATCTTAGCCATAATCTAATAGGTCAATCAATATTATGCACTTTATGAATTTCCACAATATATTTACATAATATTTTCACATGGTATAAAACAAATTATAATTGCTACTAGCTACTTCGCATGCTCATCAATTCCTGAATTTCAAAACTTGGGGAAAAAGATGGTTTTTGAAGTGAAAGTATATTCCCAGAGGAGCTCTCCCCCATGCTGTTCCAGTGGCTGTTGGATCCTGCTCTTCCCACGGCTCTCTATTCTCCTGGACTAAACTGACACACTGCTCCACCTCCCTCCTCTTTCACTCCACCAGCTTGTAATTTGCACCTCAGCTTAGGTACCCCACAAGCAAAAGCAAGGCAGTAGCAATGACAAAGGTCAAATAACTGGCACAATACTACCAACTGAGCACGTCTGAAAATCAATTCAACGGCAAAGAGCAAAGCAGAAAGCCTGAACAGGCCATGAGGCACAGGAGCGTCAAGCTATGTGGCAGAATCACTTGACTTCTAGCATGCAAGATGAGAGACCACAGGCCAATTTTATTAAACTCTTAGAAAAATCCTACTGCAGATCTTCTCACACTCATCATCACACTTGCTGAAATCACCCTGCTAATGACAGACAGGACATAGAAGGACCACAATGGGCTTCAATTACAATGGAAATGTCCCCCCTGCAGAAGGACAGGCCACCAGTGAGAGCACAGCTGATAAAGGCTAAACAACACAGCATCAGAGACATGATTTTTTTTCCTCTTCCCATCACCAAAACACCAAGAACTGCAATGAAATGAAAGTCAGAGACGTAAACAAGGGAACAGCTGCTCTAAGAAGCCACTTAAACAACTACCAAGGACTAGAGCAGCAGAAACATCTGTGCACCTTAAAATAGGCTGTCTGCAGTGTGTAAGGGCAGAAAGGGAAGAGCTGGGAACAGCTATGGAACAAACACCAGAAACAGCTCCCACTGCTTCTCTCCTCACACCCTTTCCTAACTCTACAAAATAAAAGCAGACTGCTACTACAGCAGCACAGACCCACAGGCGAATAACCTCCTGCTATCTCAGGGACTTGAAACCACTTGCATTTTGCCAGTTTAAGACTTAATATGGAAGAAGAGAGGTACGTGTTGGTAAAACACCAAACCTTTCAAAGATGATGAACTCCAGCACCCCTAAGGATGCTTCAAAACTGAAGTTTTTTTATTTTGATTTGATCTGGTAGCACCACACAGCTGGTCACACCAATCACAGGTGTTTTGGCTCACAAGAATTTCACAAGCCTGGGCATCGTGGGCAGCACAAATCTCTAACAGGTTTTGCTTTTGCCTTCAGCATGTTTGGGCTGAGATAAACAGCATGGGAAAACACATAGACCAAAACTGATCAGGGGAGCGATCAGAGCCAAAATGAGTAAAAGCCAATAAAACAAACATCATCATCAGCTCTGCAAGAAAGCTCTCCAACGCAAACAGCTCTCTCTAAATTCACAGTGAAAGGCCAACACCAGTTTGCACTCTATGAAAGGCTCCATCTTGGATCCAAGAGCCTGCTTATGAAAAGAGGATGACGGGCCCGCTGGCAATCCATACAAAGGAAGGGTGGCTGTTACCTCCAGGGCCAAGGCTCCTACCTCTGCACAGCAGCACCTGACTAAATTAACACAATCCCACTAATTAACACTGCAAAGTCTGGATTTTGGCAAATTAAGAAGTATCCAAACAAGTAAAATGGCAAGAATCCTGATTCACAAAACTCATCATTCATTTGTTTTGACAGCTACAGTTTAGTATTATATTTACACTGAAAGGCGCTAACAGTCATCTGGAGGGGGATTTAATGACAGCCACAGACTGCACTGCAGCCAATATGCTTGCAGAAAAGCAGATTACTACAGCAGTGAGATGCACAAGTCAGAACTAGCCTGTGAGGACTCGGATGAGTTCTTGGTTGCAAAAATAAGGAGTAAGAGGAGTAAGAGTCTGGTCGTACATTACATTTGTGCTGTAATGTGAAGCCAACAGAAGACAAACACAAGCATGACACCAAAAGGAATTAAAGAGAAGAACATGCTGGATACAGAGACACTTCAAGCTGCTAAACTTTGAAATTCTTAACCACAAGCTTCTCTCACCTTCAGGAAAACAAGGCTGCATGTTCTTATTCTATAAACAAACAGCACTTGTAGACCAACAAGTTCATCTGATTCACTTACATTATCTGGAGGCATCAATATTTCTGCAAGGCCCTGTACTTCCACTGACTGGTTAGTCCCAACAGGGTAACATCACTTTATATCCAAAGGTGCACTATAAACCACATCTGAAGATATATGTTCTGCCTCAAGTTACAGGTAAATTCTTAAAACTGACAGATAGCCATGACTAACTGCAAACACAGTTAACACCTAGTTATAAATTGAAATTAGGGCTTTAGCCCTTGACATGAAAAAAACTTTCAAAGAACCATTACAGTTTGATCAATGAGTCCACAGAAAGCTCCTTGCTGAAGCAAATTTTATGTCAGTCAAAATACAACAATATGGGATAGCAAGAGCAACAGGCAAGAAGATTCGCAAGGAGAAACGTCAGCGTGGTTACTCAAAGGTAAGACTAGAGAAAAAGGAAGATAATTCCACAGAAATGGCACTTTCCAGTTATCTTTCCATGTTTTATCCTCCACATGATAGGTTCATCTCTGATAAGGCAAGACAGAATGGCCAGGAAATGTACTGATTTTCACAACTAGTTAAAGAAGTACAATTCCTGTAAAGAACAAGATATTTATCAGAATATCTTCAGGGAGGTCATAGAGGGTTTTAAATGTGGAGCAGGATCTTGATGATGCTCTATGTTTTAAGCATGTGCACTTCAGTGAGTGCTAAGCCTTGCTCTAGACTAAGCCAATTTGATTATCATGAGGAAACTAACTGTACGAACAGATTACAGCTGCAAACACCATCTGTGTTCCAAACATATGAGGCCAGACTCACCAGCGGGACACTTTTATCAACAAGGGATGACTTCAGCTCAATGTATTCACCAGCAGGTTTTACCATTATAAGAATTATTAAAAAGGCAAAATCTGATTAAATCCTCTGCAATTTGCAAGAAAGGACACTATTTTACTGTTTTGTAGAATTCTGTGGACAATAAAATTTAAATTGTCTAGAAAATTGAAATGGATTTCCATTTCATTTCCCAGCACTAATGAACAGATCACCATTTAAATGACAACTGAGCCATTTAAGGGCATCATTTTTCTTCTACAATTTATACAGGGTAATGCATGGCCATTTTCAATTACTTGGTTAAAATTAAATCTCCAGATACCACTTCTAGGTTTTTTACTGACTTGCACCAATATGAAGGCTTTTGCTTTGAGAGCTGTTTTTTATCTACCCTCAACTTATCTGAAATGGTTACCACTAATTAGAAGCAAACTCTCACTTTTAGAAGTCTGTTACTAAAATAGAGCTACACATAAAAAATCAGTTAGGGAAAGATTAAAGAAAGGAGTGAATAAATAGGAAAAGCTTTTCTCTTTTCATGTGAAACTGTTTACATACATAGTTTTTATGGTTCCTCTGTTTACCTTACTTCCTCTACTATTTGTATGATGTTTTCTACAAAGCCTTGCAGGAGGGATATCTAGAGAGGCTCAAGAATATCGTCTTTCATCCAAACTTTCTGGCTCTTTCCCTACAACGCTGCCACAGGTTCTGCCTGGCTTTGTACTGCTGGCTCAGGCCCATTCCTGTTGGCAATTCCTGAGCCTGATTTTTGCAATAATCTACCTGCGGCCTTTGAGAGTTCCAAACTGGATCTGAATTTTGCACACCAAAGGCATCATCCAGTACTTATGCACACTGAATTCTGGACTGCACTTCCCCCGACCATTGATGCAACGCTTTTGGTCATTGCTCCAGTCCTCATTTAATTAAGATATCTCACATTTGAATGACATATGTTGCATAATCCTTTGTTCCCAACAATAAATTGATTCAGGTAGATTCCCTCTGCTCCCATCAGAGTGCCCATGTGGGAAGTTGGTAGCTGGCTCCATTTCTTGCTCAGTATGTTCAGATCTGAATCCACCAGTAAAGACTACAAGGAGGAAGGACCCAAGGCCTCCATTGAGGCTGCAGTCATCTCACTTGCCATTAGGCTTAAAACCTGAATTCACCTATGGACTTAATCATAGGCTTTAAACACTACTCCACAGGTGTGAGCACATATGCCTGTGATTAAAGTTAAGGACACAGTCAGGAGAAACACTGAGACAGAGCAGCTCGCTTCAACCGCTGCTTTCATCTGATGGCTTAACAAAAGCTTTTGCAGTCTATGTAGCAAGTACATCACAGTCTTTTTTCAGGCTCTGTCTTCTCTGAGAACAAAAGAAAAGGTAAAATGTTAATGCCTACAAATTATCCCAATATAAAAGCAGAGTGAGATGAAGGTACTATGGTTTCATTGTGAAGTGAACCAGAGGTGGGTGGTAGAGTGCTGGCCTCACCCAGCCAGCTGATGCAAAAATTGCACATCCTTTGTCCCACAGATTCCAGAGAGAAGTAACTTCTCCGGATTGTCCCCAAACCAAAAACTAGTTGAACAAAATTCTCAAAACAACAGAAAGTGTGTAATTGAGATGAAGCCTGGGTCCTCTGTAGCTTACCTGGCTTACACTCACTAGCACCCTTCAAGCCAACTTTGCTCCAAGCAGTCATGCTGCAGAACAACCAGTGATCTATACATTGGCTGCCCAGAGAGGTTCTGTTTATCACCAAGGAGCTGTCAAGCCTGTTCAGTTGACAGGACAGCCAGCTAGACTTAAGGGCACGTCTGCACCTGACAGGACAAATGGATACCTGAGTTAAGGACAACAATTAATTCTCAGTTCAGATCAACTTTGCTGTGAAACTAAGCCCCTAAAGCCATTGCACTTTACTGGACTGTGCTGTACCTTACTGCTTTGCTTCCCCATAGCTCAGGCTCTGAAGCTTCTGATGCAGTAACCTTGGTAAGCCAGGCTCCCGGAGTGGTGTTCCTTCAGTAACCACAGAAAGACTGCAAGATGCTCTTCAGCCGACACCGCGTGGCCTGCCAATCCGCTCTTGGACATATGCATCTTTTCCTTCTGGGCGCAACAAGTACAAACAAGTTATGTGACTCTATTCCATACAGGGTTTTCAAACACTTCCCAAACAACCCTAAAGACAAACTGGTCCAAAAACTTCCCTCTCCTGGTGTCACTACATAGTTACAAATATTTAATGGTGTTTATAACACAAATAAGAATACTGAAGTTTTTAATTGTGTTGAGGAAGCCAATGAGGTCTGAGATACAGACAATATTCACAGATTAAGACTAATTTGAGGTGGTTAAAGAATATTTGTCAGTGGAATGACTAGGTCTGAGTCATGCTCCTCCCACACACTAATCACAGATGTGCTTACAGACCATAGTCAATAGGTACATACAGTATGCACAGGAATGTGAATTGGTAAAAAGCTCACAGACAGTGGCGTCTCTAGGGGGCCTGCATTACTGACGAGTGGAATGACAGGTTAGTGAAGACACATATGGCTTTTCAAAAAGTAACTGAAGCAACTGTTTGTTTTTTTTAATGAGAAACCATGGATGACTGCATGTGAGAAGAATACTTTTCTCTGGAGTGGTGAAGCAGGTTACAGCCTAACTTTCAGAAATGGGTAATCATTACTGTTCCTATGGCTCCAATCTCGAAGATGCTTGTCTTCCAGGCTGACTCTGCTGTTGTATTAGAACTCAGCAGGACTAAAAGCAGCAAAGGCAAGCATGCATACAGCCAAGAGTTCCACACCTAACTTCTAAAAAAGATACATCATTATACTCAGAGGTAAATGTCATTGCATAAGAGATACTGCCTAATTTCTTTTTAAAGCAAACATTACATAGAAATCCTCTGACATCTAAAAAATGTCAGGTAGCTGTGTTTTGTGCTTTGGTGAGTTTGTTACCAACCCAGCACAAAATGCAAATATATTTGCACATATACAAACTTCTACAGTCAGAAGTAATGATGTAGTAATACCTCCCTGGGACCTTTCTAGGCAGCTATACTGCTTGTGCAGTGCCTGAACCAGCACGGCACACAAGAATGGCATTTGCAGAGGCTAATAAGCTGAAGCTGGCCAAACAAAAGTACAGAGAACTCTCAAAGGTAATGAAATACCTCTGTCAATAATTTTCGGCTACAAACCTCATCCAGTAGTTAGGCACACAAAGCTTTTCCTTGCTTAGGGAAGAATGATTTAGGGAAACTGCAACTATATTGCCCTGCAACCAATGTACATCTGGGATACAACAGGCCCATGTTTCAAATCTCCGTGCAGGAGTAGAGACCTGAACTCAAGTCTCCTGTTTTCCTGTAGAGTTCCTTCACTTTCAGGTGACTGGGTAATTTGAAAGAAAAACAAAGGAGAAGAAAACAGTTTTTACTGTTAGACCTGTTCCAGTCTCCATAAATACAGCAGGGATATGAACCAAACATTTCCATGTCCTTGGAACCTTTTAACCATGAAGTAACTGACCAGGATGGGAGAGGCAGATATCTCTGGCCGTAAACACAGACCCCTCTGTTCATGGCTCCCCATAGAGTAACGCATTTTCTGGCAGGCATGCTCTGGGAAGCTTTACTTTGCCAGCCCCAGCAGGTGAAGAATACCTACTATCCTAGCACTCCCAAATTATCCTAGGACAAAAGGTAATTTCTAAGATTGGTTTAAGTGATCAACACCATCTTAGGAACCACAGTGATGTAAGGTGCCTGTAGCAATTGGTAAAAGCAGCCAGAATCTCCCCTCCTGAACTTAAATCCTGGTCTTTGGATTCCAAAACAAAAAGTCCTGACAGTTCAGATCCCTACTCTCTGCTGACACAACACTGGATCTAGCCTAATCCTGCAGCAGTCCCAAAGCAGTTGTTAAGGAAGCATCCCCTGATACTTCTTGCAGATCCGGAATAACTTTCAGAACATCAGAGGACTTCCAGAAGAGGAGTCTTTGCAGTCATCACAAGTCTTTCCCTTGTTTAAGTACTGAGGAACTTGCCTTCTGTAATTCTCTGCCACATGCAGTATCACCTAAGCAGCATCTACCAGTTCTGAAATTCTTCCTTCCCACTGATGGATGCAACAAGAAGATCTTACAGCTCATATAGTAATTGCAGACCAACAATAGGAGCTGGTCAAATAATTGTGGTAATATATTCCATGTCATCTACAGGCACTGAAGTTATCAAATTATAAAGAACCAAAAATGCAGGAACTCATTTTAGCACTTAACAACTTGTGGTAATAACCTGCATGCTCATCTTTTAAAAGCTATGTGAAATGAAGAACTGTTTGTAAGCTCTGTGTGCTACCACGAATATTAATTTACTGGTCTTGGGAACAAGGCAAGGATAGTATGCTTTCCAACAGCTCAGATTTTTCATATTCTACAGCTACTACTGCCTGACAGATATTAATGATTCTTGACAGAATACTTATCTTTGATCTGTTGCTGTAATCAATCAGCACATGAGCACCAGGCTATTAAAATATTTTTCTGTCAAGTTCACTTGACATGCTTTGAACGGTACACAGCCTCAGCACAGGTTTTTTTCAGCTTTTTGGTTTGTTGGTCTGTTGTCTTTGAGAGTCTACCCACAAACCACACCGCTAGATTTTCGGGATAAGCGTCTCTTGAAGCTGTCCCTAAATATCGCTCCTGATGTTCAGCATTCAGGAT
>Ga0181612_177936_pt1 | contig 10863 bp, 5 predicted proteins | sample HoacroProtozoa21_FD_119630 | JGI IMG/M metagenome (GOLD analysis project Ga0181612, IMG submission 119630) | Hoatzin crop microbial communities from Cojedes, Venezuel. Combined Assembly of Gp0051906, Gp0051904, Gp0051908 | reverse complement strand
CTTGAAGAATGAGGAGAGAGGGCTACAACAATCTATATACCCAGAGTTCACATATTGCAAATAATGTAGAGGCTTAGGAAACTGTGTACCTATTTGAAGAGAAGCACTCGGCATGTGTACTGAATACACTGGATTGACATACGAAACTTCGTTTATTTCACATCTCAAATTGTTACTTGCTGTCTGTGTTCAATTTATTTCTGATCAATAATTTGTTTGAGCAACTAGTTTTGAATCTTTATTTTATTAGTATAAGAAATTTGGCTAAGATACAAGGTGAAAAGTTGGAGTGGAGTGTAAGAGAAGTATCCTTATAGTAAAAGAGCTGAACATGCTTATGCATGTCTGATGAGAAGCACATGAAGGTCGACTAATGAGCAGACAAGTGTCAGTCCTTGTGGGATACAACTAGAAATGTCATCAGATTTGCTATGTAACTTTGTATATATAACCTCAACTCAGAAGAGACACATTTAAAATATCACTGGGAGTCTTGAGAACTAACCTAATATCCTTCCAGTATGTGGTTTAGCAATACACATAATTTGCACTGTTCTTAGAAAGTTGCTACTATTTTTGTATACTAGTTAGACAGATGTACAAAAAAACTTTTGAAGAGTCATCATTTCCATTTCCAAACAGATCACACCTGTCTATGTCTCCTGCTTATCCATCTCTCTGGAGTAACTCAGCAAGAGAGTGAGGGGAATTGGATATGGCAGTTACAGTAGTTACTTGATTATTTGCTTTGTGCACAAGTGATTGCAAGCTGAGGCAGGCAGCAGTGCTAAGGGAATATAGGAGATACTCTCTTCGCTATGATTTTGAAAAATCAATCTCAGACACTAAATACTAAAGACCTTCATGGTATCAACCAAAACGAAAAATAGCAGTTCTGTTTTCTCCATAGCCTTTTCACCCATGTGTATCTCAGCCCTCCAGGTGCACAACTGCACTTAAGAGCTCTACACAGGGACCTGCAGACATCCTCAGTTGTTACCTTAGCAACAGGAGCCATGTGCAGGCTTTCTGAACTGCTCTTACTGCATCAGGTTTCCTTGGCAGCAAGGAAAACATTTAGAAAGCAAAAAAAGGAGGCAGACCAATTCCAACACTGAAGTGAATTTCAGCAGTTCACCTGTGCATCCCAGGCTGCAAAAAAAAAATGTCTGCTCAGGGAAATAAATAAATCTTTTTAAACATCTATATGGACCTGGGCTATCCTCTGCTGAGGCTGACAGAGAAGGCGCAGGGATGGCTGTCAGTGCCAAGCCCTAAAAAATGCCATGCTGTCATAGTTGTCTGAATAACAGAGTCTGGTCCCAAGAGATTTGCATACCTGCAATAGCAGCATCTTCCTCTGAAGGTCAGGTGGACATGGTGGCCCTGGGGAAGCAGCTTGCATGAAGACTGAGGATTTGCCACCCAGAGTTGGGTGCTGTCGGTGAGCTGAGGATAACCCAGCAATTTGTGAAGGGTATTGCCTAACTTAATGAAGTTTCTCTAGCAGGACATGACCTTAACTACCAAAACCATGAACCATTTCATCACAAACCAACCCATGCTCATCACTACTTATGAGGAAGGAAAAAAGTACGCGCATGGGCTGTTGCTGTTCACTGGCTATAAGCTTATCCACAGTGCAGACTGCAGGCTAGGATACACCCATCCATCATGTAAACAGCTCCTTGGCAAGGCAGATTAACCCCTGGATTGTTACATAGCACAGAGAATCAGGAATAGATGTATCAAGCTAGCTAGCATAAAATATTTGGATAATTCTGCAGAAGACTGCATTTGAATTCTGAACTTTTTCAGAGGTATTTTTCATTTTGTGTTTTCAGGCATGTTAAACTTTCAATTTAATTAAAATCTAAAACACACACATTGCATCACCTAGCTATCAGATAATGAGATTTTACATTTTATCTCTCAAGTAAAACACAAAATAGAAATGTATTCTTTCTATTATGACTTAGGGCAACAATATTGTCTGAAATGTGAACTGATGAGGCAGCCTGGAAGAAAGAATAATGGAAGAAAGCTTAATGACTAAGGACACAAAGGAGTTTTCTGGCAGCAGTTTCTTGCATCTGTATAGAAGTTCAGTGGCTTTAGGGGCAGATTCTAAGGCATCCATTTCTATAAATGAAAGAAAATGGATTATGTATATGTATAATGTATATTTATGTATATACAAACACACAATGCTCAAATGATCAACTATTTATATCAGTAACAGAATATTAACTTGAAAATAAACTGATAAAATTATATAATCAAACTCATATATTCCAAAAGTGATGATATCATTCTAAATTATTTTTTTAGAAGTCACAGAAGTTTGGTAGGAAGTCTTACTGGTGGTTTTTTTTATGAACTTGAATCTGTTCCTGCTGAATTCAGTGGACGTGGATGAGATCATTAGTTTCCTCAGACTTACACTGAGGGCTTCTGTAATAGCCATGCTAGATTTTCCATTTGCCCCTTAATAATGAATTTCTGTCCTAGACTATTGCTACCCTCCTCCTACTTACTCAAACCTCTAGGATTATTTCCGGCGTTTGAAAAGGTGCCTGAGGCAAGCAGCTCTAGACGTGGTATCACTAATCAGAGATGACAGCACTTAGCTGCTACAACTCAGGTCCTAGTTCAGTCAGTCTGTACAGCTGCTTGAACAATTTAGTTGCCACAGTCCTAAAAAAAGGCATGATCTTCATTAGATCCATTCATCAATTTGCTTTGTAAAAGAATTTCTTGTAAGTGCATGTTCAGTCTGTCAAAGTACAACTTTTTGTCTCCGGTTTTTGTTGGCCTAAATGATTGCGCAATACTAATCATAATTTCTGTATACTTCTGCACAGGGTGATGCATTTTGAGGTCCTGTCAAAGTCCTGGAGGTATCAGACAGCTATTTACAGAAAGCTTTTAAAAATCCTTTCAGAGCCTCTCACGAAAAAGTACTAAGGAACAAAGTGAATACATTTTCCTATTACACTAAGTGTCTCCTGCTTAGTTGTCTCTAACATCATTTATTTTAATGTTTTGTCCTTTTGAAAAACTAAGAGGAAGGCAGCACTGGAGACATGTATAGCTGTTTGTCTTCAGGGTTCTATGATCACAGGAGTATATTTTATACGTGTATATGTGTAACGATTATTTCGGTCATCGAAGAGAATTAAGATGTGGGACTTTGTAATGTCACTCAGATTGAATTATAAAATTGGAAATTAGTGACAGAATTTCTGTGGCACATAAGAATGGTCAAGAGGAACTAAGGAGAAAGACTTCTGCATTAGAATTATGATCTTTGAAAATATTCCTTCAGTCAAGAACATCTTTGATTACCATGAAGAGTCAGGTATTTAACTCTTGCAGATCATTTTGAACAACTGCAAAAGCTATCTGCACAGCCTTGGAGTAAAGGTGGAAGAGGAATGCGGAAGTTCCCAAGCCCACAGAGTGCAAGTTGTAAATATATGTTTATGTTCCTAACTACAAAAAAGGCATTCTGGAGAGAAGGCTGAGAAAAGAGCAAAATCCTTTAGATATAACATGTTGTTAAAGTAGATGATCAAATGTATACAGTCAGCAGCCAAGTTTTATTCACATTTTGAATATAAAAATTTTATGGAAGTGATGTATTTTATTCTTTGTTTGTTTTAATTGGCAAGGTTTAGGGTGAAACCAGGAGTACGACCACAAGGAACAACTTGGATACCTGACCTGTCACACTCCTTTGGAAGCCAAGTGTTACAGTGCTAATCCTGATCTGTTAATCTTTCCAGGACAATAAATTAATAACAGCGGTGTTTCCTTATCTAGCAGCTGACTTTGTTGATCAAGTTTCCTGTGCTAGTGTGGTAGAGCTTTCCTGGTAAGTCTCAAAGCTGTTCATGATGACACGGCCAGAATTTTGTACTCCCAGTATTACGATGTTCTATGCTGGCTAGCAGCTTTGCAGTATGGTTTTATTCCAGGTAGTAGCAGTACGGGATTTACAGAAAAACTGAGTTAATAATCTATGGCACTTTAATTTAAGATTTATTAGTGTTCCTGTAGCCCTACTTGAATGCCCTGCTTAGGGCCTTTGGCCAGTACACTGCTGCACAAATGGAAACACAATATTAGACTAAGTGCAGTGTTGCTGAGCAGACTTCTTGAGGGGTATTTTTTGTGAGAACGCTACACTATCAGGACAGGTGTTTAGAGACAACATTCTCTGCATTAACTTATCACTAACAGAAATATATCTGGCATCAGGAAACCTGGGTCATGTTTTCTCCTTCCATATGGGTGTACTGCAGCAGATCCAGTGGAAAGCTACCTAGCTGATGTATTAAGAGTTAGGTATCTCTGGGTACCTTTGCTACACACAGGGAATAGGCTTTTTATTTATTTATCTGCTTATTAGTACTAGTTATCATGCAATTCTTAAGACTGAATGCAGTCCTTGTACATATAAATAAGGTATATGCTTTGGCATGCTTACAGGCCTCCTGAGATGCTTCACCAAATTCACGCTGATCAGGTAAATCCTTCATCAGGCAGAGAAGAGCCATTGGCCTCGGCCCTTCCATGCAGATTAGGATGAATCTCACTGGCAGCAACCAGTCACTCTCAAAAATACTCTTTCCCTTCGCTATCAGCTGATTTGCTTGGTCTTCACTCATATTTTATCACATGATAAGAAGTGTTTCTCCATTCTCCATAGACAGAGAATTGTCTACTTGTCTTCTGTATTTTATTTTGATGGACTATGATGAGTATATGATTCTTCACTTAGTAGATGCTGCTGCTGACTGAAGGCTAGATCAAACACAGCAATACTCAGGAAAAGATGCTGTCAGTGAGACAGCAGAGGTAGCTTTAAACAAGCTAGCCAGGGTGTGGGTAGAAGTTTAGGGACAATATCATGAACACATTTGTCTTGCTTACTACACATGGGAACAAACCAGAAGGGCTATTGGTCGGAATACAGGACAAGAATGTACTATCCAGCTTGCAAATATGTGCAATATTGACAACTGATGAAGACATAATGCTAGGTCCTTCATGGATGATTTCTGCACCTCTCTTTTCTTAGAGGTCTTTTCCAACCTATGATTAATGTTTCTATGATTAATAAGACTTTCAGATTCTTACTACTGGCAATTTTCTATTGTGAGTAAGAATAAACCTTTTGGATTGATATTTCCAAGCTGAGTATCTCTGTACTGTGCTGATATTTTTAGCCAGATAATCATTCTAAAGATAAACACATTAAATACAGGAACACTGTGCAGGAGGGAACCTCCTGGATACTTGACTTCAACCCTTCCATCTCGGGGAAATATGTCACAGAATCCTAAATATTTGTAGGGTTTTTCATTCTCAACCCCACTAACAGGAAAACCATTCAGGTTCTTGCAGCGGTAAACCTGGTATTCACTGTCAAGCTTTTTTCCCTGTTTGTGCCAATATTGTCCTTAGCTTAAACAGCTCTTCTCTCTCCTCTGGTGTTTACTTTCCTGGTGTATTTACAGAGAGCAATCATACCGCTTTCAGACTCCATTTCACTAGACTAAACAAGCTGACCTTTTTTTGTCTTCTCTGAAATTGTACACTCGTAACAGAAAAAAAATGTATGGATAAACATCTTAAAATAAATCATAAAAAAATTAATAATTCATTTTAAGGCACTGATTGGTGGAAATAAATTAAAAAATGTGATTAACTTCATAATGCTAAGTCTAATCTTGCATATGCGGGAGTGCTGCCAAGTCCCAGATCTTGGTATGCCCTACAATGATATGTCAGACTAATATTGAGGTGAGACCATGGCACAACCAGCCACAGAAGGCAAATGCATCAGTCAAATCCTGCATGTAGTGATGGAAAGGCACATATTACTATCTTGTGGAAACTGAAACCTGAATGAGCCAGAGATAGCTTACAAAAGACTGTGCAAAATTGTAAAATCAAATACTGTATCAAAATTAGTACTGGGCATACAAGAAGTTTTGTAGGAGCATTCCTGTGTCCTGAGCCTCGAATATTTCTTTCAAAACGTGTGGCTCACTACACTTTACCCAAAGATCTCCAATGGAAATAGACAAGAATGTCAGTTTCTCATTTCTGCTTCGTCAAAAACCTAGGGAAAAAACATTTTGGTCTGATTTGAATCAGAACTACATTTCAGAAGATAACAGCTCCTGTGTACGAGAGATGCAGCTGTAATCACAGAGCATCCAAACACAAGACAGAACTGATTCCAGACTCCACAAACAGTTCTGCTTCACTCTTCTTCTTCTCAGTTGTGCATGTACAGTTGAATTCATCTCACTACTCTAGCAAACAAGATGAGGGCCCCGTTGTTCTCAGTGGTATATAGATAAAGCAGCGGAAGAATTTCAGATTTCAATAAGGCAAGCAAAGGAGGAAGGAACAAATAGAGATATTTAGGTAGAGGGCTGTACTTCCACCACCTGTTCTAGTTCTGAAGATAGACGTAAGATATGTGTTTATGTGAGATAAGGGAAGCAAAGTTGTAGAGTCCCATGCCTTCCAAACCTCCACCCTTCATTCCAAACCTCCACCCTTCATGCTATCAGTGGATTCAATTAGCACATGTATACTGATCATCAACAGAAAAAAAATTGGATGTTTCCCAGTAAGGCAGTCTGAATATGATCTGAGTGAAATTCTTAACAGTCATTCCTCACAAGAGCTGCTGTTTTTACAGAGGATTCAGGTAAACTCCTGCATTGACTTCTTTTTCTGGATGAATCTTTTTCTTATAACCAGAAACACAGACAGAAGAGGTGTCAAGGGCACAGTTGGTGATGGGAGGGAGAGTGCTTTTCAATTGTGCTTTTCAGGGCTCCAGGACCACTCGGTGGAGTCAGTCCACTGAAGCAAAGGCACAAGAAGGATACCTGCCCACACTTTCCTTAATGGAGAGTGTCTTGGTAACTGCCTCAGTGGAACATGCTCTAAACTAGGTACACAACTATAGTTTCAAATTTGGATCTGTAGAGTGTGTTTCCAGTAAAACCAATGCATTTCCTCACTCCCGCTTCAGCAGTTTTCTCCTTCATAGGCTAGTATCCTTTAAAAATTCGGGGGTATCAAAGTGTCAGAAACATTAAAGGAAAGACTGGAAGAGTAATAGACACGATGTGAATGAAAGCAGCCTCTATTGCCTAAACCACACCTAACAATATAAGTTCCAACTATCCTAGAATATCTTCTTGCTAGCTCACAGTCTGACAGATTTGTGGGACTTCAGCAGGTCTGAAGAAGAGTCATCATGATGGGGGTGGGAAGACATAGCAAGCATCTTAGTAGATGCATGGTGTGTTGTTATTGGTTTGCTGTTTGTTTTCAAGCAAATAGATAACTGACAGGAAAAATATGAACTCATCCCTCTGCTCATTTCTGGTAGCTCTGTTGCTGCATTTTAGCCTACATCGGGTTGTCTCCAGAGAGGCTGCTGTTATCAAGGCTTGAACTTCAGTCTGGCCCTGTGCTGAAGTACTGGGTTCAGCTGTGCAAGGTGGGTGGAGCAGAGAAAGTGCCTGTGAGAGGCTGTGGGTCTGACCCTCGACTGTTATGGGTCTGGCAGCAGAAAAGGGCTCAGCCCTCAGCGAAAGCTTCTGCCGTATCCAGAGCAACGTCAGCAGATCTAAAAGCAACAAAAATGTGATGTGCCTTCCATGGTCCAGCTCCAGCATGGGGATCTTTCTGAGGGGTGAAGCAGTAAACAAGGGAAGTTTTAGTCAAACTGAAATGCATCAGAGTATCTATTGTCTGCTTCAAAGGGAATAATTACTGCAAGGATATCTGCTTGGCAGGGCTCACAAAGACAGGAATACAGAGGGAGCAGGTGAAATACAGATCTATACAGAAATTAAGAATCTGCTGGCGGCTCTGAGGACAATACAAGCCCTGCACAGACTCACAAGCACATGTAATAAAGCAGTTTAAGACTAGTATTCTTGTGCTGAGGTATCTAAACCAAATCCTTGGGTAAAAAAAGCAGAAAAATTGATTTTCAAGAAGGAGTCAAAGTCTTTCTAGGCAGTGTAGGAGAGTGACAGAAGAGTGGCAGGAGAGCAACAAGAGACTGCAGCAGAAGTACGGAGTATTTGTATTTCAAATATTTGTTCTAATTATAGCATGAAATAGGGAATGTGGGAGGCATTCACAGCTCCTAGCAGAAGCAGGTGGGCATAGAAAGAGGGTTTTTCACTTTTGTAAGTCTGTGAAATGATGGCTTAAAACAGGAATTGGGGTGGGCAAGCACTGCTGGAGAGGACAAAAAAAGGAGCAGTTTATTGAAGGGGAGCTTTAAAACATGATCACTGTCTTCAAGGTACACTGGAGTGGGAAACTCATCAAGAGAGAACAAATGACTTGACTAAACCTCCCTGTGTTATTTTGAATGCAAAGATTCATTGTAAGGGAAAGTAACACAATAGTAGAACTGCATCAGACTGCTGAGCACTCCCTGTTAACTGTATTAATTAATTAAAATCACAATTTTCATGCGATGGAGTAGACATTACAGAGGATGCGGTTTTTTCCAAAGGTTCTTGAGCATTATCTTAGAATTTATCTTACAGAAATGGATTCTTTGGGGCTTATTTGATTCCAAACGGCCACCAAGAAAATGCTCATTGATAACAGACATTTATGAAATATCCCCCTGGATAATTTTGCTGCTTTATTATGGGTTTATTTTTGTTTTCAGGGGGTGTTTGGTGTCTCCAGATTCTCCATCTATTGGTTTTGGTAAGAATCCTCATGCAATAACAGCATAACTATATATGGTAATATAAAACTCAGAGGTATGAGGATTTTCAAGAGCTCTCAGAAGATGATCATGATTACGCTTAGTTAAGAAGATGTTTCTTAAAGAAAGCTTAGAATGTTCCTCACAGTGAACCTTTCACTGCATTGTTCTCTTGGTAAGTGATGACCTGCGAGTGTGCGGAAGGAAGGATTGAAGCACAAAGGAGATCTTTGAGGGAAGAGTTCGGAAAACAGACAGTGCAAATGCTGGTTACACTTGATATACTTCTTTCTGTGGTGCTTTTAATCAGTTTTCTTCATAAAGATGAGCACAGATTTTTTGTATTGAATCTTCCCATACTTCTTGAAGTCAGTATGTGGTATAACTATAGAAATCTAGAGCGTGGGGGAACAAAGAACTGGGAAACAATTCACTTGGTTTGAAAAAAAAAAAGTGACATGAGGGAACACAGGTATTCTGAAAAGATTCATTCATTCTGATGTATTAGATCTTTGTGTGGATAATTAGATAATGTTGACTCATAATGAATACATTTCTATGTCATTTCTGCTGTGGTATGATCAGGCTTAAAATTGTACATGTATAAGCGAGTTTTTACATCCCACTTTAAATGTCTGGGAAACTTTTCTTGCTAGTATAAGGTTTACTCCAAGAAGAAAAATGGTGCATAAAATCCTGCATCAAAAGTTTTAATGGATGGAAACTGTCCACGGAAATGTGACTTACCTCCTCAGCAGAATGTTCCTCTTCAGAGAGCAGTCAATATTTTTATAACACAGCGTCAATACCATTTTCTGAACTTTGAGATTCGACAAGGCAAATTCCTGGCTCGGCAACCTTCTTTTTCTCTAGGCAGGAGAGAATATGAAGCAGGGCCTGATCTGTAACATTCTTTCGGTGCTAGGTTTCCCTGTCTTTTTGAAAAAAAAGCCAGGTTTTTTGTGTTTTTCTTGTAAAAAAGGTGAAATCAGTTCAGAGATTCAGGAGTTATATTCTTCTTTGCATGTTGATTGCAAGTGATGACAAATTTTGCCAAACACTTATCTTCAAATGGTGACCAGAAGGCCATTCATTTCCCTGATAGCTGGACAGCTATATAACTGTCCTGCCAATTCCTCTATAGCATTCCTTCAGCCACTATTTAATATAATCAGAATATACAATAAAAATCCAGCCTTGACTGCAAGGTGTACTTGCAGCAATGATTTGTTACAGCTTCTGTATCTCTGCTGGGGAGAGATGAGCTGTGCTTTACATTTTTCCAGGTAAATATGAAATACAACAGACTCAGTAAGTGTCCCAACTGACAGAAAAGGCCTTCCAAAGAAACCTGAAATTTGGCCCTGTATTGAGTCTGGCTGGGATGGAGTAAACTTTCTGCATAGCAGACCATATTGTGCTGTGCTTTGCATTTGTGGCTGGAACAGTGTTGACAATACACCAATATTTTGGGCTACTGCTGAACAGGGCTTGCATGGCATCAAGGTTGTCTCTTCAACTACCCCTCACCCCCAAAGTCCAGGAAGCTGTGAGCTGGCAAAATGTTGGGAGGGGACATATCCAAGACAGCTGTCCCAAACTGACCAAACGGATACTCCATGCCCTATGACATCATGCTTAGCAATAAAAGCTCAGGAAAAGGAGATGGTGGGCATTTGTCACTAAGGCATTCATCCTCTGAAAAAAACGTCACGAGTACTGAGGCCCTGCTTCCCAGGAAGTGGCTGGACATCATCTGCTGAGGGAAGGGCACAAATAAATCTTCCTTTTTTTTTTGCTCTACTTCCATTGGTAATATTTTCTTTTTTTTTTTTAATTTGTTTTATTAAACTGCCTGTACCTTGATCCATGAGATTTTTATCTTCTTTTCTGCCCCTGTTCTACTGAAGGGGCAGAGAAAAAGTGCCATAGTTTAGAGATACAGATCTCGTTCATTAGCATACATTCTCCTTTGTGTTTCATAGAATCATAGAATCATAGAAAGTTTTGGGTTGGAAGGGACCCCTAGAGATCATCTAGTCCAACCCCCCCGCAGCGAGCAGGGACACCACTAACTAGATCAGGTT
>Ga0181612_177628_pt1 | contig 10863 bp, 6 predicted proteins | sample HoacroProtozoa21_FD_119630 | JGI IMG/M metagenome (GOLD analysis project Ga0181612, IMG submission 119630) | Hoatzin crop microbial communities from Cojedes, Venezuel. Combined Assembly of Gp0051906, Gp0051904, Gp0051908 | reverse complement strand
TTATTTATTTATTGAGTTCAGTCAGTAGTCTGTTAATACAGCAGTTAACTGAAGAACAAGAGGTGGCAAACACTGGTTTGCTTCATCGCAGTTCATAAATGCAGGAGACCTAGAAAACTAACGTTTCATTGACTCCTGAAAAAAAAAATGCGTTTTTTTTCCCCTCTCCACTCTTTCCTGAGCTGTGTAATCACTAATCCTTTATTTATTTATTTATTTATTTATTGAGTTCAGTCAATAGTCTGTTAATACAGCAGTTAACTGAAGAACAAGAGGTGGCAAACACTGGTTTGCTTCATCGCAGTTCATAAATGGCTGTTGTCAGACACTTGTAAATGATCAGTGATGTAATGATTTTGCTATGTGATTGAAATTCTGGTAAAAAAATACATTATGCAAGATCTAGAAATGCACTTTTCTACCTAAAATATTTCTGCTAGCTAGCTTGTATCAAAGCCTCAAGTTTGGTATGGGTCACACAAGCAACTTAGGTTTGCATTTAGATAGGTACCTCTTGTGTTACAGATTCTCCTCAATATCAGATGACGCAGTCTTTTTTTGGTCTAACCGTAACTTAACCAGAGAAAAGTAGTATGCCAGACCAGCCAAATGTCCCTGGTAATGATAACTGGTTTAGTATACTCTTAGAGATTTTTGGGAGGGCCTCTCTCTTGTTCTAATACTGTATTCATTGGTTATTATGGAATTAATAAAAAGTTTGACCTTTAATGAACATGAAAGCACATCCTTCTTTTAAAGTTGATTGATTTACCCACATTTGGATGTTTGAATATGGTAGTAGTTCTGATATATTGAGAAAATACTTTATTTTCATTTAAGTCTAAATCTCCTTCTTTGTCCTGAATAAAGATGAAGACAGCTTTATTCCTGTGTTGTAGATATTAATAACAGAAAAGGTTACAGTTGCACAGTCACTTTGCAGTAGATTGCATTTACTTTATTGAAAAACCACCTCTGGAGTAGTAAGGATGTTTAGAGGCTTAAGGTCAATAATTTGTCTTAAGAGTGTTTAATGTGTGTATTTTGGTTTTCACAGCTTCATCACTGGTCCATCTGTAGTTCCTAGCTACTTCTCAGTTGAAGCTGAAAATGTTGTGCTCGTTTTGAATGGAAGAGAAAAAGTAAAGATCACTTACGCCACTCAGTGGTTGCATTACGCACAAACTCTACTTCAGACTCACAAAATACAACGTGTAGCAGTTGTGCTGCTTGGAAATGAGCAGTGCAACAATGAATGGATTCAACCATACCTGAAAAGACATGGAGGATTTGTAAATCTACTCTTTGTTACATATGACTATGCTTTGGTAAATGAAGAAGATATTTTCCAGTGGCCTTTAGGAGTAGCTACGTAAGTGCTATAGACACAAATTACAGCTGAAACTTGTTATGCGTGAGGTGTGGAAAGTATGTCTGAATGTTAATGCTGATACCCAAAACAATTAGAGTGAATAAATTGTAGAGCATGATCCTGTTAATGATTTTCTAAATCAAGCATTGAAATCTTTGGAAACTGCGCTTAGCAATAATAGCGATAACAGAGAAGAATAATGCTATGATTTAGGGAGCTTTGAAAAAAATGAACCTGTGTCTGGTGGGGGTTCCTGTTTGTTTATTTTTTCTTCAGTAGATTTGCTCTTGAGATTTATCATAACTGCTGATGTAATATGTACCAGCGACATGGGAATTTAAAAGATATTTATGTAATTAGGTTCCAACTACGGCTTGTTAGGAAAGGAAAGGGATGGTACTGGTGGTACTTTTTTTTAACCCCTCTTGTGGCTATCTAAAGGAAATTGCATGCCTCACATTTGGAAGTAGTATACTACAGTATCACAGTAGTGTACTCTGGCTTAACTGCTTACTCGCAAAAAACGTTTTTGTTATGCTTAACTGCTCAAACTATTTATGTGGACTAGATAAAGATTTGATTCAGTTAGGTGTATTTTTTCCCGACTTGCTCCTAATTAACAGAGTTAATGGTGGTTTAGCTACTTACTACAGTAATGTAAGATGAAAAGAATACAGAATTATTTTCATATCTTCTATTGAATTTTAATTCAATATCCTGTATTGAGCCAGTTGGCAGCCTGTGTGGAGTTTTTATACATAGCTTGAACTTGCTCACAATGTCATTGAAATACACAACATTTGGAGTCTTGCTAGTGTCAGAGAATTGATGTCACTGGGAGTTTCTAAGCAAGAAGAAGTTGAGTTTTGAGATGCCAAGATTAAGGTGACAGATAACAGAAAACAACAGTTACAACAGTAAACCGAGGTGCAAAGCTGGGTGGAGAAAGATAGGTCAGGGATCAGAATGGAGTTTTGCAGCCCTTGGCACACCAACAGTTGTAAAAATTGTGGTTAAAGGTATGCAAATTTGCTAGATTTTCCCAGTGAGGTGGGAAAGTAAATGTGTAGAATCCTGCAAAAATATTTGGCGTGAAGAAAAAATGGTTTATTGAAAGTAAATTAATATTAATCATGTAGAAGAACTAGGAAAGGACTGTTCCATCAAAATTTGGGAAGGTGAAGGAAGTGTAGATGTCTTCAGGGAGCCATTAACAGCAATGAAGATATCATTGTGAAATAAAGTAGAGACTACCTCTGAAACCAGTAAAGAATTGGGATCAGGGTATAACTTTTTTTTACAAAAAAAAAGGCAACAGAGAAGTAGAACAGTGATGCTTCAAAAATAATAAAATTAGAAGGAATATCTGCCTTGAGAATGCAAAGGAGCAGAAACCTTTTTACAATCAGATCTTCCAGAAAAAAATACTAACTTTTATGTAATGGAAAAAGTTAGTGCCAGTCCTTCAGCTGAAGCATTGTTTCATTAGCTGTCATGCTGATCAAAATAAATGACGTAAGATTTGAGGAATCAGTCAAAAGAAGAAAAATGCCTGAAGTGGTGAAAACATGTCTAAAAGGATGGCATACAGTTTACGTTGGATCCCAGGACTTTGCATTGGTTTTGTTGAGTCCAAAAAGACAAGCTTCGACAACAAGCAATTTAGTAGCAAAGAGATTAGATTAGTGAAGTCCACCCAGATCAAAGTGACATTTTCCTTTGAGAGGTTACAAGTGGTATTCTCAGTTAATAAGCATGCCCAGAGGTTAAGGTAGCTGAGACTTAAACTCCACAGTTACCATTAACGTGGCCATTTCAATCAAAACCACTGGTTACATCAAGAACAGGACAGGACTTGCACTGGTTTGCTTGTGGGTCTGTCTGGTTAAAGGTGTCAATTGGCAACAGATAGGTGGTTTTAGTCTTAGAATGTTCTGCAGTAAAGATGAAATGGTGCAAAATGTTTTTTCTTTGACATAAAACATAGCATTATCTAATGCATACATTGTTTTTTCAGCTACAGAAATTTTCCAGTTGTAGAACCCAGCTGGTCAATGCTACATGAGCAAAGGTCATATCTATGTAATTTCTTAGGAACAGTTTATAAGAACTCTTCTAGGGAAACCCTAATGGAAATTCTGAAGCAGGATGGGCTTGATAAACTTTGCTGGATTGGAGCCCGAGAACAGTAAGACTTTTGATTTACTTTCTGAAAATATTCAGACTTTTTTGTCTAGTTCATTATTACCAATCCTTTCCCAAGTGTTAAAAAGTAGTACAAATAAAAGTAACTCGTCATCATTAAAAGAGAACATTGCCGAGACTCTTTATATAGGTCTTCATAACGTAATGGCCTTTCTGTTGCTGTATTTTACATACAGCATATTTTTAAATACTTAGAAAAATCTCCTGTGTATAAAGACCGTATTTTTTTTCTTGTGTACGTTTGATTTTGGTGGGAGAAGAATTGTTTGTCTTGCACCTTGTGTGTGTTAATGTCTTACTAGAAGAAAAAGACAGCTGTATTTTGTTGTGTTCCAGATAAGAGATGGATTTAATCTGTACAGCATGGTTCTTTTTTATTTCAAGTAGGCAGAACAGATCTTTTGACTAACAGAAATAGGTTTCTGATTGTATTTCTTAATTTTGGCAAGCAACACCTGTAAATGTTTGCTAGCAGGCACAGCAGTGCTGAGAAAGATCTCAGCTACGCTGATGAAGAATCTCAGGAGATGGATTGTATCTGTGATATAAACTCTTATGTCACAGACGTTCTGAGGCACTTCAGGCAGATGGATTCAGGTTAACGGATTGCTTTACATCCTAACTTTGAAGAGCTAACTTCTACTCGTTTAAAGTATTTGAGGCAAAAAAAAATTGTTAAAAACTCCACTGAGTGTCTCCCTGTATGTCTATTTCTGAACTCTGCTGTGAAGTAAATTGGCATACGCATCATGCAGAAGATTTAAAATGGCATTTCAGTTTGCCTCTTACACTTGTAACTATTAATAATTTCCTAAAAGGACCGTATCTAAAAAGTGTTACAATTTATTTTTAACAGTGACAGTTTCAATAGATTTTTAAAAGAGTCTTTAAGAGTACTTAAGACTAAAAGTAAGAGTCTATTGATTGTGTGTGTAATATAAAACTTTTACATTGACAGCATTTTCAGTTTTATAAATAATGGAAATTGAAGCGTATCTCTGTTTTTTCATTGCAGTGCCTGTGGGGAAAAATGTTAATTTTCAAACCCCTTTACTTTCCTAGGTGGCAGCCTCAAGAAACAAATGAAAGTTTCAAAAACTATCAAGATGCCTTGCTGCAGAGTGATTTGACATTGTGCCCAGTGGGAGTAAATACAGAATGCTATAGAATTTATGAAGCTTGTTCATATGGATCTCTGCCTGTTATAGAAGATGTAATGACACCGGGTGATTGCGGAAATTCGTCAGTGTACCACAGTGCTCCATTACAATTATTAAAAACCATGGGGGCTCCATTTATCTTTATTAAGAACTGGAAAGAGCTTCCTGCTGTTCTAGAGAAAGAAAAAAAAATGAGCTTACAAGAAAAGATTCAAAGGAGAAAAAAGCTTATAGCATGGTATGGAAACTTCAAAGCGTGGATGAGACAGAATTTCATTAATACTTTGGAAAATTCATTTTTGCCCAGTGATAAAGGATAAATTGTCCCTTTTGAAAATCTAGAATGGATTGAAAGCTTAATTTCCATTAACCTTCCAAGGAAGCTTTTATACAAAAGAAATTTCACAGAGTGGATGCATTCCTTTTGAAATCAACAGAATTGCACTAGCCTGGCCAAGAACTATATTTGGCCCTCCATCCTTAACTGTTCAGAGAGGTTGTTGACTTAGCAGGATGTTAGTCTGCCAGGGTGACAACAATTTTATTACTGTTTTTACAATTTCCATGTTGGTGTGTGACCTGATAAATTTTTGTTTAGGAGAATATCTTTGAGCATGTGAACTTGTTAAAATCCAACAGCAGTACAGCAGTTGTGTGTGAAGAAAGGAGAAGAATGAAAGCTGTATGGTACAGAGTTATTTATTGTGTAGACTAAAGAAGAAAAGCGTGATTACACCAGAATTGCCAGGTTTAGCACAATCGTTAAGATACAGCCTGGTAAGTGCTTGTTTTGAAAATGTGTACTGTTTACTTGACTGACACTTCATTTCAAGAAAGTGGCCATAAAGCTAAATAAACACTGTGGAATAAAAATGTCTATTTCACAGTAAAAATAGAGAACTCTTTCTTAGATATATTTCATAGCAATATATTTCCACTTTAATTTCAGATATCAAAATTTCTTTCTTTCTTTTCTGTTTAGTCTTGGGACATACATTTCTGAAGTTCTGCTGCAGGAGCATCCATTACCTGCAGTTAAAGCTGCACATTCTGAATACCAGGCCTTAAACGTGAATTTGCTTGTTGCTTATTTGATTTCTCAAAATCTGCTGACACCAGCTCTGAAAGATGGCAGAAGTATAATATTGCATGTTTATGATGCTACATGTACAACAGACAGTTGCAGTGGATTTTGTTAAACGTAGCCAAAGGGATCTGTTACTGTTCTCACACAAATGACTGTGTGCTATTATCTTCAGCATTCAGCTGAGCGGTGTTAGTGCATGCACAACATTGGCATAGTGAAGGTGGTGTAATAGCCAGTTTTCTGTCTTTAAATATCAGCATGCCATATGGGTTCATTCTCATGCAGGAATTCAAAAGCCAGTGCAGCTCTACCGCTCAGTAATATTCATTTGTGTAATGATACTATCTAGTTCTACAATATGTATCATACAAGAGCATTTCTGTGGGGGCTTTTTTCAGTCTTCTTGTATCCCTTCTGTGTAAAAAAAAAAAAACCACAAAAAAACCCAAAAAAACCCAAAACTGAACACCAAAAACAAACAAACAAAAAACCCCAAAGCATACAAAACCGCTGGGTTTTAGTTTGTTAACGGTGCATGATATTCACAGTGGCTGCTCTAGATCTGGAATAAGGTAAGTTTCAGAACATCAGGATTTTTAGGAGGTTGTATTCCATATGCTTTAGTAGATGGTCTCAGAAGACAGATAATCCAAATAATCTGAATTGTATGTCTAACATGAATATCCTGTGACTATCATCCACCCAATTTATCTGAAGCATTGTGCAGTTGCAATACAATGCAAACATGCTCCATTCAACTGAGACTGGAAGTACAGCTATCACAACTCAGCATTGAGTTGATGAACGCTGCTTAGAGGTGGACGTTGTTAGACCAAATTTACAATAAATTTCCATGCTAAGGATCTGAGGTAGCCATCTGCACCATAGTACACAGCACATAGAGGGTTAGAGGAAGCTTGAGTATCTGCAGTAGTTTTGTGTCGTTGCTGTAATTTCCATCTGGTAGAATCTACACAAGCTACAAAACTGCAGAGCAATGATCTAGAGCAGCATTTTTCAACCTGTAGGCAGCAGATCCGTTGACACACCTGCAGAATTTCAAGGAACTGCAAAAAACAGTGAAGAGAGAGAAGTCTTTACCAGTCAGCCTAGATTCTCACAGAAGAGGCTGCTGCTCCTAGAAAGTTCTAATAGTATGCAAGTGGGAGTCTGAAAAGCATTTCAGTGTGTTACGTGGTTACCGGTAGAAGAAACATGCTGCTATCCATGCATTCATTTTGAAGTAAATGTGTGTGTTTATTTCCGAACTTGTGGCAATTATGTATTAAGGGAGGAAAAGACATGTGCCAAAGTTTTAATAAGAATTTCACATCGCAGTTGCGTGCCTGCTCTTGGAGTTCAAGGGGAAGTAACTAGATTTTATCTATATTTAACCAATTCTTGATACTTCAAATTCACGTGCTTCAGTCCAACAGGAATTAGCACTGGAAGTTCTTGTGTTCTATTCTCAGTGCTAGTGGAGCAAAGAGAGCAAAACATCTTGAAGCCAAGGGAGGGTTCCTAACACACTGGGCAGGTTGCTAGTATTTTAATTATTTCCTTATTCTACTGTCCAACTTGTGAGAGAGATTGTACTTCTTCTGTTTTTAGTTCCTAATCTTTTCCGATTTGGAAAAATCATCAACTCCGTACCCTATTTGGATCCAGAGATAAGCAAGACAACAAAAGAGACATTGGCAAAAAAAGGATGCGACTGAGACAAGGGAGACCATGAGGGGTGCAGGAAATTAGAGAGGAGGTCTTATCAGTGGTGGCCAGTTTAAAAGAAGGGAAGCAGTTAAGCCACCTGTGAAAAAGATAGTTTATCCCCTGCATGACACGTCCAGGTGGGAGTAGATAGTATCTACTGTCAGTGAGAAGATGAAGAATCAAGTCAGTTGTTTGATACTTAGAGGAGAGTGGGTGCTGTGTTTTTGCAGTTAGCCATCTGGTTCAACACTGGGATGGTGAAGTACGACTTCCCAGAGCGCGAAACAAGGACTCGAGGCCTCTTAACAACTGCTCATGCTGTCTCTGTCAGAGAGGGAGCTCTGCACAGAACCGAGCCTGTCTGGAGTCAAGAATGCCAATTGTAACATCTGATGTTATACAGATTGCTAATTATGCAGTATTTTGCATCGTACTTAGATTTATATGCAGAATATACAGCTCTACCAGTTTCATTATCAGAGGTATTTCCTGCTGGTGAAGACTTCACAAATTAAGATGGATTGCCTTGCTCTAAGAAGAAACAGATCTAGCTGCTCAAAATTTAGTGTAACTGTCTCTCCTACTTAATTCTGAACCCGTTAAGAGTGGCTGTGAAAACATGGTATAAACTGTTTAAAGGATCGGCAATTAGAGAGCGGTATGTTTCCAAAGAAACGTAACCATCTTCATAGCTGTTGGTAATCCTGTGGCTTGCAAAGATCTGGCTGCTGATTGCTTGCCATTCTTGGACATTTAAGTTCTGAGAGTGTATTTCAATAGTTAGGTTTTCCAGTATGTTTATATACTGTCTTTCAATGACTGAAACTTATACAATGAGTGATACAACTAAGAGTTTTGTAGAAGCCTTTCTCAAAGCAATTACTAAATATGAATTAGGATAGCTGTGTGCTGGAATCACCAGTTTCTCTCTTGGCTTATTGCCATCACCAAAACACTTGTAAAACCACAGAAACAAAATCCTGTTACTCCTTGGCAAAGCTTGCATGTTAGTAATAGCCTGCAAGAGCTGGGCAAACTCAGAAGCAGCTTCCATGCTAGAGAGTCCTAAAATATGTCCAGGAATTCTTCCTACTGAGATGAGGGAAATGAATGACGGTTGAACAAGATTATGCTTATTTTGGCGTGTTGATAAAGATTGACATTGGGAGAGGTGAAAGTATTTCAAATGCAATTCCAGCCATGCCTAAGACACAGTTGCTACCATAAGGCGTGTTGGGACTGCCATTTTCCAGTAGCTAAGGAGGAGTTTGATGTTTATGTAGTGCTATGAGTCCTACACAAAGGGTTTGATGAATCAGCCAGAAAAACAAAAGTGCTGACCTGATGAAAATGTGTCTGAAAGAATGATGTACAGTTTACACTGAATCCCAGGACTTTGTGTTTGGGTTTTTTTGCTTTCTCAGACCACAAAGATAAGTTAAATAGTTTGTACAATAAGCCCTTCTGGAATCACTCTGAAGTGATGCTATAAAAACCATGCTGTGCAGCAAAAGTGACAGTGGTTCTAAACTCTTCTCATCTCAGCAGCTTGTGCAGTTACAAAGATTTGCTTAGATTCTTACTGATCACCAGTCCACAAACCATGACTGATAATCCTCTTAATAAAGAAACAGCTTGCAAAAGGTCACATTATCTGTTGATACTTAAACTCTTTGTGTGGGTCAAGTTTCAGGATTTCTTCAGTGTCTCGTGAACAATAAAAACCAGTAAATGGGTCTGTATTTTTCTCTTGTCAATGTAAATTCTTTTCGCATCTTTACTACTAGTCTGAACATGGAGGACTGCTTTGAGTATTAAAATCTCTCCATGTGACTATAGTTTTAAAGAATGTAAAAGCTAAAAAGGCACTAGAGGTGAAATCCGAGGGCCGAGCGGAATGCTAGTCAAAGATTAATGCCTAGGTGCATTGCTGATGTATTTCATTCAAAGTATTAAAGAGAAAATGCATCCGAGAACTGGAACTACACAGCAGTAAAATGATGAGGCAGAGTTTCAAAACAGGCTATGCAACATTAGTCCCTGAGTGTCTGGTGTTTCAGTGTGGCAAGTATTTTAAGTGTCTCTGGCTCAAGATCCCATAAAGAGGCCTCAGTCTTCAGAGGAAACTGTATCACGTTTTGAAAATCCAAGAACCTTTTAAGATTTCTGTAGTTCAGTACCCAAAAGCCACTGTCTGGTTTCAAGAGGCTGGCCACACAGCCAGGTATTTCTACAGTAACATCTCTTATCTCCTATTTGTGTGGAGTGCCCTGGCAGCACATGCTTTGCTATTCTCATTTTCTTCTCTGAACACCCTTGGGACCCAAATGCAACTCAGTGAACACTGCTGTAGTAGAATACAAGATGTTTCTGATCCATAGTCCCACAACACAGAAGTGTTTTGTCAGGCATGCCATGAAATAACAGGACCCATTCTCTCAGCCAGTCTTACACCAGCTTAATCACAGAAGGGTAGTTTTAGAGAAGTATCCTCAAATTGCTTCCTAGTTCATGGTCTGCACAGTCCCATCTGACAATGCAAAATTTCTGGTTTTCAGGTGACAAGCGTTCACCATTCCTATGGTCTTCATTTTTTTCATCTTCAGGAATATATAATTTGTAGCTTGGGCTGCATTTTTGAAACAAACAAAACAGAACTAAAGTATTATACATAGTTTCCATTTAAATGTGTGTTTTCAGAAGAGATAAGATGCAAAATAAATGCACTAAACAGAAATTAGTCATTCACTAAGATCCAGATGAAGACACAATCCAGTGAAAGACAGCAAGTTGTGCAGGTGGCCACAAATAAAGAAAAATGAATCTCTGAATGACTGAAATTAGCCTGATTCTTTCAGATTAAAATATTCAAACAGCATAAATCTGTTAAATGTCATATTTTGAAGTTTGCTATATCAAAGGAGTTTTGTTTGGGGCCCAAAATGCAAGGTTCTATATAGATGATTTCTTTGTTTTCATGTTTTTCCTCCTACAATAGAGTGTTTTTCTGAAGAGTAAGGGTAGTCCTGGGCCATGAGTGGAGATCCACCTTAAGTAATCTTTACGTAGAAGATGCTGAAACATCTTCCTCGGTGGCTGCTTGTGCATCATACTTTTTAATATTTGTGACAACCCTTGTCAGCAATGAGGCTGTCATGGTGTGAGGTGGTAACACATAAAACACTCTGGGATGTGAGTTACGGAGGTTCAAGCCTTTGGTCTGGCCTGGGCAGAGCAGGACGCTGCCATCAGCACTGCCCAGCCGCTGTTCCAGGAACATGACTGCAGGGAAGGTCTGTGTTGAATCTATTTGCTCCTACTTCTGACTT
>Ga0181612_155650_pt1 | contig 10863 bp, 7 predicted proteins | sample HoacroProtozoa21_FD_119630 | JGI IMG/M metagenome (GOLD analysis project Ga0181612, IMG submission 119630) | Hoatzin crop microbial communities from Cojedes, Venezuel. Combined Assembly of Gp0051906, Gp0051904, Gp0051908 | reverse complement strand
TTCGGAGGTGAATCAAGGCCCCTCGGAGTCAGTGGGAGGCTCTGTGCTGAGAGTGCTGGATTTCAGAGCAACTTGTGAGGCTCCTCTGAGTGATTTATGCAATGATGGGAACAAGAATTTCTTTTCTGAGCTGAGATCTGATTGTGGTGTCCGTCACAAAGTGCTTTGAGACAGCTTTGAATATGGATAGAGTAAAATCCTTCTCGCTGCTCAAGAGCATTGAAGTTATTATGAAGAAAGTTGCTGATTCCTCTGAACTCTCTGATAGCATTAACATGTATTCATGTTTCTCTTTAGCCTCAGGCAGCTTTATAAAGAGATGCATTTAGAGTGCAGACGTTCACCCGTACCCAGTAAAATGTGCCTGATGTGAAAGGATGTCTCTTACTGTGTGTTTTAGGAAAAATTGTTTGACTTGCAAGAAGCATAATGCACATTTTGTAGATTGTACAATGATTTTTTTTCACTTGCTGAATATTTTGGGGTATTTGTCTCTTTGGAAGTATGGCTTAGCATAGTACATCACTGAGCACAAATTCTGTTAACAAAATGCTGAATGCACAGTAAGTGGATTTTGCAGAATTGGGTCACCAAAAGGTTCTTCCTTTCTCATCTTTAAGCCTCTGAACAATTCTTGTCCTGAATGGTGGTTGTGTTATCCTTTGTGGACAGTTTATATGATTTGTAACCCTTTGGCAGCTGAAGAATGCTTTAAATCTGTTCTTGAACTGTGCAAACTAAAAACACTCTTTAAGTTTGTTGATAACATAGAATGATGCTTATGGTACAATAGCTGACAACACAGTATTGCTGGGTTTTTCAGACTAATGGACATATATCTGGGAATGGAGATGTGTATCAAGAAAGGCTGGCTCGTCTGGAAAATGATAAGGAATCTCTTGTTCTGCAAGTGAGTAGTCACATAAATTATTTTTTTCTGCTCTTGCAATCATAAGACTTATTGATAGTATGTGATAAAATCTCTGAGGATTTATTTGCAGTTGTGTCATCCTGGACAGTGTTCAGAAGGCTTGCCGGTACCCGAGAGTTAACACAGGTTAAGGATAGGTGTGAATTTAGATTGCAGGAAATGTCCAAAGGGCTTGCTTTCTGTGTATCTCATCTCTTTTTGAATCTTGCTAGGTGAGCAGATCTGCAGAGCGACTACCTTCTTACATTCACATCTGTCTTTAAGATTGCCATTTTCCGTGAGCGTTCACACGCTGTCTGCATCAGGTGACAAATGTCCTGTTCTCGTGAGGGGTGACGAAAGCTGCGGGACTGGCCCATGGCTGGGAGGAGACAAGCAGCTCCTCGGAGGTCCAGCCTACCTGCTGCTGGGCTGGACTGGTCAGCCCCAAATGCTCTTGCCAGCTGGCTTACTCTTGCCATCAGAGTTGGGACTGCCTGGCACGCCTTGGTCTGCACAGGCGTCCTGCAGTCCCCTGGCACAGCCTCTGGCCTACGGGCTTTGATGACGCTGAGCTCTGCTCGAGGCAGCTTGCCCTTGTTCCCAGCGGTACTGCAGATTTCCTCAAAAGAGCCTGTTTAAAACAAAAACTTAGAGAAGGCAAAATGGGAATCAGTCTGCAGTCTCAAAGGTGTTGTCTTGCTCTTGCCTAGCCTTGGTCTGTGTGTTTTAACCCCTTTGCTTTTATTGTTCTGAAAAGGGGAAGCTGTGCACTGTGGTACACTGAGTGCAACCACTTGGAAAGCAGAATAAATCGTAGGCAGTGAGGTTTAGCCACTTGGTTGTTAAGGCAGGAGCTGGAGCTAGTGGGTTTTAGTTAATGTATTGTCACAGAACAGGCATCATTATTGGCTGTAAAGTGCAGCAGCTACCCCTTGCGAAAACTGCCAGGACAGGTCAGGAGGGGAGGTGCAGGATCGCATTGTGTCCACCAGAACTGTGGCTGAAATTCCAGCAAGCGTGAGCGGAGAGCTTGCCCTCCTCTCTTGTCGCCTTTGCCACACGTTGTGTCCACTGCAGAGCTCTGCTGCTGCTCCTCCTCCCCCTGTGGTCCCGTTTCATCTGTGGCCCAGGCAGCACTGTTACTCACATACGGGTCTTTAGGTGACACATGTGGCATGGGTGCAAGGTACTAAATACGCATCCTTTTTTCTCCACTGTGCAGGTCAGTGTCCTAACAGACCAGGTGGAAGCCCAAGGAGAAAAGATTCGGGATCTGGAATTCTGTCTAGAGGAGCACAGGGAGAAGCTGAATGCCACGGAAGAGATGCTGCAGCAGGTATTTCACAGGCGCGTGTGTGTCTCACTGTCTGTCTTAATTCTGTCTGTCTTCATTCTGAATCGAACTGCATTTTGTTTCTGGGAGAGCAGTGCACTTCAAGGTGTTGCACCCCTTGATGTCTCTTAACTAGGTGATAATTTTCTACCATATTTGCTTTGAAGTCTTTGTACCTAGTGACTTCAGTGCTGGTTTACACTGTAGGAATCCAGTCCTCTTGTTTGAGCCTTTCCCCATTGAACTTCAAGGAGGCGTGGATTAAAGTCTCTGTTAGGAGGGTGGGTTCCCCTGAAAGCTCCTTGCTGCCCAGAGCGACTGTGATGACAGACAAGCTTTTTTCTCATCCTGGAAGCCAACCCGTGATAGTGCCCCCATGATTTCGGATGCATCCTAGGTGCCTGGACTCTGTCAGATGGGTAACGGCTGTGTCCCAGGGCTTCAGAGAGTGCAAGGAAGTGTGTGATGCTTTCCCCTCTGAAAGAGGCCTTGAGCTGTAGAAATAAGTTACCGATTTCTTCCCCTTGGATGAATAATTCTGTTCTTTTCATCTTGAATCAGGAGCTTTTAAGCAGAACATCCCTTGAAACTCAGAAGCTGGATCTTATGGCAGAGATTTCCACTCTGAAGTTAAAGCTTACCTCTGTGGAGAAGGATAGATTGGACTATGAGGACAGATTCAGAGACACAGAGGTGAGTAAAACACTACTGAATAAATTGTGGAAGCTGTGTGTGGCTTCACGTTACCTGAAAATTTCCTGGGAATATTTTTTTTTTTTTTGCCAGGCAAGAAGGGATTTCATCTTAAAGGTTAAAACATGTATCTCTCAAAATAAGAAGTGTCCTCTTTGGTAAACTCTGGGTTTACACAGAAGGACATCCAAAACCAGGTTTTGATTCTTGCCATCAGTTCTCAGGAAGGATGGCATTTAGGATGTATTTTAAAAAAATCATGAACATACTGCGCTCTCCTGTCCCAACTTGAAACTGCCGTCGTCTTAGTAAGGCATGTTAGAGGCAAATGCTGCAGCCCACTGCAAGCAGAAAAAGCGTGCATGTGCAAAGACATGGCACACTGAAGACATGGCTTTGGGTTTCAGTAACAGAGAGAATGGGGTGACTCGGTGTGAGGGCATTTTGAAGCCTCACTTCGAACCCCAGTCCCGCAGAAGCCCAGGACCTAGAGGCCTGTGGTTACTCATCTCAGCCTGGCTTCAGCCCAGTGATGTGCGGTGCCAGGCAGAGCTGCAGCCCGGATCTGCCACCCCTGGCAACACTCTCCTGGGGCATTTGCCCTCTGTGCACGGCAGATCTGCGTAGCTGCACCTTGCTCGTGTTTGAAGCCAGAAAGCCTCAAAGCAGGTGGGCAAATCCAGTTTTTCCAGGAAATTCCAAGAATCAGGCCAGACTTCGCTGCCAGGGTGACATACCCGTATCAGAAATACATTAGAGTCTGCCTAGGAAGCAAACCAAAATTTCCAAGTCTGCGTTCGTCAGTGAACCGAAATGCTGGCTTTTGTGTAGTGGATGTTCCAGCTGTCATTCATTTCTAGAGGGGAAGAAGCCATAATGTCATCACAGGAGACAAATTTTGCCCTTTCCACTTCAATCAGTGGTTTACCAACTCTATTCCAGTTTCCTACACTTGTATTGCAAGCGTAAGAGCAGAAGTTAGGCTTACTTTTGAATTACTTTCTTTGGGCCTGTCTGAAGTAATACGCAGACCCAAAGAAGTCCACAGGTTGAAAACTAGTGACTCAAATCATGTTCAACTTTGAAAGGCGATGATCATTTACGTAATGATGGTGGTGTCTGTTCCTGCAGTGTAGCATGTCTGGGTGCTGCCAAGCTGTGGATTGGATTCATGTCACTTCCTGCTACCTTTTCCTCTAGTTTGATGCCAGAAGTTATGCAAAGGGTTGCGATATTGCCTTAAAAGCATCTGGTTTTGGAGTCCAGGCAACTACTGTGCATGGCAATGCTGGAGAAATTGGCAGATGGAAAGGCTGAGGGAATCATTGATGGTCTTCTGCATCTGTAAGAGACGTGTTAAGAGCTGGCTGCTTTCTCAGCTCCCATGAGGTTTCTCTGCCCACACAGTGCTCGGCTCTTTGGTGAATTACAGCATACAACAGATAACTCTCTTCACCTGTATACTGACACCTGTCATAAGCAGCCCGAACAGTAGATAAATGAGTTGACATCAGCAGTAAATGGCCTTGGGGAGGCAAGGTTTGGTCCAAATAACTTGCAGTGCGCAGATGCTTTCAGAACTGGATTCCACTGCATCTCCATTTATGAACACCCTGTGGTTTCTTGTGCTTTCCAGAACAGGTAACAAACGTGATTGGGCTTTGGCTGATTTGCTTCCTCTCTTTCTATTCTTATTTTTACTGAATATGATTCTTTGCTGAGCCTTCCTGTACTCCCGCTTCTTTCATTTCCCTCCTGAACTGCAGTCTCTCCATAACTTAACAGCACAATTCAGACAACAGACCAGAAGGTGGGTGTGGAGCTACCTCTGTTCCCAGAAAAATGGTTAGTGTGAGGACCAGAACATGCACTGCAGCTCTGTAGGCTTGGCGCAAGAGGCCTGTCTGCATGGCAGCTCTGTGAAGACCTTTCTCTGTGAAATACCTTGAAATACACTTAATGTCTTTGATAAGAAGAACATAACCTAAATTATGTTTAAAAATAATTACTGTAATTAGGAGCTACATATATATTTATTTCCTAGTTGTTTATGCTAGAACTAGTGAACTATTATTAAAATGTTCCTCCCTCTCTTTGAAAGCCAGCATGATGTAGTTCAGTGTGATATAGAAATTATGTTGTTGCTTCTTTGTTTCAACACTTGCTAGCTGTAAAAAGGCTTAGGCGTAGACACTGAAAGGGATAATATGTCTTAATTTCCATTTTGTTCAGTGGAAAAATGAATGGCTAATTAGTTGTAAGGGTCTCAGCCATGCAAAATCTCTGACAGGTATTTTGGAGGCAGGACTTATTCAGAGGTACACAATGTTTTATTCAGAGGTGATCTAATTATATTCCTCTTTAAAGCAATAGATGATCAATTATTTCATCAGAGCTGAGTATTTAAACGAATATGTAAAATAGTCTACCATAAAACACATTATGGCATTTACATGCAGTGTTCAAAATGGAAAAAATTTCGTACCCAAACTGGGAAAGAAAAACTATGAATATTGCTTCTGGTTTTTTTTAGGGAAAAGAAAGTAAAAATTAAAAAAATGTTGACATCCTAAAACAACTTTTGTGGAGCTACTGTCTCCTACAGAATTACCATTCAGATTAAATCCTTCATATTATGCGGTTTTGACTTATGTCTGTCATTGCAATTTCCCATTCCAGCTTGGCAGGTTTCTCATATTCACCATTCTTTCTCTAAACCCATGCTTCACTAGATGCGTAAGCTTTTTTTGCTTTGTGCTCTAAGACTTTCCTGTCTAGATGTTCATAAACGCACAGCTTTTTCAAAGCTAATTGTATACTTAAGAGAGATTTAGAATTGTTCTGGTCTTTAAATCATTCCAGTCTTTCCACTTTCTCAGCAGACACCAGTATTATTTTCCTTACGGAGCATGGGTGGTCTCAGTTGGGCTGAGTTTATGTAAGAAAATATCGTACAAGGGAGTTTATTTAGGGAGGAGTCCATAACCAGACATGGTCTTTGCAGCAGCAGCCCATGGGTGACTCATGGGGAATTCTTCGTAATTTAAACACCACCAGTCGTCTTTGTGCAGATGAATTTCGGAGTGGAGCAAAATTACAAATGTGGTTTGTGTTTGCAGTGCCAGTAAGGAAGACTCTGAGCCCTGAAACTTAAAGTTATCATTGCTTTTTTGTGCCTCCCCGGTCCTGCCATGAAGCGCACAAGTACCATGAGCGGGGAAGGAGGAGGCTTTGGGAAACAGGTGACTGTTTAACTGCTGGTTCATCCAAGTCAGCTGGGGAACTCGGTGGGTTTTTGGTCTGATCTCAGATCCTGATGAGCCCGTACAATGCCCTGAGTGCCGTGGGGACATAGACACCTCAAGCATCACACTGGTCCCAAAAGCTCTTCAGGCCATAAGCAGTTACAATGGTTGGCACCTTCAGGTTTCAGACAATGCTGTGATCTTGCTGGGGCTGCTGTTGGTGGGGAAAGGCACAGTCCTTGCTGTGAAAGGTTTGTAGTCAAAATCAGTTGAACAGAGAATAGCGGAAGAAAAGGGTAAATGTTTCAGGGCAGCAAGCAGGAAAGTGAACTATAGTGGGAGGATTAGGATTTCTTAGGGAACCTTAGTGTCTCGACAGTGTACCTGCAGTTGCTTGCCCGAAGTTAACTAGTGATTGGATAGCAGGGGAGACAGCCCTGTTTGGGTCTTTTCTTTCGCCTCTTCTCATTCATGCAAGGCTGGACCATCTCTTTTGTACTAATGAGTGTCTGTATGTGGAACCTGGTTAATCTTTAATGTACTCCTCTGCCTCAAGAAGATGAGAAAGAATGTCCTTTACAGTTACTGTATTGTAGATAAGACATGAGTTAACGTTGCACTTGCAGGGGAGTAATCAAAAATATTTTTAGGGGTGTTAGGACTATAGTTCTATTTATCCTTTGAGCAAATCGTGCAGTATTTTTGGTTACCAGTGTAAAGGATCCAATTACACATAAGGCCCGTAACAGCTTAAGCAGAAGAACGCCATTTCTGCTCGAAGATCTTACACTTGGATTCTGGCTGCAGAAATGCTCTGTTTTCTGTGACATTGTGAGTGCATTGTGACCCTTCCGTTAACCAATACAGGTTGCGCTACCTTTTTTCACAAAAGGAGCAGAGTTTTGGTTTCTTACTCCTTTTGCTCACAGGGGCCTTTTGAATACAGATAACTGATTCCCCTCTCCTCCGGTATTTTAAAAGTCATATAGTTCAGGTGATAAATAGGTAGGCAACAGCACGGCTGCGCAGCATATTTCAGCATTGAATCATGCCAAAGCAAAAACTACGGCTGCAGGAGAGAAAAGCCCCAAACAAATCAATTGTCGTAGTGTCAAAGCTGACCATCAGACCTGGGAACGCAGGTTTGTTAGAGATCACGAACACTTGGTGTTGATAAGAAACAGCTCAATTAATGCAGACCGATATCCATATACATTTGTACTTAGAAGAGTAATGTGCTTTATAAAGGTCATGCACTGAAGACTCAGTGAGAAATTGCAGGTGTATCCAAATCGGAAAGTCATACATTAGCAGTAGTAATTACTAATGGTATCAAAATAGTCTGTATTTTTATTTTCCTGGTTGTTCTGGTAATTGAGCTTGGATCTTGCTAAGAAAACAGAGATGCTGCTCTGTTGGCATCAGATTCATTAACCACAAAATAATAACCAGAGGTTTGTAAGCTCAGAGAAGTGGCATGGGGCTGGAAGGCAGGTATTACCAGGGACCCATGAATACCCTCTAAATGTCAGTTGCTGGCTTCTTAATTTATAAATTATAAATCTCTACTAGTTATACACTTAGCTTTGAAAATTTGTGCTTACAGTTTTTAGCTCGATGTACAGCGTTGCTTGACGTGCATAGAATTTGCCTTACCAGGTAGGAAGACAAGCCAACCTAAGTACCGTACTACCTTCTTGACAGTTTAAAAGCCATTACACTGCGGTTCAAGTTCTCTTATGTTTTCTAGGGTGCCCAAAGAGCTTATCTTCTCTTTTGAAAAGTCTCTCGGTGATAGCATTACAGTAGCTGCGGAGAAACTCCTGTTTTCTCTTTTTTCTTTTTTTCTCCTTTTTTCTCTTTTTTCTTTTTTTTTTCTTTTTTTTCCTATTTTGTCTTTTTTCATACAAGCGTAACACTGATCTGATGTCCATACACAAACTAAAGGTGGGTGAGACAGACGTGAGGCAGAAGCTTGCTGGACACCTTTAAGTAGTGCAAAAGCCACATCTTTCCGGTGATGTGTTCCCCTCTGAGCAGAAAGATCATTTTCCCAATAAGCTGTGGTTTGTTCTCTCTTATATGCAGAGGCATTCTGTCCTGGCTGTCCCCCCAGGCTTCCTGCGGGTCTGCAGCTGGCCTCTGAAGATCCCATTTCCCCATCCAGAGGACGGGGAGGTTCGGAGAAAGAGTGCCTTGCACCTTGGTGAGGCAGTCAAACTCAGGGTTCATCTGATCACTGCAGGAAGGAAGCTGTAGAGCTGATGGCACTCAGGGCTGACCTCCAAACTTAGGTCTCTCCAGGAGGATGGCCAGGAGGTCAAGCCATTCTCCTGAAGAGCTCGGATGTGAGTTGGTGGTGGCTCTGAGTTTCTTCCAAACCAGGCTGCATTTGCAAAGCTGAGATGTGGTGGCACTGTTGTTGCTTAAACACATACGCCTCGGTGCTTGTAGAAAACAGTGATGGCTCTTCTGTTCAGCCCTCATTTAAAGGGCTCATCTGAGTGGCAGAAACATGGATTTACACTGTAATCACTTCATATTTTGAAAAGGCGGGTGGTGGCTGGCGAGCCTGGGGTCGGAGGGCCCTGGGAGGGGGAGGATGTGGCTGCTGCTGTTGAAGGGCAGCTGCCACGGTTTTCCATTGCCTGCCCATAGTGGTGGACATCCAAGCAGCTGAGCAGCCAGAGGGGCAGGAGGCCTTGCCTGGCCCTCAACACAGGGAAGAAAACTTTGATTTATGTCTCCCTTTGTTCTCTGCCTTCTTGCGTTCAGTGCAGTAGTGTAGAAACTGAGAAATACAGTCCCTGGATGTCTAAGAAGCTCCAAACAGCTTGACTTGTGGATTTGGGTGGTGTGGTTTTGTGCCTTTTATTGCTGCTGTGTTTTTGCGGTCCCACCAAGGGGTAGCTGTTGTTCTGTTTTGTTTACTGAATTTGTTGTTTCTGGTCTTGTTTTTCCTCTCACTCAGGATTTGATCCAGGAAATAAATGAATTGCGATTGAGAGTGGGAGAAATGGACAATGAAAGACTCCAGTACGAGAAAAAACTGAAAACGACCAAAGTAAGTGAGGCTGAGGGGGAGAAGCAGAGATGGGTGTAAGTCAGGCATTAGAAGTTCTCTCTCTTTTCCCCAGTCCTTACCTTCACCCTGCAAAATCCTGAGCACGCTCAGGGCCGGGGGTTTCATGGCACTCACTTAGCAACGGGTTATTTCCAAATTTCATGCTGTGGTTTTCAGATCTGGGCATTGTTTTTTATGAAGGATAACTTACCATGCAGCTGGCTGTTAACAGTAAATGATTTACCTGTTTAGACCCTTGTTTCACATATCTGTCAAGAAACACCAGTTGCAGTACATAAGGTGTGTGCCATAGGTGAGATCAAAGCTGAGCATTTATTTTCTCCTAAATATAGTAAAAATCAGCCACTCCTGAAGAGAAAGCATTCACTTAAGTAATTCTAGCAGCCTGTTTCTATAAGTGTCTAACTTCCCTTTGCCATTTAGCCTTGTCTCTTTTCTATCTTTAGTTTTCTCTCACTCCTCTGTCTCTGTTACCAGTCTTTAATGGCCAAACTTTCTAGTATGAAAATCAAAGTGGGTCAGATGCAGTATGAAAAGCAACGGATGGAGCAAAAAAGCCAGATGCTGAAGGTGTAGTAGTTTCTGGGTAACATTGGACCTGTCTTGAATCTTTCATGTTCCACCGTTTTACGATCTGTCTTGCACTGTGCTGTCATGCTCTGTTCTTCATTAATTGCTGTGTGTTGATATGCAGTGCACCCTTTCCCATTAGATGTGGAAAACTCTTTATGTAGATTTTCATTGTGAATATTATATTGGGTGGGAGAGGATTTTGATGTTGTGAACTTTGCATAGGTTATACATAATGGAATAAGACTTGGGTTAAAATCATTCCCCTTTCACGAGAAGATTGCCGCTTCTGTATCTTACGTCCATTATTCAAACAGAACTTTTCCTCACCTTTTTAGAGAAAATTTATTCATGAAAACTAGCTAGAAAATAGTGATTCTTTTATACTGTCCCCTCTCCCACGTGTAAATTTACATAACGTGTTTCTAATTCAGGGGAAGAAATGCACATAAACAGTCACATGCAGCTCTATTTGCCCATGAGTATAACAGCAGCTTCTCAGGTGACCAAGAGCTGGTCTTGTTTTGGAGAAGCATGGGTCCTACACTGGCAGAAATCCCGTCAAAATCAGTACCAAGTTGGAGCACTGGAGGATTGTATTACCCATCCACTGTTCTGGAAGAAGCTTTGATTTCATGACAGTTTGAAGATTGATGTATTTTTTAATTATGCTTTAGAGCAAACAGGAACCAATTTCAGGCAATTCTGTAGTCTGGGCAGACATCACTGTGTATTTGCAATAGATCTTTTGAGGGAAGCTCGGGAATATACACCTAAGCCACAGTGTTCTAGTTTGGTTTATGCCTTTAAGGATTTAAAACTTCAGTTAGAAGCTGTAAATGCCAAAATCATGAGTCTTGCCTTGTTTTGTTTTGTTTACAAACTGAACAAATTAAATTTTCAGTGTTGGGTACATTTGCACTGAGGGTCCTGTCTTGATGATGCTGTTTCGTAAGATATCCTCGGACATCAAAGAAACGTGTTACTAAACTGGGTAGGATTTGACTCAGATTTTAAACAGTTA
>Ga0181612_146627_pt1 | contig 10863 bp, 8 predicted proteins | sample HoacroProtozoa21_FD_119630 | JGI IMG/M metagenome (GOLD analysis project Ga0181612, IMG submission 119630) | Hoatzin crop microbial communities from Cojedes, Venezuel. Combined Assembly of Gp0051906, Gp0051904, Gp0051908 | reverse complement strand
GGGGGCGAGTGGGTCGGGGGGCGAGGTGGGGGGTGCGGGAGGGTGTGGGGGGGGGGGTGCGGGTGGGCCGGGGCGTGGGGAGTGGGGGGGGGGGGGGGGGGGGGGGGGGCGTGTCCGCACATGGGACAGCAGGAGCAGTGGAGGGAAAAGGCAGGACACAACCGCACAGAAAACATCCCCGGCAAGGACTCGCAAGTCCCTGGCTCACCCTTCTAGGCTCCCACTACTAGATCATTGTGTCATTCACAAAGTGAATCAAAACCTCGGAGAACTGTAAAGAAATGGTGAAAAAAAGGCTGAGGGACATTAGGGGAGATTTATGGAAACGGCAGCTTTTCTAAAACAGATTATATGGACTAACTTCAGAGGCAGTCTGAAACACGGAAAGAAGCTCTGTAAAAACTAAGCTGCAGAACATGGACTTTTATAAATAACCAATTTATGGAGGGTAAGAAATTAACACAGCGTATTGTTATCCTTTAGGTTCTGGGTTTGAGTCCTAATTTTCAACATAAATACACAGAGTTGTTTTAGGCCACTTACAAGAAAAGCTCTACCAGTAATTGTGTGATCATGCTGTGCATCAGGAAATTTCTTAAAAGAGCCAAGAAAAAAAATACGCAGAATTTTAAGCATGTTTGTGTAAACATTTACTGGGTAAATACTTCATAGAAAGACGCATAAAAGCCAAGTTAAGCAAATATTTCAATGGCAAAAATAAGAAGCAACATAAAAAAAAGGATGTGCTGTTTGCATGGCTGGGGTTAATTCGGATTTCCCTTCTTCACTTCATCACTAGCAAGTCTGCAAAACCCTGGAGGAGCATGAGGAGACCATGTTAGTTCTAATACAATGTTTCATTTATCTTGAGCCATTTAATGGCCATCAATGGAAAAATTACAAGCACTTCCCAGAAAGCAAGTTCTAATATTTGTTATCACGGCAACCTCCTGGTTACGCCTCCAAATTTAGTATTCCACAGATAACTTTCACTGAGTCACTACCCTAAATTCAGCAATGAAAGTCTCCTCCAGATAACAGGAGTGCCTGCCTCAGTTCAGAGGAATTTCGCTAAGTAACTTCAGTGCCGACTTAAGTATTTATTAAAGCAATTTCACCACTGGGTAACGTGAGAGCTAGCCACCACCGTAGCCCCGGTGCTAAGCTTAGTAGGGTAACACAGGCGTAAGAAACTCTGCCAAGGATTTCTGTGCCTTGGACTGAGGTGTGTTGTCACCATAAAGTGGAGCACAATCCACGCTGCTGCCTCCAGAGGGTGACAGGCTCAGCCAGACACGCTTCTGTCACCTTAAACACTATGAAAATTCACTTATTTTTACAATACACAGCAAAAAATACTGAGTTGCAATACAATCAAACAGCAAAATTCCTGCTGGAATTCAGTGCTACCACATGTTAGTCCTGTAACACTGAATGTATGTACGTACTACTAAAAATACATACATATGATCATGACTATTATTTTCTGAACCTCAAAATCATCTCTTATAGCAAGATGCTCATACCTGTCCCTAACAGCTTTAAGCTCCAGGAGAGATGCATTCCAGTCAGTCACACAAAAATCTGTTTCTTACACAAGGAGGAATGAAATAAAGACCCCAGCTGAATAAAGGCTCATCTACCTTGACACTGTTACCATGAAACAATTTTCACATTGCAACAGCATCTTGGTACCTTGAAGCCACTTTCCATTTTTAAAAAAGCATCATAAATGAAATGTATACACCACAGAGGCAAAAAGCAGATGGGCACAGGAAGATGGGAGCTTGAATTACACTTTCCAGCTTGCAGCGGCCCTACACTATTGTTTTGGGAAGACATAGCAACAATTCCAGTCTCCTCTTTGAAAACTGCTCGTATTCCCAAGAGAACAAAAAAAATCATCACCTCACCACCCCCAGCCAGCCCTAAACTCACACCAGTTTCCGTGGGCATCAAAGCTGGCACTTGCCCCAGCAGATCTCCAGAGGTCAGCAACTGCTGCGCCGGCCCTAGCTTTCCCCCGCGCCTGGTTCTCCAAGCAGAGCGCACCACACGCCTGCTTCTCGCCAACCACGTTCCCTGTACCACCCGAATCCTAAAGCCCTGTCCCATACCTGGGCACAGTCCGCTCTTTGTAGCTCACCTTCCCACTCTTACTGGCATGTCCCCAAAGAACAGAGGCAAAACGAACACCAAGAGGCATCCCTTGCGCAGCCAGGTTACAGCTACCCTCCAGGTGTGTAGGAGAACTTGCAACAACTCCAGCAGCTGTCCAGGAGACACAGATTCCCACACTTGTGTGTGAGAACACCAGAAAGCCATAAATAAAGCTGACACTAGGGTTTTTTCTTTTGTTTTGTATTGTTCATAAAATATTAAAAAAAAAAAAAAAAAGAGAGAGAAAAAACCCTCCAGGTCAGCTGGGGTAACGCTCCTGAAGAAGAAGGTCATCTGGGGCCATGTTCGTGCCTCAGGGACATCTGCAAAGGAAGGTACACACACAGAAAACCCTGCATGCGAACCCTGCTTTGCTGCTGCATGCTTCTGGTTGCAGCATTTTCTTCCACTGGTGCCAGATGCCATGCTGTCGGCTCGGGCGGCAGCTGCTGGGGCTCCTTGGCCACCCCAGGGGTCAAGGTAAGCAAGGCCACCCTGCAAACCCCACTGCCAGCGAGGCAGGAGGGCAGCAGGAGGAGAAAGGGGGAGGACGGAGGCACCTTGTGGAGGTGGCAGACATGAGCCAAGATGTGGCCACCATGATTCTGGCTGGAGTCTGCTGCCTCAGAGAGGAGGATGCTGACCAAGGGACAAGGTGGGGTGTCCCCGGCGCTGGGTGTCAGGCGCTGGGCTGCGGAGAGCACAGGCAGGGCAGCGAGAGGTGGCAGCCCGACCCTCACCCCGGGCCACACCAGCTGTGTCTGTGGCCATCACCAGTCCCGGTCCCGGTCCCGTCCCAGCAGCAAGGGGGGCAGCTGGAAGGGCAGGTCGCGCCCAGCCCACGGGGAGAGTGTTGCTCCCCGTTCAGGACCTTGCTCTTGAAACACAGCCAAATCCGAGCAAGTTTAAATAGCAAAGCTACATCCTTTAAATACACACACACACGCATACGTTAAACAGAGCTAACGCAGAGCCTGGCCATGAGCACACAACATCGCTGCACTGACCCTGCTCCTTTGCAGGCAGAGCCAAGGCTCACAGCGAAATCTTCCAAAAGTCAGCCTGTCCACAAAGACTCAGCTCACCCCCTGGTCTGGGGAAGCTATAAAGTTTAGATTGTTCCCAAATTAATACTTTGATGCATTTAATTCCCCCTCCCCCTCCATACTGTGAGAAAACCATTTTAACATCAGGATTACCATTTCAGTATCAAGCTAAGGAACAAAAAAAGTTTCCAAAAAGCAGTCACTGCACACTTGCAGTGGCTAATCTGCAATTTTCATTTATTCACAGCACACTAAACCAATCTTTATAGTGAGCAGACCATCTTGCACATTACCATTTTCCAAACAAAGCCACGCTTGGGTACAGAAATTGGAAGGTACAGGTAGATCCCCCTCTCCTTTTTTTTAAAGAAAAAAAAGAGAGAGAAAGAACAAAGAATCCACATGAAAATTCACGTCCTGATATTGTATTTGGTGATAAAACTGCAGTTCAACCAAAAGTAACTCAGCACAAGTCCACTACTGGCTCAGCGTCACTGGTTTGAGAATGTGTTTTTCTACATACTCTTCTTCCCCTCACCAGAGAATACAAATTTTCTAGTTTAACCATCTTCCCTTTTCCAAAAGAAATGGGAGCCTTTTCAAGCAATGAAGACATTTAGTTATTTAATCACAGGGTCAGTACAAGATTAAAAAGTATTAGAAAAAATAATCCAAACTAAATGTCTCCACTATGATAAAGTTTCCCAATGAACCTTAAATCAAAAGGTTTCCAATTTCAGGTATAAAATCCGATTGAAAGTGCTGCTGCTTTGCAAAACATCTGCTTTCTCCTGCCCCTCCCTACTAAAAATGCAGTCCAAATTGCTGTTTCCATAAAGAAGTATGTCCGATATTGACAGGAGTTCTAGGAGAAAGTCTTGATGGCCTGCAGGGATTCTTACACTTACCCCAAAGGTAAAATCTACAGTAATTTATCATACAAAAACCAACCGCTCTGCAGATCAGGGCTCCCGTTCCATGCTGCAGTCAGAATTTCTACCAAATGGGGGGGTGGTCGTAATTAAATAGCTTCATTTGCAATCCTCAGTTCTTTGCACCTAAGTCATGACAGCACACAGGACAGAGAGAAAGGTAATTACGATGCTCTATACACTTCGTATTTCATCAGGTATGCGTCCCTGTTTTAATCTTTAACATGGAAATTATAAACAATAAACTTCAAAAAGGTTGATGATAAAACAGTAAAAGACAGATGGGGGTGAAGGAAATAAAAATAATAATTAAACAGGTTTTATGCATTACAAACGTTGATGCCTTTTCAAAAGAAGAGATCCAGCCGTAATTCCCCCTTCCTTTGTACTGAAGTTTAATAAACATTTTCTCCAAGTTACCAATTTTGAGAAAATCGCTGGATAAACACTTGTGTTAACCCAGTTACATGGCTCGGTGCCAAATGTGATGCCAAACTTCCCAGTTGCAAAACGAGCTGTTTTTACACACCAAAGTAACCACGCAGCAGGCCTGCCGCGCCTGAAGACAGCTGACAGAGATGACTGTGGCTGTCCCCCCATTGCACCGACATCCATCCAAATACCAACATCTGCTGTGCTACAATTTACTTTTTACACAACATTTAGCAAAACAGTGCCTCCGACTGCAACATCATTAAGGAAGTAACAACAAATAAATCGCAAAGTCCCATCAGACAATTGTAAAATTAAAGCGTAGTTTGTCTTGCATACACTGAGCTTTAGTTCAGATGTATTGGACTTCAGAAATAATAAGCATTAGAGTCTATTTTCTTTTATTAAACACACATGACAAAATTCTGTAAACTGTGACAGCCGTAATCCATCATTACAGTGAAAATTACAGTTTTGAAGACACTGACTTGGCTCAGCGGGCAGCGCGGCAGATGCCTGCGAGGCAGCCTCGCCTGCCCGGTCCCATCGCAGCAACCGGACCACTAACAGGACCACACCGCGCCTGGAAGTGTAACCAGCGCACTCTCAACGCGGGGCCTGCTCCTTTCCAAACACCCAGAGCACGTATTTCTGCTCATGAAGTAAGGAATTAACGTTCCTAAAAACCAAAGGGTCCTTCGCTTGAAAAGCAGGACAGAGCATGGAGGCCAAGGCGATGGGATGCCACCCCACAGAGGCGAGGCAGCCAGGCAGGCTCGGGGAGCCAGTCCTCTCCCAAATTCATAGCCTGGGGTTCACACTGGGGTTTAGGCTTCGAAGTGAAAGCCAGGTTTGGTTAGCGGTTCCACTGTGCTGCCCAAGTCCCTGCGTGACCAGGTGTCCTCCAGCGCCTTGTCCCCCACGCCTGCATCACCCAGGGTGCTGCAAGGCAAAACAGGGCAGCATGGCCGCCCCGTCACCGCGGCGGGGCTCGGGCTGGCATCGGCACACAGCCAGAACGGGAGGGAGGGAGGAGAATTCTAATCCTTAAAATCTCATTTTCTTTTGAAAAGCAGATAATGAACAAAAAAATTCATCAAGAAACAACTTCAATTGTTAGGCATCAATACAGGTGGTTTCCCCTCAATCTTTCTGCTCCTCATAACCATCTTTAACACACCCTAAAAATTGCTGAGGTTACAAAAAGTGACCTTTTTTTGTGGGAACAACCACTCCCCCTACATCTCCAGACAATCTGTCCGTCAGGAACAACCACATACCCAACACTCAGCTCCAGATACCAGAACTCGGCAGGCTGTATCTCAAAGCAGTTTCGCCAAAACAATACAGTTTCCTTCAAATCCCTACCAGCTTAATAGTGGGAGACAACAATATTTCAGATAACACAGGCAGCAAACATTTTGGGAAGTTCAGTGGACATTCTTTATCCAATTCACAGATAAAAACAGTCAACAGCCACAGCCAGATTAACAAAAGCGCTTAAGTAATGTGGTGCTTAATTGATGCTAAAGCCAAGGGGTTTGGCGCTTAAGTACTTCTGGGGGTCTGGGCCAGCACTGATTTGTGTCAGACTTTACGATAATGTGTATACCTCTGCCCATCGTGGGACTGAGTCCCGAGCAGGGAGTTAGAGGACAGTCTCCCCTGCGCTAGCTACTACATGTTTGCACAATAGGAGTCAAGGTCCATCGGAAACTTATCTGAAGAGTTGCTCCTGCGCAAACTTTAGGTTCAACCTCCAAGTTCAGAACTGAAACACTATTTGTTTGTCCATTTATCCCCTGGCACAGTTGGCTTTTTGTCAGACAGATGTATGCCACATGCAAGTCATTTCCCAACCTCTCTGCTCCACCTCCCTCCACGCACTCTGCACACACTCTGACCCCTCAGCAAATGTTACAAGAGAGAAGAAAGTGTTTCTGACAGTTTGCACGCTCTTCACAACAATTTTATTGCAGGGTGTAAACGCTTTCTCCTGCCCCCAACCCTACTTGTAAGGAAACAAAGCAAAACAAACAAGAAATCCACCACTTCCCAAACAACTGAATGCCCTAAACCCAGCGGCAGGAAAGGGGAGGGAAGGGGTGGAGAGGAAAGGACGGAGAGGATGGATTACACTGAAGTTATTTTTGTTCTGTTTAAGTGGATGGGCCGAGACAACTAAATATAGAATTTATCAAGGCAGGTGAACAAGGAAGATGACATGAGCCACACGTTTCAAGGAGCAAGCAATAAACGAAGAACACATCTACCTCCTGCCCAAAAAGCTCCCCAAAAAACACACTTCAACTTGCATGAGCAAGATCTGAGTGAACAAATAGTCAACTCACCGCAGTCATCCCTCTGGACGTGTGACAATGTAAACATTGTGCAGATAGGTTTCCTGTCTCTTACCTGCTTGTACTATATATAAACAAGCACTAAACAGTCCACGTTAAAACAGAAAGAGGTTTCACTCTTCCGTGGTGTCTTCGGACAGAAATTCTTCTGAAGAAAGTATGTTTGCATGTACAGCTGGGTAATAAAGCATCACTTGAAATCAAACGTTAAGGAATGTTATGTTGTCAGTGGCAACGAAAAGGATGTGGTTTCTATGAAATTTAACCAGTTATGTCAAGGACAATTGCTTTCTTCTGGTCAGACTGCAGTCCGCAGCTTGCTCAGAGTAACTGCTACACTAATTTGAATTTCGCAAGTGAAAATCCATTCATACGTATTTTTAACTCCTTCCAGGGTCTGAGCGAGCCTGTGAAATGCACTGGGTGGCTGCTGCCAGAAGCACGTACTCCATTCAGTCCCTGCGAGCAGCCCACGCCGGGAAACACATGAGTAGCAAGTCTCCCACAGGCTCTGGGGCTCTCGGAGCCCATAGCCAAGGACGCAAACAATCGCTTTTAGCAAGGACGTTCAGCGCATTGCTGGCACGCACGCAGCAGTGAGCAAGGAAACACAGGGAAAAGACATGGCACCAGTCAAGCCATGACTTCAGTGGAAACCACACTCACATGAGTGCTGCAACCTACTGCTGGGCTTAAAGAACAGAAAGCTTTTACACGGAACATTTCCCTTCTTCCTTCTGTGCCCCCAGTTACCACAGCATCCAGGAGCCCCACAGCCTGAGCTGCATTTGTCCTCACAACACCCCTGTGAAGTAGGGAAGTGCTGTTATCACCATTTTACAGTTAGGGAACTGGGGCACAGAGAGATAAAAATAACCTTATCCGAGATGATCGTATAGGAGGAAGTCTGTGGCAGAGCAGAGGAGGACCAGCTTCGATTCTCAGTTCCAGGACGGTACTCTAATACAGCAGCCACCTCTCCAGCTTCCAGACGCTCTGCCTTTGGTTTGACCTGCCAATCTTCCCTGAGCAACAAGGAATGGAGAATGCCTACGCCTTTTATTAACAGTGTTTCCAGACCAGCAAAAATGGAAGAGGCTATCAGATGCAGGCATTGTTTGCATTCAGAAGTCCAAATCTGAACAAAGAAAACAATTTCCAAAACAGTCAGCACTATCCTGGTATTGTGGGAAGAGGAAGGAAGAGGTATCAAGTTCTCAAAGTAGAAAAATAAAACAAATCCATGGCAGGTCATAGGTACAGTTTTAAAAAATTAGTGAAAGTTTTAATAGGAAGCTGGTATTAGACATGTATCCTTCAAAAAGCTCCATTTTGGAGATTTTAGTTTATAAAGCACTAAGAAAGGAAAAAAATCCCCTTGGGACTACAGCTATCTCATTTCAGACGCAGACCTAAATGCAGATCTGATGTAGTTTCACAAGGAGACCCTGGCTCCGGACTTCATACAACAATCCTGTCTCAGATAAAACAAATTCCAGAGGCTGGAGACGGCTCAAGGTTTCCCATTTCTGGTTGAGCCAGACTTCAACCCTGCCCTCAAAGGCTCTCTTCTTCTGAGTGAAATGGCACCTGAGGTCCAAAATTTCCACTGTCCTTTGGGACTCCAGATCACCAGTTGTGCAACAAGCTTCTACAACTTAAGGGCATTGATAAAGCAGCATTTAATGTCAACCATTTGAGGTAACTATTACCCTGGAACAAACAGCAGAGATCCATCACCCTATGTATCACCTGGTTTATCAGGTCTGGCTCCAAAAGGTGGCTGCTCATCATAATGGCCAAAGGATGATGGACTGCTACTACACCAACACAAACAGGCCTCAATGAAGGGCACAGTCACTACTCTGATTGGGTGCAACGGAAGAAATTAGAGGGTTGGCGCTAGCTGAGGGCACCAGATTAGCCACACTCAGCTTCCAGGTTGCCTATGCTATCAGCAGACTATCCCGTCAATCTCTGCTGATAAGCTGGACCTTATGGCCCAGGCCTCTACTTTTACAACAGGCTATTGCTGTAAACTTCAACCACCAGCAACAAGATGAGAATCCAGAGCACACCTCTTCTGCCATGGTCAGAGTCTCAAAGAGCTGCAGCCAACTACCTATTGCTGAAAGTGACCATCAAGGCACCTCATTTAATTTCCATCAGTGACATGAAAGAACTGAAGCCTTGCGTGGAGAGGACCAGAAGAACAGAGCTAGTCCCACCACACATCTTGCTACCCCTGTTTCACCCCAGGAACACGCCTCTTGCCCTTCTTTTACACCAGGACTACAAAGGGGTGAAGGAGAAAGGCTGCGATGAGGTTAGACACATTTCTGCTTTCTGACAGTGAGCCTCACAGCAACAACAGCCAAACAAACAAACAAATGAAAGCAAAACTCCCAGCACCTTCACATCTACACAGCAATCTTAGTCAAGCAAACATTCTATTAATTACAGCAAAAAGCAACTTTTGCTTCCAAAGCACAGACCCAGAACACTAGCAACAAGCAGTAAATTAGCCAGGTTTGTTTATTATTCGATGTTTTGAACCTTCTCCTTGAAAAATCCCAACTTCTGTATTTGAACAGATCAGCCAACACTTGAAAATGAAAAGGCCTGTTGACAACAGAGGCACTGCTATTTATTTTCTGTTTGACTGCCATCACAAGGAGTATGAAAACTAAAACCAAACATCTCTACAAACGGGGCTGTTTTTCTCCTTCAAAACCAGGCTGGGCTTTGCATGAGATTCCCAGTATCAAACTGGTCAAGGATCACAGAATACCTTATGTTGAAAGGAGCCATTAAAGGTGATCTGGTCGAATCATCCCCTCAAAGCAGAGCCATTCAAAACGCTACAGAATAAATCCTAACACTAATGGTACATGTAAGTGTTTCAGAAAAATTATAGAAAAAGGCATAAAATAGAATGAATGCAACTTTATCAAACTGCAACTTTCAAATCAAATTTGGGGAACAAAACCTCAAGTCTGCTCGGCCATGTGCCCTCATTTTAATTTTCCTGCCTCCAGTAACTGGTTTGAGGATTGCAAGAGTCATCACAAAGCTGAGTATCAACAAATATTCTCTGTGTGTACTGGGCATAAAAAGGAGAAAGGTGTTCCTCCATGTTTTACTTCACCACACGAATCATGAGAAAAATAGCACAGGATTGTACACAGTCAAAAAGGTATGCACGGCCTCTGAAGCGTGAACATGTACCTACAACCACACATCCTGTTGTGTGTCATTCCACTTCTAAAATGGTGCCTGAAAAGAGAAAAGTCTCCAGAAACATGAGGTTTTGCCATAAGCAAACACAGTCTAGTCGAGGGAGTAAACAAACCTCTTCAAAACACCAACAAGAGCTGTTGTGAAGCAGCCTGCTCCTAGCAGACTGGAGCTGCTGCTGAGAAGAAAGCTTTCCTCTGGCCCTAGGGAGCAGGATTCCCTGAAGTGAGAAGAAAACTTCGTATTTACTGATTTTTGCACATTGCTGCCAGTAATCTGTCAGAGGATTAACACAATCCCCCCCCAAAAATTAAGCACAAAAACCCCATCAAAAAAAAAACCAACCCTTAAAATTGGACAAAATTCATCACAGTAAAAATTATCTTTTTTTCTTTCTTTCCTATTTTAGATATAGCTTTCTATATCATAATGATTTGTATTTCTGCAGTACGCCGCAACTTCAGATACACATGTGGAGCCGAGCCACCTGCTGTACAAATAAAACAGTGAGACAGACCCTGTTCTGCAGAGCTCCCTGTCACAGGACAGGGACAACAGAAGGCCAGCCAGCCAGACACACAAAAAAAAAAGGAGGGGTGGGGAGAAAAGGGGGGGGAGACGGGGACAACAACACAGGGCATGGCAGAGAACAGCAGTCTCAGTGCACACGCACTGCAAGTTCGTCAAGGCCTTTTC
>Ga0181612_138629_pt1 | contig 10863 bp, 7 predicted proteins | sample HoacroProtozoa21_FD_119630 | JGI IMG/M metagenome (GOLD analysis project Ga0181612, IMG submission 119630) | Hoatzin crop microbial communities from Cojedes, Venezuel. Combined Assembly of Gp0051906, Gp0051904, Gp0051908 | reverse complement strand
TTTTTTTTGTTGGAAAAAAAAAAGAAGGGGGGGGGGGGGGTATCCAGGGCAGAGGCTGTGCCATTCTTGATTTACATCTGCCCAACCCTGATAGCTCAGTGATTACAGAATCCATTTTTTGAGCAAGTAATTCAGGGAGGTTGTTTAAAAACATAAATATGCATTTCTGATCTGAAAAATTCAATCTGTTGTGACAAGAGCCAAAGGCAGCCAGACCTTTAAAGTTCTCCTTTTACTTATTGAAATGGTACGCCCTTTCAGTATAAGGAGTACCCGACAAACTCCAACAGGTTCTTAACAATTAAAGAAAGTTTGTATTTGAATTAACACTACACCAAATATTTTTTACTGGAGAAAACTCAGAATCAGCTAAGTAAAAAAACACAAACAAAACAGGATTATAAATAATGTTCCCTTCAACGCATCTGAAATGATATATTTGAAAGCAGTTCCTCCTCTCTAGGCTTGGTTTCAGACCAAATGACTCGATCTGGGTTGCAGCATGCTCTGTGCGGTACCCTCTAGGTTCCCCAAAAGTTTTCCTTTCGTCACCTCCACGCTTCTGCAGCACTTCCACTCCCTGCACTTTTCATCAGTTCCCTGCCCTCCGGCTGTGCTACAGGCTCCTGCTGAGCTGCCACGTGCTTTCTACCTTCTGCTCTGGGCTCTCCCCTACACAAGAAACAAAGCGACCTCCCTCCTACCCAGTCACTCCACTTTTAGAGGAACAAAGAAATGAAAATAAATGCCATCCATCACACACATACATTCAAGAACCAGCACTGTCCTCTGTTCTTCTCACAAAACATCAATACAGGCAAGCGAGCTTCATGATGATAATTGGGAGAACCACACTGGAACATACATCACTGTCTGCATCTGGTGCTATTTCATATGCTGCGTGTGAGGATCTGAAGGGGTGACATTCCAGTGGACAAACAGGGTTTCAAAATAATACTAATTTATTCTGCAGCCCTGCACAATCTGCATTGAGAGCTGGTTGCAACAGATTGAACGGCACTACAGATCTCTCCAGCACACTCTCCTACAAATGCAGAATTAAGTATTCATGAAGAGATTTCAAAGGTCTAAAATGACTGTAGAGCTTTCAAGATGCGACATTCTGAACTAAGACACTGTCAAATAACAAGTCATAACTGGAAAGGCAAAATTTATCTCCTGAATACAACAGATATTTATTTTTTCTCCATCTTTACTTCCACAAATTAACTGAACTAAATTTACAAAAAGGAACAGAAGCAGCTGACAAAAAAAGAATAACCAGAAGGAAACATAACAATAAATGATTGGCACTAAACGGAACAGTTCTCTCCCCTTCCAGCTTTTTTTTTTTAATAACCTAAGCATACAACAAAATGGCTGCTAGTCACACTTTTCTGATCAAGAGAGTACAGGATTGTCTTAAAAAAAGGTTTTGAAGCCTTTGAAGATCAGGTTGATCATCCATAACAAACGTTTTATGGAGAACACTATTTTTGAGACCAATTTTTATTTCATTCTTTTTTTAGCACTGCCAATGACTGCATAAAAACTCCAGAAATTAAAAACAAAAAAAAAAATACTGTGTTTTACTCAACTTGCATGCACCAAATTCCACCAAAAGTTTCCTTATCCAGAGCAATATGGAAATGATCTGAGGCAGCCTAAAGCACTCTGGCATAGCTGGACACTTCCCATACAGCACACCTGAAGAACCAGGCTGAACTTACAGTTACTTATATTCATTGGGGTAGCACTAATATGTGTTCTTGTACAGGAATAAAACAGATGGAAACTCAATGTGGCAACACTGAGAAAATCACAAACCATCTTTGCTTGAATTCCTCCATGCCAGGAGTAATAAAGTCCAAGAGACAGATGGCCTAGACCAAGCGAAGGGCGCTGTCAGAGCACCCAGCTCTACAGTAGTCTCCACTACAGAGGATCATGTTGGAATATAAAGCTGAATTTCTAGCTTTGCTGGACACCCGAGGAGGGCTCTCTGCTCTGAGTACTCAATGAACACGCCATTTGCTAGTGTGTGGCTGCACCCTGTTGTATGGACTGTGCACACCGTGCACACCGTGCCGAGGTGCAAACCCACATACACGTGTCACGCACTGACTCCAGATCTGCTGTGCTTGATTTTTCATTACTTTGCATGTAAAACCAAAATTAACCATACCCACGTAAAAAACACCCTCGCTCAAATTCCTTCTCCCATAAACTGAGATATGACATACCTGAATAAAGGAATGGAGGGTAGTTTTTAACAGAATCAAATTACAGGACACTGCTTCTTGTTTGAAGGATTGCTGGGAGATGAAAAGTGAGTTTGGCTTCAGTTCTGCTTATTATCTGGAGAGGGAATGAGCTGGGGAGCATTTATTTGTTTCTTTGGCTGGAAGGGTATTTTATTACACATAAGGCGACAAATGCATTGACGTATTTATTTCCCAAGGGAAGGACCAAACCAGATATTACCAGGAGAAACTTTGTCCCTTCCCCTAGAACAACCCCCCCTGTTTCTCTGGGGGACTGCATATGCTCTGTCAACAAATTTTTTTTTTTTTTTTTTTTTTGGTACAGCTTTTATGATGTTTGCCATTAGGTTTCCAACATCACAGATAAAACACCCCGCACACAGAGCCAACACACAGAGACACACTGGGGAATTTGAGACAGGTCTGGTTTCTTCCCTCAACTTAAAGAAAAATCAAAGCTGCTTTATTTTTCTCTTCCTGGCATCTTTAGCATCTCTTTTTCACTCACAGTAATATGATATATAAAATGTCTTTCAGTCACAGATATACATATAAATGTTGGAAACAAAGCAGTCTTAGTGTATTAGTTTATCAAATCTTTTTCATACATAACTTCCTATATATCCTCAGATACCGTGCCATATGCAACTAACACAGTGGCTATGGATGCACCATTTTGCTACTATAAGTAAAAAAACATTCAAAATTAGGAACTCGGAGATGTTCTACAAAGCCAAAGCTTCCAGCTTCCAAAGAATTTTTTTAAACATGAGGTGCTTATTTCTGTGTGTGTATTTAGATAATTACACTTATTTTTCATTACTTGTAAATTTACTTTATAATTCTCTAATTTGTTACCTATGAATATCCTTTTGTTTATTCTTCAGTTTGGGCTTATTTAAAGCACATAGTACCTTAACTGTATACAATACTTTAAACACTGCTTTCAGAGCCACAGGCCACCCTGAGAATAAGTCCTTTCCACTCTGAGGCAAAAAAGAAAAGTATCATGCCTCAGAAAGTTGGTACATGAAGTTGTTGATGGAATAGAACGGACCAAATTAGATCAATGGGTCAAATTCATATTGAAAGTAAAAGCACACAATTCTATTGTTTCCAATGAAATTCAATGAAATTCAGGATTATAGCAAAGCATCACAACATAAAGCGACCTGATGTGATATACCATAGCTGGCAACTATGGAACTGACAGAATAAATGATGAAATCTGTCTCCACAAAGTATGTCTTCTTCAGTGAGCTGCTGCATTGATTATAAAAGCTGCTGGAACTTCTAACTCGTTCCACATAAGTAACACACTTGCAATCAGCTGATGCGTGACTCATTTACTTGAGTCAGGCCTCTTCATTGCTACACTTCAGCTAATAATGAAAATGCAAAAGTTGTTTGGCACAGCAGAATGCTCCCTTAGCTGGAGCAAAGCTGTTGGGTCCCACTATTCACAGTATTTGATCTTAAAACACTAGAGGGCTGCCCACCTTGAAATGTCTGCACATTTCCATCCTGTTACGCAAGCTGGCTTTCATAGTCTCTGCTGGCTACAAAGATTTCAAATTTTGCTTTTCTGTAGTGTAGCCCCGCCGCCCCCATTCTGCAACGGCAGAGGTAGCATTACTGCAACTCTCTCAGCTTCAGCTGTACCTGCAACGGGACAGTAAACAGCCTTATTTCCAGACATTTCTTCCACTTAAAATAAGTATATTGTGGTCATCTATAACACTTTCGTCACTCACACTGACTTTATGTAGTTCAGGCTAAATTCACATAACTCGCCAGTGAAAAAAAGCCTTGTACGATGAGGAGAAACAATACCTGCAGATGGCAACTTCAGTTTCTGTTTTGTGCCTGAGACTGATTGAACTAATTGAAGATTCCTGTTGTAGCAACAGATTATTTGCTGTGATCAACTGTCCTTTGCCTCACCTTTGCTGGAGCAGATGACTGAGTGAAGGACTGCCAATATGCCCCCCTCTTTTTTTCTCCTTCCTCAATAAAGGGAAGTGATAGTCAAGCCAAATGAAGTTGCACGTTTCAGCTTTTCTTTGGATCAGCTTTCAGGATTGATCATACATTTTGTAGTCTCTTCTGTGGGTTTTTTTGGCTCTTAGTCATAAGAATGCATGAGTATTCTGAGGGAAGAAAGCCATGTGGCTTGTAAATAAAATACACATGCAGCTCTCTGTTGGCAGGCAAGAGTTTGAAAATATCACCCAGGTAGACTCAAAATGTTCGAAAACCAAAAGGCAAACAAAATAAATATGAACTTGGTTATTTTTATACACTGAATGCTCTCTGAGAAGTCTGGAGCGCTTGAGGTTGTCACTGTTTGTTTTTCTTGCCAGCAGCCTACTGAATTGTGATGTCTGCCTTGCCCAAGGAAGCTAAAGACAAATTAAAGTTGCTGAGTCTGTCTGCAGTGGGTCACCTTGAAAGGGGCAATAGATTCTTTAAAGAAACTAGTTCCCTCTGGGAGATGGTTTCCGAGAAAGAAAAAATATAGATAGCTTAAGACTCAGGAAGACAAAATACAAATATATTTGAGAAGATAAACATATAAAGCAGGTATTTGCTGAGTAAAGCAGTATGTACGATCACATAAATATGAGGAGAAGGTATGCACTTACCCAGCTATCGACTCAGGGGAAGAAACGCTCGAGCAGTTCATTTTTATTTGCACCAAAGTGGAGGAAGTTAGTTATGCACACTCACTAATACTGGCCCAAGAGCACAGTTTAGAGGGAAGAGAGGTGAGGAAAAATGCAGCTTTACAGCACTGAAACATTCAGTAATCCATGAAGAAGAGGTGCAAATGAATGCAGCAAAACCAAACTTCCCTACAAAGCCAAGGGACTGGCCAACTGCTTTTAGTTCTGGTGTTACCTTAATGGTCTGCATTCACAATATCATTTCAAGAATTAATTTTAATATTCAAAATTATTAAAAACATTTGAAGAAACTCATAATCAAAACTAACATTTACCAAAATTTAAAAATTCTGTTGATCTTAAAGGATCTTTTTAAAATTTTTCTTACCACATATTTAAAATTGGTATTCAAAATTAAAGGATGCATTTAGTGCAAGTTCTATGTATTTTAGTTCTATGGGAGTGTATAAATACTTAAAGTAACTCTGAGAAACTTCTGTCTTTGTTTCTCAGTTTCACCATTAGCCAGCACTCATCTGTCCCCAATAAAAAAGAAGTGAAATGATTTTAAGGATTTAACTTCTGAAATCGGACTTAAGCCATGTACGATCACTAAGGCTCCCGAACCTTGCAGGCACATACAGTTAAATATTAAAAAAAGCAACTGTCAGTCTCCTCCATTTAAAGAGTATAAGATGTTCATCTGGTTACTCTGACCAATCCATAAACAATGAGTGTAATAAGCCTAGCTTCTTTCTCACAGCACATACATCTATCCTCTAGTGACTTACCTGATGTGGAGATGAGATCTTGGGAAGCAAAGTTATTATGCCGTTATAACTAAAAACCCTGTCCTCAGTGGTTAAAAATATGTCACAAATCAAGAATAATTTGCCTTAAATCCATCCGCTATGATTCCGATGGGCAGGACTGAGTTAATTTTATCTTCTGTGTTCAGGCAATGCAGATGAATTTTAATGACAGATACTGATATTTCTTTTAGGACCCCCTAATTTGATCTCCCTTGCCTTTGAGCTGTGGACCACAATAACCTCACCTGTTCCAAAGCTCATCTTTCAAACAAGGATGTTTAATAGAGCACTACATATCTAGATTTGTAGAAGAATTATATTACGCTGATTATTTTTTCAAAGCAGACTTCTAACACATTCTCCTTCCCTTTCCTTTTTTCCTCAGTAGAAGAACAGTGGAAGAGTTGCAATACTGAATATTTAAAACCTAATCCTCCACCTTTTCATTCACAGATAGCTACAGAAGGAGTGAGTGGAGCAATTATATGTCCCTAAAAATACCTGAACCTTTTTTTCAGGTCTGTCCTCATTTTTGTCATCATTTTTATAAATGTAGGCCACACGGGGCCTCCAGACAATGTCTCTTTCCTTTACCAGCATGCATTCATCCTCAAACCATTTCTGCCCCAAACACAAAGACATGCATGTAAAATCACATGAAGATGAAGATGTACTGCTTCGAAGAAAAGATGCAGGAGACCTTTTACTCTTCCTTCACTCTAGTCACACAGAGGCTTAGCTGATCGCAGTAAAATCATAGGACACACCTGAAAACAGAGTCATTCAAGTATCTGTAAGGAGTTAAAGTTAGTAGCATCACCGCTTTTGTGGGAATTCAGTGAATGGAAAACATGTAGACTGCTGTGAAAGGAGTCCAGACATATTCAAGCACAACTCTGAAAAATGTTGTCATCCATTCAGTAATTTCCACCTAAGACAGTGCAAGTAAATCAACCCCTCAAGATTCTTGTCTTTATTAAAAGAACAAAGACCTTAAACAAAACATACTTCACAAAGAATCTAGTGCACCCGTAACCATCACACTGCCTGAAAGAATGGCTTAGCAACGGTACTGAAGGTATATTCAGAACCAGGAGACAGAATAATTTCATTATGAATTCTGCTAATTTACTTACTTTCTGACAGAATCAAGGATTCTGGGGTTTTAACACTAGTGGTTTAACTTGGCAGCCGGTAACTAAGCTCTAGACAGCCACTCATTCGCCCATCCCCACAGCAGGATGAGGAGGAGAAATGGACAAAAGGTAAAACTCTTGGGTTGAGATGAAGACAGTTTAATAAGACAACAAAGGAAACACTAACAGCAACAACAACAACAATAATAATTATAACAATGAAGACTATGCAAAATAAGCTATACACATTAGAATTTTTTCTCACTGCCTGATGACTAATTGTGTAGCCAGTCCCTGAGCAGTGACTGCAGAACCTGTGGGTTTCCCGGAGTTCACAAATTTTGTGGGTTTTCCCAAATTTGCTAATTTTGCAGAACTCGCCAAACTCATGGAAAAAAGATCAAACTCCCAGAAAAGTTCAAACTTCAGGAAGAAAGAGGATAAAAGAGCATTCCTGCCCCTCAGCCAACCCCCCACTCATAAATTGAGCATGACGTTTATGGTATGGAATATTTCCATTGGCCAGCTTGGGCTATCCGCCTGGCTAGGCTCATGCCTAGCTCCTGCACACCACTGGCTGAACACGGGGGACTGGAAAAAAGTCCTTGATTTCTTATTAACAACTAAAAACATCAGTGTTATCAACATTCTTCTTATGGTAAATCCAAAATACAGCACCTACTGGGAAGAAAATTAACTCTATCCCAGTTGAAACCAGGACAAACACTAATTTTTAAAAAAGTAGATTTTCCAAAACTGAATTAAAACAATAAACAACACAAGTGGTAAATCACAGAAGGCTCCATTTTCTGATCTATACTGTAATGTGAAAACCAACAACTAACATCTGACCTGTTTCCTCTCTTTCTGTACTGAGATCATTGAGGTGAAACTCTCAGACACATCCCTTTAATTTTTCAAAAGCCAGAAAATGAATAAAATACCCTTTCAGTGATCCTGGTATTTAAATAAATGACATTTATAATAGGAATGCATTTTTGCTTCCACTTTAGAACCCTTTTTTTTCTTCTTTCTGAACAGCAGTTGCCTATGACAAGGAATGACAGACTATTTCCATTTCTATCTCTGATTCTGTAGCCAGGTCATGCTGTCACATGCTGAGGGAGAGGGAGAGGGCAGCTCGTTCTGGCACCAAGGTCTAATCTGCAGTAGCCAGTAAGCTGATGTACTGGCACCCGAGACCGAGCATCCAGGCCCACCTTGTCTGCATGCAAGCATCCTATAGAACAGTGATTCCACTAATAGTCTTTTGTTTCTGCACTCAGCTGTATTTGAAGAGGAGGGAGCCCATGATTCTTTGTGCTAAGATGTGCCAGCATTTGCTCCTCATTAATTATGAGCAAATTTGGCTGATCCTCAGGGAGAATGCAGGAAGGCACCAGAGGACCATCAGCATTTGAGTGGCTTTGCCTGTGCTCTTCCCAGTGTGTGGGCAAGTTCTGACCCAGGCAAAGGGAACTCTCAGCAGACTCCATCTCTCACCTTCACTCTAGACCTACCAATCTAAAAGTGATTATTTAAAAAGAAATGCCAGGCAGATAAGGATAACTTCGAAATTAATTGTGCAATGTATGCATATATGTGAACTTATTATGCAAGTCTCTTTACCTTTTCAGTGGGCTATTGATACTAGCTTAGATGAAAATTAATAAATGAATACAGTCTTTGGACTAGTCTGCAGTTTGAGGCTGCTGGCAACTATATAAAAAAATCCCTTACAACAAACCATACAGTTCCTCAGCATTATGATCCTATACATCTAGGAACAGCTATTGTGAGTGGCAGTGGCTGTCTAACAATATCTGCATGTTTATTGTTCTCCCCTGAGGCAACAAGCATTTTCTGAAAGGAAAGCTCTGTGTCTCGACTATCCCTCGAGAACTATAATTACAGCTATAGAGGAATATACCACACTGACACTCAAGTAATTGAAAAAGACTGACAGACAAATGCTTTCTATGTCCATTGCTCTGGGATCAGATCCTCTGAAAGTTAAAATGCATAGGCAATGGGCCAATTTAGCCTCAGAGTTAGAGGACTGCATATACCAACATCAATAGAATTATAGTTTTTCATATTGTTCCTGATTTTGGCCCGGTGCCTTCAAACAGAACCAAAATAAGTACTGAAAAAAACAAGCACTGCATTTCCAACGTTGTAAATTCTAAATAATAACTGCAGCTTTTGGCATACAGCTGAGTGTTTTTTTTTCTAACTGAACAGACCATGTCTCCTGTTCACAGCTCCAACAGAGAAACCAGAGTCCATAGACTTGACAGACAATTCAGGCTGAGGACATGACTGACTGAAACATGCAGGCAAAGATAAACAGAGGAATTAAAAAAGCTAAATCATGCTTGAAATTTTACAGCAGGTTCATAATAAAACTCCTTGAGATTGTTAGGAAAATATCTCAGGCCACAAAGATCCACTCCTAAAACAAGAGAGATATAAGGGAAATGTCAAAGCACAAAATATGTATGTGAAGAAAATAATACGGGCTACAATATTACTTCAGATTAGATTGTCATCACACTGTAAATGAAATAGGAGTATTTACACTCACAGTACTCAGAAATTCTTTCTGTAGGCAACCAGGATAAATTAGTGTTCACCTCTAAAGCCAAGGCAGCATTATAATTCATTGCAATGGATTAGGATTTTACCCTTGGTTCAAATGAAATTATTTTTGTGCTCTAAGTGAATTCCATGAGAGACAAAAGATTTTTGACAAATCCAGTTTCATCTTCTGAGTCAACCCTCTCAAAGACAAATGCAAATAGAGTCAAATGTTATATCATCCCACTTTTCCCATTTTTGTATTTTAAAAGGGAAGTCATTATTTGTTGGTTTGTCATTTGTTGGTTCACGCAGATAATGGAGTTGATAAAGGATTTTACTAATTATCAGTTAAGGTACTAATAATTAAAGAATTTTAATTAAGACAGAACATCTTCGGTATTTTAATAGCTAGAAAAGGACTGTCATCCTTAATAAGAACAGTCCCTAGTATTTTGTAATGTAAATTAATCTTGCATATGGGTAGCATCAGAAATCTCTGATTTTAACAGAAAACAAACAGATTTCTTCAACATACTAGCAAGAAAATTCCCTAGCACAATATACAGATATTAATCTTATCTAAGTGTGAACTATACAGTTGAATTTCCTAATCAGAAGCAAATAACATCATACTTTGGATGATCTTCTCTGTAATTTATCAGTAACTGATCATGCAGAAGCAGTATGCATGGATATAGCATAACTGTATGAGTAGCTAATTTACATGCTTTTTAAAACATCAAAATTGAGGGTGAAATGTAAATCAATGTAAAGTTGAAATGTAAAAATGGTATCAATGTAAAATTCTTCAAAATTTCAAAGGACTTAGTATTTTGCTTTTATTAGGATTTGCAGAATAATGCAGACGTGTCCCCTTCCATCTTTACTGTTCTCGCTTTGAAGTTCTTCATAGGAAATCTTCTTCCATTTTGAAACAAGTAATAGAACAAGAGTAGCTAGCAGCAATATCAGCAAAGGTGATATCAGCCATATCGCCAAGATTTTTAGGACTGTTTAAAACATCATCTGATATTGCCAAAATGGAGCCAAAAAAGACTATCTGCTTTGCTCTGAGATGCTCCATTAGCTTTTGCTCTGCTAAAAAAGTGTTAGTCAATTCTTCTGAAAGAGAAATCTAAAAATCAAAACTGTGAGCACAAGAGCTAAATAATGAGCCAGGTCCACATGAGAAACCACTATTTTAGCTTAATCAGGCTCATATAAACCAAGAAAATTAATCTAAGCATCTGTTGTTGTTTAACCCGACAGCCAGCAGCTAAGCACTAGACAGCCTCTCGCTCACCCCTCCCCACCCCCTCGTAGCAGGCTGGGGAGTAAAAATGGACAAAAGGTAAAACTCATGGATTGAGATAGACAGTTTACTAAGACAACAAAGGAAATA
>Ga0181612_129024_pt1 | contig 10863 bp, 9 predicted proteins | sample HoacroProtozoa21_FD_119630 | JGI IMG/M metagenome (GOLD analysis project Ga0181612, IMG submission 119630) | Hoatzin crop microbial communities from Cojedes, Venezuel. Combined Assembly of Gp0051906, Gp0051904, Gp0051908 | reverse complement strand
TTTTTTATTTCTTTTTATTATTAGAGTTGTTGCAGAGTGAGTTTGCTCTTTCCTTTACAGCACCTATTCTAAGACTACCAGAAAGTCGACTTGGAAGATGCACTTCTCTGGGTGTGCAGACACTGACGAGGACCTTACCCAAGCAGAGCTTCGTGCAGATGGAGCCTGGCTGAAGTCAGAGCAGTTGCATGAAAGCGTGGTGTTGCTTTCTCTCCTGGAGTCACAGTAAGATCAGAGGTGCGACTGTGTGCCAGTGCCTGCAACCTAATTTCAATTGCAGGGTTATAAATGGGTCTTGGACCTTTACATGTACCTGTGTGGCCCAGGGGGTCTGGAGCACCCCTCTGAATTGCTGTCACAGCTAGGAGGATCTCTGTCCCCCCACTCCTCCACAGTTACAGGCACAGAAAACAATCAATCTCTTGGACTGACAAAACTGCAGAAGCTCAAAGCTTCTGTTTCAGGGCCATCCAGCCAAAATATTGCACTTTCCATCTTCGGTGTGCTACTGAGCGTTTCCTAGAAGGGCTCCGTGGCGTGCCGCAGCAGGGCGCTGGGGCTGGTTTCCCACCCGATGCCGCGGGCATGAGCGTGAGTGCAGGTGGATAGAGGCTGGTACTTCTTAACCCAACCAGCATGGACAACGAAAGAACTACTTGGCAGGAATGTCTTAAAGTAAAATACTCTAAAGATTGTGATGAGGTGAAATACTGTAGCAGTGGGAACCGTATATGGTTGCAAGGGGCTGTATCCAGTGAATGTTACAAGAAAGCCAAGGTTTCAGGAATAAGAGGAAACTGGTTTTAAGCTGATTTCTAGTAAAACAAGGCTTATGCAGTTGTGCTATCTGCCCCTCTCTGCCTACTTATACCCTCCCTCTTCTCCTTCATAACTTTTTCCTGCGTTAGGGTCACCATCCACTATCAAAGACAGTGATGATCCCATCAGATCTGTAAACACCAGCGATGCAGCTGGGGAAAGACCTGGGGAAACACTGCCCACGGACGCAGCTCCAGGCTCTGCTAGGGCCAGTGGCCATGGCCAACCTCCCTCCGGCTGCCCCGGCTGATGTAAGCTTCCAGTGGTGGTTTTCACCCTTCTCCCAGGGGAACGACCTCTGCTTTTCTCCGCTTCCTTGTGATGCAGAGACTAATCTTCAAAGTCTACAACATAGGTTGGTTTCATAGATGACTTCCAGGCTTATTTTAGGGTCTGTTTTAAGCCGGGAGAAACAGCACTGAGTCTGTGGCTGGCGTGGTCTCGCCTGGCGCTCATGCTCTCGGGAAGCCAGTTATCAGACAGAATTTTAATGGCTCTTACAGGCTGTATGAAAGACTGGCGATATCAGAGGGAATTCTTAAACAGACTTGTTCCGAGCTTTACACGCTGTCTTTTTTTGCCTTGCTGCAGAAACGTAAGCCCTAGTTGTGTGCTGCAAACCAGTTCGGTTGATGGATGCTCTGGGGAGATGGAGCTGGGAGAAGCTGCCTGCGTTGCTGGTTCTGCCCAACGGCTGCCTTTGCTGCCTGCGACGAGAACCTGGCTCACAGACTGCGCTCCATTCCTGCGAAAGGGCTGCACATCGCGCTGCCCCTGGATGGAGCCATCTCTGGATTTCCGGCTTAAAAGCTGAGTGCTGGCCAGAGGAGAGAGGGAAATCGATAATCCTCAATAAGGGGCTAAGTAAGACAGTGGCTTAAGGGAAAGCTCCGGAGAGCTCATAGTTGTCATTAGGAGGGACAAGCAGTGACGTCTTATTGGCATATCTCGTTAGCAATTGCTGGGAGCTACTGGACTGGACAGTCGCTTCAAATGCCAGCAACCCCAGGGGAGCTGGATGTAAGTGTTGTAATTGATATAAGGATGGAAGCTGCTCCACTACAAAGTGACATTTCAGATATTGTTGGAACGGAGGATGTGAAACATCCTCAACAAGATCTGTTTCCCTCAACTCTTTTGACTCCTGTCAGAGGTGCATGTTCGAGCTTTTCTCTGGGCAGATGGCTGCTGCAAATAGAACCGGCTTTGAAATACAAAGTTTTGCCGAATTCGTTACATGCCTTCTGACTTCAAAGCTCCGCACTTTCCTCTTTAGTTTTAAATAGAGCCACTTGTCTGCTTTCAGGCCTGTTACAGTGGAGACGGGTGCTGCAGTGGATGTCACCGGTAAAGCACAGCAGTGGTGGAAGTGTTGTTTGGGGTGCACTGAGCAGTGCTGTGCCCACCTGGGGCTGCGTCTCACCTCTGCCCACATCTGGCCAGGAGGGACATGGTCCCTACAGTTATGTGGGTCTCAGGGGGCTCTCCCCGTCAGGGTCCTTCCTGATTTTCCCATTCCTCAACGAGATGGGTGGTTGCACTACCCTGTCCCTGCACCCCCAGCTCTCCTGGGGTGCAGGGTGCTGTGCAAGGAGGAGGATGGGGTGAGATGGGGATGATGTTCACCACAGGAGTTGTTCTGTCCAGCTCAGTATAAGTTCTCTTCGTTGAAGACTTCAGAACAGGAAGCTTCTCCCCTGGGAGGGAGGATCCATATGAATTAATCGTTAAAGAACTTTGTACTGAATTTACCTTCTGGAGCATGGTGGTTTTCCACCTCTGCTTAGCAAGTGGATACCAGTAGTCAGAAGTTACTGTAAGCATAAAGCTGTCTTCATTACTTTTGGCTACATATACTTCAACTGAAGCAAAGGGTTTTGGGTTTCGCATTTTCACTTTTGAGGATGTGTTGGAACCACTCAAAGGGATACAAACTGGAAAGCTTTCTCTTTGTATCTGCTTGCTACACAGAGATGATATCTTGTTGGCCAAAAGTTTTATTGGAAAGAAACATCGCTTTGGAGACTGAAATGCCAGTTTAGTCAAATTGTTCTTATGTACAAAAGGGGGGAGAAACTAGTGCCCAAACTTCAAAGCAACTGAACCGTTCCTTTCAACATCTTCTGATTTGACACTACTTTATTTCAAAATCCTTCAGGTTCGGTTTGGAAGTTTTAAAGGCTCAAAGCCAAAATGTTCAGACTGAACAAAATGTTTGCTTCACCCACAAACTATATTTTTGTTTGTTTGTTTGTTTTTTGTTTTTTAGAACTGGCATCAAACTGGTAATCTATTACTTGCCCTGTTCTGGTTGCCTACGGCATCTGGGTAAGTTGGAGGCAGAACTTGCTAAACTGAAAAGTATTTAAGCATAAAAAGTTCTTCATTTGTAACTTAGCTCTCAGCAGCTGGATCCTTTATGGATGCTCTAAAAGAGCGGTGTATTACGACTTTCAGCATTCCTCCATATATTCGAACTGAGAAGTTTTTTTGGATTTTTATGTTATCAGCAGTACATTAGAAAAATGCTAACTCTTTCCAAACCTTTATCATTTCATTGGAAGGACTATTCTTAATTTCAGCCCTGGCGTTGGTTTATGTGTGGTTTGAGCATCTGTTCCTCCTTTCGTACAGATGCTATCAACGTGGGCAGCAAAGCAGCCCTGTCACACAGGATTAATGGCAGAGTGTTGTGTCGCTTGTGGAAGCAAAGTAAGTAAAGCTGAACAGTAATATCATACCATATGAATAAACACTGAAATTAGAATAATTTTTCTAAATGTTTCAGCATCCAAAGTACAAAGTAATAACCCTGTCAGGAACAATATTCACTGCTCTCTCGTCTGGCTGTGATGGAATTAGCGGCAGCCTCCCGGGAGGAACGCAGGTATGTCAGCGGTGGAAACCCAGCGTGCGGTCGTGTTAAAGCAAAAAGCAAACAAATCCCTTGGTCACAGAACAGGGGGAGAAACCTTATACTACTTGGAAAATCAGCACTGCTTTGAATGTGGCATTTATCTTAATTTCCTCATGAGAAGCATAATGCAGAAATGGGAAATATGTATAGATGTATGTATTTGTATATCAGACAATATGTGTTGTAGAATTTGGTAGAAGATGAAAATCAGTCTGTGAAATCTAGAATTAGAACAGGAAGATATCAAACAGTGGACAATGAACTCTGCCTTAATACAAAATCAAGGAGGGGCAATGCTTCAAGGAAGAATGAGGCTTAAAAATATTCCAATTCACCTCACAAAAATAGAAATAGTTCTTCAGTATTGCTAGGGTGGGGGGAGGTTACTCAGTGATTTTTCGAATTTTTTAAACTATTTGCCTCTAGGCTTCCATGTGCATTCATTTTTAGAGGTGCCAGACAAAAGATGTTTGATGCTGAGAAAACTGTAAAAAATCTAGTTCTTCCTAGATGCCCCAAGGTCGGTGCTTAGAGTGTTTAAATTTTGGAAATGTCAAGTTGAGGCACTTGCATAGAAAAACAGATGCGCAATTACACTGTTTATCCTATCTACTCACAAACATGTTGAGCCCCAGTCATCTTTGAAACAAAATCTTCCGGCACAACATATTGCTGCCCAGTAGCATGTGTCACAGAGCATATTTAAGATTTCTTTGGAAGATGCCAAGATCAGCCACTGCCAGAAATCAGATAGTCAATTAAATGCTCTCATGCTTCAAGCCAGTATGGCAAGGGTACCTCTTCATGAAAAAATTACTACTGTGGGAACAACTGGGATTATGTGATTACGGAGAGAATTTTTACATCAGCAGCGTGGTCACTTGATGTGTATGGAAGGGTAGGATCTGAAGAGGATGGCCACAAACCTTGGTGCACGTCTGATGTTTCCCTTGAGCTCTCTCTTCCCTTGAGCTCTCTCTTCCCTTGAGCTCTCTCTTCCCTTGAGCTCTCTCTTCCCTTCTTTCTTTCCCTTCTTTCCCCTACTGTGATGTAGCCTGGCCCTGGAAAATCACAGGAGAGACTAAAAGTGGCTGTACTGTGGCGGTGGCTTTTCAAGCAGCAGTTGCACTCTGGCTATGGCTTTACAAGAAGCAGCTATACTTAGGCTGTGGCTTTGAACATCTTTTTTTACAACAACACAGGTTTGTGCCTTTGCTGCTTCTCCACCCTTCTCCTAGGCTGGCCATGGCCATGCGTAGGGCTGTCCCAGCTGGGCTGGCACCACCACTTGTGGGACCATGCAGCGAACTGAGCGGAGCTCATGCCCTCTTCCTTCTCCCTTTGCTTTTGCCCCCATTATTTCTCCCACCAGCTCAGCTCCCTGGTGCCATTTGTGGCACAGTCAGTGCCCCAGTGCGGCTGGGGATTACCAGGCTGGGGCAGGGATTCTCCCAAGGGAACAGAATATTTTCTGTGCCTGTGGGTGGATGTGTGAAGCACGGGCTATTTTATTTGCCTTTGGATCTAACTTTCTTGGTTTAGATATTGTCAAACAACTGAAGGGGCTGACATTAGCCGCCCGGGTCCCGTTAGCAAAGCCACTTTAAAATCTTGTTGCAATCACTTTGTTTTCTGACATGTAACTAAAGGCCTTTTTACCTCTCCTTTACATGATGGCCGCTTTCTGCAGCCTGAGCCATGCAAACAGAAATCAAGCATATGCATCTCGCTGATACGGGTATTTTGAAACCCTTTCCAAATACTTTCACCAGTGACTGCAGAAAAGCCTTTATATCAGTAAGAATGTGTATATTTGGCTTTCTTCTAGAAGCTGTGAGAGGGGCACAGTGTGTGCTGCTGGATTATTTTACCAACTGAATAAATGTCATCTCTTTTTCAAATAAGAAACTTGGACTATGGCAGGAGCAGCAGTTCACTGTATAAATGAGTTCTACCCATCCTGAGCAGGAACTCGGTGCCTTTGCTGGGCGGAGATTCTCGGATATATGCAGACAAAGCACCCCAACATTTTGAATGTAATTTTTAACTGTCCAGTATTGCACATGGGTATTTTCCCCCTTTGGGGGAATTGGCTTTTTAAAGCAGCAGCTGAGACCAAGGGGAATATATGAGGCCTGAGGGGAAAAAGAAATCTTTACAAAATCTCAGGCTAAGCCTCTGCTTTCGGGCACTATTACTGAAAATGTGAATCCTTGACTTTAATCCTCCCTACCCTACCCGGTTGTTCTGGAGGATGATTGAGCTATATGCTCTTCTGTATAAGGTGATGCCTTATTGCAATCAAAAGCCTCATGGAGATACATAGTCTTTCTATCTGCTGGTATGTCATTGGGCTATTTTTCCCTCACAGGATGAGAATGTACCAGGAACAACAGGTCTCCAAGAAATGCATCAGGAGGCCTAAAACATAGTGTACAATGAAGGAAGGTATCCTGTTGAAATGAAGCCTTCTGTTTCTAATTAGGAGATTAGTTAGTTGCTGGGCTCTGCAGCTCTGGAAAAGCCGTGGGCAGCAGCTGCAATGCCCTGGGAAGGACTGTAATAGCCACCGCGATGCTCAGGAACCAGCCTGTGGCAAGCTACGTGTGTTCTCTGAAGTGAAATGTCGCGTGGACCCTGCTGAGCTTGTCCTTGAGGCCAGCTCCCATGCCAGCCTTGCTGTGCTCAGTGAGACCGCCACAGATGTACTGTACAGATGGTGACCCCAGGGAGGCCGTCTCCTAAACGCTCATCCAGATGCCTGAGCCAGCAGCACTGTGCAGTGAACGCAGCGTCCTGCGGTCACCGAGGCTGTGGAGCCAGCTTCTCCCCTGGTCTCTTTTTAGAAGAAAACATCCGTATAAACCTAATGCTCTCCTTCCTCGCCGCAGGACTTTGGAAAAGGCAGAGCAGCACCTGCCACCCTGCAGCTCCGTGCCTGCTGGGGTGGGAGCTGGGTGGTGTGGGGCCACCACCTGGGGCAAGCCTGTGGCTTGCAACTGCTCTCTGCTCATCTGTGAGTAAAAAACCCACCTCCGTCACGCACCTTTGTTAAAAATGCATGGGTTATGGCATTGTAAGCAAGAAATCAGCGCATTTCCGTCCGAGTACGGTAAGTGTCTTTTGCTTTTGTGGTAGCTCCTCTAAGGTTGAATTGGCATCGACTGGTGATGACTGGAGTGTAGAAGGAGAGCCGGAAGCAGACGATTTCTCAACCACAAAGTAGCAAGTGGCTTTGGCGTGGCTTTTAGCACAGCACAGAGTTAAGCTGGTTTCTTCTGAAGCTTTCCTAGAAAAACCTTGAATGCATTCTCCAGTTTGTCTCTTGGCTAGATGGAGTACAGGAGATGTTTGTTTGAGCTTGCACAGAGGTTAGTTTGGAATTTTTCTTTCCCCTTGTCAGCAAACGGGACAGTGCTTTTGTTCCCAGGCAGTTTTTAATTTTTAAAGCTGATGAGTGTCTCACTTTGACAGAGTGTTAAACATTTAAATGCGCCGGTGGGGTGCCTTCTTCATATCAAACTCATATGGCTCATCTGCAGAAATAACCCCCAAAATAAACTGAAAACAATTCTCTTCATATGCAGAAAACTCAGCCAAAAAAACTTTCTTCCTTCTGTGATCAAAGCAGGAACCATGTAGTTTGGTTTGTGCAATGGTGTTAGATTTTAGTTCCTCCCTGTATCATAGCTTCAGTCAGTTGTCAGCCAAGAGATATGTTTGGATTTTTCATCTCCATGTGGATTTGTGGGAACGCGCACTAGGAGACCAGATCAACATTGTAATAGTGCCTGCATTGATCTAACGCAGTGTTTATGTGGACTCCAGCCATCATTCATTTCTTCTCCAGCATCCAGAGGCTATAATGGATTATTTTATACAATAATCATGATAGTACTTAGCTGTTGTCTAGCATTTGCAAGGCATTTTATGAAGAAGGTCAATATAATTATCTCCATTTCACAGCTGGAAAATAAAGGCACAGAGACACGAAGTGATTTGTCCAGGTCCGTGAGCGCGATGGCAGCGATGGGACTAGGGAGAGGATCCGGGTCCCTGCAGGCCTGGAGCAGGGCTCTGGCTGGCATGTCCTGGCCATGCCGCTAAACTGAGCCCTCTCTTTTCCACCCAGGTAGGACAGTGCAGGGTCAGCCCCCCGCGGCTCCGGGATCAATGCCCACCCTGGAGATCCATGCCCTGGGAAGGGGTATGTCACCAAGAGCGTGTGGCTGCTGAAGGATACAGCCCACATGGTTTTCCAGAAAAACCAGCTGGTCTTTCCTTTGGTCCCTGCAATGACTACGCGGAGGTGGGCACCAAAGGGAACCGTCTGTGTCTTCCCTCGCTCAGTTGTCTTTTCTTGTTGGGAAATCCCGTCACTGAGATCTGACTGGAGCCTTACTGGTGTCTGAGATATCTGCCCTGGCAGCTGCTTTCTCCACTGACTCACTGCATCTTCATGTCTCCTGCAGATGCTTCCTCCAGTAGCCCGAGGAAATGGGTCTCATCCTTCCTCACCCCCTCTCTCATCAGGTCTGAGGGGGTTTGGGAGCCTAGCGTGGACACCTGTGACAACTCCATCCCTCCCAGCCGATCTGTAGCTCCCTGATGAGGTGCAGGAATACAGGTGCTTCCTAACGTTAAGCTGGAATTAAGATCTGAACCCAGACGAAGTCACAGTCACTGCAGAGCTTCTGTGCTTGGGGTAACAGACTTCGCACATTCCGAGTCTGTGAGGAGCTTATTTTATTGCTTTAAACTCAGCTAAAAAGAGCAATAAAAATCAGAAAATTAGTCTTTAATAGGGCCTAAACCATCTGTCCTTACAAACTGGGCCCACCTAGCTTTTGCCCTGTTTGCAGTGTACGCACAACAGCTGCTTATGGGCACTTCCCTGCGCACCGGGGACAGGAGCAGGGGCTATGAGTCTCATTAGCTTTGCCCTTCTGCAGGCCTTGTAGCTACAGGATAAAACACTCAGTGTGTGTGTGCTTAACCCACACGTTCTCCCGGGCCGGGGTGGACTGCGGTCCTGTGTTTACCCTCTCCTTCAGCACCCAGCAGCTCTCGAGCGCGAGCCATTCCCAGCACCCGATTCGGGTACTGCAAACGTTCTTTTCCCTTTGCAGCTGACATCAGCGTATACCCGGCATCAAGGTATATCGTGATATCCAACAGGGGACTCTGGAAGGAGAAAAAGTTGCTTTTTTGGAAAGGTGTTTTGGCAGGTTTCTAAATGAGCTACAGGTCATTTGAGAGCTTGTGACGTGAAGCAGGAACGGCTCGCAGCCCTTCCGCCCTGCTTTTGCAGTGCTTGCTTCCCCAGCCTTTAGGCATCTGCAAAGGCAAGAAATACTTAAAATTACAAAAATTGGAAGAGGCTGTTTGGTAGCTCATATTTCTTAAAGTACATGAGACTCCAGTAGGTTGCTGGGTGGATAAAGTGGATAAAGCATAATCCCTGTGCAGACCATAAATAGTTTGTCTACTCCCAGCAATGGGAGGGGGAGAGAGTGGAGAAAGTGGGGATTACGGATCAATTAGGGGGAGAGATTTCCCACAAATCTTTTATGATTTACTCACACCTTCACCATGTGTGAAATCAGGGCTCTACAATAACTTTCCAATTCCTGAAAACACAGTTACTGGGTTCAGAAGCTGCAGCAGGTTCATGGGAGATGTCTGCTCCTGCATGGAGCCCACTGCCCTCGCTAGGTGAGTCCTCAATTTTATTAAACAGGTCGTAACCTTGTGCAGCTGCATTCCCCAAAGCGGACAGCTGGCCTTTCCCTGTACCCTCCATTTCCGAGTCACCAGGGTACCTATGCTGGACCACGCTGTGCCACGTCGGGGCCCCCACGGGATGATGAAACAGGTGGTGAAACACACCCTGTGACGGGGTTGGGAAATGTCAGTTCTCATCGCCTGGTGCTCTCTGCTGTTACTCTTAAAAAAATTACTATTCATCTTCCAAAAAAAAAAAAGAGCTTTGCATAATATATTGCTATATTTACAATTTACTTTTTAAATTTTTTTTTTTAATGCAAACTTCTTGCAAGAGTGCTCCCTTGTCTCTTCCGTGTATCAAGACATAGTTTGTTGTTGAACCTGGTAGACTGCAGTGATGTAATATCGCTCTGCAAGGAAAAGCGCTGACAGCAATATGAGCTTTTCTGGAGTTAGTTCTTATTAGGTTTGAGGGGTTTTTTGTTTTTGTTTTTTTTTCTAATTTATTTATGGGCATTTCAGCAATACTTTTGGTCAGTCAAGGAAAGAACAGAACACTGTAATGTTAAAAAAAAATGGTTCTTTGATCAGTTTTTGAAGGGAACTATGAGGAAAACATGTGAAAGAAGTTGCAAGTGCTAGGACAAAGGAAAGGGAATGGCACAATACTGCTCGGTTCCTGAAATGTTATCTTATGCCAGAGTGTCTAGTTTTTGTTTCCTTATTTTTAAGGGATGAATTATTGGCAGGAAAAGACGCCTTCATATTAAAATGACTTCTTTTGTGTGCTTTTCTAGTGGTTTGCCTAGAAATAGAAAGCTCTTACTTAATATCAGGGAATTGTATTAGTCGCTTATCTTAATTATGCTTTGTAATTGTGTAGGCTGACAGCTCACTAATGCCTTCCCCAGTTATTGTGGGGGGAGGGGATAAAAACCCTTGCCTGCTTAAATGAGAAAGGAGTGAGGTTGGGAACCTGTGTGCAAAGCCCCTTCTTCTGGAACTGGGCCGGAAGGCGGTGGTGGAAGAGCTGCTCCCCACTGAGACGCCACCAGCTGACCCGTAGCCTGGGGCTCCCCGTTTTGCTGCCCGCCCGCCCACGAGTCAGTGTGGGACCCAGCGAGCTCTGCAAAGCACGGGAAGGCGGCAGGAGATGCAGGGCGCGGGACCTCAGCCGTGGCGGCGTGCGTGGTGGGGACAGGAGCCTGCGGTGTAGAAGAGATCTCCTACACTGATGGCAAGGTGGTTTGTCTATCTGCAAATGCCCTCTTAAAAAAAAAAAAGGCACTAGGTGGGGAAACTGAGAAAGTCTTTACTTGGGACTTTCCTTCATCAAATAGCACTCTCTGGGAACAGGCTTGACTGACATCATGATTTTTTAGTAGCAGAATGTAAGTAAG
>Ga0181612_118190_pt1 | contig 10863 bp, 4 predicted proteins | sample HoacroProtozoa21_FD_119630 | JGI IMG/M metagenome (GOLD analysis project Ga0181612, IMG submission 119630) | Hoatzin crop microbial communities from Cojedes, Venezuel. Combined Assembly of Gp0051906, Gp0051904, Gp0051908 | reverse complement strand
TCTTCCTGTTTATTCCCCATACTGCGTTCATTGGTGTAAAGGCATTTCAGAGAGGTAACTGAGCATGCAGGTTTCTCTGGAGGGGTGTAAGAGCATCTGCCATAGATATACCCACCCTTAAGGTGGTTGGCCTTCTCGTTCTCAACTAAGGAACATTTGCCACTGCTCTGGTTGGTCTGGCTTATTCCCCAGTTGGATGCAATTCCCACAAAACTATACAAATGCCACAAATTACAAATTGTAGTGGTCTTGAGCACTCTGTTCCTTTGGTTTATGTTAGGGGCCTAGCCTAAAGACTTATGTTTCTTTAGGTACTGAACTTGATAGCAGTTGCTCAAGTTCTTTCTCTCTGAGACACAGACTATTTATTCTGAGCATTGCTACAACATCACTTAAGCTTGCCACGTTTTGGATGTGATGGATTCTTGGTGCTATGGTTACTCTACAATGATTAGTGCCTCACTGCTGGAAGCTTTTGTCACCTGCAGAGAAAGGATAGATTAATGCAGGAAGTGTAGTGTAGGATAACTCAATGTAGGCAGCTCTGGGTATGACTGACAACACCTGATGCCAAGAGCTAGGAAATTTTGAAACCCTTTCTCCACTAGTGATTCCTGATAACCAAGTAAATTCAAGCAATAAGCAGTTGCCTTCTAGGAAATCAGAGTTCTGGGACAATCGTACACTGAGAACAAGTGTTTCATAAGTCCATGGTACATGTAGATTCTTTGTCACTTCAGTTCTTTATTTTTTCCTGCCTTCTGCTGTTTCTGTGCTTCCTGCTATCTTTGATTACTTCATCTTTGCTGAAAATTGATAAAGAATAAAAGCAGAGTGAGAAACAAGTCTTGCTGGCATGAAAAGACTTTGACATAAGAATAAGCTAATTGCCGTTTCTTCTTCAGCATTTGAACAACAGCCAAACTCATGCTGGGAGGGGGAGTTGAGAAGCCTCTAGCTCTCCTGTTGGCAATGTCAGGTGCAGCATGTTCTCCTAGCCCAAGCCACAGAGGACGATTTCTGCAGAATGCCACCTTCTGCTCCCAGCAAGCGAGATGGCACCAACCCAGCTCCTGAACTCACAGTGCAGCCAAGCCAAAATGTTGAGCTTGCACATGCCACAGGTCAGCTGAGGAGTAACAGTGACTCTTATGGCCAATAAAGAATTTCTAAGGGTGTTTATGGGACACGGTGTGCAGTGGGGGTGTTGTTACCCTGTTCACCTAACTTTCTACGGGTTTTCTATAGTTTCTTTTAATCAGAAAACAGTAAACATACTGTTGCATGCAGGAGAGTGTGTGAGTGAGGTGTGTGAAATATCTGTGTCTGTTGCTTTGTGACCTTCCTGCTCTTTTTATTTATTTTCCTTCTACTCATTTGGGGGAATTGCACCAGTGTAAGTGAGGCTGAAGACAGACTTAGATCCAGTTGAAGGGTTGTGTCTGTCTTCAGCTCTGCCTGTGAAAAAGTTCTGCTAAAGTACAAATATGCATGTGTCTGCGAAAGTGTGCATAAGTAATCAGGGAGTAGTTTACATATCACATCAAAAATTTTGATTTATGAAAGAGAATGCTTTGTCTCTGAGTTAATAAGATCTATTAAGTGTTCAGTGGTGTATTAGTCATAGTGAAGATATATTAGTGATCAAATTATCTCAGTTACAGATTTTAGTTCACCCTGAAACTTCAGTAAGTGCTGTACAAGAGTCTGTGCACACAATACACAATTGTGTGAGCAAGTAAGTGCATTATGGGCAAGCCCCTGGCAACTACAGGATACTGTAAAACAAGCATTTGCAAGTTCACATGCTAGCTGTTTTTCATGTGCAGTTTTTTTGCAAAGACAATGTTGATGAGAAGCACTTGCTGTTTGCTTCTACTGTACCACATTTTGTAATGATAAATGTGTTTTGAACAAAACGATATTGGGTCCATAAAGAGAAATTGCTCATGTATAAATGGTAGTGGAAGCCCTGCCAAGGGAATAATGAGACTCTAGGAGTGTACTCATTGGTATTCAAACAAGGGAAAACGCTGAAGGCAATGGTGTTTGGTGTTGGCTTAATTTTCCTCTCTGGTCGAAACCTCGAATATTGGTGTAGTCTTTGTAGCTTGCAGAGAATGTGCACAGATTAATTCCATAGGAGTTCTGTATATTGCTTCAGGGCAATATATTTCTTGAGTAAATTCAATTCCTGTAGTATAAGACTCATCACTTGTTGTATTTTAATTTGGTATATTCATCCCAGCAAATGAATTGCTGAGATGATCAATAAGGAAACTCTTTATATGGTTAATAATGTTGAGGGTGATCTGTGGACAGACAAACTGCTCTCATTAGCACGTTCCTCCATGCTAGAAGGAAAAATACATACAAGTAAGGATGGAAGTCTCATCTTTATATTAGTGCTATTTTCATGGAGTCCAGTTTTTTGTGTCCATCTTCTCTGCCTTGTCAACTTTTCACATCAAGCTGTGGGCTGGTGGATTTTTTAGCTCATTTTGTGTGCTACAAAGAAAAGTCTGTTGTTCAGCTGCTATGTGGGAGAGGGGGAAGAAAGTTCTGGCTGTTCTTATATATGTCCAGTGATATATACGGCATTCTGCAGACTAACAGGATGACAAAACTGATGACTAACAGGTATCAAAACTTTTACAGAATGAATTGCTTATTTTCTAGGGACCTCATTATTCTAAGCAAATCTTTGTCTCCATGCACAAGGAGATGTTGACTAGCTGGGGTTGGGTTTTGCGGGGTGGGGGATTGATTTGTGTGGGGTTTGTTTAGGAGGGAAGAAGTGTTTTGCTCTTTCGGGTAGAGGAGCTTAGCACAGCAGGACCTGCCTCGTCTCAGTATTTTCCAGAGGGGTTATATTTTAGATGTATTACGGGGTTTTTTTCTTTCCTTTTTTTTTTTTTTTCTTCTTCTTCACTTAGTCACCTAAGAACTTGTAAAGATTGCTAAGCATCTTCATTTTATAACTTCCAAGCTTCGGGATAGAATACTAAGCTTTTTCTCAAACTTTCAAAACCAAGAAAACTATATTATACTGGTATTTTGTTTTTAAGTAAGCATTTTATAGCCATATAAAACAAGCACCTAGTTTGGTGTTTGGGGTTTTTTGGTTTTGGTTTTTTGTTTGTTTGTGGTTTGTTTGATTTGTTTGGTTTGTTTGGGTTTTTAAAATTTTCTCCTTTTGCTTGAGGAGGACAGCTAAAGCATGAAAGCTCTTCCAAATGCCCCAAACTGGTTTTGATCTCTTGATTAACTTCCTGACAAATGACATTCTAGTCTGGATTGAAGCTCTGAAAAAAAAACCCCTGTCAAATATAATGGCAAGGCTCAATTGTGCCTTGTGCTAGCTGCCATGGAAACTCTCCTATGATAACATGTCAGATGGCAGAGAAGCAAGGTGGAAAATATAGCTTGACATAGCCAGAATACAATCCCAGGCTCAGGTGGTGAGTGCTCAGAAGAGCCAAATGTTTCATTATAAGATTAAGTGGTTGGTTTCAGATTAGCAAATCAAGTAGTAGGTGTGACAACTGAAGCCATGAAATCTCCTTAGTGTCCTGCCTATGGCTGTGGAGTTGCTACTTTGTGTTTGAGAACCATTTCATGTTGATATGTGGGTAGTGTATAATACTGTTCCTTCAATGGGAAGCAAGTCACACCTGTTAATCCAACTATTTCTCAAGAGTTTGTCTGGTTTTCCTTGAAAACAGATTTCCAACAAGTGGTTTATGGAGAACTGGTGTGCTTGTGAACATTTAACAGTGGATCATGGAAAACGGTGTTTTATTCTATAATGATTATCATACGGTTTCCCCTTGTATTATATAACATTAAAATTATACTGTTGTGATTTTTAGCTGTTTCCATCATATTAAGGATCACATCATTAAGCTTTAGCCAATGTTCACTGAAAGCAGTTTTTAAAAAAGTCTTAGAGAGCACACTGGTAGGCTTTGATCTGAACTCTGTGATTGCATCTAATTTCTGGTGATATAATGACAAACCCTTCCTGTTAGCTAGTGAAATTATTAATTCAGGAAATGGTTCCTAATGAGACACTAGTCATACAGCACAGGAAACATCACAACCCATCAAAGTGCATCACAACTGCTACCGAGCAGCTGAAAGCCTCATCTGTCATATTACTTGGACTTTGCTTTGACTCATTTAAAATTTGCACCAGCACTGGGTTTAGTACTTTCACTACAGTAGTGTTTAAAATATTTCTTGTTTAATTTCAAAAATCTTATACTAGAACAACTTTTCAAATGCTTTTAAAGATTAATAATACACTAAAATGGATTAGGAGAAAAATAGTGCATTGGTAAGGTGAGGACAAATAAAAATGTGCTCATTTTGCCTTATTCTTACAAAAAGGAAACAGCTTCTACTTGTATGAGGTTGTGTGTGTGTCCCCCTTCTCTTTAATACAGTTTTTTAATGTCCTCTGTCTTGTAAAAACAAACCTAACAGATTAAAAATTAAACTAATTTACAGGAACATACCCTATGTCTTCCTTCTCAGTTTATTTATTGAAGTAACAAGGGCACAATTCAAATTGTGTGTTTCTATATTTCTGCTCTTTTGATTATTGTTTTTTTAACCTTTGCAAATCATATGTCAATGTGAACAAAAGATTTTGTCTTGCCAACTTTGTGCTATTCATTTCTTAACATAAAGGTACTGTATTGAAGCTAGAATACATTTTCAAAATACCGGAAAACTATCATTCAAACTATAAGACTTGGCCAAAAATGACTAAGAAACAGCACTTGTTTAACACATAGTTATTCAAATCACATGAGCAGTTGTAAATGATGAGATAAAATACTCCCTCCATGCATTAGCCAAATTGCTCATTCTTTCCCCTAATAAACCAAAAATCTCTAACCCTATAAACAGATCACCAAGCCTCAAGCCATCAACATGCCACCTTTACTTGCATCTCATTTTCCACTGGTGCTACTTTTGTTTTGTTTTAATGAAACTGCAGTTGGCTGGCAGTGTAAAATAACAGGTGCAGGTCTATCATTATTATAATAATTCTTTCTTATAATTATTTTTTCCTTGCAGAGTTGCTGGCAGGTTATTTAGGTTGCAAAACTAGTACTTCTGCCAGAATATCGCAAAGCACACAATGCTACCAAATGCTTTCCTTTGAAGCACTTGAATATAAAATCATAGAATCACAGAATCATAGAATCACAGGTTGGAAAAGACCTCTAAGATCATCCAGTCCAGCCATCCACCCAACAAAACCATGCCTATTAAACCATATCCCAAAGTGCCACAACTACACATTTTTTTGGTGTTTTGTTTCTTTTTTGTAGGGTAAGGTTTGTGGGTTTGTTGTTTTGGGGGGTTTTTTTGTTTTGTTTTTTTTAATATGTGGGGTTGTGGCACAGTTCTTGCTTTGGACGTATGCAGCATAGCACTTGGTCACCTTAGTGGACTGAAGAGGAGAATAGATCTCTCGTGTTTGTGTAGTTGAAGGCTTAGGTTTTCTTACATTATAGAATTTTCCTCTTGAAAGTCAGCCAGAAGCATCCTCTAGTATTTCTATGTCTTTCTCATAGAATCAAAAAATCATACCTGTACGCTTAAGAATTTACACTTATAAATTAAAAGGAATTCCCCATGGCTGCATTATCTCCTCTTCAGATGTACTGTTCTGTTTCAGAAACACTAGCCTAAACCAATTTGTATCAAACGGGGTTTTATGACATAAAAGAAACATTTAAAAAGTGGTATAAATCAGAGGTAAACTTAGTTTTGCATGAACCCTATCTGCCTGCATGTGTTCTTATTATAATGACTTGGGGGGAAGGGGGAGAGAAGATACACTTCCACAGTAGGAGCTGCTCAGCTCACTAATGCAGTCTGAATTGTGTATCAACACATTAATGGTAAGGTCACGAAGTTAATGATGTTTAAAACTGTATTGTAAAATTTGCCTCAGCAACCCCATAAAAAGTGGCAACTAATGAAGCACCTTTGATTTGTGGTAACACTAACCTTGTTTCTTCGGCACCAAAGCGCTATGATGTTCATAATTGTAGCTGGAGCGGTGCTTTGATATTTATCTAATTTTTTTTCCGACTATAATTTTCACAATTATTTTAATGGACAAAAGAGAACTTGTACACCGAGAAACAACATCTATCCTTCCAAAAGTTCCAGTGCTGTAGGCAGTCCTCAGATCTTTCACTGGAGTTCTGCATACAGAGCTTCATTTCATGTAAGCACCTTGGTATTGTTAAATCTGGTAACACTGTTGCAGTTTGCACTGTGTAAGAAAGAAAAACATAGATTTATAACTATAAAACTAGTATTTTTTTTTTTTAGAATTCTTGTAACACTGAACTGGGATATGCACAACTGAGAACACAGGTAATTTTAAGAATTTACTGTTAGTCCAATGAACTTTATTAACTCTTCACAGTCCAAACTGAATAAAGTGTACAGAAAAGCCTCATTAATTTTATGTTCGAAATTATTGTATTAAAAAAATATACCTAGTACCTACCCCTTTATTCTGATGTTCTTATCAGTCTTTTAATGTTCCCCCTGGGCTCTAAAGGTGATACCACAGTCTTCCCTGGGCAAAATCAGGGAGAGGAAACTTAAAATGAGCTCTTTGGAGTCCTGGGGTTTTGGCTAGCAGGACAAAAAGGATACTCAAGGTGAGACTGGTAGGAGAAATATGATGTTCATGCTTTCTTCCTCCTAAATTTTGGGTCTCCTTAGAGCTATTATTACTTCTTCCCATCCCTGCCTACTGCCTTCCCCCTGCTCCAAGGGAAGGGTTGAAAGCTACCCTTCAGTCCCCAATATCTCCTGAGGCCATTTGTCCTGCAGGGACAGCCTGGCACTGTCAGCCCCTTCCCTGGCAGCACTCACAGAGCTGGAGTTCAGAGAGACTGGGCAATGGGCACTTCGCCATGGCAGACATGGTAAACCCAGCTCAGCCCTATTCAGTCCAAGGGCAGCCCAGATTAGAGCAATTCATAGCTTGTAACTTCTTATTAACAGTGAAATAATATTTACTGGATTATCTGTGCTGTTTTGGAGATGTGGCTAAAGCGTAAGGAGATCTTGAAATCAATACACTTCTTTTTTTTTTTTTTTTAATATGTGGACACAATGGTATTTTGGGTGGTATGTAAACCACAAGATGCACATAGTGAGTTTGAATACTGAATGCATATTCTGTGTCATATAGAGGTAGTTGCAACTATTCGAGGATGAACTGCCAGGAGACTATCAGATTCCAGAGCTACAGCTCTCCTACCTTTAAGCAAAGGAAGCATTTCACTTGTTAAATACCTCTTCCTTACATTCCTCCTGCAAGGGTTTACCCAGTCCTATTCAAGGCCTCTGAGTTGTAGACTTCTTGCTGTAATTTCTCCCTTGTGCTATAAATCAGAAATCTCTCACTTAGGAGAAACGCAGAAACTGGAAAGATGTATGCAAAACTTCCCTTTAAAAAATAAAAAAATAAATCTTCCTGGAAAACAACAGTATTTTTAAGTATTTAGGTGAAATGTTGTAATTTTTCTCTACTATAGCTTCATTTGAAATCAATGAGTTACTGGATGAACAAGGATTAAACAGTCTGGAAAGCAAAATTAATAGCTATTTATAAACATATTTTAATTTTCTCTTTTAGATTTATATCAGCTGCATTCCATCACTTTTTACTCATGGATTTGCTAATGTAGGTTTATTCTCATTAGGAATTATGTACATAATAAAAAGTACATTAATGTATTGTATGTACTCAGTAAGCTACCCTAATTTCTTTTTTTCATCTTTTCTTTCTACTGCTGTACCAATTCCATTCAAATTGTGGCAAAGCTAAGCCCAAGAGTATAATTAAATTCTTCTTGAAACACAATCAGCTGTTATGTCTTTTTCATTTCTGGCAACAGTTACAAAATGTGGTGCATATATCTGTATAAGGAAAGCACTTAAGACATGCCAAAACAGAGGCATCTAGCTACATATAAATACAATCACAGATAGAGTCTGCTTAGTACCTCATCAAAATACTTTGGATTTCACAGCAGCAGTGTCTTCAGAATATTACCATCCTTCCTGTGCTATTCTTAAATCCAAAAGAAAGATTCTGTTAGACCAGCTCTAAGCAAGCAGCTCAGGTGATAGCTTCAGAGGCAGAAGACAAGATCATCTCCAGTGATCTGTCTGTATCTCCATTTTATTTTAGGCTACAACCAGTGATTCTTCTGCCTGCAAACAATAACAGGTCTAGGACTGCTCCATAATAACGTTACTGATGAGTATGTTGCTTACAGGGATTATTTTTTATGATTATTTCTATTGTTCTAATGCTGATGCAACTGAGGGGCAATACATGATACCTACATTTCCTAGTCTCCCTCCAGCTGAGAGCTGAACTCTGAAAAGGAACCGAGAAGATTGCTTATGCGATACGGAAGAAAATTCTACGATAGAAACCTAATGCTTTATTTTGAGATCCTGTGTTTTCTCTGCAGTTATTTGTTCTTAGTGGTCCAACAAAAGGCAGACTACCTCAGTTTTAGAAAGAATTAGAAACATTCATTTCTGTTTCAAAGTAGAAGTACTGATATTGGTTAGTAAAGTTAACGGAAGAAGAATGAAGAAATCCTTTTGTGCGGCTGCACCCATTCATATAGGCATATAATTTAGTAAAGTTTGCAGCTGTGGTGTGGATTAATGCTTTAAATTCTCTTACATTTATCAGTGGTCACCATGTCAATGCTGTCTAACAATCTGAAAAAAAGCTGCACTAATCAGTGCAACAAGTTTAATCCTTTCTGCCCTGTTCTAAACACTCAAACCCTTACCTAAAGATGTTTTTTTAAAATTTTTTTAAAATGTTACCTCCTTGTCTCCTGCACCTTCTCTCATTTACATCTTTATTACTTCCAGTTTAAAATTCTTTAGCTTTCTCTTCAAAGCTGAGGCTTATATAACTGTTCTGTACACGCTGTAGATGCTGTTCTCCTGTGGTGAGTCTATAAACCCCCGTTGCCCCGTGCTCACAAGTGTTTTGGTTTGCCTCATGTATCATACTGAAGGTGCATGCTCAGGGCACCTTCCAGATTAAACTGGACAGAAAGATGCACCTAATGCACTTCAGCAACAAGGGGCATTAAGATCATGGGACCAGACTCCAATTAGTCATAAGTGTCACCTGTAGACCCCATATGTTTGTGTTTTGGGTCCCTAGCATCAGATGTGTTGCTATATAGAACTTGCCCAAATGATCTGCACTTCATGCTAACACCAGTGTATACATTATTGTGTGGTATTAGTTTCACCTTTTTTTAAAAAAAAACACACTGCCTATTGACATTTTCTCTGCTCCTGCACAAGCTTCCAGCTTCTTGTAAAAGACTTCAAAAAAACAGCTCAGCTCCCTCAAGTTGTATGGAGATGACTTCTGGTGACTTACTTCATTCGTCATTACTGAATCATTATTTTGCTCAGATAAAGCTAAGCTACTCTCTTTCTTTCTGTTATTACTTTTCTAACTGTAGATTGATAACTTACAAGGCAATGAAGAAGAGCAAAATTCAAAAGGGAAAAATTCAGCCTCTTTTCATAGCATCTCTGCAGAAAGCATTGATTTGTTCTCAAGTACCTGAGGCTACAATTTTTTGTCAGTTTTAAAGCTCTCAGGCTAAGATTTGGTTGAGATCCCGAGAAAAGACAATCCACAATCATAATCTTGTTCTGGGAAAAAGTGAAAACATTGTGCACATGTTTGGAGCTAAAATGTCATTGTTAGTTCAATGAAAGTTTTAGCAATCTAAAGTTGGAATTAATTAATACAGAAAAGCTTCATGAATTAGACAAATTTTGCTATACAAAATATTTTAATATAAATACAGAAAAATAAATAATTTCCTTTCTCTTTACTGTCCCTGTGTTAGTCCTTCCAATGTTTCCTGTAGTCTTAAGGCCAACAGTTCCTGTGTTTCTCAATCCACAATGGTGTATTCTACTTACCGTTCCCAAGAATTACCAGCAAATTTTCTGGAAGAATAAATGTGAATAAAGAAAACAGGAAATAGTGGCATAGTGCCAATTTTGATGCTTAGATGTATTTTTTCTTTCGTGCACATGTGGGGTTTTTTGAGTGAATTTAAGACAAGTGGTCAATGTTGTTAATTAAAAGATTCTTAAGAAGAAGACAAGGCAATAAAAAAAACTATTATTGAATTAGTGGAATGAAGTATTCGGATAAAACTGTACTAAAAGTGCTATTGGGAACTACCATGAAAATTGAAGTAAAAAAGTATGAGTTTGTGACTAACTTTACAATGAGAGTCTACCTCTACTGTGTATGCATGGCTGTAAGTGTGTGTGTACTTTTTTCAGTGTCAAGTGATTGTGCACTTGTAATGGCAGCGCAGATACAGCACTAGCTAAGAACTTGCAATCATTTATGTATCCTCTCCTCTGACGTGGCACTTTTCTCTAAAAAGTACTTATTTTAAGCCCCTTTCCTCGTTGATTCTTCTGTATTTAAAATCTAAATCCAAAAAGACAGGAATCAGCACCTTACACATGTGGTTGAAGTAAGTGGTTGGGATATTTTTAGTACAGTTATAAGGCACAGCAACTCAAACAGGTCAACATAACTTCCACTGGAGAGAAGTTGCATTAAAATTAACATACTTTCAGAATTAATTCTACAGAATGAAGAGAACCTGAAAATAAAACTGTTTGGAATCACAGAAAATCTTCATTGTCTAAGCTGCATGGAGTATATACATACATCATATTTTTTAAGTGACAGGTTTCTATACAGTTTTGATTGATATAAGTTTCTGAGGG
>Ga0181612_166171_pt1 | contig 10864 bp, 4 predicted proteins | sample HoacroProtozoa21_FD_119630 | JGI IMG/M metagenome (GOLD analysis project Ga0181612, IMG submission 119630) | Hoatzin crop microbial communities from Cojedes, Venezuel. Combined Assembly of Gp0051906, Gp0051904, Gp0051908 | reverse complement strand
TTTTCAAGTATAGCAATGCTAATAAGCAGCTTTCACCCTTTAAAAAAGAATTGGAGTATATTCTTACCTTCATGTCTTCTTCCTACTCCATATGTGTGACTTTTTCTGTCTCCTCTTTTTTGATACATATAATCGTCCTAAGTGTAATATTTCATGTATGGGCTTGTTCGATAGTTGCATGTACTAGCAGTTCTTGTAACTACTACTCCAGCTATGCGGGGGATTGTCCTTCAAAGAAAAGGCACTAGTGTTTCCTAAAAGTGTGATTTAACTTAATTGTTGGCTAAGTGGAGTTGTTTGAAGAAGCCTTTTGTAAAATCTTTTTGAAGCATCTTTTTTTCTTTTTAGTAGAGGTACGTTATTTACTGAGGGTGTATTGGTTTTCTTTCAGCCGTGTGACTAGCACCTTTCAGCACGTTTCTAAGCTGCCAAGCATTGACAACATGTTTCTAGTCTGCCAACCCTAATACCTTGGGCAGTAGATGGCTGCTTTTAGCAGCAGTCGTCTCCTGCCAAATTAGTTTGCCAAGGCTCTTCTGATTTCTAGACAGCTTGAAATCCAGGACAGGCACGTTGTCCTGGCTTTGGCTGGGATAGAGTTAATTTTCTTTCTGGTGGCTGGTGTAGTGCTGTGTTTTGAATTTGGGATGCAAATAAAGTTGGTAACACACTGATGGTTTTAATTGTTGCTGCACACTCAAGGACTTTTCAGTTTCTATGTTGGCCTGGCCTGCCGGTTGCATGGGAAGGCGGGAGGGGACACGGCCGGGACAGCTGATCCCAGCTGACCCCAGGGTGTTCCATGCCATATGATGTCCTGGTCAGTGTATAAAGCAGAGGGAAGGAGAAGGAAGGAGGGGACATTCGGAGCGATGGCGTTTGTCTTCCCAAGTAACCGTAACGTGTGATGGAGCCCTGCTCTCCTGGGGATGGCTGAACACCGGCCTGCCCATGGGAAGCAGGGAATGGATTCCTTGTGTTGCTTTGCTTGCATGGCAGCTTCTGCTTCACCTGTTAAGCTGTCTTTGTCTCAGCCCAAGAGTTTTCTCACTTTTACCCTTCTGGTTCTCTCCCCCATCCCACCGGAGGGGGTGAGCGAGCGGCTGTCTGGGGCTTAGTTGCCGGCTGGGGTTAAACTGTGACACATGCTCAGGGAGTTTGACAAAGGGCACATCAGGCTTCCTAACCGTGCATGAGCAACTGCTCAGCACGTATCATACACAGTGCTCTTCCTTGTCGGCCCCCCAGCCACAGACATTGCTTCTTTCCAATTTGTCCTGCGTTATCTCCCATTGTTGTCAGTAGCAAGAGCTATTTTTGCAGTTTGAATCCTCCAGTGTATCTTTGCCTGTTGCCAGGTTTAAGATCCAGGGCCTTACCGTTAAAGCCCCCCTGTGATACCCACACAAATCTCATTTCCTCTCCTCTTGCTTTCCACCACTTTTCTCTCATTACTGGTGCCAACTGCAATGATTCCTTCATGTTATTCTTCTGTCCTCACCTCTCCCCATTATTGCAGTGAATTTCCTTTATGTGGAAAAATTTCCTGACTTTGTATATTGTGATTTCTTGGAAGAATTCATTAATTTCAGACCACCTGCTCGTCTGCAGGCACCTGTTATTTTTTCCCTTCATGCATGAGAAGGAAAGGGAGACTCCAGGAGGCAAACAACTTTCCTTTGTTAAAGCCTTTTTTTGTTGTTTTTTTTTTCCGGTGAGTCTGGATTTGTGTAGTGTTAGGCTGCAAGTTTATTTGACCAGGACTGGGTTGGTTTGGTTTGGTGGCAAAATCTGGCCCGGTGTGTGCACTTATTTCCCGGAAATTCTTCTATAAACTTACTCAGAAGCAACAGCCAGAATCCACATGCACCCTCTCCATCCCAGATACAGACTGAGCCTGCAGATAGCACCTGCCAGCACACAGCGTTTGCCCCACATCATTATTCTCTGCTCGTCTCCATTGAAAAGGAGCAGAATACAGTGGACAAGAGGACAATAGATAGACTTGGCACATGCCATTCCTTGTGCAGGCAGTGGACCTCCTCAGGCTGGGAGCAGGCTGCCAAGGTGCGGTCATAGTCTAGCAGTGATGAATAGTCTTAAAAGAAAACAAGCGTGCTTCCCTGCAAAATTTTATTTTTGAGAAAGCATCTCGAATGGTTGGTGACTCCAGTTTCATTTGAACAAATTGCAGAAACTAATTTCCAACAGAAGAAGTGAGATGTGATGCTTCAGAAAACATATTAATTCTCAATTCTTCTTTTCATTTATTGTGAGGACCTATTTGCATTTGCAAATACGAAGTGAAAATGTAGCAAGAATATACTCTATTTTTTGTGCAAACATATGGTATTTTTTGCTGGAGAAAATTAAAAACCTCACATGTAAAGCATTGCATATATTTTCAATTTATACTATTTTGCATAACTGCTTTCTAATATCTCGTTTGTTCTAACAAATCTGTGTTTCAGATTTGCATATCTTTGGCATGCCAGAATAATACACATTCTTCTAAAGTTAATGCTTATTTGTATCTTTCAAGAGGTATTTAACAAGGTTATTTCCTTTTCATGTAATAATTTTAAATTATCTGGCCGGGCCATTTTTGTTTACCCATGTTAGATGAGGTTTGAATCATTTCCTTTAATCCTTTTTTATCATGTGTCTCTTGAGGGGGTTGCACTTTAAGATATCTAGAACACTCACGTCCCGTTGCTTTCCACACATTTCAAGTAGTTGTAGTTGTTCTCAGTGTGTGAATTTGCACCAACCCTGATGATGTTAGAAGCGTTGAGACTTGGACAGAGAATTCTGTGTTCAACCCTATCCCCTCCAGTAGATGTCATCGTGACAATGGAGAATACTGCTGGGGATACTGGTGATGAGACCTCCTGTGCCAAGGCAGCAAAAAAGCTTTGCTATAACAGACTTTGTTTCTGTCAAAACAAGGTAGTTCTCTCCATGCTTAGCATTTATAGAGAGCTTTTCATTTTTATAATGCTTTGAAAAACATGGTGACTATTAAAACAGTTACCAGTTAGGTTGCACAGGGCAGTGGTCCATGGCAGTGGTGTCCATATGCTCTGAAGGTGGCCATAAATATAGATACATATGGGCAGACATGCATGTGCAATACTCGGTCTGTCAATGGCTTTTTTTTTTCAACTATACAGTATAATTTGTATGGCAGCCCTTGCTCAAAGCCATCACATCCTTTCTGTTATACTTCCCCCTCTCCCCCCGCCCCAATCCTCTTTAGAAGTAATTTCTCCAGAGGAAAACCCCAAACTTCCTGCTTAATTTTTACCAAGAATGAATCTCTCCACACCCATCAGCACTTGAGCTGCTGGGCATCCAGTCAGTTTTAAGGTTCGTAGCTGCTTGCGTGAGCGATGGTTACAGAGTAGTGAGTAAATCCACAAATCTATGTTATTACTAGGTATCATTTTAATCTCTCAGAGAACAAATCCCCAGAAAAGGCAAGAGACAAGTCAGTCACTGGCAGTTTTACACACACAAGGGCTGCAAGGCTGCAACATACACATATACAAAAGAATTTGAAAAACATGTTGAAAATATGTTTAACTATTGTTAAATAGCTGATCTGAGTTTCTCAGGCAAGATCATGAAGTTCTGGCTTAGCAAAAAAAATCAGACGTGTTTTCCCATCTTGGAAGTCCCAACAGCTTTGACTGAATATGTGATCCTTACCTAGTACGTGTTGTCCCTTTTTAATTTCAGTCAGTGCTACACCTGTGTTCTCCATGACAGAATGATAATGTGTAAGGTGCCATCGGATAGAATAAAGCACAAGCTGAGCCAAGGGAAGCAAGAAAGCTGCTGAGCTGAAATGTGACTTTCCAAAAATCATCAGGGTGCAACTTTATCAAATAAGTCCACAATTTCAGTGTTCTCTTTTGTCTGGATAATAGCTCTATGAATAATAAGTTTTTCTTCTTTAAAATATCAGGCTTTGGGGAAGTAGACAGCAAGAAAGCAGAGCACTAGTGGCCTGATTAAGAGTCTGCTTCTCCTCCTTAGTCCAGTCTTTGAGACAGAAGCAAATCTCTGCAATCAACATTATAAATTCTAGGGAAAATGACCAAATGATTAGACCAAATTTGTGACCGCCCACACTAAGAGGAAAGCAAGTCTTATTGGCAAGATTTTTTTCATTGTTCACATACTTAAAAAAGACATTGGCTGGAATTTTGTCCTTGACCAAGTGGAAAGGCTGTCTGCTGGCAGGAAACCAAAATATCTAATCAAAACAAAGCAGCTGATGCTCCTGACAGAGCAAGAACAGACATCTGTCTGGCTGTTCTGAGTAGGCAAAACCATCTCAGATAAAATGTCAGAAAAGCCCCATAAAACTCTATTAAAATAAATGGGGTAATGAGAGGGGTGCAAAGAATGCACTTGTTTACAGGTTATCATCTCATTTGTGTACTGTCAAGGTAGTATAGATCCAGGGAAATAAAGCATGTCTTTATCCTCAGGAAATTTAAGGTGATGTATGATCAAAGTTAATAATGAAAACAAACTGTTAAAAAACCCACAGTAATATTTTAAGAACTGGGAGGATAAACTATAAAAGCAGGAGACATACTTAGCTATAATCTATCAGAAAAGGTAACAAAGATAACTATCCATCTCATGTTTGCTTTGGATTTTGCTTCAAATATGTGAATTTTTTGTTGCACACATACTCTTTACATTCCCATTAACAGTGTTCCCATACTTATCCTAAAAGCCTTTCATAACACTGTAATTTTGCATTCTGAGTTTCACTTAAGTCTTAAAATATTCAGGCTGTAACCCATTACTTTGAGAGGAAAGAGTAAGCATGGCTGATAAAAGCCCAGAAGTCCAGAAGACAGTCATAAAGAGATATCACACAGTTCCCTGTGCCTGTCTTAAAGCAGGGTCAAATATACCCAAACTGTTCTTAAAAAACTGAGCTGATGGCAATTCCGCGTTTTCTTCCAGTGGTCTGCTCCCGTTGCAGTGCTACCTGTACAGTCAGAGCAGGGCTTCCCGATGCCTGCCGTCTGTCTCCCTCGCAGCTTAGCCCTGTAATTTGTCGCCCTATCTGCTTGAAAATGAACATTATCTGCCCTTGCTGTTATGAAACTTGGTAACGTAGCTGAAGCCTTAGCTTTCCCTGGGGGAACTGCTTGAAATGTGGGGTCTTCAGAACAGTGCTGGTCCTTGTGCCCTGGAGGAGCTACAGCCGGGAGTAGGATGGGCCCATGGCAGTTGCGTTGGGTCAGACCAAAAAGGTGTTGCTGTGCAGACGTGCTGACGCTGCTTTTCAGCGCTGCTTCTGCTGGCTCTGTACGGAGCCAACCATGGTACGTGTGCTAAGGGATTACTAACACAGGCCAGGTGTCAGGGTGTCCAAGAAGGACGTCAAGCTGCTTCTCCAGGCTAGCAGAAGACACATGCACTTTGTAGACTTGCATGTAGCACCCCAGTTTTGGGGACTAATGGGATTACGTCAGAAGGGAGGGCTTCCGTTATCAAAGTGTGTGTGTGTCCTTCTAGCTCTTGTGATTCAAAGGAAAAGCTGACAAGCATGACCCAAGAGTGAGCAGCAACGAAATGTCAGCTGGTAGCTCTGAGCCCAACCGCACCCTCTTCATCAGCTAACCGCATCCCGAGGGAGGAAGCGGTGAGCACAGCGGGGCCAGCCCTGTACGCGCCGAGCAACGCCCGGGCTGCCGAGCGGCTCTGCCCCGGCCGCTGCCCCGGGGGGACCGGGCTTCTCCCGGCGGAGCCCCTGCATCCCTTGGGAGGCAGCGTGGGACACGGGGCGGTTTGCTTGCTGGGAGACGGCTCATGACTGTAAGCATCTCCAGAGAAGAATACGCAGATCTCGGGCTGGTCAGGGTGTCTGCAAGCTCTTGTAAACGGAGCTGTTCATTCTCTACAGCCCAGCAGCGAGAAGATAAATGCACACACTCAAAATACTGTCAAGGTGCTCAGGCACACGTGGGCTGGCAGATCAATTTTCTGTGGGTATAAAATTAGCGAGCATCTGAAGAACCATGAAAATGTAAAAATCCTTGGATTGTCTTGCATCTTTTTTTTTCCCCTCATCTTTCTCCCTTTTACTTTCACAGCATCCCCACCAGCCCTCCCTGCTCCTCCTTGTTTATACAGTGAGGAGGAACCCCCGGCCAAGCAACGCAAACAGTTGTGGTTAGGGAGAGGAAATCCGGCTCAGCTGTGATAATTAAAATAGCTGTGATACCTTAATTGAGCTGCTAATACCAATGTGGGGATGTTGCATAAAAGGCTTGGTGGTGAACAGAATTTCTTCTGGTACTTTACTGAGTAGGGAGGGCTGTAGTGTTGCAGGGAGGGCTGCAGGATTCACAGGAGATGCCATGCTGTGCTGGATCCTTGTGACCTTCATCCAGCTTCCCCCTCCAAAATGCAGCCTTTCTTGCTCTCAATTCTGTCGTGATGCTGTGTGTTTGGGTGTACCTCTCATGAGAGCGTTCTCCTCTTCCCCTCCCTTACCTCGAGGGCTTGTTTCTGGGATTCGGGACTGCGTGGGCTTTGGTGCAGTGCTTGTGTCTCTCCACTCAAACAATTAATCTTGTGAACTGCTGTGCTTACAAACCTACATATGTGCTTTTAGCCTCTGCTTGTAAAGTGTGAGGAAGTAGTAGTAATGGATTTTGTAGCTCTCCTGTAGTAAGGATAGTTTATGTGTCATTTATGTTTATTATGACTTGGTTGCTATGTTTTTAAAATTTTGGCTTACATTAGTGGTACAGTAAGAAAAAGCTTTTTCTGTTGTTACATCCCCATAGTAGCTTCTCCTTAAAATTTAATCAAAATCAGGTGCTATTACATTTTATTTTCTGGTGTTGTAAGCGTCATTGCTTAGTGCAAAATACTGATATGGAACATATTATTTAGAGAACTGGCCTTCAACAGCAAGTCAAACTTGGTTTTAAATTTGAGTTATGTGAGTTTAAACTTTTGGAAAGCGTTTGAGTAGTAGCATGAACTAACTATTTTGTTTTTAATTCTACTGTAGTGTTTTTGTCATAAATCTTTCTTTGTAATGTTAGCAAATGAAGGCATAGTAGCATTATGCTTGTGTATGTAAGTTTTGCCAAGAAAAACTAAGTAAGGAGACCTAAGGAGAACTCCAGGTTGCCAGGAGAACTCCAGGTCAGTAAATAGCCTAAGATAAAAGCTATTGTTATTTAGAATAAATAAAACTTATCATAAATTATGAAGGGAAGGAAATGTTTTTTTTATAGTCAATATAGATTTTTTTAAAATCTGAAGTTCTATTAAAATGACTTTATTCAATCAGTTGACCAACAAAATGTTTATGGAGGCCTTCTTTCTTGAACATCTTCCTTTGAAGGGTTTTGTGGTAATACGAGAAACCTGAGACTGAGATATCCAGTGTTTCAGAGTCAAACAGATGTTAGTGATTTTTCACTTTCCTGGAAGATCTGGTAAAGAGCTTTCTGCTAGAGCAATTTTATGTCAAAACATGGATTTGATAAAATACAACTTTTTGTGGGAAGATATCAGTTTAATTTATGTTTCCAAGAGAAAGCTATCAGAATATTTTATTCATGGTTGAAACTAGAATATTAAGAGGAAAAGCATAGGTCAAAACTAAACATCTGATACTGTCAAAATATTTTATTTGTCAGTTGTGTCAGAGCTCCCAAAATACAAATTGCAGAATTTCTGTTTTTTGCAGAAAGTGTTGACTTCTCATTTCTATTTGAAAAGAAGTTTCAGAATGTCTGGTTTTTGTTCCTAGGTCAGCATGATTTTCTTACTTTTTTCCGCAGCCTTTCTGCATGCTTTGGTTACTGAAACTGTTTTCATGGAGGATATCAGACCAGAAATCTCCAGAGTCCTCTGCATTTGATACAAAGCTATTGGAGCTCTGCTGACTTGAAGAACGACTTGACGCTTCCTTGTAGTCCCAATTAGTGGAGTTATCAAAGGCTCTGTAGGAGAGCAATGAGAATTCTGGGCATTGCTGAAAATGTTAGCTGAATTTCTAATCAAGATGACGAACCGCTCTTCATTCTGCAGCGAGTGTTGCTCCGTCCTGATGGGAAGAGAAGGGCTGCTCCGCAACGGTGCTGCTGTCCATCTAGCAGGGGGTGCAGCAGTTATGGTCACAACCAGCCTGGCCTAGGCTGGCACTGGGACAGAGGACCAACAGAATGTCACTTCTGGAGCTCTGTCTCTCTGCCTGAACAGTGCCCTTCTCAGTGTATTACAGGCTACAGATTTGCTGTGAGATCAGATGACTGGAAACAACTGCTGTTTTTTTCCCAAGGTCCAGATGTACTATCTTTTAAATATGGACTGTGTGTTGAACTGAGCTTTAAGATCGTGGTCATATGACAGATTACAGTTGTTAAGTATTTATTTATCAAGGGTTTATATTTTTAAAGATGCTTACAATGCCATTATAGTTTGCAATCTATATAGTAGCTATAATCTATATCTATTGCTATAGTTCACAATATAAGAACTTATAATGAAAAAGTGCAGACCAAAAATAATGAAGCAGGCAGAAGCTGTAGGTTCTGAATTATGTTCCTGAGCAACAAAAATGTTTTATGAAATTAAAGGAAGTGTCTTCCTGGAAATACTGTTTCTGTAACAACACTGAGCAGCCCTGACTGCTGGGGAAGTAGAACAAAAGTTCTGATTTTTCTGTAAGCCTTCCTCTTAGAGGGCAATTTAAAATGGATTGTTAATGGCAAAACCCCTGCCATAAACAGAAGACTAAAAGGCAGTAAGTGATGTGCACATCTATGCACAGAAATATAATTACACTCAAAAGAAAATGTATTACATATGATTTTGTGCATTTAGAGTATTTAAGGATAATGTGGTGAGAATGCCTGAAACACTAAAATAATTTAGTAGGTATTGAAATCTGGAAGTGATATAAAGCAAACTCTTTTGATAATGTGACCTGACATTGCAGAACTGTTAATGTACGTCGTATGCTGCATGTGAAGAATTTGCCTGCCTTTTGTTTGTGGGTGACTCATTACTTCTACTAATCATTAGAGTCATAACACATCCATAACAGTAACACGAATAACTAATGACGGTATGATCTCAGTACACCTCTTTGCAGTTGTCAGGGTCACTTACTATGTCATCTGTGCCACAAGCCACATCAGTACCTGGTCTCCCTCCTGACTCTGTATGTATACTGGGCCTGAGGATGCAGGCTGACAAACTCTTCCTGCACTGCTCTGTCTTTGCTCCCATCGCTTGCTCTTTGGTCCATGTTGCCCTCAGAACTGCAGCATTGAGCGGTAAACCAGCTCAGGGAACAGAACTGTGTTTAAAAAATACGCTTTTTTTCGCTTGGTCCTCCTCAGATTAAATTGATTTGGTGTTTTGTGTAACTGTTGGGTTGTGAAAACCAGAAGGGTCTCAGGAATAGGTACAGGCAGCAGGTAGGAAGGACATTGTGGAGAGAGCTGTGTATGCCTAGGCTGTTATTGGCAGAAATAGTAGTGGAAATGCGGAGAAACTCAGATAAAGAGCTCAAAAAACCCCAAACCATTAAGCCTTATGACTGTGATTCAGATATATATTCTTTCTAAGACATAAATTTATTATCTCGCTCATAAAGTTCCATTTGGTTGTTCCTAAGATTATGACATTTAATTGTCTCTCTTCATCTTAGTAAAATAATAAAGCGCTTTTACACCTTTGGAACTAATATCATCTTTTTTTTTCAGGAAAACAGACCTATTTCATCCAGTGTCATAGAGACTGATGCCAGAATGAATTTAGACCATAATACAGTGGGAGTATTCTAAAGACAAATGGCTTAGTAGGAAAGACATTTATATTCTAAAAGCAGATTTTATGTATTATAATTTGTATTATAAAAGATTGTTGAAAGTAACTCATATATTTTATTGTCAATAAATTGAAATGGTATTCTAGATAGTTATGGAAATGAATGGTACAATAGCACAAGTCCAGATACAGCTCAGACAAGAAGATAACTGATGTACGTACACAGGATGGCCGGGAAACCTTGAAGAAATGTGTCAAACCTGTCATTTTCTCAGGTTCAGGGCCCCAGGGATGCCAAACCTGTGTGTGAACACAAGTGGTCCACCTGTAGAATCATTTAGGAAATGAAGACTGGTAAGACACAGGAGAGCATGGCTTTTAAATGAGTACTTGTACGGGACAACACTTTGTGACAGTAAGAGCTGGTAGAGGCAGTTGGGGCTCTGTCGTTGCATGGTGTTTGACACTGACCAAATCACAACCACCTTGCTGTGGTTTCACCACACAGCAATTAGATTACCGACTGATTTAATCTTTATTAATCCTGAAGATTACCATAAACGTGTGCTTCTGAGGATTAAAACTTAATCCTCAAAGCATGCTTGCAAAGAAACTCTCGTTGTAATAACAGATGTAAACTGAACTCTCATTAAAACAATAAGTAGCTAATTATGCAGTATTCAGTTTTACTTCAAGTTCATTCTTCAGAGCACTCCTAGGATGAAGTCAATAGGAAAAAAAAAAAAAAAAGAGGAAAGCCCTTGTGATTCAAAGAGGCCCCGGAGTGCTGTGCAGCGAGACTGGCCCCCAGCTGCTCCACGCTGGGGAGCCTGGTGGGAGTCCGGCAGCTAGACCGCAACACGGGCACGCCTGGTGAGGGTGGGGGGGCGTTCTCGCTGGGCAGCCTGGAGACACCCGTTGGGAGCTGCCAGCCAGCCCCAGGGCCGGGCAAGTTACAGCCTTCACTTCGTTGGGCGCTCTCGCTAGCCAGCCTGTCGCCAGAGCCGGGGCCGTTCGTCAGCCGTGTGGCGGG
>Ga0181612_127566_pt1 | contig 10864 bp, 5 predicted proteins | sample HoacroProtozoa21_FD_119630 | JGI IMG/M metagenome (GOLD analysis project Ga0181612, IMG submission 119630) | Hoatzin crop microbial communities from Cojedes, Venezuel. Combined Assembly of Gp0051906, Gp0051904, Gp0051908 | reverse complement strand
GATATTTTTTCCCTTTCCAGTGGTGAAAATACCACTAGTTCACTTCATCTCAGTCATTCTCTGCTATTTACAGCCAGCCAAGTCCTCAGGAGAACAAGTCTTGAGGGCTTTGCACCACTTTCTCATATATTTTCCTTGGTATCAGTCCCCACTTTGAGTCCCTGGTGGTTTTCCTCCCCCTGCAGCACGTCTGTCAGTGAAGCAGGCTGCAGCTCACAAGGTACAAAATACTTCACTGGTTATCCTTGGATCCCTAGTGGCTTAGCAGAAGTACTCATCGCTTTGTGATGTTGAAAATTTTGACGTGTCTCTAATGCAAACCTGAACAGCAGGAATGGAGTCACTTTTACAAGGCCTGAAGATGTTTAGCAGTGGAGACAGGGTAGGGCATGCAGGTTATGGACATCTGTAAGAGTCCATTTAGATAAGAATTAAAATATCGAAAAGATACGGCTTTCATGTCTGCCAACTGTGGGCAAAATCCATTATGTTCTCAGTTATATAGGTCTTACCCATCTTTTCCTGGCTCTACCACAGCAGTGCGAGCACAGAACATTCTTTATATCCTCGCTAGCAGCAAACCCCTTTTTCCACCAGGTGAATTTATCTATCCTTTGTAATTGCTCAGCCTAATTAACACTCCAGTAAATCACACACCTGCATTACCTTCCCGTCCCTATGCGCCTGCTCTTCTGCACTGATGCCGTTGTTGTTAAACTCTTAAAATATTTCTGGCTTGCCCGAGTCTTTCTGGAGATTGCAGCATGCGTGCATGTTGTGCTTTTCCATGAAGAATGGGGAAGATGCAGGCTGGCTCAGAACTCTGTGACACAATCTATTTTTAGAGCCCCCTTTTTCTGAGAAACTAGTTTTCCCATGGGAAATAAGTCCTTGGGGGAAAAGTCATTTCCACCTTATTTGTTAATCTAAAATATCTTTGCTTTCGGCTTCCTGCTACAGAGCACAGAACTGCTGCATCTAGTTAATTTTGCAGTCTCGCTAAATGACAGTGAGATTTATTTAGAAGGAAACCAAATTTAGTCCCATTAGATCATGGCAACAGTTATATGAAAAAGAGAGAAAAAAAAACCACCACATTGCTTTAGTCTTGAAAAAACTTGGTCTCTGAAACCACCAAATATTATATATGAAAGTCAACCAAAGCACCCACCCCTACAATGCAGTAAAGGATATGGCCGCAGGGGAAACCCCACGATATCTGGCACTCCAGAAAGAGGAGAACAACCTCTATGAAACTGAAATATTGCATCCAAATACTAAGCAAACTATCAAACTATGAGGGAAACAGAGTTGCTGCTAACATTAATCTGTACAATCTGCAATGAGACCTTCAGGCTGCGGCCGGAAGCTGTAAGTCTAAAATTACGGATGTGTTCCTTTGGTTTGCTATCATTCTCTTCAATATCTTCCCTGTAACAATGGACACTCTGGGATCATTACCCTGTTGCAACATATATTCATATTGACTGCACTGGACTCTGCACACCACAGTGACTGCGAGTGCAGCTATTTAAGCCTTTGTTTAAAATAACAGACTGGGGCTAGACTGCCTTTGGTTATAACGATGAGCCATTTCAGTAAGGCTGGAGATACATTTGATGTGATACGTGATGTGATACATCAAAAAAACACGCTAGTTCCAAGTAGCTCCAGCATAGCTCCTAAACAGCCCAGCTCCCCCTGGCCCATCTCCATGCAAAGTCGAAATGGGAAAAGAGTAGGTAGCACCTTGGACCATCTCTCTACTGTATGGGGAGAAAGAAATGAGCCAGGTAAACCAGGGAGCCAAATGCCACCAAAAAGAAGACCATAATAATTATGTTCCACAAATTACAATGTCCCTCTTCCCACTCTTACCTGGGAATGATACAGTAACAACATATCTTGGCAGTGTTATTGATACAACACCTATTATATCAGATACCTGCCTACATAGTAATATTAGGAATATTCCTATACTCAGTGGCTGTGTAAGGCCCAAGTTAGTTCAGGTTCCAGGTTTTGTCCAAGTGTATTCTGACTAAATAGGCATTGCTAGGGATATAGTATTAGTGTTTAAACAGTAGCATAGCTCAAGGTATAGGTTAAAGAAAGGTCAGCCTACTGTTACTTCAAGCTTGAGACACGAAATTCACAATGGGAATACTTTATGTGAGTTTTGAAAGAAAAATTCACTTGCTGTTTCACCAAAGATATTTTCAGTGGACATGTTATTAACATGAATAGTGTTTCCAACAGGAAATGTTCTGAGGTTATTTTCAGGGAAAAAAAATTGCTAAAATAGATGACCTAAAAATATTTGAGAATGTTTTGACAAGACTCCATTTTCCTGGGAAAAACGTCGTGATTCCACTTGGAAAGAGAGCACACTTCAGAACAAAAAAAGCTATCAGGAAAGAGGATGCTGGCATCTCTTGCTCTAAATCATGGCTTTGCATATGCCACCACTACATCACTTCTGCAGTTGCAACATAGCACAGAATTATCCAAACGCTGGATTGTCTTCAGCTGTCTCTAGCTCAGGTGCTGGTAACAGTCCAGTTGCAGAGACGTGTGTGAGCTAATGATTTACAGTGTCTGCCCTCAGGATAGGTTCATGTGAGGCAAGCTTATCTATGCATGCTGATCACAGCATAGGCACGTCCTTTGTGTCCCTACCTCCAGAAAACAAGGATAATGAAGAATAGTCTCCTTTTGAGTGCATGGAGATCTACCAAGGAAAAACTCTGTAACTGTATATATTTATGATTTATCAATATTATTGCTCTGCTCTTTTTATTCCCACAAAAGTGAGCTTTAATATGAGTGAATTTATTAAGGCAACAGCCATTGGCATACCCATTATCAACCTGCTTATTGTAGAACTGAAAGTTCTGGAAAATAATTATAAAGTTGTTGTCCCTATTACTTTAATTAGATTTTCAGTGTAATGCTACAAGCAGATAACATGAAGCCTGGAAGGACTGTTTTGTTGGGATTTAATTTGTGCTTTTTTTCGGCTAGCTCTGTATTTCTTCCTTCTCTGAAGTATGACTAATTTTTTAATAAGCATAAATGTAGACTTGTATATTTACTGATATATATCCAAAAGTCAGGCAAAGATTTCATCTTGGTGTCCAATCTATAGTGCTGACATAATGCATATGATAGTCACAGACCAGGAAATCAAAGCGTCCAGGCAGAGAAGCACTGAAGGAGTGAGGACTTTGGGAGACCTTTACTGAGTCACAGAACCCTTACCTGGAGATTTGCTTTTCAACTATGTCCGACTTGAGTGATCACAATTCTCCAGGGCCTAATGTTAAAGCTGCTGATTCTACCCGTGTTAGGAAAGTGAGCTATAGTAGTAGAGTGAAAGGGAAATGTTATGCCATCTAAAAAATTATTTAACCACTAAATAGGTCTCCTCTTGATTACAAAAGGTGCCGATTTCAATGAAATCTCAACTAGATCCAGAAATCCTCATGCTTCAGCAAGCATCGTGCTCAATGTGAGCTGTATCTTTATACAGAACCATCCACAAGAATGGGTCCCTAGCAATCTCTTTCCACTGACTGCTGTTGGACTAGCAGAACCCATGTAAATAGTGCCTAGAGTAACGCACAGCATCATGGTTCTGCCAAAGTGGTGAGGGTTGAAGTTTGTTAAAAAGTCAAAAGATTTGAGGCAGGGACTAGCGTCTGAATGACAGCGCTGGTGTGTCTTTTGTCAGGGAAGCCCAAACTGGAGCCTAGTAGGGGGATTTTGTTGCTTTTATCATGAAACTTCAGCTGCCTGGAGAGAGACAGTGATGGGAAGCCAAGCTACACAACAAAAAATGAGTGAAGCAAGAGTCTGCGAAGGAAAATGAAGCAGCTCTGTGATTCATGCCAGCTCCAGCAGCTGCTCCATGCTGATACCTGTCCACAGAGCCAGACCATCTGGGTGAGTGTCAGATGCTCTCCCCTAAGTCATCATGGTACGCAGGTGACCTACTGGAAATGAAAAAACCTGGAAATTTCGCATTACATCAGAACCTTTTCTCCATGGAAACATTGAACTGTCATGACAAAAAGGGCAGAGGAAGAGAGTAAGGCTTGTACCTGCACTTCTACAGTAGGCTTCATGATATTTGGCCTATTCTTGCTGGGTTAAAGCTCCAGAAACCTAAGGGCCATTAGAAAGTTTCAACAACTGTTAAGAAAAAAAAACAACTAACCAACTCACCCTCTTCATCTTTCTGGATGTGAAAAAAATTCGGAAGTGTCCGAATGAGCAACGGGAAGAAAAGTAAAGAGATACCCCAAAATATTACCTATGTTGGTGAAAAACTGATCTATTCTAAGCTTGTCACATCTGAGGTGCCCAGATATGTGTCTCTTCTCTTTAAAGCATGAGGTTTCACACATTTAGAACTGCTTCCCTCATGCTTCATACAATTTTTGAAGCAGAAAAAACACATTGGTAAAGAAGCTGTGGTAAAAGGAAAATTCGAACAGAAAAATAGATAGATTCAGGTCAAGCTTTCATTTTGGTTTTAAAGAATTTTCATTTTTTAAACATGTTTCCTTAAAAATAGCTTACATTTTGAAACAAAGATTGATTAAAAAAATTGAAAAACAGGTTTCCTGATTTAAGAAAGTGTGAGAAGACTTAAACTATTCAAAGTTTTATATAAACTAAGAGTGAAGAAAATTGTCAAAACTGATCCTTTCTTTGATGAATACAATTACTAATATGGATAAATCAACATTTTCTGCTGAAATACATTTCAGAAAAATACCCAACCAGGTGTGATAGGCATAGAAAAGATTACCAATTATGTCTTACTGAATATATTTGATTGCATAGAGGTAGCATTTCACTGTCAGTTTCTCCAAAATGAACTTGTAGAATTATTTGCATTGACAAACAACTGAACTGAGGTATTAGGTCTCAGCAATAAAAGTAGTCTTGTAAAAGCTCTTTAAATAATAAAAGATTTTTCTCCTTTCAGATTCCATGCGTATGAAATAAATACAAAATGAACTGTGTAACTCCTGCAGTGGGAGATGAATACTATGACAAAAAAATTGTGTCATATGTTGTACAGCTTTTACCTCTTTTCTTTCCCTATAGTGCTTCATTTCCATAATTCTCTCTGACCCCATCATCTTCTACTTTCCTATGTCTTTTGCTGCTGAAACATCTGAGCGGACCTATCATTTATTGCCTTGCACCTCTTATACACTGTCTCATTGTATGGAAATCACTGATAGATGTTTTTCCTTTAACAAAACCACATCTTATAAGTTTCTTGCCTCTCCTAACAGATCCTTAGATACAGTACTTCACTGTCCACAGATATTTATGTGCACAGTATGTAACTAATACAAGATATAAAGTATTTCTTAAATTAGGTTTTATCTGAGAATAAGAAAAAGAGATCCTCTGATGTTATGCAGAGTTGGGTTTACATTTGTCTGCGAACCAGTGGGTGCATGCTGCCCTCAGGCCCCCATGTCCCCTGATTCAGAAGATTTCATACAACTGGTGAATTCAATGGTATTTAGATCCAGTTTCAGATATTAGCTGACACAATAATCCCTCATTTAATTTCATGTTGGCAAGTCTTTTTCCTACTGAACAGGAATGCATAGAGCATAAACAATAAAAATGACCCATTTAATCATCTAGAGGAATCTTGTGCCGCTATCAGGCATATCCAGCTTGATTTCCCTCTGACTTATCCTCCTCTTGAAAAGATGAATCTCAGTGATTTCACCGTATTAGTCTTGATTGGCATTCATTAACTTACCACCTATTTTATTTAGTTTAATTTATTTAGCCATTTCAGAACACAATTGCTTTAAGCTCACCCCACAGACAAGAAGAAGAGGGAAGATTCACATCACCCCTTGGAGATGGGGGTGTCTCCATGCTCTTTAGGGTGAGCAGAAGAGCTCCCAAACCTCCAACCTTCACAGGCTATAAGGGCATATTTTCATTCATACACTAAAAAAGAAATTCAGACATCCTGCTCACACGTATAAACCTACACAGAGATGTCTAATTTTAGCTACCTCCATTTTACGCTAAATATTAATAGAATTGGATGGACACTACAGTCTCTCACTCTGTACACTGCTAGGGCAAGATGGATCCTCCTTTCACATGAAATACAAGGAGCTTCACAAAGCTTGTCTCTCTATATATTCACCAGCTTCCTGAGGTTCATTTAATGGTAACAAAGACCCATATAGCCGCTCTCAAATGTGAAGGAATTGACTTGATGCAGCATTGCAGTTTGCTGTTTCCTCGGTACTGTGCCCCAGGCTGTAATACAATCATTACTGTTGTATAAATTTCAAGCTAGATATTATATCAACAAAAGACAAGGGGAATCATGCAGAAAAATATCAAGCTAAATTCAGTGTGTTTTCATTTTACCAACAAACATAGTGTAAACTCTTTCTTTCTTTTGTTTCTATGTTGCCACAAACATGTGAAGTGCAGATAAAATCAAAATTGGAATCAAATAAGAGAAAGATGAAGCAAAACTTCATGGAACACAAAGACCTATCCAACGGTGTTTTGCTTTAGACACCCAACAGCAATAACCTGCCTCTGAACAAGATAATTTAGAGAGAAGGATGGCTATGAAGTACCATAAACCTGATGGAAAGCCAAGCTGAATAAGCAGGAAAACTTGCTGGAGATATTTGCCTGCACCGTCAGACTTGGACCAATTTAATCTGTATCTTTCTATGCAATTTGTTTTGATGCCAGGCCCAGTAAGAGGAGAAACAGGAAAGTTTTCCAAGTCTGAATCTTGAAAACAGCAGAGGGGGTATCCTGTTCATAGATATTGCCCCAAAGACATAGAGTGATGTCCATCATTCTCTATACTCAAAGAATAGTTTTGGTCATGCAAGGAATAACTTGACTGCTGTCACTGGAAGGCTGAGCTATTGCCCAGTTTTTAGAAGCATATCATACCCTGTAGAGAAGAATTTATTGGTTGAACTAGAAATGTATCCTGTGTCTTTCCTTCCTGGTATGCAGTACAGCTTTTTTTTTTTCTTTTCCCCCCATTTTTTTTAATGTCTCAACAAACCTAGGACTGAGAGACTTTTCTAGTTGAACGGAGCAAGAATTTGTATCTGGGATACCACATCTGAAAAGAGCAATGCCTTTTAATTTAATATGAAGGAACAACTCACTTCTCCTGGGTTTCCTGGCTTTGCAGCAAATGGCATGATAACCCTCTTTTTAAAAAATGGTGTCTTGACAATATTGTTTTAAATGATATAGCAATTTCAAGCATTAAGCACAACTCCAAACGGTGTTAGCAGAAAATTTTAGTAGGGGTCAAGTGGTTTCATTTCAAGATTTGCCCTGCATTAATTTATCTTAACTTTCTTACTTTAGTACAACTTGCAATACTTCTGAGGCCATGTAGTTCACAGCAGTTGGTATTACTGGATAATCTGATGCAGTTGAAAGAATAATAAAGGCTAATAGCTTCCTAGAAAAGACAGAGCAAAGTGTCAGCAATATTAACATGAGATATTACTGAATATAAAAGATCTATTCTATTTCAGTGTCTCCATTTTATTACATAAAACAAAAGAAATCTCCTTTCAATCCATGACAAAACCTCGTGTGTTTCCAGACATTCAGAGAGAATGTCCTCATTTTCAAATATTAACTGTAGTGATAATAAACAGAAATCACTTCTCCTGCAATGCCCTGTCTGTATCAGGACAGGCTCTGGTAGAAGGGTCGAATGATACGCTAAAGGACAGACCATTAAGTCAATATAGACAATCAGACAGGAATTTCCAGCATGTGAGCAGGCACTACAGCTTTGTACAAGCCATAGCACAGGGCCATAAAACATGTCACAGATGTAAGGCTGAATCAGGGTATGGAGCTCCCCTGCAAAGGTGGCAGAAAAAAATCCCCATTTCCTAAGGGAATGGCTTTCTTGAAAGTGAATAGCATGCTAGCGTGAGAATGAGAAGGAAATATTTTGAAGATATAAAACACCATTCCTGTCCATCAAATAATGCTTTCTGCTGTGCAGGCCATGATTACATTTAACTCAGAGTTGAAATGCTGATGTCTTCTGCTGTGAGACCTTCACAGGGTTATGTGTCTCAGATCTGATCCTAGGGGATGAGGGCACTTCGGCACACAGGAGTGTTCGATCCCAGCTCCATAATTTTTCCTGCTTTGCTCACCTCCTTATGATTTTTCTGTCCTGCATCACCTGGGAAAGAGGCACTTGAAATCTTGGCTCTGTTTTCTGATTTTTCCTGTTAACCCTAATGAAGGATCTGCTATTGTGATTTTTCCTTATGCAGCAGAGGCAAACTGCTTGGAGCTGGCTTTATCCCAGGCTGTGGAAGTTATTCCAGCCTTCACAGGCACAAGTCCAAATCTTTATTCTTCAATTTTGTGTGAAAATTAACTGAGCTGCCTTCTTGCCCCATTCCCCTATAGGCAAGTGACATCCTATATGAGAAATGTCTACTTATTTCAGGGGTTAGACAGCCTGCTTTATTAGTGCAGAGATGTGCTGTACGGGATCTTTCTTCCTGCTGTGCCTAATTTCTGAATCCAAGGGTATTATTAAGGAGGAGGAGTAAAAAAGATTAGGTGTGCTTTCATCTATGTACCCAAATGGCGCCAGTTCTCATTAGAAAGCAGCAAACATTTTCTAGAGAATTGCTCTTTATGGCTCCCCCCAAATCTTTGATCAAAGGTCTCAAACAAATTGATTCTGTGAACATCCATCTATTTGACGTGAAAATTGTGCCCTTAAAAAAAAATGGAAAAAGATTTTAAGCCTTATACTTGTCATCTCAGGATAACACTTCATTCTTTCCTAATCCATTTGAAAGAGCCTTGACTCTGACACAATGCATTTGAATTTAGTTAAATTCTACTTTCAATTGGTGCAGTAGTATGGTAAGTTAATGACATCGCAATTAATGAAAAAAATACTTTACTGTTCCATTTCTCCAGAAATTAATTGGTTTCCAGTTCTTAGCTGTATTTAATTAAATGTCTGTACTTCATTGCAGCGCTCTCAGTTGTTCAAGAAAATTTTCTTGTACATGGCAAGGAATAAATTTTAAACTGTATTTTTAAAATGTGATTTATATTCCTCACGTATCTCACTCATTCAAGAACCAGCGTTCACTGCTGACTATGTCCAGGATCCAGCTCACCCACAAATTGTCCTGCCTGAAACCCTCAAAAAGCTGAAATATCTGAGTGGAAATACAAATACATTCCAATGTAGAAAACACCAGTTCTGAAAAGAGAGTTGGACCTTTCCCCTCTGGCCATCTCTGTCAGACCCGGAGAGGCACTTTGTACCTGGGACTGGGTCCCCAAGAGTGGGTATTAAACTTGATCAGGAGCATTTTCCATCAGCTGTAGGGTCTCAACTGGATAAAAACAAAAATCCTTTCCATAGAGCTCCCATAGCCTCTCCAGGGGCAGTCCGGGCTGTGCAAGCAACTCCCCGAAGTGGCTCAGCCTGCTGCTGCCCAGTTCTAACAGTGCAGAGAAGAAACTTGTGGTCTCGCAGCCCTTGTGATGCTCTCGGCTGCCCTGCAGAGCTGGGCACAGCCATTGGGATCGCCTCCGGCTCCTTCTCCCAAGAAATGCAAAGAATGGGAAAAAGAATTCCTTTTCTTCCCAGTTTAAACATGTAGGCTCTAGAAAGCAGAAAACCAAATAACATCCATTCTCTCTGCTCACATTTTATTTTTCAAGTAAAATTCCAGGATTTTAAGTATTTCAGAGCATTCTTCTAGGAGGAATTTTTCAGCTAAAAAAAAAAATAAAGGCAGTAATAAATCGTGTCCTTGAAACTGACCCCGTTAAAGAGAAAAAGCCAGTTCCAGCAAAGCTCTTTCCCAGTTTACTATAGTAAAACTTCAATAAAAGATGCATAATCCACACACTGCCTTAATCAGTACAACACTGTAGAGACCCCTCTGAGTCTACGTGTAGCTGGAAAGCTCATAAAGACATCTATCCGAGGATAAAAACATTTTCTTTTGAAGGCCACATTTTAAACACTTTTGGAGAATCATGGTACTTACATCACCGATTATGACAGATAATAGTCTAGGGTTGTTAATAATGGATCACAAATACATAATGCTCATATCGATTACGTTATCAATCAGATGCATTCACTCTTTGTGTCTTCAAGCTTCTGCTTCAGGAAGTCATTCTCAGGAGAAATTAAATGGGAAAGGTTTGTAGTCTAAGATCTGATTATCCTGAAGGAAGACTACCAAAGCTGGCACTTGTTATTACCATGGCATTAGTGTCTTTCAGCTAAAGAAATCCTCACAGCTAAACAAAAAGTGAAGGCTATCAAAAAACCTTACTAAACCCAGAAAATAGAGCTAAATGACAGACAGCCAATTGATTTTCTTTCGTAAAGCATTGCTGCCAATATCCCTAGACAGAAGCGCACTTAGCCAGATCAAAATGTTGTGGGTAGCTATTATTTTGTCAAGAAGATGCAGAATTTGGAAGAAATAACATATGTGGACCACACTAACTTTATTGTTTGCTGAAATTCCCTTACTGAAACTTGACAGCCTAAAAAAAGCCAGATACTAAAGAGTACTGTATGTTGTGTGCTAGTATAGTACAAAAGACTTTGCCAAATGGGACTTTCCAACTGTTCTAGTTTGGCTGCAGCCGGCAACAAAAGCGCCACGCGGCCGCCCCTCCCCCCGCCGGGGTGCGGAGGAGAATGAAAAGAAAAGAGGCAGAAACTGGTGGGTCGGGATAAGGGCAGTTTAACAGAACAGCAAACAAAGGGAACAGGAACAACAACGATACAGGT
>Ga0181612_182018_pt1 | contig 10865 bp, 4 predicted proteins | sample HoacroProtozoa21_FD_119630 | JGI IMG/M metagenome (GOLD analysis project Ga0181612, IMG submission 119630) | Hoatzin crop microbial communities from Cojedes, Venezuel. Combined Assembly of Gp0051906, Gp0051904, Gp0051908 | reverse complement strand
TCGAAGTCTTTTCTGCTCCCTTGCATATTCTCAGCACCTTCCTTACATCCAACTGACACATCCCGGGTTTAGTTCAGTACCTACAGATGTGCACTGGGCTGCCCATTTAGGAAAAGAAAAATATGCATTTTGGTTTTAATTCACTAGACTTTTACAGTCTTCACAGAAATTGCTGTTTGATAAAACACCATCTTTATTCAGTGTATTATAATTTTAACTTTCTAGCATCAGGTTAGTAAACCTTTTTTTTTTTTTCTATCTCAACAATGAAAAAATATTTGGAGAGTCGAACTTGTATCCCATCTAGTTTTTGGCTGTTTCTGTTCATATTGTAAATATTTTGCACACTTTTACTTAGCCTTTCGGAGGATATTTGTAGTCTCTACATGACACTAAAAGGCTTTTGTATGGAGACTGCAAAGGCTCAAGTGTGTCTAACTTGTTATATCAGCTTTTAGATACTTGAGTTTGATTATGCAAAATTATGAAATAAAAAAGGGTTTTTCCACTGGTATGTTAATTAAGTAGTGATATTTCTGCTGGCAGAAGGGTGGATTATTTTATTTTCTTGATGAACAGTTGGCAAGCTTTTTTTGCATTGAGGAGGTTTGGGATGAGAGAAAAGATATAGCAAGAAAACTGGGCATTTAATTCCCTCTCAAACCTATCATTTTTATTAGTAAGCAGACTGCAACACACAAAATTCTAATGTTGGTAAGAACGCAGCATATGATTACCTGTGGAACAAATCTAATCTTTACATTAAATAGTGAAATTAATCATGAACTTTAAGTTCTTTTCAGGGTTGTTTGTGTTTTTTTTAACTTTCTGTAACGATCATACTCCGTTCAAAAATCAAGAAAGGAATAAAAGCATCTACCAAGGAAGGAATAAAAGCATCTATCCATTGTTTATTTCACAGTCCTTCAGAAAATCAATCTTGACCCACTTGTACCCTTGTTTAATCCAAAATTTTCAGAACAACAACAGATACTCTGCAATGTTGTGTGATTGGTTCCCATTAAGTGTGACTCAATAATTCTTTCTGTTTGCCTTGAAAAAGAGGTCAATGCCTACATGGGCTTGCATAACATTTGTGCACATCAGTGCAGTGTCATTAAAGGCAGGACAACAGTGAAAAGTAAATCAACAAAACTGAGAATCATTGCTAATGTGAGTACAGATGTAGCATAGCGAGAGCAGGCTAAAAGTGTGCTTTGGGTGCTCTTCCAAAAAGGAAGCCAAATAGATATGCTTCACCCTGGCCAGTTATTTCAAAAAAATGAACTAAAGACCTGCTAGGATCTTGCAGGGAAAGCAAAGAAAAGTTTGCTTTAAATTTGGGTAGAGAAAAAAGAAAGTCCTCAGGGTGCCAAAATGTTGTATGTTCTCAAGTCATACTTAGTTTGCAGGCATATGCAAGGTTTTAGCTGCCCTCTGTCTCACTGGTACTTCAAAAGGGACACCTCACATTGCCAAGAGCCACTTCAGAATCCATCAACCCGAAGTAAAAGCGTTCAGCCCATTTCTTCTGTTTCTGCCTCTGCCCTAACAAGCAAGAAAAAAACTCATTTGTTTTGAAGATACTCACTTGATTACCTTATTGCTAAGACGTTTTGCCGTAGCTGAGGAGCTCTGCTGCTGAACTGCTATAATTCTGTGTATTTAATTTTCCAGGGTGGAAAAAAACTAGCACAGGGATCGGGACAAACTAGCTTGGGTTGACTGCAGCAAGCTTGCACTCCAAGGCCCAGACTCCAGGGCTGTGTTTAAAAAGCTGTGCATTTGCTCCTGCTGGAAAGCGGTAATAACTCTTCTTCCTTCCACTCTCCTAGTTTCTGTAGCTCCCTACACAACCTTCTTGATATAATCCCATGTATAGCAATGTGAGATCTGTTGAAGCTGCACTTTCTTCTCCTGCAGAGCACAACCTTCTCTGCTCTCTCTGAGCATCCCTGGTATTCTGCACGCTCCCAAAAGAGGTATGAGGGTAGCAGAATTGAGACCTGCAATCATCTCCAGAGCTTCTCTAAGACAGACATTCAATCACGGCGTTTAAAACTGTTTATTATTGCAGCTTCTTAAAGTCACAGAATGCTGGGCCAACTAATATGGCTGTTAATGATTCCAGCAACACAGATTTCATATTCTGCAGTTTTTTGTTTCTCTATATCAATGCAGTTTGGTTTACACCTTATAGGAAACAACCTATTTTCCTTAACACACCACTTCAAAAAAAAAAACAATTAAAAAAAAAAAAAAGAAAAGGTAAGGCAAACGGGTTTTCTTGCAGGAAGTTTTTTGCAGATCTGCATTCTCAGGCCTCTTCACTTGTCTCGCATGGGTTATCTGTTGCATCCAAATTACAGAAAAGCTGCTTGAATTCCCACTTGTTTGTTTCACTCAACAAGGGCAGAGGAAACACACCTTATATGCAAAGTTCATTGTTAATCTAATTAAATTATTAAGTCTAATAAAATTCTTAGTATTACTCAAGTTACAATTATATTAATAGTTATGGTTGCAATTATATGCAGTTAGTGTACAAGGAAACTCTGCAGCAACTATCCTTTTCCCTGATACTATGCTTACCCTTCCACTGCCCCTGTGGGTCCTACGGTTAAAGGCTTCCATATGGCAAGTGCACAGGGCTTGGCAAGTGATCAGCATCCCTTTACCAGGAGGAGGAGGATGTAGGTCATTTCTTCCTCCTTGTTTCAGTTTCCATATGTGGTCGTTATTATGTTTGTCAACACGCTCTATCTACACCCTGCTTTTTCTTCATTGATCTGCAGTTCTATGTTGCACCCAAATTTACCACATCTGTTTTCTGTGTATTAAGTACTTGTAGTTTTTTACCCTGTAAAATAATTCTTGCCCAGTTCTTTACTGACTGTGAGAGAGTGGTTTATAGTCCTGCAATCATCCTGCACCCTTGCTCCCAGGACCTTGTGCTGTAACTCCTCCATGCTGCTCCTTCTCTCGTATTGTGCTGTGCCTGTGTTCCTCCAGGAAAAGTCTTTGTGCTGGGGTGATGGATACTTCATTATTCACAAATAACTGTTTCTTGCTACTATTGGTTATAAAAATGCATGTAGTAGTAAGAGTTATCTCACACAACTGTACAACACTAAGGAAATGAAACAAACTAGATTAATTGTCACAGGATTATTCGATAACTGCTGTTACAAGTGAACAAGTGAAGCAAAGCTCTAGGTAAGCCAAGACGAGCCCAGACAAAGCCTGAGAAGGCCGGAGTCATGGGTTGTCAGCATGATGCAAAACCTGCTGCCTGTTACGAGCAAAGCCATCACCATATCTACTGGTCTGCAAGGCTTTGGGTGTTTAAGCACCTCCCCTGGCACAGCCTTTCAAGCGTTTCTCTTTGTGATACCCCAGCTGTCAGCAAGGGTGGTGTTGGTGGTGCCAGCTGCTGCATGTGGCCCGTTGCAGAGGACGCAGGGCCTCGGCCTTTGATGAGGGCAGCTGGTCTGTCACTAACCTCCCAGGGCCCCAGCTCTCCTTCCTCTGCTCTGTGCTCGCGACTTTTCCTCCTGTTTATGGGTATGATGCTTGCTGTAATTGATTCAAGATCACTTTAGCCAAAGGATCATAGGCTTTTTTCTCTGTATTTTCACCTAGGAGCAGAGGTGCTCCAGAGGGGAGACCACTTCATTTTGGTAGAATAGGGTGTAGCCCCACCATTTTTATGTAGCAGGCTCTGTGTGTTTGGGCATGCTTGCAAAGAGAGGTGAAGGTAAAGGGGATGACCAAGACAAGTGGTATCTGTGAAGTAGTACCTCATCCTTCCCTAATGCAAGGAGATTGGAAAGTAAGGCACACTCTATTTTTTCCCCCTGTCTTTTTTTTTTTTTTCTTCTTTTCTTCTTGTCTGACGCTGCTGTTTCCAAAAGTCTTTGTATTGCTTTACTGGCTATTCAGTGCTTCCTATTAGCCTAGTGGACTTCAAAGGGTATTATTCTGGATTCCTGAGGTTTTGCAAAGGAAATATTTGGAGCAGGCTGTAGGTTTGGGACAGCCAGAGGAAGAGGCTGCTGACCAGTAACTGTGGCTATCAAAATTGCCACTACTGCTGGAAGCAAGCTTCTCAACGAAAAACCTTTTTAAAGAAAGTACCTATTTAAAACTAGTTCCTGCTTTCAATGTTGCAGCTGATAGATGAGCATTGTTTTCATTAGGACACAGGGCTAGTTTCTTTCTGGTGAAATGATTAATTATTAAGTAAAGAGCCAAAATGACAGGCTGTATCAATAGAGATGTTCATATGGCCCTTTTTTCACTTAGCTCAACTGCTACACTCACTCTACACAAGCAAGATATAATTCGTAAGTCAGGCAGTGGTGCTAATGTGGTGTTACACTGGGCTTGCCATCCCAAGCACTTGTATCTCACAGTTGTAAAAGTGACTTTTTACCATGTTGGTACCTGGTTTATTTTTAACATATCAAAATCTGTCTTGGAATCATTACGGCAGTATCTAGAATAAAGCCTGGAGACTAGCAGCATATCACTTGTTTTATTCTGACTCGCTTAGTTTTCCTAGTCTGCTGTGTTTGTGCAGCTGCTTTGGGCTAAGAATTCCTTATCTGCATGAAATGATTCTTCTTACGAAATATATTTATCACAGCCTGAGAAAAGTACTGTCTTGAGGTAAAAGGCAACTAGCAGAGAGGCAATTTTGTGAAGGAATGAAGAATAGATACCTGTCTGTAAATTTGGTGCTATGACCCAATAGAAAAAGATAGCTCTGATGAGATATTTCAGTGTAAAAAGTCAACTATACGATTGAAAAAATAATGTATTTTATGTTTTGAAAATACAACATATAGACAAAGGATCCAAACTTTGGGAAATGGTATGCATGCTTCAACTCAGTCCCACTTAACTTTTATTAGTAGAATAAGACTGTAGAATGTGACAGGTTATGAAGAAGTAGGTAGTGTTAGCAAGATCTTTTGAATGGTGACTTCAAACACAGTCTGTCTGCTCTTTGCTTATCAGTCTATTTAGGTATGTTATAAATAGCAAAGAGATTGTTAAATAGTTTCAATAGGAAAGCGCGGGGGCAGGACAAGGAAGTAATAAGTTATATGAGATACGAATCATATTTCCATCAACAGAAAATGATTCATGATTCATAATAGCCTTCTTTATACTAGAATATGTTGTTTAGAATTTTGTTTAAAAATTAAACAGAACTTGTAACTTTTCAGCAGCTGCAACTTCCTGGCCTGATTTCCAAGGGATGTTCTATAAATAAAATATATATTTCAAAGCCTGAATTCTCTTTAGAAGAGCCTACAGGCAGCTTCAGTGGGATATTGTTTTCCAGCATGGCCTTATTAATTTGCCAGCTGAACAATGCTTTTGCAAGAAAAGCAACGAGTAAGGAGCGTGTTTTGAGTTGGCAAGTCAGAATAAGGCACCTTGCGAAAACAAACATGCAAAAGAAAAAGATTTCTGCAAAATCCAAAGCAAAATTAATGCCAGGATTGATGTTCTGAATAGCAGTGTACAGCAGCATGGTGAGATTTCAGTCAATTCACCACCTGTGAGTAATCCTCTAAATAAAGGTATAAATTTCACAGTGAATCCTTCTGCAAGGCTTACAAAGCCCTGCACCTTAACAAGAAAATATACAGTGCACGATTCAGTATGATCTATGGGGAAAAAGGAAGGCTAGAAGATAATCCTCCTGTCACTTTCTTGTCACACAGGCTATTTGCACATAATTAAATAAAAGAACCAGTTTCTTTTCTGGTGCTTTTGCTGACACACCATATGACTCCATCATACAAAGTGCATCACAGGCACTGGACGGCAGGCCTTAACTAGACACTAGAAAAATGGAAAGTGCTCTCTGAAAAGGCTTTGCCAACCTCTGTTATTAAATTCTGGTGTCAAGAGTGGAGTGTCACAATAGCTTAGGAGGAACTGAGCAACTTGGAGCCAGTAGAGGCAGAAGGTGAACACATCATGGAGCGCTTATTGGCAGGCTGTTGTAGTGTAGGGACAGAAGACCACACCCCAGTGATATTTCTTTATTTATGACATGTATGCATATACATTTGTTCTATTATTTGCTTGTTTTAATTGCCTATACTTGGCCAGACCAATGTATGAGATCTGGCGTGTCTCCTAACTTTAGTAACAGCTATACGTGTATCATTTAATAAACAGTCCAGGCACAACTCCCTGGCCAAGTGGCACAACACAGTGTGACTTGTGTCTGCACTTAAGCTCTCATCCTTCCTCCTGCCCCCTGCCTCCGACTCCCCCAAAGAAGATGGCTACAACCGTGAGCAGTGCCTCGCATGAGCTATCCCCTGAGCTAAGGCCAAGCACCGAATGGGAGAGCAAGCCTTTGAATGAGCCACAACTGTGCCAGGGAACATGCCAAGAATGAGGAGGTACAGAGGACTGTGGCCCAGTGCTCAATCTGTGTCCTGGCCTTGTTCTGTTTACTGGAATAGACAGATCATGTAGCCAAAGGGGTCAGGAAGAGAGCACAGCACTGAATGTTTTTAGCACACTAGGGCCATTTGTCCTGCTGGCCTTGGCAATATTTTCTCTTGCACCACTTCTATGCAGATGTTCATTCCCTTCCCCTTCTTGTTTTCCCCTGTCTGCACCGTACCTTTGCATGTATGTCTGAGATATGGTCTGAGCAAAAAGCCTGCGATTGTACTTCATCCTGATCGTGTCCTCTAACGACTGGAAACATATCTTGAATTTCAATCTGCACAGCCGTATGAAGGCCAGGCACATCTGGTCCGAGAGCCCCAGTCACAGACTTGGAACGAAGGATGGAGGCTCTACCACCCTTAGAAAAAAATAATGTTCCCAGGAATGTACAGGACTGTAGAAGACTGCCTGCTACCCTGCCAAGGAGCCTGCAATAGTGCGTGTACTCCTGTGAACTTCTGCAGAAATCGCTTAGTTGAATTTTTCACTTGGTTGGATTCCAAGGGAATACAGAGCTCTAACCCAGGCCACCCTGTGTTAGACACCAGTGACTTTCCCACTGATGGGTAGTGTATGCCTTTGGGGTACAAACGCAAGCTGTGGGCAAAAGTAGAGAACCTCATTAGAGTGGAATAATTGTTATCACAAGTAATAATACTGGAACTGAGCAGTTTCTCCTGTTAATGTGGCAGCAGTGTGGGTAGTAATACCATCACAGAAAAGGGAATGGTAGGAAGGGTGGATTTACTGTATGGGTGACTAAGGTGAATTCTCTCCGTTTTATGTAGGTGAGTTAATAAAGTGAATAAAATGCTCCCCCCAGTGATCTGTGAACTCATGCCCTGCTACTTTCCAGCAAGACAAGAGCTCCCTAGTGCCCAAAGCTTTTTTCAAAATACTGTATAGGATCTAGAAACACTGAAGTGTTTGAAAACTTTCCCAACACTAAACTTGTCGGTCTGTGATGGTGGAAACCTCATGGAGTGGTAAGAATTACTTTCAGGGTGTCCTGGGCTAGACCTTAAAAGCTGAGAGCATAGCTTGATTTGGGCCAGCAATCCTATGGGCACAGATTTGTTAAGACGTGCAACCCATGAGCATCATTTAGAGGAACTGTCAGTAAAGGAGTGTGTGTGTGCTTGGGGGTTATTTTAGTTCTTTTTGTAATTTACAGAGCCAATTAACCGAAGAGAAGTTGCCTTCTAAACAGATTGCTGCGATGAGCTGTCTTCACCAGTCAAAATCCAGAACAGGGATCTGGAAAACTAGAAAACAAACATAGAAACATGGGCACAACACTATGCAAGGCCGAGGAGGCATGCAACTTCAGACTCCAACACAGGAGAGCTGATGCTGCTCACATTGAGACAAAGGACAAAGTGTCTACTGGCTTTGAGCCAAGAACTGGTTCAAATTTAAGTAATAGGAAAATTTCCTCTTTATTTGCCTGGTTTGTTTGTTTGTTTATTGTTTTGCTCTTTTGAAAGTCTGTTGTCTCCATTCTAAGAACATTTTTTCCCCAGGATCGGAGATGTCTTACATTCCTCAAGTGCAATTCATTTCCAATAAGACGCTCTATGTTCCATCTCAACCATTAACATTTCCAGATTGTTTACCTGACAGGTTTAACAGATTTATTCTTGCTTTCTGTTAGTGTGAAGCTAAGATTGTGAGATTAACATTTAGCATGCTGTGGAGTCTGAGATACTCTTTCTATGTCTGTGACTTTCCTGTGTGGTGAAATTAAACCACCAAAATAAATCAGGACAAGAAACTGTTTCCTGAAGTGGCTGAGGTTTGAATAATTGTAGTTTTAACATTCAATGCAACAAACAAAAAAGGATGTAAAATATAAAATCTATTAATACCCCAAAAAGGCAAAAATTAAGTAAGAAAATATCCTGCAATTAAATATTTACTGGAGGAAAGTGACTACTTCAGAAAATAGAGGTAGAAAAGAACTACACAGAAAAAGCTAGGCCTGTGAAAATTGTCACTGTTTTGTTTATGGTGAGTTATGATGCCATGGACATGAGCAGCCACGGACTTGAGAAATGTCATAGGTTGGAACTCTGGATGACTGTAGCTCCCAAGTTCCCTGCCTGAGTCATGGGCAGACAAAAAGCGATGGCAAACCTGCTGTTTCCTGGTATTGCTAGAGGGCAGATGGAAGTCTCCCATCAGTCCATTACTGTAACATCAAGTCACAGTATGAAAATGATTGATATCATGCCTTACATACGCTCTTGACTAGTTCTGTGCTGGGCTATGGGAAGGCTGGGGCAGAAGGGCCACCTTGTGTGCTGACCAGGGACAAAGGAAATCCTTTCCACTTCTCTGATCAGCAGCTCTGGTTGTACCTGTTGGGTACCTAAGCTTCCCTTAAACATGTAAACAAACAAAACCCCTTGTTGTTCAATTCCTGGTTAGTGACTGAAGTTGTTTTAAGTATTTACAGTAAGCTGTGTTTGGATTCTCAATGGATAAACAAGATTTTTTTTTTATGTAAAGCTTATGTCTACAAAAACAAACACAGAATCTGATTCATTGTTCCAGTATGGGGAAAAATGCAACTTAATATGAAAAGATTATACTAAGGGCTGTTTTTTTGTTTGTTGTTTAAATAAAACCAACCAAACAAATAAACCTATAACTAGAAATACATTTGTCGGTTCGTTAACAGGAACAGAAGCAAAGTAACAGGGAACACAGGTTTTGATCCAATTCATGAATACAATATGAACAAACTAGTCAGTTCTAGGTGTCTTAGTACTTGGGCTGATTGGCTGTCTATAAGTGTAATATTTCTATATGTCTATAAGTGTCATATTTCCCACCCAGCCCCTGTTTGCTTAAAAGACTGGTGATACGGGAAGAACTTCAAGTAATTTTAAAAACTGATTTTAGTACAGCCTGGCTCATAGATATACTCCTTCAAATTTTCTACAACACTGAAAATGTAAAGGAGTGATTATCTGTTACTAGGAACACGCAGCAGAGCTTTCCAAGAAAGTAAAAACTTGGTGTTAACTTTAAGGTTAATTCAGTACACTTAATTCCACCTCCCCAGCCATAACTACAGAGATGGAAAAGAATTGGTAATGTGAATAGATGTAATTTAAGGAATTAAAATGACTTTGCAAGAAAATTATGTGGCTGAACTGACCTTTGTTGATGGAAATAACTTGGTAGAGAGCTTAAAAATAGTAAGGTGGATCCAAATGATCTCGCATTTGGATCCGAAGATTGCAGCTTGGTTGCATGTCTAACTTTGGAGCCAGCAGGCACATACTGCACTCAACCGGAGGGCTACAGCAGGACTACACTGGATGTACACCAGCCATGACTTAAATCTTTATTTGCCTAAATAAGAGAATGACTCTTGCTTACTGACTATTGGCTAAGGCAGATAATGCAAACAAGAATATATTTACCTGGCGAAGAATGGAGAGATTATTTTTTTCTTATGCTTTGAGGTGACCCTATGTAAGCAAAACATGTTGGTTTTTTTTTTCCCCCAGTAAGCATCCAGCATGGTTTTGTATTTGTCTCAGCAGAGTGTGTTTAATTGGGTTCAGCACTGCCAGAAGTTCACACAGAATCACACACAGAATGGTAGGGGTTGGAAGGGACCTCTGTGGGTCATCTAGTCCAACCCTCCTGCCGAATCAGGGTCACCTACAGTAGGTTGTACAGTAAGTTGACAGCATAGATTTCTGGTCTGGAGCCAGTTAAAGTTTACTGCAGATGTATCTCAGGACTCTTACAGGCCTGCAAAAATGGAGCTGCTGAGGGACCCTACAAAGCCATATCTGTGTTCCTGGTGGAATAAGTAAGCTGTAACTTCAGGTATATTGGATTACTTGACATGCTTCTTAGGTTAACCCATGGAATAATGTCACTAAAATCACCCAACAGTAACTCTCCATCTCTTTCTCTTCCACCAACCAGGTGAAAAAAAAAAAAGAGAGAAGAAAATTCTGGCAACTGCAGTCTTTCATTTAGAGGAGGTTCTGGCTGACTTGTAGCGAACAGTTCATCGTCCCTTCCTTTTCTGCTGTGTTTTTCTCATATTCATAGATTTCAAATATTCCAGTTGGTTTACTGCTTTGGTAGCTAAGTTATGGATTATTCATCACATTTATTACTTTCAATGTGTTTTCTTTGTCCTCAATTTCTTTGTCCTTCAATCTGCCTCAACTAAGAAAAAAAGGAGGGTCATTGTCATAGGTGATTCCTTTCTGAGGGGAACAGAGGGCCCGATCTGCCGACCGGACCCATCCCACAGGGAAGTCTGCTGCCTCCCTGGGGCCCGGGTTAGGGATGTTGCGAAGAAACTCCCTGGTCTGGTGCGGCCTTCTGATTACTACCCCCTCTTG
>Ga0181612_105918_pt1 | contig 10865 bp, 9 predicted proteins | sample HoacroProtozoa21_FD_119630 | JGI IMG/M metagenome (GOLD analysis project Ga0181612, IMG submission 119630) | Hoatzin crop microbial communities from Cojedes, Venezuel. Combined Assembly of Gp0051906, Gp0051904, Gp0051908 | reverse complement strand
TTTAAATATTTTCCCATGCGTTCTGCAATCAAGTCAATTAAGACACTTATATTGAGCTATGGTTGAATGACAGCACTGGCAAAGGAAAATTGTAATGAAATCCTTGTTGGCAATATTTTGGCTGGGGTAGGGGGAAGAACTTTCTGAAGTTCTGAAATCCTTTTCTTTTTCCAAAAGCGATGGGCTATGCAGCCTATAAATGATAAATACTTCTTAAATGGAAAGGGTCTCTATGTCTCAGAACATGCTTTGGAAGGAAGAGAGAAGGCAGGTGCTCTGCTAAGTTGCTGCCTCTCTGGAATAGAAGTTTAATGTCTAGTGTATTTAGTTAAGATGGGAGAAAAATATCAAATTATTTTATAAGCAGTGCAGCTAATGAAGACTGGCTTCTTATGGATTAATACCTCAAGTCCAAGCCCCCATTGCTCCCCTCTTGTACACACTGAGGAGATAACGCACTGCCTTCCTGCATTCCCTACCTGTTTGGATGGACAAACAGCAGCACATACTGTGGTAGGCTACATAATGCCTCTCAAATGGGCAGGAGACTGTGTTAAGCCTTTCCCTCCCTGGAGAAATATGTTTGGGTCTTTCTTCTCAAGGCAGCATCTAATTTTCACAGTACATATTGACAAGTTAACACCTTTGAGATGTCTGATCTTCTGTCAAATAGGACTGAAGTGCATTCAAAGCTGGGGGAAAGAAGATGGATGGATCAGCATATGGACTGGCTGCATAAACTTTATTTCCATAGCAAGGCTAAAATTAATGTAGGCTGTAGCTTCCCGACTCCTCCTGTGCCTAAAAATCTCATGGGTCACATGGGTCATAGCAGCACACAGCCTACAGATATTCGAGTAGAGAGTGGTAACATAATATAGGGAAATCATCAGTGTGTTGTTTGTTTGTTTGTTTGTTTTTTTTTGGTCCCTAGCAAAAAAGGACCTCGTGCTACCTATTCTGAGTGGCTGTCCAAGATGAGTGCGAAAGCACAAGGCATCGCTCGATACCATGTTATGTACAGGTAGGTTTTAAGAGAACTGCATGTAAAATATAGAAACTAGAGTGTGCACATACAGAGAATTGTAGAAATTCCAAGAAAAATATGATCTGCATTACAGTGTGCTGGCTAGATCTGATTTTTTCACATTTTACTGCTTTGTCTTGCTGGAAATGCTCTGCAGGAGTTTAGTACTGCCAAAATCCCACCAGAGCACAGGAATGCTTCCAGCAGCTTGCTTGCTTCCTTAAGAGAGCATCTAGAAGCAGATTCTCCCCTTCAACTGTATTTTCTAGATATATTGTTCCTGATTATGTCATTAGGTAGGCTGCCTCAGAGCCAGCGCACCTGCTGAAGGTGGACAGAGAAAATCACTGTGGTTCGCTGAGAATTTAAGAGTATTTGGTGATTTGGGTCCCGACTTGGGCATCCACTCCGAGGAATTTCCACACCTGCCTAGATCGAGCACTGTAGAGGGGGGAAGCGAAGTTCCCAGCGCAGCATTTCTGATGAGCTCCTAACCTGCTTAAGCAAGCGTCTTGCTTTCTAGAGGAAAACTTTGACTTGTTTAACTGCGTGCGTCGACATTAATACTTGCATTCAGATACGGAATGTGCTTTTGAAGTAAATTCCCAATCACCTCCACTCACCTCACACTGGCTAAATAAAAAATTCTGGGCAAACTCTGTGTGGCGTGCTGTACTGCTTACTGGGGTGAGCAAAATGTGCTAATGTGGCCATGTACACTTCTTAACTTTTAACATCCAGTGGGCTGTTGTTTCAATAGCTAACATTATTCCTTCATTAATTTTCAGAAACGCTAGCTGTAGAGAAACAGTGAAGTCTTTCAGAATCAGGGAAGGCAGTGTGCCAGAAGACCTGCTGCGGTAAGTGCGCCGTTAATGACTGCATGCTGTGAAATGAATGTTGGGGTTTTACCTGCATGCAGCAAGTGACTTCTGCTTCGTTAAGGCGAGCCTTTGTGAAAATGAGTACGTCTCCTGAGGCCTTCCTGGCTCTGCGGTCCCACTTCGCCAGCTCTCATGCGCTGATGTGCATCAGCCACTGGATACTTGGCATTGGAGACAGACATCTGTCCAACTTCATGATTAACAAGGAGACGGGTGGCATGGTGGGAATAGACTTTGGATACGCTTTTGGCGCAGCTACGCAGGTATTTGCTTTCTAATTAATTTGTTACAGCTTTTGCATTTAGTATGTGCAATTACACGTGTATTCTCAGTACTAAATTTGATGCTCCTCATTTGCCATTGTTCTGATGCAAAATAATCTTTACAAGTTACTTCTAGTTAATAGAATAAAATCTCAGTTTCCAGGTGTTCTCAGGCAAGCAGGGAGCTATAGAGTGTCATGGAGTCTGTAGGGTGGTGTTTGGTATGGTTCAGCCATGCTTTCAACCTCTGTCACTAAATATTCATGACTGGAGCTTTGATGTCACAGCTCGGTCCTGTTCGACCGTGTTGCACATTATTTTCAGTGAAGTGACAAAGAGGGCTTCAAAGCTTAAAAAGAGCAAAATATTTATTTCTAATCTTTCTGTTCCAAGGCTTCTTAATTCTTGTTTGCTTTTGACTGTCCTTTCCCTTGGCTAGTTTTTGGGCGTGCCGGAGTTGATGCCTTTTCGTCTGACTCGCCAGTTTGTTAATCTGATGATGCCAGTGAAAGAGTGGGGTCTCATTTACAGTGTGATGGTGCATGCCCTAAGGGCTTACCGTGAGGATCCAGATCTCCTCATCAGCACGATGGATGTATTTGTAAAAGAGCCTTCTTTGGACTGGAAGGTGGGATTTTTCCTCTTTCCTTTTTCCTCACATGAAAACTCTAAAACTGTAACAAGGATAAAACTGATCAAAAAGGAAGTATTTCTTGATGCACACTCTCAGTGCTTCTTTTATCTTTCTTTGTTCTGTTGAGTTCTCAGAGAAACTAAACTTAAAGGATTTAAAATGACAGAATTCTGTATTGATGGACAAGGAATAGAAGCACATGTCTGTGTTATCAGTGTACTGTTCATTATCTGCATCATAATCCTAAAAATGTGGGTATCCCTGGATCACATTATGTCACTTACGGCAGCAACATAAATATTTTCAGCTTTTTGCACTGAGCCTCTTAAATTTATGTAACAACACTGTATGTATATGTCAACTTGATAATTACAAAGAAAAAATCTGAAAGTAGTTGCACTTCAGTAACTCCAGTTGTAAATTAAATTTTGAGTCATAGGCAGGCTAGATATCGTCTCATTACTTTGCCCTCCGTTGCATCTGCAGTTAAGAGTTACTGGCTTGACTTGCTATGATCTGGCAGCTTAAAGGTCTTTTTAAGTATATGATTTATGATAAATGGGGTAAATTTGTTTTCTTTTTAGAACTTTGAACAAAGACAGCTGAAAAAAGGAGGCACGTGGATTAAGGAAATAAACACATCTGAAGTGAACTGGTACCCTTTGCAAAAAGTCCGCTGTGTCAGAAGAAAGCTTACAGGTGCCAATCCAGCAACAATCACTTGGTACGATGCTCTCGTTTTGCTTCAGACTGCTCCACCAAGAGCTTTGGCAGTCTCCTATGTCATACCATGCTCCCTTCAGATAGAAGGACAGCTAGGGAAAGAGAAGAGGCAGACAGGGCAGAATTTCAGCAAACCTCCTGTCGGAATGGTTTTGGTCTGCATACAAGCTCTCTGAGTCACCCTGCCAGCCACAACACCAGATATCTCCCCGTCGGTGTTCTTGCTCCAGCTCAGGCCTCCAGAGCAGTTTTACTGTTCCTGGCAGCCCACGCGTCCCCACCCTGTAAGCCTGCTGAACTTCTCACTCCTCAGACTGCTGTTCTTTATGTTTGTCCCTACAGCTTTTAGGCTAGGGGTAGTGTTTGAATTGGTATGCTTCTGCTGGGCAGTTGCTTGAAATGGAACCTGAACCAGCTGTATGGGAGGCATGGAGGTAAGCTGCTTCCCAAAAACGTCAAATTCAAATCTGACAGCATTCTTAGGTTATTTATGTCAGTCTAGTCAAGTCTGGCTCAAGGCAGAATGTCTTTAAAGTTCACTTAAAGTACAATTAATCCCTTCCATCCTCTTTTAAAAAGACATTTTGGATTAATAAAAAAAAAAGGCTAAGAAAGCAAGCCTGTTTAAAACCATACAAACACTGAAAAGTGCAGGGCTTGGGAGGAGTCCCTTTTGCAGTCAAGGCTGAACTGGGAAAGGCAGCAAAATGCTTCTTGCAGACACAAATCATTAGGGCAGGTAAGGAGGCAGCAAGCTTGGGTGTGAACTGCTGCATCCTTTTGGTTAGAGACCTCTGCAAGATTTAAATATTCATGGTAAATATTCACTGGTAAAGGACACCTGACGTCACCAGTCTTCACTGGCCAAGCCTCCTACAGCTACTGAACAGTCTCCACATCTTGAAAAATAAAGCTGCGTGAATGGTGTTCAAATACCATTTTGTATTTTAAAACCCGTCTCAGATTTTCTGCTGGTTTCCTTTAGCAAGAGCTCATTCTTGTGTTGTCAATTTTAGTGATGAACTACGCCTGGGCCATGAGAAGTCGCCTGCTTATAATGATTTTGCAGCTGTGGCTCATGGCAATGCCGATCATAACATCAGAGCCAACGAGCCGGGGGACGGACTTTCAGAAGAGACCCAAGTGAGATGCCTGATCGATCAAGCGACAGACCCCAACATCCTTGGCAGAGTCTGGGAAGGATGGGAACCCTGGATGTGAGGGGCTGCTCTCTAAAGCCCGGACTGCCAGGAGGGGTGTCCCCGAACACAACCCGATCAGAAAGGAAAAAAACTCTTAACCCCTTTTATCACCGTCGGTTAACTTGACTGATATGGCAAATAGTTTTTTCTTTTTGTATTAAAGCTGTATTCAAACAGTGTTTCTTACTTCTTTTCATACGGTTCTGCCACAAAGCAGCTTTACTGTCTTGGTGTTCAAATCGTTGTGGGAAGAACTGGAGAGGCCATAGAGCTGAAAGACTGCTCTGAAAGGCGCTGCGCTCACTCAGAGGAAAGCATGCGCTGGCACCCCATGAACCTGTAGGCATCCTCGTGGTGAAAGTCTGTGCTTTCGTCTTTTACAGAGACCTCGGTGACAACCAACTGAAACTATTCTGCAACGTTCATTATTTGTAATTAAAACCAGAAGGTTTTCATATCAATAGACACAGTGAAGCACATGATAAAGTTAAACAGAAAATGGCTTTTAGCTCTAGGTAACACCTAAAGTATCTGGATGGTTATTTCGTTGCTGGATAATGAGAAAGTAATGATGAGACCGTGCCAGTTCATTCCAACAGATTGGTTTTTAACAGCTGGGGGTTGTACTCTGTTATCTCTGCCCTCTAGAAGTCTGTACTCCTCACCTTGTGCTGCCGACCCAGCAGAGCCGTGGAAGCTTCTTGCCGTGAGGGCAGCGCGGCACGGGAGTGACGGCTGCACCTCGGTGTCTGTTTGTGCCGGAGCTGCGCCAGCTGTGGCTCTGCCTCTGGCAGCCGGTTCTTGGGTCACTTTGGGGGCCAGGGCAGCGCCACACAGGCGGCACGGGGCAAAGAGAAGTCTCCCAAATATTATGGTGGTTTATTACCCACAATTCATTGTAGGGGATATTAAAAGCCTCAATGGAAACTAATTATCATACAAGGAGTAATAAAAGTGAGTCTTTGCCCTTTCACTGCCTTACAAGATTTCCTTCCTGCCCCCCTGGACACAGGGCAGTCCTGGCCTTGCCGAGGGCCATGGCTGCCACTGGCACCAGCCTCAACTGAATCTTTCAGCTGGAAAGTGGAGGAATCTGCCCACTGGATACAGCTCCCGAAAGACACGGTGTGGGGAAGGCTGCTTGCTGAGGCCTGGTGAACAGGGAGGGAGCATTTTTTGTTTCAAATACATTGCAGCAACAATGACTGTTTGTTGCCAGCATAAAGAATTGAGCACATTTGTTAAGAAGGAAGGTAGTGTTACAAATCAAGAAATGCAGAATCTTTTTATCAGACTTTATTAATTACAAATATTGTTCGGCTGTCTTTTTGTAGAGGAAACATTATTCAAAAATAGAAATAAGCCTTCAGATGTATACCTCGTTTCAGAAGTTAATCACAGAAAACATCCACATTTACCGATTTGTCAAGATGACAATTAACGGACAGTGTTTTTTTCCTAAGAGTGGGTGATACAAACTATTTCTATACATACTTGTGTAAGATGTCTTGGTGCATTTTGTTCTTTTAATCTCCGGTATCAGTAAAGACGACGGCTCTATGACTCAAGCTCGGCTGGATGAGGCACCCTGGCTCTCACAAATATAAGAAAGTTTAAAGCACAATAAAAAACTACATGAAAAGATGAGGGGACATTTGGAAAGCAAGTGGCTGGTCCTACAAGGTGTTTAATTGCGCTTTTGGCACATGTCTCAGATACTTACTGGGTACTTTGGCCTGTACCACGGAGGACAAAGTTTAGGTTTATAGTTTAACGAGGCTTTTCTCGTAGGACTTTTGATACCTTCAGCAACAATAGATGTTTGTGTGCAGCAGGCCTCCACCACACTTAAGATATTTAAAAGCTCAGTTTCGGTCTTAGAATCAGTGCTATAATATGAAGCCGCAGCTACACGATCCTGCTAGTGATGTATTTGTCAGGCTCAGGTGTCAGCTGAGGAGCAGAGCACAAAGCTGCCGGGTTTTCACTAGCAGAAACCAGAGGAATTGCCCTCACGGAGTTTTCCCCAGGCAGCCGAATGAGCCCCAAACTAACCTCCAGTGCACGTAAATCACAGTTCCCGCCCCCAGTCCTGACTGCCGAGTGCTGTTGTCAGTAAAATACAGCAGTTAGATGGAAAGGCTGGAGCCAGCCCGTGAAGCGGCGAGGAAACCACCGATGCACCAACAACCTCCAGTCGCCGGGCTCGGTGCTTTACGGGGAGGGTTTGTTCAGCTACCAGAAAAGAGTAAGATGATGGGCGGCTCGGAGTCAGAGACTGCTTCAGGGCTCCAGATGCAGAACGGAACTTAGCAACTCTCCGCAAGTACGGCAGAGTATTTCCTTCTCAGATTAAATACCCAGATGTGCACTGTATCTGGAAATTCATTAGCTGCATCTAAACAGCTCTGTAAGCAGCAGATATTCTCAGTAGGTTTTTCTTAGGCTATAGAGCAGTACTCGTGTTTAGGCTGGTCGTCACCATCCCTGTCAACCTCACAATTTCCCTCTAACTAGAAATAACAGTACCACGACGCACAGAGGAAGGCTGCGCAGCTGCAGCTGGCAGTCTCCTTCCCCAGCTGATGAAGAGGTTCCTGCACGCTGCTTGTCATGCTCAGGATTTTTCCTGAATCCCCACCGCCGCCCCCCAGTTTAAACCTCACCTTGAGGTGCCCGGGGCCGAGGCGCGGTGCGGCCCCAGCACGCTTCGGGCACGGGAAGGAGCTGACGAGCTCTCCACAAGAGCAACGAATTCGGCTCGTCCTCAGCCATGGGATGAGGGGTTTCTCACAGCTCTTCCGGCCTCGCGCTGAGCGGTTTGGTCAGCCACTTCCTGAGGTCGGGTGAGTGAGCGTCCACACTTACAGACACTTCGCCCCAAACTTCACATTTTTATCAAAATCAGTGAGTTAAAATAAGGATTTATTACCACTGCTTTAAAGCCCTGGTTTTTTCCCCTCACAAGTACTGAGGATGAGGGTCTGCCGAGTCACTTTATTAACGCCATGTGTCTCATTTGGAAATGACCCGGGTTTTAAAATTTCATTTTTAAGCTACGCTGCTCATAAGAAATGGCACCTACAGAGAGAGTTCGCACCCTGGCAGTCACCCACAGCACCAAATGGTGTCACAAGTCTCGTAGCAAAGCTACCAGGGAGCTGCGTCTTGCATGAAGATGCAAGAGAAGGCTGCGGGGAGACCTTAACAGCAGCCTTCCAGTGCCTGAAGGGGGCCTATAGGAAAGAGGGGGAAAATGTTTTCAGCAGGACTTGTTGCAATAGGACAAGGAGAAATGGCTTTAAACTAAGGGAGGGTAGATATAGACTGGATGTAAGGAAGAAACTTTTTACAATGAAGGTGGTGAAACACTAGAGCAGGTTACCCAGAGAGGTGGCGGAGGCCCCATCCCTGGAAACACTCAAGGCCAAGTTGGACGGGGCTCTGAGCAACCTGGTCTGGTTGCAGATGTCCCTGCTCACTGCAGGGGTGTTGGGCCAGATGGCCTCTAAGGGTCCCTTCCAACCCAAAGCATTTTATGATTCTGTGATTAAACCAACAGCATCCAGAATAGGGTGTCTAAGGTTTTCTGCTGCACAAAGTTCTGTGAAGGAGCAGCTGTAATGGCCTGGAAACAATTTGGTTACAGTTTCCATGTTATTTATGGGTTTGTTTTGGTTTGCTATTTTGTTTGCTTGGGGTTTTTTTCCTTTTTGACAGGACAGGAGAGGGTAACACTCTACCTGTCCCTTAAACTCCCAGTGAATTACAAGCTTCAAGGTTTCATCTGGCGAGGCAGAAGACGTAGTTGTGAATCTGCTCTCACAAATCTTGTCCCTGCTCGACACTCATGCAAAACCTGTGCCAGGAGAAGGTTCTGAGTATCCGCCGAAGAGCGCGAGGCAACGGGGAGCGCAGGGTCTGAGGCGTCTCGCTGCCACGGCGCTCGGCCTTCCAGGAGCCCAGGGACATGGAAGGTTTTGATTCAGCAGCCGCAGGCGCAGCCGAACAAACCCAGCCTGGGCTGGCTCAATTGCCCACGGAGAGCCAGAGCACGGCGCTCAACAGAGCTAAAGGGAGAAGTCCTCTCCTTCACCGGCAAGTCCTTTGGCTGCCAGCACTCGGGGGCTGCAGCCTGGACCCGTGTGACGCACCGACCCGGGCCGGCACAAGCGACGAGCAGAACACAGCCCAGGGATGCGTGGCAAGAGGGGGGGCACCAGCCCTGGCAGAGGGGAACTGGGAGGGTACGGAGGGTCCATCCAGCAGCTCACAAGAGCTCACACCCACCTCGGGGGGGTCCTAGCCCTCCCCGGGAGCGTGTCAGCGGGTTTTTAGCTCTCCCCAAACAACGTGTGCCTCCTCACCTGTATGTCCCGTTCCCTGGTCGGCCCCCAAACACCGTGATTGCCCTCCTGCTTCTTTTTCAGATGGGGAGGAGAAACGGAGGCAGACCACCCCTCCAGGTTCCCAGCGCCTCTTCCCAAAAAAGCCCGGCCCTTCTGGCTGGGCTGCCAGGGGCGAGCACGCCGGTGGGAGGATGGGGAGGATTAAAGCCAGGCTGAAGCGTTGCCCCGCTTCCTCGCCTTCCCTGGGCGGCCTGGCCCCCACTCATCAGGACAAACTAGCCAGGAATAGAGTGTGGGTTCATTGCTGTCCCTGCAGGGCTCAGGGTCCGGGTGCTTCTCCGGGATTCACAGCCGGCACGCCAGAGTAATCTGAAGTTTTTGCCATTTCTCTGCAGGGGTTGCTTAGAGAAAGGCTTCCTGTCCTTTCTCTCCAGGTTTAAATGCTCCTCTCTGCTTGATTCAGAGCAGGAACCCCAAATAGGCTTTAAAGAAATTGTTCTGAAATTCAGATGCTCAAAATGTTTCCTACTGCTGTTCATACTTACTGGATCCCAGAGACCAGCCATGAGCTGGTGGGTCCGGTCTTCCAGCAGGACAGGTGAGGGAAATCAAGGGCTTGTCCCTGCTTCGCTGCTCATGAAATTATTGACATGAAAATCATGAAATCACGACAAATCCACCCCGGGAAAGAGCAGAGCTTGGATATCGTCCTGCCTTCAGCCCAGTGCCTTGGTGAGCGACAAATGTCACTCGCTCACCCGCTCCCGGATGCTTTGCTGGATGTGTGGCACCCCCCAGGGCTTCACACCCTGCGAGGCCGTGGCGGAACCCCCTGAAATGTGCTCCTGAGATCACACAACCCCGGCTCGGCAGCAAGCGCAGCCAGCTCGCCTTCAGGGGCCGGCTCTCGCCCCTCGGTTTTGGGGGGACGCGCGCCAACGGGTCTGAACGCGGCTCCAGGTCCGGGCGAGGCCGCGAGCAACGCTGTGCCGGCCGTGATGGGGCTCAGGTGTGGCCGACGCTGGGGCTTGCACGGGGTCTCCGTGCCCAGCAGGTCGCCACTTCCCGAGGGATTTTGAGACCCCAGTTTCCAGACAGGGGGGGTGCCCAGGGCGACCTGGCTGTTTTCGGGGTAACACGCGACGGGCGTTAGATGAGACTGGTGGGGCTGTCTGGTGACCAGCTGCCCTGTGGGGCTGGGGACTTCCCCGAGCTGAAAGCGTGACGCAGCTCCACGTACGAACAGTTAACTGAGAGGCTTTCCAGGACACATCACAATTTTATGGCTACGACAGGTGAGATGTATCACCTTCCGGCAACCGGCAGACCCCGTCGCAGAGCGAGTGGGGCAGAGCGGCTGTCAGATGGCCTTGTGTCGCTGAGCTCCCTCCCCACGCCTCACGCACCTGCCTCCCTGCGCTTCACGCAGAGAAAAAAGGCCCAGGAGAAGCACGCGACGGTCCCAGTTCCCTGCCGGCCGGCCAGGCCAAGGGCAGGTGGCACAGGGCCGCGCGACGCCGCTGTACCCCAGTGCTGGGGGGCAGAAAATAGCAACACGCAGAGCTGGCTTCGGGCGCATTGTTTTTTGACGATGTGGAAAAGGAAAAGTTTTGCACCAAAGGAAAAAGAAAAAAAAAATAGCACCCACTTCTTGTGTCCCTGTCGGTGCGTAACACTCACGTAGAGAATGGCCGCGTCGCCAAACCCCCGATGAGCAGAGCAGGTTGGTTTCACAGAATCACAGAATGTTCGGGGTTGGAAGGGACCTCTGTGGGTCATCTAG
>Ga0181612_170753_pt1 | contig 10866 bp, 6 predicted proteins | sample HoacroProtozoa21_FD_119630 | JGI IMG/M metagenome (GOLD analysis project Ga0181612, IMG submission 119630) | Hoatzin crop microbial communities from Cojedes, Venezuel. Combined Assembly of Gp0051906, Gp0051904, Gp0051908 | reverse complement strand
TTCAAGGCCAGGTTGGACAGGGCTCTGAGCAACCTGATCTAGTTAGCGGTGTCCCTGCTCGCTGCGGGGGGGTTGGACTAGATGACCTCTAGGGATCCCTTCCAACCTAAAACTTTCTATGATTCTATGAATTATTCATTGTTCTTAGTTCAGGCACAGAACCCAGGTGACCATATTTTCTTGTCTTGCAGTAATCTGTTTCACTTGCATTTTAACTTCTGAATGGAGTAAGGCTAATGCCTCTTTCCAAAATCATAAGCTGCTGCTTCTCTACATTGCTTGTTTTCTCAGAAGTGCTAGATATGTGGCCTGTGGAAGTAAAGCATGATCAAATTTGTGCTCAACACAGCTGGTGTACCATGCGATACAAGAGGATCCTTAATGCAGAGTTTAATGCTGAGCCTTTACTGAGTTCTTGAGAGTATGTGCAAATGGCAGTTTCCAAAATCTTATAACTCGGTCTCATATTCATCTGAAGAGATAAAGTATGCTGTTCTGAAATGAGAACATACTCCTCTTTCAAAATCCTGCTCCAGAGGAATAAAGCTGGACCACTGCAGTGAAACAATTTGAATTTTATAGAAATATATGCTTATATCAGTAAGTCTATTTCTCCTTGTTATCTTTCTTGAAATTTTTCAAAACAGTTATGGCTGAAGGAATCATCAACCAGAGAAAAAGCAGCCTGGAAAACAGGCTAAATGACTTTTTGTGGGATACTTCACAATGGCTGGAATAGCAGGAAGTAACCATCGCAGACTGAAGAATGGAATCAAAAGTGTTCCACATCCACTCAGTGCAAGACTTTATAGGTTACTAAATCCTTTTTGCCATTTGTTGCAGACCTCATGGTTGCTTACTGGAAAGGTCAACAGTTTCTCCTGCCATACATGCGTCAAGGAATTCAGAGTTATCTTTTTTCGCCTGGCATATTTCTGAGTTTATTTCCCTTACCTATGGCTTCTTTGATATATGCTTAAGTAGAAGTTTGTCTGTTCATGTGATTGTGGGTAGACCTGCAAAGAAATTTTGAAGGCTTTTTCTTTAAGCTGAGAGAGGAGCTTTCAGCACGGCATGTTTTTCAATGCAGTGTTCTGCTCCTCCACAAGTAGAAGAAAAGCTTAAATTTTCTGCAGCACTGCAGTATTCCAGATGCCATCAAACAGGGAAGGTTGAGGGCTAAGTAGGCATAATTCAAGGTGAAGGACTGAACATTTGAACTCTGTGCTTTTCTTCTCCTCAAACTTCTCCTCTTTCTTTCAATCTGTCCATCTTTGCCTCTCATTATTGTTTTTTTCCTCTAGAGCAATAGTAGCATCAAAGCAGTTGTCTGTGTGCCTGATTCTCAGCCCTGCCATTTCATAGGTGTCTTTCTTTAAAGACATTGAGATACTAACTTAATCTGGTATTCGGCCAAGACTCAATTGCAATTAATCTCCCAGTCATTTTGGTCTCCTCTATCCATGTTCAGTCTTGATGTACAACACCTTTGCTACTCCAGTGCGAGCTGTCTCCTTAACAGAAGCAATTAGCATAGCCAAAGAGTGTATACTGCTTGACCATTTTTCTTGGAAGAACAAATGTACATGAGACTTCAGAATAGGCATTTCAAAGTGACAGAGCCACTATGTGGAAGCAGTCATAGCAAGCTGTTTAAAAGATACCCTGGACTCTCTAAGAGGGCAGTTTTTAAAAGTGCTGGCAGCTCTTAGCACAGTCTTTAAGCGTGCAGTGCATTGCCAACAGGTGAAGTTTTCCAGTATGTCTGTAATTCAAGATTTTTATGATGTTGGTTTTTATTTGACCAACTGCCAATCTAATCGGTTGGTAATAATGTTTTAGCTGTGAGCTAAAGTAAGAAAGTGAGAGAGCACTCAAAATCTGCAACAGCAGGATCAACAGATTTTTCAGTATTTACTTCTCCATCAAAGAAGCAAATAATATGGAACATAAATGAATGGTACATTCAGTTTTTTGAATTCTGAAATCAGTTTTTCAAATTTTTCCAAGGGTGCTTGATCTTCTAATCTCTTTTTTTTTCACTCAGGATGGCTGAAACAGAAATATGTTTTGAACATTGTTTTTTTTTTTAATCTTCAACGATGTTCTCTGTTTCCTGCCACGACCAACAACAAAATATTGAGTGGCTTTCACTCTTCCCAAAGTATATTCTTTTTAAAGTGGTCATTGTAAATAAGTAAATTTTAGTAAAATGCATTCTGGATTAAACAGATCTGCCAATCATTAGGCAAAAAAGAAGAAAAAACCCTGGTTACTCTTGGCATTAGCAATTAGGATTGTGCCATCCCCACTTAATTTGTGGGTTTGGATCTTGTTTAGGAAGGAAGGAAGGTGATTTTATGAACTATTTACTGAAAGTTAACTCAAGTCCTCTTTTTCATTTGTTATTGTGTACCATCTTTTTAATGTCATTCAAGAGAACATAGAGCTTGATGCTTAGCTAGTATGAATTTCTTGGTTGTGTTGAAACCAATGGAGTTAGACCAATTTACTCCACCTAGGGTCTGCTATTTATTTAAAAAAAAATATTATTCTGAATGCGTAGTAGAAAAGTGATTCTGTAGACATTTTGCAACATTGGGCACTTCTTGGTAATTCCTTTTTTGTTCTCCAGAAGCAACGGCTGATAAGTCTCGTGAAATGATGCTTCTCAGTATAGCAGCCCTGGCAGTTTTTATTAGTGGAAGACATCAGGTTAGGTGTTGAGTGAGTTAAGAAAGCATATCCTTGCTAATTAATTTATTTTCCATATTGGCCTGCATTGGGTACAGATGCTTTTATCCAACCTGAAAGGTACCATGGCAAGCAGGTGTTAGAACAGTCTTAGCCCAGAGGTATCCAAGTCTTTTTGCTTGGCAGCATTCCAGCTACAGACTGGAACTAGCTTTTGGAGAAGTTGTCAGTGAGATTGATTGCATTTTGGAATTTTCATTGATTAATTATCTCTCCAGTTCTTCACCATAGGCAACAACCTTGAGTTTTGAGACTATGCATTAAAATTTACTGGGCTTGTGTTCATCACTTTGAAACATTGTAGGATTTTCATAGGTCATATGTCATAGGAAGGGAGACAGAGGTGTTTAGGTGTAGCTGTGCTGCGGTGCTTCTCCACAGACCACAGAAAACAGAGAAAACCATCCAGGCAGGATTTTCTTCCTGAATTTGCAGCTAGCCTTTATAATTGCCAGTAGTCACGTAAGTGGTCTTACTTCAACAACAATTATAGTTCACAGAATCACAGAATCACAGAATAGTAAGGGTTGGAAGGGACCTCTGTGGGTCATCTAGTCCAACCCCCCTGCCGAAGCAGGGTCACCTACAGTAGGCTGCACAGGATCTTGTCCAGGCGGGTCTTGAGAAAGGTGTCATCTCTCTGTTCTGTGGTTTGGAGTTATATTTAAATGTTATCACTCAGTGTTTTTTTCTCTTCAGCCCCTCTCTCAGTGGTAACTGACTCGTGTCCTATTGCTTGTTTATTACTGATTTTAAACCACAGGCCCAATCACACAACTGAGCTCAGAATTCCTCTGTGTCACATAAGAGTAAAATCTGTGAACGTCAGCTGGCAGACCTCACTCCACAGCTGAGCAGGTTCTTGCAGAAGGAACTGTTTTTGGAGAGCAAGTGATCGTCCCACCAGAAATTGACTGCAATTCTAGGACAATGATTACTACAATGACAGAAGCAAAATCCTGATTCTGACCTCAGCCATCCTGACGCAAATCCTGACTACAACCCCCTCGGGTTACTCTGAATGTACAGATCGAAGAATATAATTTGACTTTTTCTTCTACAGGGAAACAGGGACCCATTCTGAGAATGCTCTGGTGTTTTTCATCATGTGAGAGCCTTCTCTGCTGAGAATCTAGCAGGTGGCAGCCAGCCTCCCATTTCTGGCTTATTTTGCTTTACCTGACCTGATTTAAGACAGATGAGACAAAACGACGCAGATGGACACAGTTCTATGCAGGGAACACAGAGGATGCAGCAAATGCCAGGGGGGCAGGGATGGTGCCCGTACAATTCCACCTGGCTGCCTGTCTCCAGGGTGACTGTCATTATCAGGGAACACAACCAGGTCCTTTTTTAACTTGAGTAAAAAAAGCAATTGTCCTCTAGTTTATATTGAAAACCAATTGAATAACAACTATCTGGGAGACAATATCTAAGGTTCTGTAAGATCAAAATGTAGAGAATGGCCCAAGAATTACAAATCTAAACAAAAACTCAGTTGTCTATTGATGTAAAACTTTCCAGGCTCCTCCACTGTCCCTCTGTCTAGCATCATTTAGAATTGAGTGGGAAGGGTATACGGAGACAGGAATGAAAAGGAAAGGAAGTGGAATGGACACAGAAAGGAGAAGATAAAAGTAGAGTGCAGCAGAAAGAGGTGGAGAAAACAACCACAAAATTCTGCTAAAAAGATCTTAAAAATTGCATGTCACATCAAATTCTTCAAACATAATCCATGACAGAGCAGCAATGTAAACTTTCTCATGTTCCAGTCTTCAGTTTGTTCACATATTGCATAAAAAGGAACATTCATGAAGGGATTATAAAGACTAACAAGTGACTAATGGCTATTATATATATGCTACAGACCTGAACGGTATGTGCTACACCTGGCTTTAGGTATAGCAGTAAAAGTGTTACACATGGTTAGAAGCCATACTATAAACCTCAAAGCCTTTATTAGGAGCTTACTTGATTTTGCAACTTAGCTTTAATGTAATAAGGATGAGTTAAAAACTGTTGAAGACGACAAGTCTCATCACTTCTATAACCAAATAATTGCAGTAGAAAAGTCATATTTCTGAGGCAGTATTTCAGTTTTTACATCAGGAACACGTGATCTAGCCGGTATTTAATCGGAATAGAACTACAGGAAGATTTCTTAGCACTGTAGGCAAAACCAATAACATCACCTACCACTGAAGTATTCTGACTCTTTATAAGACTACTACTAATGGTCTATAATTTTATCAAAATACAACTTCTAGAATTAAATTATCCATGTCCTCTGCCCAGTCTGGTTAGTTTATGTCGCAGCAGAAACATTTCAGACGTTTCCAATAAAAAGATCACCAGCAGTACATTATCTTTCCATTATAAATTCTTAAAAGTGCTTTTGTGAACAGATCTAAGTGCCACATTTTGCACAAGGGATGTGTGAGGGACAAGACTTTTTAGAGTCTAGAAAAAAACTTTCCAAATTAGGCCAATCTGTAATAACTTGGACAATTGGGGCTTTGACTGTCTAAGCCTTGAAATAATCTGTATCACCTGATCATGCTTACAATCATGCCTATGATAATGATCATCAAATCTTGTGCCGGGATGCTAATTAGACCATGGCTGAAGACATTATCCAAAGACAAGCTTTCACTGCTGTAGCTAGGCACCAAGGCAAGCAGCCTCCTAATGTTCCACCCATAGAGTTCAGGGAACACTCTGGATGAAGTGACCACAGAGGGGAAATGAGGCACATGGGTTGTGGCAGTAGTCTATGAAGGAAATGATAAGACCCAGACTGGGAGTCAGGAGTGTTAGAAGCATAACGAAAAACTGGAACCAGCTGAGCAAATACGGGCCTGACAGCTGGGGGTCACACCAGGAATGGTGGGGAAAGAAGATGGGATGAGGAATAGAGTGAGGGGAGACAAGCTAGTTACTCGAACAAGTAACTTTTTTATGTTGAAAAAATCAAGTATTAAAAAAAGTATTAAAAGTATTAGCATTACATCTCGTAGACAAAATATTGATTTTATGACAGCAAATGAAAACTCTTTGACGGGTATAGACAAAGACAGAAAATGTGCATATTTTCAAATACAACCATATGCAAAAATAATAAAATTTGCTGCTATAAATGTCAACAAATGGCAACAAAAAACATAGGGAGTAAGTAAGCTAGTACTATAAGTGTGTCAAAGACATTTTAGTATAATACAGTATTTAGTATAGCTTCACTGTGATAGTGTAATGATTTTTAAGGTCGTGTCTTTTACAGAAGTCAACAGAATTAACTGGCATAAAATCCACAAAATCCTTACACTATGCCTATATTTGGAACGAAGAAATGTTAATAGCAACTTCAATTATTTGTTATTTCAGAGAAACAGCTGCCTCTTGATGCTTTTGAACATGCCTAAAACAAATCCAAGACCTTTAACAGAAATTGTTATGGTGTCTAACTTTTGTTCCAGGCAGGCTAGGACTACAGACACAGAGCCAACTCTGTATCTGGCCTAACTCCATTCACAAAATTTGGCCCAAGACGAATTTGTCACATTAATTTCAAGTAAAATTCGGATCTTGTGTGTTGCTCAGGGCTCTTCCAGAACAAATTGTAATATAGGAAGTCAGTAAAACCACATTTGGAACTGAAGATTTTGAGTTACTATTCTTTCTATGACTTCCATATAAATGACTGAGCTTGCATTTTTATAGGGCTATTACAGTTGAGCATTTCTCTATTTATCATAGCTATTTACTGAAACAAATCATCATTTGTTTTCATGGATCCTATACAAACACCAGAGAAGGTGCCCTATCATAAAGACTGCCAGGATAGATTGGAGGAGAAAAAAAATGTACAAGTAAAATTGCCACATAGCAGCCAAATACATCTTGACAACATAAATTTTGAGAATGTTTTCCTAAAACTAAAAGCACAGACTTATGTACTGTCCCTTAGGTTTGCTATTTGCAATCATTTAGTTTATTGCAGATACAGAACTTGCTCTGAAAACAGGTCTTGCAGGGTTACAGTGCAGAAAATAAAGGTCCTGTGACCCAGCGGAGGAACAAAGCTTATGAAGATTACACATAGGAAAAACCAGGGAGGAAAGCATGGAAAACAGATTTGAGAGAGGCAAATAAATGGAAAACAAAGGCTGGCATCTTTGATGCACTGTATGGAGTGACGGGGTGACATAAAAAGAGGCAAAATAGTCCAAATACTGTGGACTTGGTGGACAAGGTCAACAAGTTTATTTGCAGCGGTTATTTCAGAGATTCAGATTGGAAGGATGATAAATATGTATGAGGAAGCTTTTAAATTGCCATGGTGAAAGAACACGGGCAGTCTGTTAAAGGAACCACTGTTTGGTGTCAGCATTGAAGATAAGATACTCTGATTAGCGTATATTTTATACCAGATGGTATAAACTGTGCTCTTATTGGAGTAAGGAAACCGTGATCTCTGTACAAGTTCTCCATTTTTCATTACATCTTCTGACAACCTGATATTTCCCCCACATAACTAAGATCTCAGCAATGTACACAATTGTGCAATTATTTCTTGATGCTTAAATGCTTCCACAATGACAAAATGAAAACCTTTCAACCCAGTCCACAGAAGGTACACGCTGTGGTAACCCACCTCTGCAGAACTTCAGTTTAAGCTGCTGGATTTTAGGTTTACAGCTCTAATAATGTCTTGTGTGAGGATCCAGATGTTAACTGGTTTCTGTAGGAGTAAACTGAAAGGCACAGGTGAGCTGGGTGGAGGCTGTTGTTGTTTGGCACTGACCGTAAGGAATGCAAGCATAGGTTTTGGCAAATTCACTGGCTCTGGGTGTTTTCTTAATGCCCCATCTGAGACAGCAGCTGGTGAGTTAGCCAAGCTGCATGAGAACAACTTAGGTACCAGTTTCTCTTTACAGGAACAAGTAAGACAAAAAAATGTGAGAATCCATGCAGCATGCATGAGTACGGAGCAGAGGGAGGTAGTTTGCATAGCTTGTTTGAGAGTCTTAGTGCCAGATAGTCCATCTCCTTGCAGCAGGTCAATGCTGCTGCCATTGTGGGATCCTCACTCTTTAAATGCAAGACTTGTTTCTCTGCTCCCCAAATACTGGCACCTATTTGGGGTAGTTCTGTGGTGAAGGGGAAAGAGCATCTACACTTTGAATCCCAAATCCTTCTCGAGCAGTGGGCTGTAGGCAGAATGACTATCAGTAGGCTAAAATACAATTAACTTCCCAACTTGGTGAACAGGTATCTTTACCACACACGTGTGGGAGCTCCCCATGCCCATACAGAGACATGTAGCAGAAAAACACCAAAAATACAAAAAAATAGTATGGAAAAAGAGTCTTCAGTGGCCAGCAGCATGTAAGCTTATTTTATCAAGGTAAGGGTGATGTCTGAGTGCAGTGTGTGTTATCTTGCCTTATTGTCTATTCAGAATACAGATGACAAATACACACGGGAAAATATCTAATTCTCACATCCCAGGAGGACCAGAAAATACATCTTTCTTCTCCACAGAAGAGAAATATTTGGTATTCTTTTACTGTGTGCAAGTTATTCAAGGCCTGTCAGATTGAGGATATATTTTGTTTTACCAGCTGGGTTACAAAACTTTAGTCATTGCTATGAGCACGTGGATATGCATTTGTTTAGCCATTTTACTTTCCAGGGAACACAGCCAAACTGATGTTCGGATCTAACAAAAACTTGAGTTACCTGGTTTTCCTGAAGGTTCATCTGACGCTTTAAAAGCAAAAATTTGCCCTTGAAATAATCTAAATTAATCTTACTAGCAGGTATCTTAACTAATATTTCTCCTCTTTCATAGTTTTTTACCCTACTGCCACATAAAGAGTTGGAGTGGACTGATTTTACACGGTAGTCCCTTTTCGCCAGGACTACATGGCAGAACGTCCTCACCATTGTGTAAGGCTACAGTCCTACTTCTAATTGCTTTTGGTACCATTTCTTCAAGCCTGCTTCTCCCTGCTCTTCTGCCAGTTCAGCTCTTATTTAAGCACATAGTTTCTTATTCTAGCTCATGCCTTTTTGATTCAGTATTGATACTGGTTTGGGCTCTGACAAGTGTTTTTTTGCACATTTGTGTTCACTGCACCCACTCAGTACAAGAAGCTGTGCCTTCAGAGTTCTGTGAAATTGTTAAGTGTCTGCCTGAGACAATAAAATGTACTTTCCATCTGCTGCCATACCATATCTTTTAAGATTCTTTCCAAGATTTTCTCATATGCTTGTTATTAAGTCCATTGATCTACAGCTTCCTGGTTTTTCTTTTCAAGTTTTGAAAGTATGCATTGCAAAAATACTATAGTTTCCAGGAACTTGTCCTAATTCCAGTGAATTTTTACATTTTTCATGTCACGATTTCACCTATTTCCATGCCAGTTCCCTTTCAGTCATTTTCCTGCCATAGTCAAAATTTCAAGTCTTCCTTGACGATTTCATTTAAAATAATTAGATATACATTATGTGTCCTGAATGTTTTTTCTGTCTTTAGTGCATATAATCTGGTTTGCACATTCCCCCCCCATACCAAAGTACCAAAAACTGTCTCTTCTCAACAGATATGAATGTTTTTCCTATAAATACTGAGATAGGGCATTGTATTTATGCCATCATAAATTATTCCCACTTAAAAGAGGTTTTCCTTTTTTATTTTACCAACTTTATATATATTTCTATGAATTTTTCTGATCTTCCAATTTCTCCTCTAATCTGGTGATTTGTCTTCTATTAACGTCTCTTTAGTGTTTTCTTTTTTTCCTCTTTACTTCTTTTCCTTAACTATTTTTCTGCAACTAGGAAAGTAATTCTCAATATCTATTCTTCCGAAATTCTCTAATGATTTAAAACTACCCTATCATTTCTCCTTATTTACTCTCAGGTGACATGGTGGTTCCTATCGTATGGGAATGGATTTGGAGTTTGCATAATCCCCACCTATGCTGAATCAGTCCCCAGCTATGGTTCTTCTATACATTACTGAATTTCAACAAATTTCCTTTACCTTCTCATACCATTCCAAAATCTGTTTACAAATGTCAATATTTTTTACTAAATGCAGTCTATACAAATCCAAATCATGTTTTTCAAGCCTAAGTGCTCTCTTCTTAGGTCTGATTCTGGTTTAACACATACAGGCTTTTCATTTGTCATTTCACAGATATTAGTGGATTTTCTTCTGACCTACAGTGGTATAAAGCAAGGCTCAGGTCCTCTGATTCACAGAATGTGACAAAGACTGCTACGCAGAAGGTAACAAATTGCTCACAGTTTGTTATGCTTGCATCATTTCCAACTATTAGGTATAAAATTGTTTCAGCTCTAGTTGGCTTTTGCGTGGTACATTTAAACTTGTCTTAAGCTTGCTGGACTTCCCCCAACTAACAAACACGCTGTATTCAAAAGCAAAAACTAAAATCAGAAGTGAAAAGAGCAGTTAAAGACATTTCTCTGGCCTGACTCAGATGAGTAATGAGGATACAGATTTCCCCCCAAGACAAATTTGTTAGCTTAACGTTACCCTTGTGGATTGTACTTCAGAAAAAAATGCATGAACTCCTTATATCAGCTGAACAAAACAGTGAGACTGTTTAAGCAAGAAGGAGCATGATTTTCTAAGCCACACATTCCTAAAATAGTATCAATTTTGGTTAACTTTGTTCTCAACAAGCTTCTCAGTTTACTGCTGTTCCTCCTTCACCTGAGTTCCCTGTAAGCTCTAACTCTTCTCAAGGTGTTCTGAAGTGTCCCATCTTAGAAATTGTAGATACATGAATACTATTGAGCACTGAGGTTCATGCTACATCAGTTCACTTTTATCAGCAGCTGATGCTCTAATCTTACTTTTTTACAAATGGCCTGCTCAATATTTCAACCTGTTATTAGAAAAGCTTAAAAAAAAAAAAGGAGGTAATTCTTTTTTGGCTGGTGCCCATGCAGAGAATGCCAGATACCAGGTAAGACATGTGTGGAGTATCAACCATACTTTAAACCAAAAAAGAAAAAATACTTGAGCTCACTACCAGTCATCATATTTTACACTTTTACGGTTTTTGTCCTGAGGATCTT
>Ga0181612_141392_pt1 | contig 10866 bp, 4 predicted proteins | sample HoacroProtozoa21_FD_119630 | JGI IMG/M metagenome (GOLD analysis project Ga0181612, IMG submission 119630) | Hoatzin crop microbial communities from Cojedes, Venezuel. Combined Assembly of Gp0051906, Gp0051904, Gp0051908 | reverse complement strand
TGTTAGTTGATTCACTGGTTCTTATATTAAGTACAAGGGGTGGTGGAGAATGAGAGCGAGAGTGAATTGCAGCACTGATCACTGCTTATCCACTGTTTCCAGACCAGTAATAACTCTCCTTAGAGATGCTGCATTCATTCCTGCAAGAACCTCTACATGTGTATGAAGCTTGGCGACCTATGAATCCCACTACAGGCAATGGAAAGTCTGTTGTATGTGAAGCTGTATATTCACATAATATACGGATGAGAAAGAATGGATCCCTTTTCCCTCCCTATGCTTTCTTCTCAGGAAAACTTTCTAGCATCTGAATTTAGCAAGCTTACAAAAGCATTTTTTTCATTTCAGTATAGTTGTCTTAAAAGACGAATTTGTCCCTGAGGACATTTGGGCAAAGTGGAGAGAGAGATTGATCATTTCCAGATGCTCTTTGCTGACAGGCAAAGAAAAATTCTGCTTCAGGTGAACATTTGTGAATGTATTTCAAAAATATATACTTTGTATGCAAATCTGACAGGGAGAGTGCAAGCCAGTATGACAGGCATCTTACAAGTGCCTGAGATGCATAGATTTGCATTGTCATAGCTGCATTAGTAAGATAGGGCTTGCCCCTGCTGACTGGGCTAAAAGCCTTTGGAGCTTCCCTCTCTGTATCGCCTACGGACAAGCAGAGGAGATGGGTGTATTTTTCACACAGAAATACAGAGGCCATATTCAGCGTGCTTCACAGCAGACAAATAGCTCAGACGTGCTTGCTGAGTCGGACATATAAAAATACATCATTCACCTTTGATGCTTTGAGTACAATTTCCTGATGGGATTCCTAAATATTGCATGCTAACTGCTGGCAAGACTTGGCACAGAGAACAACAAGTAGTTTGATTCGGGCTTCTGGGGGGGTACCCTGAATTGCGGAAGCAGGGAGAGCTGGTGTCTTGCATGTTACCTGAGAAGAGAGCCAGTCGGAGAGAGCGATTGTGTATTCGCACCCTGCTTGCTGTGCACTCTGTCTTGCTTCCCAGCAGAGCACAAGCAGGACTCCAGTATTGGCAGCTATGGTCACTACCACTATGGCTTGCCTCTGCGTGAGAAATCGATGCTTGCTTTGATATTGGCTCTTGTGCCTGCCAGTAGTCTCTAACAACTACAACATGAGGACTTCTGAATAGTGAAAAAGCCGAGCATCAACCAGTTCTGTAGGAGGCCCTGATACCTGGAAAGAACAGATTCTTCTTCAGCTGGTGCTGGTCTCTATGGCAGCAGCAGCCACGGCGCTGAGCATGGGCAGTAATGGTGGCAAAGGAAATGCCTCCTTGGGAAGCAGTCCTTCCTAACATCCATCCATAACAGCTGTGGTCCTTCTCAAACGATGTGTGGAACCAGAAACGCCACTGGAGACTGGGATGCTTCTGTGAGTCACGAGCTGGTTTTCAGTGGGTGGGCAGAGGAGGGGGAGGCAGTCAGTGGGACCAGTTGTGCGTTGCCTCCTTGTGCATGCTATCTCCTGGCGACACGGGCTTCTGTCGAAATGGGGACGAGGGAAGGCAAGAATAGCAGCGCTGCAGCTTGCACCTCACCCACCCAAGAGCAAACAGAGAGAGACGGCCCTGCTCCTGCGTGGTGGCAAAGCTCAGGGCCTTTCCAAGGCCAAAGGAAAAGGTGTGTGAGGACTGCAGTGGATGTGAGGTCTAGAGCTGGTAAGGTCCCACCGCAGGCAAATCAGTTTTCTATGGAGCTCTGTCATGGTACTTGTCCCAAAACCCTGCAGTATTCTCAGCTGTGCCAGAGTAAGAGAGGGTAAGGATGCGCTGAGGGGAAAAGAGGAGGTAAACTGGGGGTGTCATTCTCTGGGGTTGTTCAGGCAAAGCAGGTAAATACCTAAGGGTCTTCATTAAGCCCATTTGCTGTTTAACAAGATAAAAAATGCTGGTTTAGACTATTAACTCATTGAATGTTACAGTTTTTGTCCTTAAAGAAGGAAAACATGCTGTGCAAAAGGGGGCTCTGAATGCTGGCAATTTCTAGGTGTTAAAACTCTGAGACTTGATACTGTAGTTAACAAAGCATTGGCTTCACTGCATTGGTCATGTTGCTGAAATGAACTGTCAGGTTTGCGGCTGTTTTGAAGAGCAGCACAGGAGGCAGCCTTTGGTGTTTTCTTAGGGTGTTTTTTTTTCCCCTAAATATGAAGATCTGGAGAAACCCATTCACTCTGTGTGTGTGTGTGCGTCCCCAAGGTTTTCCTTTCTCAGCCTGCAGGCTTGACCTGCCAACCATTGCCCAGGAAGGGTCCTGTCTGTCCCAGAAGGGCACAACATGTCAGCTCAGAAGAGCTGAAAACTTGAAATGGGGTCTTTGCGCATAATTTAGCCTGTGATACTTGGTGAACTATATGCCTAATTAGAATATGCTATTTGGGAAAATATCTTCCCAAAGGGATGCTCAAATTGGCAGCTTTACGATTTGACCTGATTTTACTTTGTTGTTGGTCATAAAGATGGAAGCCACTATGTGGTTAAAATCTGTTTTGCTGCATTTGGTTGGTTGAGTTTTATTTTGAGAAGGAGGAGGATAATTTTAGTTCTTCAGAACTGAAAATTAGATCAAAATCCTGGCAACTGTTCAAGATAAATGAGCAACCTTGCAATAAAGGGGTTTCTGTCACCTTGGAAACACAGTTTCAAAAAGCCGGTTGGAGTAATTTTAGTTTCAGACTTCCTTCTGCCCTTGTCCCTCCCATGCAAATTCTGTTTTTGCATTCGGTATATCCTGTTTAGCTGTTTTTCTTTTCTATATAAATAAAGGGGGATTTGCCAGACAAAAGTGGAACAACATTGAAAATGTCTTCCCGATGATGTTTCAGAGAAGAAATCGGTGTTTGGAAACACACAAAATTGAAGCCATCCAAAAACAGATTAAAAAAAAATCATTTTAGATCTTACAGCTCAATGTAAAAAAAACCAGAAGTTTAACTTTAAATACTTGATTTTTACATACTGTTGAGTCTTTTTATTCTGGAGAAGAATACGGCATTTAGGAAACAAGTTTTAGCAATGAGAAGGAAGGTGTGTGGGGACGTTAAACAAAGAAAAATCTAATTTGAAATAGGGATGTAATCTAGTAAATATACCTGGGCTTTCAGAATCCCCAGTGTTGAGATATCCATCTGAAATTTGTTGTATTAAAGTGCTGTGGGTCTTTGTTGTGGGCATTACACAGATTATGCTGTGGCATGGCTGGAAACTCAAGTAATTAGAGAAGAGATTAGGATAAAGTAGTGCTTCTATCCACTAAAGAATGTAAATATTTTGAATATTTTCAGTAGCTCACACTTCTCAATAACAAATCTCACCTGAAGAGTGCCCTTACTGTGAGGGCCCACTAGAGAAAGCACAGAAGCCTTTGTAGCCTTTGTAATCAGCTGAGATACAGGGACTTTCCACTCCCACTCAGAAAATATTTCCAAGTGAAAAGCAAATTTATTGTAAATTATGTGAAAGATTAAATGCATTTAAATATACATCTTATTGTCCCGGTAATATTCCTGGAAAGTCGGAGGAACCCATGCTGGACAGGCTGACAGCCTCTGTGCCGGCGGCTAGTGTTGCCTCTGCCCGTTGGGCTGCCGCCAGCTGTGCGGTCTGCCGGCTGGGTGGGAAGAGATGCTGCCCAGGACCACTCGCCAGCGTCTGAGCAAGCATGGAAGACTAGCAGGACATCACACTGACACATCACATGAGACACGACTAGATAGAATAGCTGACTAACATTTGGGTTAAATGTTTGGAAATACTTCCTAACCACGTGACTGGTTAGACCGTTGGGGTAATAGCAGGGCCATATAACTTGAGATATTTAGAATGAGATTGGTCTGAATATGAACAAACAAGGAGATGTGTGGTTAAAGGAGCACACAGGAGATTATAAATACATTTTTTCACTTCCATTTTCTTGGATTCTGTTGTGTCTTCCAGGGGTGACTAAATATTATTAAAGGACATTAATAATTAAGAGCAGCTTGTCTATACTACCGTTCCACTAGCTGCTGCACTTTTTTCATTCCTTGTTATCACAGGAATAAGTGAGTGTTGGGAGCAAACTGTCGGCAGGCAGTAGGCAGCAACCCTGGCAGGTTTGCAAATGAGGGACTTTCCCTGCTGGAGCCAGCAGCATCAAGTACTCGTCTTCTCCTTGCTGCATCTTTCCTCACATTTTAAGGAAGCCCATTAGGTCAAAACATGTCCTTCATAGTGCCAGGCCTAAACAAAACTTTCTTTCCCTGTGAAACACAGTTTTTCTCTGTTCTACTTGCTAGGTGCACTCCAGGAGACACAAAAGAAACTCCAGGGCTCACCTGTGTAGCTGTGCAAGACTGTTTTTCTACTTTGCAGCCACTGTAGTGAAGCAGCGTTGTTCAGACTCTGCAAAGAAGCCGAGTATGAGCACGCTGATGGCATGCACAGACTTCATTGTCATAGTTTCTTAGCATTCGCTTCTCTGATTGCCCTGTTTGACGCACACACAACAGAGAGAAAGAAGCGAATATTTCACATATGAAATTCCACGGATCTCTCAGCAGCCCGAGGTGATATGCTGGGTTTCTCTGGGGTTTTTTTCCATTTTTTTGGCTTTGTAACATACAGGATGACTATCATGAAATGGTCATATATGCACACATATAAAGTTGTTCGAGTAATAAAATTATTTAGCTTACATAAAAGAGAAAAATAGACTAGATCCTTTCAACATGTGAAAGTCATGGGCAGATATTGCCTACAGAAAAAACATCTGTTGCTTCAAATTTAAGATTATAAGAACATATCTTTAAGGCATCCTTGTGATTGTCTTAAGCCAAGTACTTTGAGAACAGCACACTATATACAGTTCTTAAAAAGGACTGGTCTGCCAGTTTAAGGACCTTTCCACTTCTTTTTTTAAATACTGTCTTTCCTTTTACAGCATTTAGAAGTCCTCTATACTTTACTCTGACTTGAAACTCAGTTTTGAGTCTGATGAAAAAAAAAACATATTGCTATTTCTAATGGTAGAAGTTGGAGAAAGGAACTTTAAGAAAGTGGATTCCCCTAAGAACATGTTCATTAAATGTGTTCCCCCATTCTGGCATTTTGTTGGCTGTTGTTAGGTAATTTGAGGCCATTCAAGATATTCTTCTTACAGCGTTAAACTTTGCAGGATTTTTAATAAACAAATTTTGCACACGCAGCAGGTTTTAGGACCCTGTGCATAATGGGATCTATGGCAGATGTACCTTGCAGCATCTCCTGGACTCTGTTGTGTGGGCTGGCAGACGCCGGGCTGTGCTAAGTATCTGTGAGCCGGTACAGCACCCCCCTACAATATTAACAGGGGCTGCTACCAGACACAGCTCAAAAACCTTACGGCTCCGGCTAGTTAGGGGATGAGATTCACAAATGTTACATTTGATCTAAATTTGGATGAATAGTCAAATACTGTGAGAGACCGAATGATGACAGAGACTTTGTGAAGGCACGAGGCCGAGGGGAAGACAGACCATAGGTGGAGGTGGGCGAGAGCTCTGCTTTTTCCCTGCCCTCCTGGGGCAGAAACAGCAGGACCACAGAGTTGATCCCTGGCCTAAAGAGATAGGAGAAAAGACACAGAGAAATGCTTATTGAGTGATCTCAGTTCCTTCGCAGAGGATCTTCTAGTGTTTTGAGCATAAATTTGAGTCTTTCTTTTGCTCTAACATATTACACTCTTTGTTGGTGTTTACTTTCAGTTCGACCAAGGTGGAGTGGCACCAATCTGCTGGTTTTGTCTCCATGTTAGGAGAAGGTGATGGTGATGATGGTCATGATACCGACTATTTTTACTGTATGGGTAATGCTTTGGCTTATTAATATCCAGAATACTTCGGTATTTTTAGCATATCTTCAGTGAGACTGGCATCCTACAATAGTACTGGCATGCTGTTAAGATTGCAGTCAGAGGTGGTAATGACAGCCCTGAACTTCAAGGACATGTTTGAAAAGCTCATAGGGATGTTAGCTTGCATTCTTTAAAAAGACAACTACAAACTTAAAAAATAAGTGCAAGATACTAAGAGGAGCATGAATTACCACACATAAGGCAGAGCCGTGAACGCTCCTGCTGCTTAACTTCGCTGACAGCTATGAACAGAAGTATTTCCATCACACTGCTCGTTCGACTCTAGGCTAACCTTACATGGCTCTTCACATCCTTCCCTGCTTCATTTTAATTACAGCTTAACAAGACAAGTAGACCATGACACTGGGAGCAATGGGCTCAGCACTTCACATACAGGCAGGGTAGCCACCATCCTGACGCTACAAGCCACAACGCCAGAGCCCAGGTGGCCCATGCCACAAGAGTCAGAGGAGAACTGATGGTGGCAGTGGCTTCTCAGAGGTCTGTTAGCTCCTTGTGAGAAAGCACCAAGTTTGGTTGGACATGGCCAAGCAACACCGATGCAGATGTGGTGCAGTGGGTGTAAGATCTTGACAGCAGTGCCTCTTAAAGCAGTCTTGGGTTAAGGAGGTTTCTGGCAAGGACGCGCTCTAGAAGGGACTCAGTGGTCTGAGCCAAATGCTTGACTGCTCTTGGAGTCTCTAAAATTTGCTTTTAAAAAGCGCAGCCCCAACTGCAAATGGTTCCGTGGACCAAGGAGCAGGTGGTGGAGCCGTGCTGGTAACAAACACCTTCAGCTTCGTCCAGCCTGTTGCCTAGAAACCTCCTCAGGTTTAGAATATAAATAGTGTATTCTCCCATTGGTTTGCCTCCCTAAGCAGATAAGCAGCTGTGTTCTGGACCCCGTGGGCCTCTGGGGTGCCTTGGCTGGCCAGTTCAAAATAGGGTCTGGGGGTAACAAAGGTATGGGTAACTGCAGCGGTGCCTGCATCTGAGAGAGATCAGTCGCTTGGCAGGCTAGGGATAATGCACGCGGCTGTTAGCTGTCTGATAGGGTTTCAGGAGACTCTTATTTCAGCCCATTTCGATGTCAGGAAGGCAGACATTTTCAATAAAAAGAGCGCTCATAGATTTTATTGGGGCATTCAAATGCTTCCAGTTCCCAGCTGTCATCAGCTCCACTTTAGTCATATAGCTGTCACTTTATCCCCCTGTCTGCGACAGGTCTTGGGAGAAGAAAGATACCGATTTCGAAGCTTTAATGAAAAGGAGACTCACTCACCTTGCCAGACACTTTTGGTTTTACTCCCATGAACGAATCGCACTGAAGTAAAATACAGTGTATCTTTACACTGCTACACCCTAAATTAATATGTGACTTTTATTTCAGGTACAGCAGCGGGCCTTGGATGCTGTGAGGGATGGAATTTTCCAAACTCAGACCAATGTAGCTCAAAACCAGTCCCTGAGTTTGTACAGAAACGAATGCCTGCGTACTTCGGAAAGCACAGCTTCTCCCATGTAACTGCCGAGGCAGAGCTGATCTCTGAAACAGCCAGCAAGGCTGTAAAGGTTATTTGTCAGTCTTTTATTAGGAGCTATTTATCTGTGTAGTTTCATCATTCAGCTATATCTGTGCCCAAACATTGCCACCTGTGCATCAGCTTCTTCACCAGGGACATCCTTCTCACCAATCCTTTTTTTTTCCAACTTAAATTGGACTTTTTTGCTTGTGCAATCATCTACAATTCTCATGTCATCAACTCAAAAAAGATTAAGTAATTGGCGAAACCTCAGTCTGTTAATGAAAAAAACCTTAAAAACATTTCTCTTTGTACCTTCGGAAGAATACTGCTTTCTATTTGCTTAAAGTCACACTGTTTAACCAGTCCTAAATAATATTTGCCTGTCTCCTAATAAGAAGCCTCTTCAAGTCACTGCAAGCTCCAGACCCATCCTCTTGATGTAGCTTTTACTTTCTGTAGATGGCAGAGTAAAAGGACTCATGTCCAGCACTGTGCGCTTCGCAGCTCCTGAACAAAACAGGCTGAGCTGAAAACAAAAGCTCAGCTTTGACTCTTACTCCGCTGGCTCAAGTTAGTTCCAGCCAGATCCTTAATGTTATTTTATCTGCAGGGTTTTTTTGTGTGTGATCAATGCCAACTCTGTTGGGCAAATACAGGATGCATAGGGACTTAAAAAAAAAATCCAGCTGCCAACAAGAAAATGTGCTTTGTAACCACAGTTTGGAATGGAAACAATTTTCTAAGATACAGATCAAATGGTGTTTATAGACTCAGCTATTGGCAGCTTTTCACCGAGCTATTTCCTGTGTGCCTATTGCATAGAGGAATAATCTAAATGCTTAAACTAACATTTAAAACCATGCAGAGGATGAAGACAATGCTATGTGAAGCAGCAGAGAAAACACAATAATGTTGAACTTTCTTTTGTTTCCATAGCCAATGCTCATGAGAGAAGGCAGTACTGCACACCAAATGTCAGTACTCCAGTTCTTTGCAGGACTTGGTCCTTGCTCTGGCTAGTACCTACTTTCTGCTAGTATTGTTTTTAACTGCTAAAAGGAAATGCCCAAGTAATAAAAATTTATAAGAATCCCACTTAAATAAGCGGAACTTGCTAAAAATTACGAACAGTTACTTTAAGTGCAGTAAGTTGTTCATCAGGGAATTAATGCAGACAATCTGAGGCATGGGTAGGCAGGAGGAATCTGATTTCCCATTAGAACAGATGGGAAATCTGCAGGTATGACGATGACAGTCAAGGTAGGTGTAGAATTCTTTTGTTTGCTCAGTTTGAAATGGTTGCAACTTTTCAGTGCTTTTTAATGGGGCAGATCCCCTCTCCCAGATTTCAGATGCACGCCCCATGCTTTAGATGCGCGTTTGCTGGTGGCACAGCTGACCTCCCGATAGCATCAGTAAGGTCAGTGCAGTTGAGCTGTAGTGCCCATGCAGAATTTTGCTGCTGGTAAATTTTACTGCTAGTGTTCTGCTCAGCTGGACTTCATTCCTTCTACCCCAGCCGTTTCTCAGTTAGGAAGGATGGCAGCTCCAATACAAGGAAAGGTTTAGAATTGGGAGAGCAATTTAGGGTAGACGGGACCTCTGGAGGTCCTCTGCTCAGCTCTGATGCAGAGCGGGAGCCGCATAGGTGAGCGTCCCCAGGGCCAGCCAAGTTTTCAGCATCTCCAAGATGGAGTTTCCACAGCTTTTCTGGGCAACCTGTTTCAACATTTGACTATGAGATGAACAAAAAAAAAATGCCATCATATGTGTTTATACCTTTCTTGTTTGACTGTATCCTTACACATCAGGATAACAGTTCCGAAAGGTGCAGTAAAAGGCTTGGCTTTACATAGATTCCAGCCTGAAAATCAAAAGTATTTATTGGGGTTGAAAGCTTAACCACTTACCTAAGATCGGTTTAGAGGAGGTGGCACTGGGATTTTCCTTTACTTGGGCCCAGAGGTAATGCAGATAATGTAATTGTGAATTGATCTGCTGGAGGTAGATGCGTTACTTGTGCACAGTGAGTGCACTGTCAGAGAAGTACTGATCGTTTTGTTTTTATGCATGCTACTTTGCCCGAGTGGCTGTTCCTAACCCAGCCTGTGGGCGCTGCGACGGGGCTGTCGGAGGGGGCAGGACCTGACCCCCGCAGGGACAGAGGCCAGGCAGACCCCTCGGGACTCGCAGCTTCCCACTGGCACAGCAGTCAGCACCACGAGCGGCACAGCCGCTGCTGGCTCGTCTGCCACTTTTCCCAACCAAAAGCATTCTGGAATGGTTTTACATCTTGCTCTGAAACTCTTACACAGGTATTTCCCAGTATGTGTATTTAAAGGAATGCAAATTGTTTCGAAAGACAGGATGGCAAAATGGCATTTTAAGGTGTTGCAATGTAACACATGACAACTATCATGAACTTTATTTTAGAGTAAGAGAAACCGTAGCTACTTTGTAACAGGGTTTTTTTTACATTGTATATTTACAGGTATTGCTGGGTTACTACTGTTGGTGTTTCACAAACAAAGATTCAAGAATTTAATCTAATTTTGTTCTTCAGAAATATTTACTTTCAAGTGATCAAATTATTAAATTCCCCTCAAAATTTGGTAAGAGAGGAAGTCTATGAATCTGCGTGATGTTCATGAACTGCAGCTGTTTTCTCCAGAACCGAAGGAGCACTTCCTTCAGCCCAGCGTTTGGGGATTTGTTACGTACCGAGGCAGTGCCACGCTGGGCAGGCAGAATGTGTGGAACGCCCGCCGGCGCCCGGCTGCCTTCGGCGGGGACGCCACACCCAGCCCACCGCCGGACACCACGGCTCTCGCCCCGCACCACGGATCGCTTGCGAGATGCGTCATACAGAAAGCTGGAAAATATACTCCTGAAGTTGTTGATAATGAAATGTAGACCCACGTAGACATTAACCAACAAAAAGCCGTCTCAGTATTCTATCTCAGGACAAAAATCAGTGACATACCTTTTCCCAAGCCCAGTTTCTAAGGGCTGTGCGCTTGCTAATGGAACTGATGCATGACGTAGCCCAGCAACACGCACACCAAACCCAAATTTTTGCCCGCTCCAGCAGCCTCAGCACATGATTTCTCAGTACTTTGTTTGCTCTGTCCTAATGCTGTTTGTCTTCCGACGTGGCGTTTTGGCTGGAATAGCAGAGGTTGCTGACACCAAGGCCAGCTTTGTCCCCGCCTCTCTGGCTTTTGGAGGGAGCGGGCCGCTGCTCCCCGCGCTGCCAGGCCGCAGGGAGCTGCCCAGAAACCGGCGGGGACGCAGAGCTGCCACACGCACGGCCTAAGCCCAGGGGGGAAAAACGCGTTTGCAGCCTACAGATGTTTTTCTTTGGGGGAGAAAAACCCCAAGCGAAACGAAAAACGTCAGGGAAAAGAAGTTTTTTAAACCGTGCTGTCCA
>Ga0181612_174014_pt1 | contig 10867 bp, 13 predicted proteins | sample HoacroProtozoa21_FD_119630 | JGI IMG/M metagenome (GOLD analysis project Ga0181612, IMG submission 119630) | Hoatzin crop microbial communities from Cojedes, Venezuel. Combined Assembly of Gp0051906, Gp0051904, Gp0051908 | reverse complement strand
GGGAGAGGAGAGGAGAGGAGCCTGTGTTGGTATGTCTGGAGGATCTGAGGGTGTAATTGCAGGGTAGGATGAGTCTGATGTGCTGCGAGTCAGGGCTTTTTGATTGTTTTCCCTTTTCAGTCTGAAATCTTTGCAGTTCTGAAAAACAAGCTGGTCATGGGGACTGTGAAATGCTTGAAGCTTTTTCTGCTGGAGGGGCTGAGGAAAGTTGGGATGCTGCTGTAGTAGAGGCACAGGTGGTTTAACACACAGCTTGACGATTTCTCAGCTGAGAAGTAGTTCTATGCACAGTGGAATTAATGAGGCTGATTTTCTATGGATCTGGGTCTTGTCTGACTGTTATCTAGCAAGGTGCAAGCTCTGGTGGCTTTTTATCATGATTTGTAGCATGTTCCTCTTCCTAATATGTTTGTGTTGTACTTTTTAAAGATGGCAGCAAGATCTCGGTGTGGACATAAGTAATGCTTCCGTGAAAACTCTGAGCACTTCACAGCTGACGCAGTACACAGAGGGACAGATGAAGAGGCACTTGTGCTGCACAGCTGTGTGAGCCTTAGGGCAGAGCTCTAGTTTTGTTGCTTGCTGCATATGGGGCTGCTCCTGGGGATCTCCTTATGTCCTAGGCATTGCTTGTGCTCCAGAGGACTCCGACTTCCCGATTTCCCTGTTTCTGACTCTGGGGCTGTGTTTCCTTATGAGCTGAAACTAGTGACAGGGCTGTTTCACCCTTTGGCAGCTGTTGCCTTGGCTTCTGTGGAAGCAAGTAAGTGCCTGTTGAGCCTTCCTGGGAGGCTGTCTGGACGCATTTCAGAGCAGGACAACAGTGCTTTGCTAGACATGGCAGCGCTAGCGTCCTTTGGGCTGCCAGCGTCTTCCTCTGGAGCTGGGAATCATTGCACGTCTCCTCCTGAGTGGTGGTGACCTGCAGAAGTCTGCCTTAGGCAGGGCTTCCCTTGTTGCTTTAGCACTCAATCAGTCCCCAAGATGTGCTGTAAAGGTGGGAAGAAGAATAACCATGGGAATTATGGACCAGATTACTTAGCTGCCAGTTCCTAGAGAATCAGTTTGGGAGACAGGATAGGAGTGGCAGCCAACTCTCAACAGACCTATTCTTTTCTTCGAAACAGTAGTCCATGCCCTCTGTCTTGACCTTGATGAGGTTTTTCATGCCACTCATGTCAGATGGTCTTCTCTAAAGCAAACTGGGAAATGTCACACTCCGGATGAGACTTTTCAGTGTAAAATGCACAATGCAGAGAGTAACTGCATGTGGAGCGTGGTAGATACCCAAAAGTGAAACATACGCTGAAGTGTGGCTCATGGAGTGAATCATGGCGTGATCACTGAAGCGAATGCGGAGTTGGCTTTGGGACTCTGGGGTAGGTGAGGGGGGGACTCAGCTCTTGCTCACAGGTATGAACAGGAACCCAGTCTGCAAAAGGCATGAAGTGTTCCTGCCCTGCTGAGGGCCTGTAAGGTCTCTGCTGCCTGGTGAGAGTTTGCTGCCCTCCCTGAGGGGTGGGTGTGCATCACTGGAACAGAAACCAAAGAGGAGCTGAGAGGAGAGCTCAGGCCTATAGAACAACTCAAGGAACTACTAGAAGAGTGAGGCTAAAAAGGAGGAAATGTGTATGTATAAAGAGATGTGTGCACTCACAGCAACCGCCCCAGCACCGTTCGCCATCTTCTTTTTCAGTGCTGCAGTGAGGAAGAAACTGGACCCCTCTGTTGCTCAGGGCCTGCTCCTGGGCAGCAACAGTGGTAGCTGAGCTGGGGGATTGCCCTGAGCCGCCCTGGGCAGGGCGCCCAGCCGGGGAGGAGCTCTGCTCTCTCTGTTGCTGTACCTGGGGCAGCATTTCTGCTCGCTCGGTCAACCAGGCACGAGGCTGCTGCTGAACAAAGAGCTCAAGCCACGCAGAGGTGGGTCTTGCAGGAGGACAAAGCCAAGCCTGTCGGCAGCTCTTCCCCCACCTCCTCCTGCCCAGCGCCAGGGCGGTTTACCAGCTCCCTGCGGCGGGGTGCTCCGGTTGCTGCGCTCCTGCCAGCTCCGGGAGGCAAAGAGGTGTTGCCTGTGCAGGGCATGGCAGCTGGCTGCCTTCGGCCCTCCTGCCCAGGAGGCTGGGCTTGGGCAGGTGACCGGTAGCAAGGTGGGTGGTGGCTCTCCTGCCATCGTTGAGTGCTGGGATGGGGCTGCTGGGGTGGTGAGGTTGAGAGGGGCTTAGACAAGCGAGTCGTGGAGCAGCCAGCGTACTGTCAACCTGCTGTGGGAGGTCTCACCCGCTGCTTGTGTCCTCTCACCTTCTGGCCTGCTGTGTTTCCCCAGCTCCTGGATTTTCTGTGCAGGGGCCTTGCAGCCATGCTGACATTGTGGGTTGTAGCACTCGGTGACCCTGTGCAAAGGCTTGATACTCTCCTGTTGTATGTCTGGGGGAAACGGGACGGGGAAGGAGTACAGAGTCCGTATGCCATCCTGAGGAGTCCTTGGGCTGGCAGCAGGGCAGAAGAAGCTGGAAAAGCTGTTACTGTTTCAAGCTGCCACCCACGCAAGGGTCACACTGGTGTAACTGTAGCAATTGGTGCATGTAAGCTTTCCCACACAGGCGTGTTTCTGTCTATGCTGGCAGTGTCGTGTCCTTTGTCACCACAACGGCCATTCTATGCCAGGCTGGGATTGTCAGGGTGTAGTCTTCTGGCCAGGGAATTTTGTGTTTGGCCCAGTAAGGCCACTGATCCCTCCCTATCAGAGAGATGCTCTTCCGGGAGGAAGCAGAAAGCTTTGAGCTGACATCCCTCCACTTGCTGTTCCCTTTCTTCGGCAGCTGGAAACAGTGTTGAGCTCTGACAGCCTCCTTGCATCAGTGGTCTGTGGGCAGGAGGTGTGTGCGTTGCAGCCCCAGCTGCTGGCTACAAATCTCAACTCTTAAATGGAAGCTAAATCAGCTTTCCCTGCTGCCGGGAGTGTGGGGGTGTTGGAGGTCAGCACTGATTCTAGCCTTTTTGTCTGCTGTCCACGTGTGCCACCTGCACTAGTTGCCAGCGCTTTGTGCCACAAAAGCGGAGACACGTGCCCTGACAGCTGCCTGCTGCCAAAGGGAGAGGGGAAGCCAAAGGGGAAGGGCTTAGAGTGGGCAACCAGTTGGACGCTGTCTCTGGCTGCTTGGAAGAGGCTGTGACACTCGCGTCTGGTTGTGGCTCTCCAGAAGTGCTCAGGTTTTCTCTCTCTCTGTGCAGGGCTGCAGGGGCAGGACTATGTCCACCATGGTGTACCCAAGGGAGGAGAAACTGGACAAGCTGAGCCAAGAGGAGATAATTTCCAACACCAAGCTGGTGATGCAAGGGCTGGAGGCACTCAAGAACGAACACAACTCCATCCTGCACAGCTTGCTGGAGACCATCAAGTGCCTGAAGAAAGATGAAGAAGCCAATCTCGTGCATGAGAAATCCAACCTGCTCCGCAAGTCAGTGGAGATGATTGAACTAGGGCTTGGAGAAGCTCAGGTGAGGGTGGTGGGTGACCCCCTAGGTGTTACCCAGCAAACAGGGGGAGGTGGGCATGTGGCTGTTCCCTATCAGCTGCAGGGGCAGCAAGAGGCTGAGTGTAGAAGCGTGACCCTGAGGGTGGGCCCTGAGCGTGTATGTGAGGGAGGTACAAGATTGTGATATTTACTGACTGGGACTCTTGAAAAGGTGATGATGGCATTGTCCAACCACCTGAATGCCGTGGAGTCAGAGAAGCAGAAGCTGCGTGCTCAGGTGCGGAGACTGTGCCAGGAGAACCAGTGGCTGCGTGACGAACTCGCCAACACCCAGCAGAAGCTGCAGCGCAGTGAACAAACCGTGGCTCAGCTGGAGGAGGAGAAGAAACACCTTGAGTTCATGAACCAGCTGAAGAAGTATGATGAGGATGTCTCGCCTTCGGTATGTCCTAATCCTGTCGAGCAGCCACCTTTGCAAGTGGGGGAGGTTGGACCAGCAGGATTGCTTAGGTGTGATAGTGCTGCCCTGGATTTTGCCTCTTCCCAGCTACTGTGCACAGTAGTGCCTGTAACTAAAGGGAACTTGCGTGGTGCAGAGTCTCTTGAAGAACATGAAGTAGCATGCCACGATGCACTGGGGAAATTTGGCTTTATTAGTTTTGTTGTGTGGGGGAGAGATGGTGGCAGAGACAACAGGTGAAGCTGAGAGTGCTGGTGGACTGCAGCAGGGAGGAGAGTTTGGCAGCTGCTTCGGCCTAGGCTGCTGCTGTCTCCTCTGAGAACTGACAGTGTTGTGATTCCCATTCTCTCAGGAGGAGAAGGAGGGCGACTCCGCCAAGGACTCTCTGGATGATCTGTTCCCGAATGAGGAGGAGGAGCATGGTCCTGGGTGTAAGTGTTTACTCGTGCAGGGTTGCTGGCTGTCCCTGTTTGAGCCTGCTGTGCCCACTGTACCCCTTTTTATTCCTCTGTGCCTGTAGTGCCCCACCAGCACAGCAGTGCAGTGGCAGCTGCCCAGCAGGGAGGCTATGAGATTCCTGCGCGCTTGCGCACCCTCCACAACCTTGTCATCCAGTACGCCTCACAGGGACGCTACGAAGTGGCTGTGCCGCTCTGCAAGCAGGCGCTGGAGGACCTGGAGAAGACATCAGGCCATGATCATCCTGATGTGGCCACCATGCTCAACATCCTGGCGCTAGTGTACAGGTGAGTGTGGTGGGGAGGACAGGGCTGGGCCAGGAGAGCTTTCCACCTCTCCCGTTTACCAGGACAGCACATTCTGGTGACAGGGAGCTCCCCCAGCTTCCAGTGGTTTGCCTTTCAGAAGGGTTTTGCACAGATGAGGTATTTGGACCACCAGACTCCCTGATATAACTAGGGACTGGCTATGGTGGGGAGGAGTGGAGAAATGAAAGGGCTGTGGGGGCTGGATCTGTGTGGAAGGCAGACTGTTGTTTGCAGTGCTGCTTGCTATAGGCTGTGGTGTCCAAATCCCAAATAACTGCTTGGCTTTGCACTGCAGGGATCAGAATAAATACAAAGAGGCAGCACATCTCTTGAATGATGCGCTCTCCATCCGCGAGAAGACTCTGGGCAAAGACCACCCTGCGGTGAGTGTCTCCTTCCTCTTTCAGTCACTTCCCTTGACCCGTGAGTGCCGAAGGGGCTAGAACGGTGCCCTGACAGTGTTGTCTGCAGCTGGACTACCAAGGCAAGCAGCGTGCTCTGGGGTGTGAGGGGTGTTGTTCACGTGGTGTGGGGCTTTGTTTTACTGCTTCAATATTTTGCTGCTGTCATGTTCATTATGGCCTGCCAGGAGTAGGCTTCCGGATCCTGCGATATAGGCAGGGTAGCCTTCTGCCTCTGGACCTGCTTCTTTTCAGAAGCAGCTGTACTGCAGGCATGAAGGAAGTGGGACAGTCACTGTTACTGCTGCTTGCACCCCTTGTTTGGTCCCACTGGATTCTGCTTTGTTTCATGGAGAAGCTTATGTCTCTGCAGGTGGCAGCAACTTTGAACAATCTGGCTGTTCTCTATGGCAAGAGAGGGAAGTACAAAGAAGCAGAGCCACTATGTAAGCGAGCCCTGGAGATCCGCGAGAAGGTACTGGTCTCTCACGCTCTCTTTCCTTCCAGCTCTCTCTGAGGGTTTTCCCCCATTACCTCACTGAACCTGGGAGACCCAGGACCTACCTAGTCTCTTCAGCTGTTCATTCTGCCACCACCTTTCCTGTCTCTCCAGTGTTTGCAGCCTTAGAGAGGCCTGCCAGGAGGTGGAAGCTGGAATTTCTCCTCTTTACCTCACTAGTCCTTGGCTTCTGTCTGACATAGTCCCTCCAGGACGTACCTACGGTGTCTACTAACTCCAGGAGTCCACTGCAGTCTTTAAGTGCTGACTTTTTGTGGCTTCTCTTCTGTTGTGTACCCAGGTCCTAGGCAAAGACCATCCTGATGTGGCCAAGCAGCTGAACAATCTAGCCCTGCTGTGCCAGAACCAGGGCAAGTATGATGAGGTGGAGTACTATTACTGCCGGGCCCTGGAGATCTACGAGAGCTGCCTGGGTCCTGATGACCCCAACGTGGCCAAGACCAAGAACAACCTGGTGAGACCCTGCGGAGAGGCCATGTGGGGATGGGGAGGGGTGCCATGGGAAAGCCGAGCATTGCCTAGTGCTTGGAAGATGCAGAGGGGTAGCTGCAAGAGGGGGACAGAGTTAATCTGTGTTGCTCAGTGAGGCTGGAGCTGTTTTCTTGGTTGCAGGCCTCCTGTTACCTGAAGCAAGGCAAATACAAAGATGCAGAGGTGCTGTACAAGGAGATCCTTACCCGTGCTCATGTGAAGGAGTTCGGCTCTGTGGATGGTTTGTACAGCAGAAGCTGTTGGGGGTGGGGAAGGGTGAGCAGTTTGGTCTCCTGGCTCTCAGGCTAGGCTTGGCTGGTTCTGGTATCCCCCTGGCAGAGGGATGGGATGCCTGGCAGGGCCCCGGCTTTGGGCAGCCCTTGAGACACTGCCATTCTAGTGAGTTGTGCTGCTCCACCTCTTCTCTGGGAGAGGTCTTGGAGAGCTCTGGCTGTCAGCCTTTACTGGGTTGGGAATAGCTGTGACTGAAGAGGGGAACAGCGAGTGGCACAATCATTCCCAGGCATAGGCTGAAGTCTCTCCTGTGCGCCTGGCACAGGTATCCCGCTGTGGGAGAACTTGTTCCTTCCTTCCCCTGTCCTGCTCTTGTAATGTTGGTTGCCTTTCTCGGGGCTCTGGCCCTGGGACGAGCGGGATGTGGAAACCTTGTCACTTCCCTCTGGTGAGCTGCTGACTCTGGGGACAGAGTGTTGGGCTGTGCAGGAGGCAAGGCCCCAGTGGAAGTGGCAGAGCAACAGGGTGAGGTGGTGAGTGGAACTGTCTTGCCTTCTTCCCCACACAGATGAGCACAAGCCAATCTGGATGCATGCGGAGGAGAGAGAGGAGATGAGCAAGGTGAGTCTGAGCTGCCTGTTGATGGCAGCAAGAGCCCTGGGAGGGAAAGGAGATCAAGGGGTTTTGATCTTCTCTTATTACAGCCAGACCCTCTTTTCTGCAGTCTGAAGAGCTGCCATGGTCACTGATGAGGGCCGGGAGGGATCTGCAGAGTGCGGAGAGAGCATGGCTACTCCTCGGGGCAGCAGGGAGGGAAGGCCCATCAGAGGGGCTTGATGCTGTTCCAGGGGCAGGGGGTTGTTCAGCCTCTCAGCCATGGCTGTGTGTTCTCTCTTTTTGCTTTAGTGATCCCTCTAGGGCACGCAGATGATGGAAGATGGCGGATGGCAGAGGGTTGTGCTGCAGGGCCTTGGCACTCTGCTCAAAAGAGCTGCTAGTACCCAGAGCACGACCTGCTTCTGAAGCAGCCCTAAGGCTGCCTGGGGAAAAATGGAGGTCAAGAAGAAACTGCTGCCATCACCTTGCTTAGGAAACGGAGCCAAACCTTCTGAAAAAGATCTCTGCACAGGGAGGGCCATAGCTGTTCTATGTCCCACCTGGCTTCTGAAAGAGCATAGACGTGGGTTGTGCTTGCTTTGGACTAGGCTGAGAGGCAAAGAAGCTGTTGCTCCTGTTGCTCAGGCCATGCTCTGTGCTCAGCTGATAAATGTAGCGGAGTCCTATCTCTGCTTTTCCAAAGCCTAAGACCTCACCTGCATTTTTGCAGGTGGGTAAAACAGTGGAATGCAGGGCTCTGATCTAGTTCTCTAGCTGCAGTGGGAGCAGACACTGTCTTTCTCCTTTTCCTTTGCCCTCAGAGCAGACCCCATCCCTATGCAGCTCAGACAGCAGCTGGCAGGCCTGGCTTACTGTCCCATCCTGTGAGCCCTAAGAGCAGGGCACTAGCAGCTGCCACACACCAGCGTTCTGTGTCTTCCTGCTGAGCTGCTCTGTGCAGTCCCCAGTTCAGGGCAGTGCTCAGCCCTGCCTTGCACTGCTCTGGTTGCTGCCCTGTGATGGCTCTGATGCAAAGAAATTACACGTGCTGCGTCACCATCCTATGCAGGAGAAATCAAAGTTGGAGTAGAGACCAGGCTCCCCTTGTCATCTGTGTGACTGAGACACTTCTGATGGTATCTCTGGAGAATAAAGAGGTCAAAAGTAGATAGCTATAGTGTGGAGCTATGCTCCACATAACGCAAGCTTTGCTATGGGGCAAGGGAACAGGCTCAGGGGCCTACAGTTGCAGTGAGATTCGTTTTATAGCCTGGGGCCAGGCCTGAGCCTCTCTCCTTGCCCCTGGGGCTCCTGTCCCCAAGGCAGCTATGCGCACACCCCATGGCACGGCATGGATGGTATGGGCTTCCTGGCCAGACAGTGATAACCACAGGTCTGCTCGTGTTGCTGGCCCAGGGACTGGATCTGCTGCACTCTGCTTTGTGCTGTGTTTCCACATCTCGTATTAAAAAGCATCAAACCCCTCTTACAGAGCTTCAATTCTTTTTTTTTTTTTTCCCCCCATTTTCCCCTTACCCCTCTTTCCCTCCGCAGGGCGGGAGGCCAGCTCGTGCCAGCAGCAGGGCCTGGGGCACAGCCTGCAGCCCTGGCCTGCGAGGCCCTTTCTGCCCCAGGAGATGTGACATCTTTCCTCTCAGGTTCAGCCACCCTCTCAGGGCTGTGCCTCTATACAAGCTTCAGAGGCATTTTGAGCCCTGAGCTGTCCTCTCCCTGGAGGGCTGCCCAGGCTGTGTGGGCTCTGGCGCAAGGGAACCCACGTGTGCCTATGGCTCGGGGAGACTGTGGTACACGGGGTGAAGATCTGAGAAGTGCTGTGGGACTGAGTAATGAAAATAGTCCCCGTGAAGGCCGTTTCTTCTGGGCTAGAGCGCTTGCCAGAGAGAAACTCCTGCTGTGGAGCAGTGGCCCTCCACACCTTCTTGGTGCGAGCAGCTCTGCTGGGCTTGGGGCTGAGCTGGGCACTCCTGCGCAGCCCCTGTGCCCTGGGGGTGCAGAGCCAGGGGCATGGGACACCCCCAAGTGCTTGCCACGCACCAGGGTGCACAGCGTGTGGGCAGGCAGCCCTGCTCCTGCAGCAGTGGCAATTCCTGCTTGCAGGTGCCCTGGTCCCTACTGACCCAGGGCAGTGCTGGCAAGCAGCTAGTGCCCTGCAGAGCAGGGTTGTCCTGGCCTTAGATCTTTCCTCTTGAGCATCAAGCTCTGCCCCCTCTCCCGTTGCTCTGGCCAGCATCCTTTTTGCTCCTGGCCGTGGCAGGGCCAGCCAGCTTTGTGGTGCAAAGGCTGGACAGGGGGAGAAGACAGCTAGTTGGGCTGAGCTGCTGTGGGGCAGGCCTGACCTCGCAGGCAGAAGGCTTGGATGTGGGTGGCTGATTCCTTTGCTAGCCATGGCTGAGGGGTTTCGTGCCCGTGCTGCCTGGCATGCCTATGGGAGTTTTGTTGGTTGGGTTTTTTTTTTGTCTCCCATTTTGCGTGCTGGGGGGGGTGGAGTGGGGTGTCATGTTCTCCAGAGTGCCATGAGATGGGCTGTGCTGTCTTTGCTGCCTTTGGTACCATGGAAGGGGTGAGGGGATGGGATTATGCTCCTTGCTGGGGTGGGGAGATCGCTCCTACTTGTGGCTCGAATCTGTTGCAGCAAATAGGCTTTCAGTTTTCCCTCCAGGAGCCCGATGGGCTTCATCGCTGCGTCCGCACATTGCGTTTCCAAAGGCTGGGCTGGTGTGGGGGTGCAGCCTGGGGCCTGGCCCTGGCACCCAGTGGGAGAGCACAGGACAGAGAACGGTAGTAGCTACGGGACTAACAGCTCTCGTCTCTCCTCGCCCTGCAGAGCAAGCACAGAGACAGTGCTCCCTATGCTGAGTATGGCGGCTGGTACAAGGCCTGTAAGGTCAGCAGGTAAGAGGTGGTTCGTGGGCAGCTGTGGGTTCTGGAGGGGTTGGCCCCAGTGCTCACGCTCACCTTCCATCTGTTACTACAGCCCGACTGTGAACACCACTCTGAGGAACCTGGGTGCGCTGTACCGACGCCAGGGCAAGCTAGAGGCAGCTGAGACCTTGGAGGAGTGTGCAGTTCGCTCTCGGCGGCAGGTAACCCCAGAGGGACCTTCCTTGGTGGAGGTGGCACTGCGGGCTTTGGGGTGGCAGGTCATGGCACGGCATTTGGCTTGGGGCATGGTGGGGGGCTCTCCTGGGCCTTGCGGCCTCTGATACCCTTGGCTTACGTTCTCTTGACACCAGAGCGCCTTGGTGGTTGGAGCTGAGTTTGTGCAGGGGTGCACATGCATGTACATGTGTGGGGTTGCGTGCATGCATGCAAGCATGGATGGAGCAGATCTCGGTGTGCATACGTGTGGGGAGGAAGGCACGGCTCTCCGAGTGCACGAATACTGCAGCTGGGTTAGGGCAGGTCGCTGGGCTTTGTCCGCTGCTGAGGACATCTGCGCTCACTGGGATGTTTGCTTCCCACCAATTTTTTGTCCAGGGAACACACCAGGGATTTCTTAGAGTATTTGTCACCCTAAACTCCTCTCAATCCTCAAGTAATAAAGCGGGAGCAGTACAAGACTAGGTACTAAAGACTGAAGGACAGCAGAAACCTTCACACAGCAAAACGTGGAGGAAAAAAGCTGTCGGCTTTGGGGTAGCGAGCCCTTGTCTCCCAGGGTGGTTTATGTCTTGATGGGGAGGCTCACTGAGCTGGGAACCCAAACAGGGACTGCTAAGTGCAGGATGGCATTTGGCTCCATCCTTCTTGTGCTGGAGATTTTCGGCTGCGATGGGGCCACAGCTGAGAGAGGGGCCGGGACCAAGCACAGTGATGGCATAGCAGATTGCTAGAGGGAAAGAACATAGAAGGGCAAAATATGGTACTTCCTTTTCCCCTTCTGTTTGCAGGGCATTGACCCGATCAACCAGACAAAGGTG